>Ga0209040_10004442_pt1 | contig 10573 bp, 10 predicted proteins | sample BogFormECP12_OM3_FD_188240 | JGI IMG/M metagenome (GOLD analysis project Ga0209040, IMG submission 188240) | Bog forest soil microbial communities from Calvert Island, British Columbia, Canada - ECP12_OM3 (SPAdes) (version 2) | ecosystem: Environmental > Aquatic > Freshwater > Wetlands > Bog ... | reverse complement strand
CCACGGAGACCGGAGTCACGGAGGGACACGAATGAATGCAGCGACGGTCTACAACTCGCGTGGTGGGAAGGCGTCAGCTGGATTGTCCTCCTCTGGTTCCTCGAGCGCTACCGCACCGGATTTTCCCTTCGGTCCCATTCCTCGCAGCGCAGGAACAAAGGAAAATGGGTCGTCAGCGGGATCGGCTGGTGCTTTTGGGCGAAGAAGTATGCGCAGCAACCACCAAGCTAGGCAAAAAGCCGCGAGGACCGTTCCAGCTTCGAGAAAACCGGTCATGCCAAAGTTATCTCCATGGCTCTATGTCCCTATGGTAAAAGGTCTCCTACTCGAACAGCGAATCCACAAATTCTTTCGGATCAAAGGGCAGCAAATCGCCAACTTTCTCGCCTACGCCGACAAATCTCACCGGGAGGCCCAACTCGCGCGAGATGGCCACAACCACGCCACCCTTCGCGGTGCCATCGAGTTTGGTGAGCACGATACCGGTCACCCCCGCCGACTGCGTGAACAGCCGCGCCTGCTGCAAGCCGTTTTGCCCCGTAGTTGCGTCCATGACAAGAAGCGTCTCGTGCGGCGCACCCGGAATAATTCGCTGCGCGGTGCGGCGCATTTTCTCCAGTTCGGACATGAGGCTGGTCTTGGTGTGCAGCCGGCCTGCCGTATCCACGATGACGTAGTCCGTTTTCCGCGCCGTCGCTGCCTGCAACGCGTCAAACAAGACGGCTGCGGGATCGCCGCCGGGTTTTGTCTTAATGACTTCGGTCCCGGTCCGCGCTCCCCATATTTCCAGTTGATCGATCGCTGCCGCCCGAAAGGTATCCGCAGCGCACAGCAGAACATTCTTGCCCTGCGATCGAAACACCTGCGACAACTTGCCGATAGTCGTGGTCTTGCCCGTGCCGTTGACGCCCACCACCAGAATCACCTCTGGCGTACCGTCCACTCTTTGGACGGGTCGGGTATTTGCAGCGTTCAAAATATTAAGCAATTCTTCTTTCAACAGGCGCTTTAGTTCCTGTACGTCTTTTATCTGTTTACGGTCGGCTTTATCGCGCAGCTTGCCCAAAACCTCCTGAGTGGTCGTGGTGCCGAGGTCTGCCCCGATCAGCGTGGCTTCCAGATCGTCAAGCGTATTGCGGTCAATTTCCTTGCCAAGGGAGACGACTTCCTCGATGCGCTCGGCGAGATTCTCCCGCGTGCGCGTGACCGCCTGTTTCATGCGCTCGAAGAGGCCGGGTCTTTTTTCTTCCGTGCTGCCAAACAGAGTTTGAATCATGAGAAATCCCGAAGCTCGATTATAGCGGTCAGCGCGGCTTGGGTTTACGTCTGTGCGAAGGGAAGGTGGAAACGATTAAACGCGGGTTCTTTCGAGATTGAGAGGTTCTGCGCCGGGAGCCGCTGCAACAGGAACAGACTCCGACACATTCGCAACCGGACTCGCCGCCACCGGTCTCTTGATAGAGAGGCGTTGAATGCGGATTTCGCCGCGTCGGTAGACCGCCAATAACGCGGCTACCGCTTCAGGATCAAGCCGCTTGCCGGCCAGATTCTGAATGATCTGTAACGCCTCTTCCGGAGTATGTGCGTGTTGATAAGGACGATTGGTGGTCAACGCGTCGAAGGTATCGGCCACGGCAATGACACGCGCCAGCAGAGGGATCTGATCGCCTTGGAGGCCGTAAGGATAGCCCCGGCCGTCCAGCGCCTCGTGGTGAAGTTCGATACCGGGGAGCATTTCGGCGAGCTGGGTTACAGGCCGCAAAATATTCGCGCCCTTTGTGGTGTGAGTCTTCATGACCTCAAATTCTTCCGCAGTCAGTGCGCCCGGCTTCTTCAGGATATGGTCTTCGATGCCAATTTTGCCTACATCATGAAGCTGCGCGGAGATCTGCAGCGTCTCCATAAACTCCGCGTCCAGCTTTAGTTCTTTGGCGATCATCAGCGAGTAACGCGTAACGCGATCGGAGTGACCACGAGTGTAGGGATCCTTCTCGTCGACCGCCCCCGCCAGCATCTGGATCGAGCCCAGAAACAGGGCACGATTTTCTTCCGCCGCTCGCTTCAGGTCTTCGACGAAGTGTTGGAGATCCTGTGACATGGTATTGAAGGTCTCAGCCAGTTCGCCGATCTCGGTCCGGCTCAATAAGTGAACTCGCTGCGAAAAGTCTCCGCGGGCCAAAGCGCGGCTGGACTGCGTAAGTATGTGTAGGGGATTCGTGATCCTGCGGGCCGCAAAAATGCTGACACCAATGCTGAGCAGCACCGCCAGTAGCGCCAACAGGCGTGCGGTGCGCTGCATCTCGTAAACCCCGCGGTAAGCTTCACGCCGGGGTTTCTGCACCACCACTGCCCAATCGAGCGCAGTGACTGGGCTATAGGTGCCGAGCATTTCCTCACTGTTCTTGCCTTCCTGGACGGCGAACTCTTTGGTAGCAGCCAACTGCGCCTTGTTGCCCTCATCCACAAAATTACGGACGATCTCAAGGCTCTTCATGTCCTGGCCAGTTACGTATTGCGGAGTGCCCGCCGCCACGAGTCGGCCCTGTGCATCCACGACGTAAGGAATCAAGCCGCCGCCGCTGACCTCATGCAGCCGGCGAATCAGGAATTGCAGATCCACAACCGCGCCCACCATGCCCAGAAAACGTCCGCCATAACTCACCGGGCTGCTGACCAGAACGACCGTCCTCGAAGTCTTGCCATCTTCCACCTGCAGTGCCTGGCCGTTGTAGGCGCGCCCATCGCGGGCTGCATCGAATGCGTGTTGCAACTCGCGCTGCAGGAAAGCGTCTGGGGCGATGCGTCCGGCGGAAATGCCCTTCGCATCGGAGTTCAGCAGCGTGGCATAGGCAAGTTCATCGGAGGAAGAAACGAAGTTCTCGAGCAGAGCGCGCAGCTCCGGCGCTTCAATGTTCTTGCTGCCAATATCGCCGCCGCTCGCCACCTGAATCGCCGAGGAAAGATTCGCCAGCATCATCCGGAGGGAACGTTCGTGTTGCGAGAGGTCGTCCGCCAGCGAGCGCGTTACCGTATTCTGTAGCAGCATCTCGTTGGTCTTCAGGCGGTCGCGATTGATCGCTTCTACTTGAGCCGAGTAGAAGTACATGGGCACGATGCTGATCACGAGCAACACGCCGAGGATTACGTACAGAATGGGAATGCGCGCCGGACTGGGCGTCGGACTGGACGAGTCGCTCCCCGGACTCAGTTCGGAAGCGCCGTCGATCGAAGTGGCGGCGGATTTCACAGGTATGTATAGAATTTTAGTGGGGGGAGAGCGGTTGGAGGCGAAAAGCGTTGCTTTCTGGCATTACCAAAGTGTCTTTCCAGGCTTACCGACGGAGTGGATTTGGCAACGCAAAGCACCGTATGGCCTATGTTTTCAACGTTTCGCTTTTGCCGCTCCGCGTCATCAGTTCGTAAATCGCGTCGTGCGGCGACTTGCCCTCGTGCAGAATGGCGTGCATCTGTTCCGTGATGGGCATCTCGACCCCGTGCGCGCGAGCCAGACCTACCGCGGCCGTCGTGGTAAAAACTCCCTCTGCGACCATGCCGTGCATCCCGGCAAGGATCTCCGGCAGCTTTCTCCCCCGGCCGAGTTCTACGCCCACACTGCGATTGCGGGAGAGCCCTCCCGTGCAAGTTAGCACCAGATCGCCCAGACCGGCCAGGCCGGCCATGGTTTCTGCTCTCCCGCCGCAGGCCACGACGAGCCGCGTCATCTCTGCCAATCCCCGCGTGATCAGAGCAGCGACCGAATTGTGTCCCAGGCCGAGGCCGTCGCTGACGCCGGCGGCAATCGCGATCGTATTCTTCAGCGCGCCGCCGAGCTCCACGCCGATTGGATCGTGGTTCGTGTAAATTCGAAAGCTGGCATTGCTGAACTCCTGCTGCACGGTGCGCGCGAGTTCAGCATCCTGCGAGGCGATGCTGATGGCTGTCGGGTCTCCGCGCGCCGCTTCAATCGCGAAAGATGGCCCAGAGAGCGCGCCGATCCGGGGCGCAGACTGCTCGATGGGTTGGATCGTGTGCGCGATCACTTCGGTCATGCGCAGCAGGGAATTTTCTTCCAGTCCTTTGGTCGCGCTAACGATCATCGTCTCCGGGCGCAGGTGTGGCCGTATTTGCACGAATAACTGGCGGCAATGCTGCGACGGCATGACGCTCACCACGATGGCAGCACTGTCAAGCGCTTCCGCCAAGTCATGGCACGGCGCTACGCAGGCCGGGATAGGCATGCCAGGAAGGAACTTTTCATTGACCCGCCCCTGCGCGATCGTGTCATAGACTTCTTTCTCGTGAGCCCAGAGCCGAATCCGGTGCGTCGCTTTCCGTCCCAGGATGATCGAAAGCGCAGTCCCCCACGCTCCCGCGCCAATGATCGCGATCTCGCTCATGCGCGCGTCGCTCCCAGGCGGTTTTCCGTACCAGCAAACAGCCGGTGGATATTTTCATGATGCTTGGCGATGATGAGCAGGGAAGTGGCACACATGAATGCCAGGGCCAGCGACGAGTTGCCATAGGCTCTCATTCCGATGACAAAAAGCAAAAAGGACGCGACGGCGAGAATGGATCCCAGCGACACGTAACGAGAAATCACCACGACCACGACGAAAACGCCGGCCGCTGCGACCACGGCTTTAGGCGCGATCACAATAAATGAACCCAGTCCGGTTGCGACTCCCTTTCCCCCGCGAAACTTCAGCCATACCGGAAACATGTGGCCGAGCACGGCGAACAGCGCCGCGACTGACATTGCCATGTAGGGTTTCTCACCGACAGCCATTCCGGAGAGGCGGTAGGTCAGCCCTACCGCCGCGGTTCCTTTCAGCGCGTCGAGCACCAGGGTTACGACTCCCAGTACGGGCGATTTGCGGGAGACATTCGTGGCTCCGATATTTCCACTCCCGCTTTGGCGCACGTCCTCTCCACGGAAAATGCGGACCAGCAGATATCCGAAGGGAATCGATCCCAGCAAGTAGCTCGCCGCGGCAATCAGAACCAGTGTGGACATGAAAATAATTGTTCTCTAGTGCAGAACGAAAGCTGCCAGCTTCGTATATTTTGAGCCGCCCGGCGACAATTGGCTCTGATAAAGAAAAAACTCGTGGGCCGTCATCGTACCAAACTCAGGAGCCGGCAAGGCCGCCAGTTTTTCCTGCAAATGCTGAAAAGCACGATTGGGGCCGTCCCCCTTTTGCCTGCGCGGTGATCCTGAGCCTCTGATGCCCCGCGCCAGCGTCAGGTGCGGACTGAAAGCGTGCTCTTCTTTCGGTATGCCAAGCGACGCCAGCTTCGCATCCACGGTCGCTGCCAGAGAAGTTAATTCTGATCCCGCATCAATTCCGATCCAAAACACGCGCGGCTCTCGTGCACCGGGAAAAAATCCATAACCGCAAAATTTCATTTCAATCCTATCGGAATCAATCGTGGCCAGCGTCTCTTTGATCCGGTCAACTTCCTCGTCAGAGCGCTTGCCGATAAACTTCAGAGTGACGTGCAGCGACTCAGGCTGGACCCAGCGCACATCAGGAGCAAACCCACGAACGCCCTCGAGAAAGCGGGCAATTCGATTCCGTATGTCGTCGTTGATATCGAGCGCAACGAAGAGGCGCATAGGACAGCTTTTAGCTAGCAGCTCCCGGCCAACTGCTAAATGCCAGGAGTAGCTTTCTCACATCAACTTTTTCCGCACCATATCGAGCGCCAGGGTCGTTGCAAACCAGCGAATGCGTTTGCGATCGCCGGGGAAGTTCCTTTCGATTACTTCGGTCCCGTTAGCGCTGGCCAAGGCATGGAACACCAATCCCACAGGCTTTTCCGGAGTCCCTCCTGAAGGCCCGGCAACGCCGGTGATACCGACCCCGAGCGTCGCTTCACAGCGATAGCGGATTCCCTCGGCGAGCGCGGCCGCGACCTCGCGACTCACCGCCCCGTGGCGCTCGATCATGTCGGCGGGCACTCCCGCCAGTTCCGTCTTCACGGCATTAGAGTAGACGATTGCGCCTCCGGCAAAATAGCGTGAACTGCCACCCACGGAAGTGATTCGCTCGCCCAACAAACCGCCAGTGCAGGATTCCGCCACGGCCACCGTAGCGTTGCGCATCTGCAGCCAGTAGCCGACGATTTGTTCAAGTGACTGCCCGTCCCGTGAGTAAACGGCGTCGTCGAGTTCCTCCTCGACGGCATCAGCCGCTTCATCCACCCGCGCCTGCGCGGCTTCCAAAGTCTCGGCACGTGATTTGAAATGCAGCTGGATCTCTCCCGCTCCCGCCAAAATCGTGGTCTGCACATCGGCGAATCGTTTGTAGATCGGCGACACCCGCGCATCGACGAGAGATTCTCCCAGCATCGCGACCTTTAGCACGCGGGTAGCGAGAAACGCCGTGGGCAGTTTAGCGCGCAATCGTTCACGGCACTCCGCTTCGAACAATGCTTTCAGTTCGTGCGGAGGTCCCGGCAACAGGATGACAATTCGTTCACGCCCGTCGAATTTGCCGCTGATCCACTGTCCGGGCGCGGTCCCGTTGGGGTTCGGGAGGACAGTTGCGCCCTCAAGAACATCCGCCTGTTTCGCGTTATTGGGAGACATCTTCCAACCACGGGCGGCGAAGCGTTGCTCGATATGATCGAGAATTTCTTTATCGCGCCGCAAAGAGACGCCTAGGGCTTGGGCCACAGCCTCGCGGGTAAGATCATCTTCGGTTGGTCCCAATCCGCCGCTGAAAATTACGATCTCCGCGCGGAACAGCGCGTGCTGCGCGGCCGCCACAAGACGCCCCAGATCGTCCCCCACAACGGCCTTGAAGATCACTTCAACGCCGAGTTGATTGATCTGCTCCGTGAGATAGAGCGAGTTTGTGTCCATGCGGAAGGGCGTGAGCAGCTCAGAGCCAACCGCGATGATCTCGGCGTTCACGGGTAGAAGTGTAAATGAAAAAGGCGGCAGACGGGCCAGACCAGGCGCAGAGAAGGACAGTCGCGCGCGCCTACTCGGGCAAAAGCGGTAACCCCTGTATATTCCAGGAAAGGTGATGCACCGCGTCGGTAGTCGCGAGAATCACGCTGCGACCTGGCGCAAAAGCCAGTCCGACCAAACCGTGGCCGGCGACTTCTAGGCTGGCGTTGCCCTCTGGCGTGATCTTCACGATGCCCCGCTTGCCCGCGAGCGACGCCGCGACATACAGATTTCCGATCGAGTCGAAAGCCAGACCCTGCGGGCGTCCCAAACCGCGGAAGAATTTGTGTACCGTTCCTTGGGGATCAATTCTGTGCACGGAATCAAAGCTCGAGGTCGTCGGGCCGGTCACAAATAGATCTCCCTGAGGACCGAAGGCGAGGTGATAGGCGGAAACGCTCGGCTCCAGGGTCGCAAAAACAAAGACTTGCTGGTCGCGGCCAATCTTGAATATCGTTCCGCTACGGTCGCCCACATATAGATTCTGATTTCGATCGAACGCGATGCCGGTGGCGATTCCCATCCCCTCGGCATACGTGGTCATGGTTCCGTTTGGCGCTACGCGATACACGGCGCCATCGTGGCGCGAGGAAACATACATCTGTCCCTGGCGGTCGAACGCGATCGAGGTCGCGTTCATCATCTCCGCGACAAACGGCTTGACGGCGTAGTTGGTATCGATCTTGAAAATCGCCACCGGGACTTTTTGGCCGCGGGAGCCGGAGAACGTGGCGTAGATATTTCCTTGAGCGTCGAGCGCCGGATTGGTTACTGGATGCAGGTTTTCGGCGATGGGCACAGCGACCTTAACCGTGTGCGCGTTGCTGACGTGACCATCGGTCGCGACTACTACCGGGCCTGAAGTGGCTCCTTCGGGGACGCGAGCGACCAGAAACGAGTCGGAACTGATTACGATTCCGCCCTCGACTTCTCCAAACTGCACGCGCGGACGCTGCCACTCCGGCGGCCGCAGACCCGAACCCACGATGCGAACTTCGCCGCCGGCCAGCGCTAGGACCGGCGAGACGTATTCGATGCGCGGTCCGCCATTCACGTTTTTCTTGCCCAGGATGCGATCGGAAAATCCCATGAAGAAAACACTCGCACTACTTTAGAACACCAAAGTGCAGAAAGAGATGCACTACTACCAGAGCGTACAGACCGGCGGCAATATCGTCCAGCACGATGCCGGCGCCCTCCGGAATCGCCTCCAATTGTCGCACCGGCGGCGGCTTGACGATGTCGAAGGCACGAAAAAGTATAAAGCCCGCGAGAAAAGATTTCCACGCGAGCGGTATGGCGATCAGAGCCACTAATTGACCTGCTACTTCATCAATTACCACAAACTGAGGATCTTTCTTCCCCGCGCCACGTGCGACCCGAGTAGCCGCCGGAATTCCGATCAGGGTAACGAGCACAGCCAGGACGATTGCAACTGGCGTTCGCAGCTCAGGGGAAAGGGTGTGGGCGAGTACTGCCCACAGCAACACGGTTGCCAGCGATCCCCAGGTTCCTGGCCCAGGCCGCAGGTGTCCGATGCCGAAGAACGTGGCGATCATCGTAGCCCATGGCGGAGTTCCGTTGGCGGCGCCATCGAGTTCCGTTGCTTCTTTCACGAATCTTCGTCCGGATCTTCGGGAGTGCTGGTCCGGATCTGCTCTTCAGAATCCGTAGTGGGCGACGGAATCACATAGGCGCCACTCGCCCACTTGCCCAGATCGATCGTGCGGCAGCGGTCGCTGCAGAAAGGGAATTCTGCGTTATCGCTCTTCACAGCCTCTTTGCAGATCGGGCAGCGGAGTTTGAGCGTGCGTTTGCGAGGCATGTCAGCGGATACTCTCAGGTTCTGCCGAGTCGAATGAGACTTTCAAACAAACTATAGAATCTTCGCCACCAGATCATAATCGTGAGCTTCCGTGATCTGGCAGCGATAAAATTCGCCTATCTCCGGAGTGGTCCCGGACGGAAAGTCATTCACGAAGACTTTGCCGTCAATTTCGGGGGCATGCATCGGAGTGCGTCCTTCCATGAGCAGGTCGGTCTCTTCCGACATTCCTTCCATCAACAGATCGAACTCCTGCCCCACCAGCGCTTTCTTTTTCTTTTTGCTGATCTGCTGCTGGATTCGCATCAGGTGCTTCCGCCGACGTTCGATCTCGGCGGACGAAAGCTTCTTGTTCAATCCATACGCGTCAGCCCCCTCCTGATCGGAGTAGGAGAACGTTCCCATCCAATCAAATTGGGCCTCGCGCACGAACGCACACAGCTCTTCGAATTCTTTTTCGGTCTCGCCGGGAAAGCCAACGATGAATGAAGTGCGCAAAGTGAGGTCAGGAATCGAGCGTCGCATCTTGTCGATCGAACGAAGAAATACATCCGTACCACCACCGCGCTTCATGCGCTTCAGCACGGTCGCCGAGGCATGTTGCAGCGGCACATCCATGTAGGAGCAAATCTTTTCATGCGCTCCAATTGTCTCCAGGAGTTTGCCCGTGATCTTGTTCGGATAGGCATAGAGGAAACGAATCCAGCGCAGATCCTCAATCTTTGCCAGCTTCTCCAGCAGAAGCGCCAGTCCGTCCTTCAGTCCAAAATCCTCTCCGTAACAGGTCGTGTCCTGTCCGATCAGAGTGATTTCCCGCACGCCCACTTCTGCAAGTCGTTCGGCCTCCGCCACAACGGATTCAAATCGCCGCGAGCGAAACTGCCCCCGCAACTGCGGAATAATGCAGAACGTGCAAGGATGATCGCAACCCTCGGCAATCTTGATGTAAGCCGTGGATTTCGGAGTGGCCAGAATGCGCGGAGTCTCGTCGTCGTACAAATAATTCGGTAAGTCCGCAATCGCGCCGTCCCATTGCCCGCGAGAGAATCGTCCCTGAGCCGCGCGAGCATCGCCCTCGGGTCGCGAAGACAACACTATGAACGGGGAATTGCCTTTTGCCGGCGTAGGAGTTGAGGCCACGCCAGTCGCTGCCAGAATATTTTGCAGCTCTCCGGTACCCACGACTGCGTCCACTTCCGGAATGCGCTTGCGGATTTCATCGCGAAAGCGCTCAACCAGGCATCCCGCCACCACCAGCTTTTTCGCCTGCCCCGAGGTCTTGTGCGCGGCCATCTCGAGAATCGTATTCACGGATTCCTGTTGCGCACTTTCGATGAACGAGCAGGTGTTCACCACAATGACATCAGCGTCTTCAGCCCGCGGAGAAAGTTCCGCGCCAGCCCGCGCCAGCAGGCCCATCATCACTTCGCTATCAACCAGGTTCTTGGGACAACCAAGGCTGACGAAGCCGATTCTCTGCGGACGCGCAGGCTGAGAATTCTCTTCGGCCACCGGCACATTAGTTTTTTCGCTTGGACGCGGGATAGTCAGGTTCTTCGATGGCATGCAATCTGATTATTTTAACATTTTCCAAAGTCAGGCCCGGCTCGCGGTTCAACTGGCTTGGCCCTCGTTAACCATGTGACTTCGGGCACCACGGAAGGCAGTAGCCTGTGGAAGAAAACGGCATCCTTCATGCTAGGCTAAGTTACCGACTATAGAAGCAGCGATCCCGCATCCTGGAGGGGAAATGTCTGGGAAACAGGCCGTAATCGCAGTCCTGCTAATGG
>Ga0209040_10004439_pt1 | contig 10576 bp, 11 predicted proteins | sample BogFormECP12_OM3_FD_188240 | JGI IMG/M metagenome (GOLD analysis project Ga0209040, IMG submission 188240) | Bog forest soil microbial communities from Calvert Island, British Columbia, Canada - ECP12_OM3 (SPAdes) (version 2) | ecosystem: Environmental > Aquatic > Freshwater > Wetlands > Bog ... | reverse complement strand
TGCCGTACCTCGGCGCCGCCTTCTGCATGGAGTCGCTGCAGAACTACAATGCGGCCCGCTACTATCAGGACAAATACGACAGCTACGTTAAGCGCTACAGTGGCTACGCTCAGCCGGGGTTCGTCACGAACGCCTACGGCGGCTGGTAATCCCGGATGTCCGAAGGCCGCGGCATCTCGAACGTTCCGGGGCAGCCGGCGCAAATCCCCGGCATTCCCTCGAATTTCCTCCCCATCATCTTCGAGCAGTTCTCGACCCTCAATACGAAGCCGGAGCGTCCCGGCATCGCCAGCGAAGAGATGTTCTGGTGCGACGGCTTCATGCCGCTCGGCCCGAACAATCTGCGCGTCCTGCCGGGCATCGGCGCTCCGATCTATGGCCCCATCCCCGCCAACCTGACGATCGTCTGGTTTGGCTTTGGCAACATCGCCGACACCCCTTATTGCATCGTCGTCCTGAGCGACGGCAGCATGAAGGCCATCAACCTCGTCACGATGGCCGTGACGGCGGTGCTGAACCCGGGCGGCATCGCCTCGCCGGGCAGCGTCCTCGGCTTCACCCAATGGGGCTCCCAATACCTGCTGTTCTCGAAGGATCAGCCGAACGGCTATTGGATCTGGGATGCCGTCAACACTTACGAGTCCGGAACCTTCTCGCCCGAGATCATGCTGACGAATGCGGGGGAGAGCTACACGTCGTCGCCGGCCGTGACGGTGCGGACGACCGGCTCCGGAACCGGCGTCACGCTGAACGCCCAGGTGAATGCCGGGTCGGTGACACAGGTGCTGGTCACCAATCCCGGATCGGGATTCGCAAACGGCGATTTCACTAACCTCGCCTTCACGGGCGGCGGCAGCGACGATCAGGCGCTCGCGCACGCAACGCTCTCGGCCGGCGGCGGCGTCACGGCCGTCGTCGTCACCAACCCGGGCAGCGGCTATACGTTCAATACCGTCATCACCGTTACGGGCGGCGGCGGCTCCGGCGCGACCTTCATCGCCAACATCGTCAACGGCGGCATCTCGAGCGTCACGGTCATCAATCCCGGCTCCGGCTACACGTCGCCGCCGTCGCCGCTCGCAACCGATCCCGGATACGGTTCGGGCGCCAACCATATCGCGGGCGGCACGGGCGCGGCCGGGTACGCGACCGTCGGATCGAACGGGCTGGCGTCCATCACGGTCGATAGCGCCGGCTCCGGCTACACCAGCGTCCCGGTCGTCAGCATCATCGGCGACGGGCAGAACGCCGCCGCCGTTGCGGCCGTCACGGCCGGGGGCGTCGCGTCCATTACGGTCACGAACCCGGGCTCCGGCTACACGGTTGCGCTCATCGACATCAACGGCGGCAACAACGCCGCCAATGGCACGGCCCTCATCATGCCGTTCGGGCTATCCGGGACGGCGCTCGAAACCTACGTCAACCGGGTCTGGCTGACCAACGGGGCGGCTGCGGCGACGTTCCCGCCCAAGAACCGGACGATCTTCTCGGACGCCGAATCCGTCGTCAATTTCGACCCGAGCCTCGGCGGCGGCGCATTCAAGTCGAACGATTCGTTCCTGCGGGTTGGCTACCATGCGCTGCGGCAGACCAATGGCTTCCTGTACCTGATCGGCGATTCCTCCCTCAACAGCATCTCCGGCGTCCAAAGCTCGTCATCCGGCACGCCGCCCATGACGGTGACGACGTTCAACAATCAGAACGCCGACCCGCAGATCGGCAGCCCGTGGCCATCGTCGCCGCAGCAATTCAAACGCAACATCATGCTGGCGAACACGCTCGGCATTCACATCTCCTACGGCGGCGCGGTCGAGAAGCTCTCGGATGCGCTCGACGGCTTCTATGCGTCGAGCCCGCAGGTATTCGCCCAGGGGGCCAACTTCTCTTCCGCCGTCGCGCAAATCTTCGGCCGCTACGTCTACATGCTGCTGCTGCCGGTCGTCGACCTGTTCACCCGCCAGACGGTCAACAAGTTGCTGATGACCGACGGCAAACGCTGGTGGACCTCGCAGCAGGACGTGCCGCTCATCTACATCGCCGGCCAGGAACTCAACTCCGTCCTGACGGCCTACGGGACGGACGGCCGGTCCATCTGGCCGCTGTTCAGCCAGCCCTCGGCGGCGTTCACGAAAACCGTGCAGTCCAAGCTCTGGGCGACGCCCGGCTACTTTACGACCAAAACGGCGCTTGCGGCGCTCGGGATGGTGAAATGGTACGCGGTCGACCAGCCCCTCACGTTCAGCGCCGACAACGAGACGCCGTCGAGCGCCACGATCTCGATCCCGCCGCCGCCGCAGCCCGGCCTCGAGGTGTTCGGCCCCGTGCCGATCGGGCAGGCCGGCCGTCTCACCGGCATCACATTGCAGACAACGGCATCGAATGCCGCCATCCTCTCGCTTATGTTGAGTGAGAAAGTAGAGTCGCCGAACCTATGAGCCTCGACTGCATCTGGCTGATCCCGTCGGACGAGCAGCGAACCGGCACGTTCAGCTACAGCAATCAGGACGAGCACACGAAGGCGGCCATCGCGGTGTTCAAAAAGTACGGCCTCAACCTACAGCTCTATGCGCTCGATCCGATGCCGCCGCTCGGGTCCGAATTGCGCGGCACATGGGCCTATCAGCACCAGGCTATGCACAACGATCTCGACAGCGTGCTCGGTCTCGGTGGCGGACCGGACCTATCGAGCGTAGACTGGAACGATCGGGAGCAGTTGGTGGTCTGGACGCAGCTGCACGCGCCCCGCCATCTCCTTTATGCCCAGACCTTGGGGTTGACATGAGCGAAATGATCGAGCGCGTCGCCGGCAGATTGTTTTGGGAAGCGGAATATCTCTACCGATCACCGGACGTCGTGTCAGAAGATGAATTGAACAAGGTTTTTCCGGAGAAAACGGCTGAGGAGTGCCGGCTTTTCTGGCGGCGCCTCGCCAGAGCGGCGCTCCAAGAGATGGCATTGACATGAAAAGCCGCAGCCTTCGCAAAATCTTCGATGAGATGGAGCCGGCCGATGGGGAGATCGAGGGGGCGCTCTCGGCCCGCTATACGGAAGCCGATCGGGCGCGCCTCCTGACGGCGGGGTTCGACGCCATACCGGAGCCGGAGCCGATCGTGGTGGCGCGCGCACCGCAAGCGGAGCCTCCGCCGCCCCCGCCGCCCCGATTGCCGATCGATCATCCCGTCGTCTCGTTCTCGCATGCGGACATCCCCGGATGGGGCGCGTGGCTTGTCGAAGAGTTGCGGACGGCATGGCCGCTCGTTCCCGCTGCCGGGTTCGCCAACATGGCGCGGAACTGGACGGCATCGAACGAATGCCATTTCGTCCGCACCAGCAATTCAGCCGCGCTCGCCATCAGCGTGCCGCATCCGTTCCTCGGCGGCCAAACGGTCGTGCGCGGCATCTTCTGCTGGACTCGGTTCCCGGACGAAAAGGGCGCCGAGCATCACCTCATCCAGCTTCACCGTCACACGATCGAATGGGCGCGCGCCCGCAAAGCGCTGCGGTTCGAGTTGTTCGAGAAGTCGGACTTGACGATCCACCGGACGGATTTCTTCGTCCGGCCCAGGCAGGCTGTGATGCGCTACGTGGAGACGCGCTGAATCATGACCGGACCCAGCCGTGTCCCATCATGCAGCGGTCGAACACCGCCCCGAGCTCGCCGAGCCGCGCGATGTCGACGAGCGGGATGTGTGTCATGCTCGAATAGACGTCGTGGTCGCAGATACGCTTTGCCTGCTGCGCGTCGGGAGTCGCCGGATATTCCGCCGCTGGCGTATAGTGACCCTGATTCACACAGGCGCCGAGGGCGAGGAGAGCGAGTGCCGTCATGAAAACCTTCATGGATCGGATAGATTGGCTCGCCGAAACGGGAGGCAACCCCCAAGGCTTCTTCGATACGCTCTTCAGCGACTTTCTCGGCCCCGTAGCGGCGTTCGCCGGCGGCGCGCTGTTTCCCTATGCCGCCATTCCGGCCGAGATCGCCGGAGGGTTTGCGGGCGGCACGCTCGGCGGCATCATCGGCGGCAAGACCCCTGGCCAATCCCTCATACAGGGTGCGGAAACCGGCGCCATTGCGGGCGCGACGGGCTTCCTCGGCCAGGAGGCCGGGGTGTCGCCGTCGAGCATTGTCGGCGATGTGCTCGGCACGGGCGGCGCGACTGACGCCGGCGCCCTTGCGCCGATCGCGGGTGCGGGCGGCGCGCCGAGCGTACCGGCGGCAGCAACTCCGGCAGCCGCTCCGACCGGCATCGGCGTCTCGCCTCCCGGCGGCGGCGCGGCCGGCATCGTGGGGGGGCTCTCGGGAGATCCGAACGCTATCCTTGGCGCCTCGGGCGGCACGAATTTTCTCGGGGCCGTCGGCGACACGGCGGGCGGCGGGACCGCGCCAGCGCCCGCAAGCAGCATCAGCGGCCCCGATGCGGGCGGCACATTCCTTGCGCCCGGCCCAAACCTTCAGCCTACGGGACCGGGATCGTTCTTCGATCCGAGCGGCGGCACGCCGGCCGTCCCGTCTTATCCGGGGGGTGCGGCCGATGTGCCGCAGCCGGGCGGCGGCGGCGTCTCCGACTTTCTCTCCAAGCACTGGCCCGCGTTGGCGAGCGCCGGCATCCTCGGCTATCAGGGGCTGACGGCCAATAAGCCATTGCCGCAGGAGACGGCGCTGCAGGCAAACGCCACGCAAGCGGCCGGTCAGGCCGCGGCCCTCGAGGCCCCGCTGCAAACCGGCATATTGCCGCCCGGAGCCCAACAGGCCGTCAACGCCGCAACGTCATCGCAAAAGGCCGGCATCAAATCAACATACGCCAATCTCGGACTGTCCGGCTCTACGATGGAGGCGCAGGCGATCGGCGCGGTCGATCGCAACGCCGCCGCCCAAACGTTCCAGATCGCCGACTCGCTGCTCGCCAAGGGGATCGATCTCTCGAAACTGTCGGCGGCAGACCTGACGACCCTGATTGACGAGCAACTGAGACAGGACGCGGCATTCACGGGGGCGCTTTCGAGCTTTGCTGGCGGGTTGGCCGGCGGCAGGTTGGCGGCATAGTCGATGAGCGAAACCCATGACCTCATCTCGGGTCTCAATCCGGTCGACCAGTGGGTCAGACAGCCGCCGCCCACGCTTCCGCAGCCTTCCGTGCAGCCGCCGCCGATTCAAAATGGGCAAGCCCCGGCGAGGCCGGTCGGACAAGCTGCCGATCCTCTCGCCCCCGTTATGGCGAAGATATCCAGCGGCGAGAGCGGCGGCGATGATCCGTATCACGAGACCTACGGGGGTGGGCATTTCGGCTGGCAGGGCGTCCCGAATACCGGGTCCGGCAAATACGGATTTGTGAAATCGACATGGGAAACCGCGTCCCAAGGCTGGATGGCGGCAAATCCCGGTCAGCCGCCGCCCAACTTCAACGAGCCGCAGGACCAGGACCGCGTCGCCCGGTTCTGGGCGCAAAAGACGTACAAGGACAAAACCGGCGGTCGCGATCTGGCGGCTGACGCGCAGACCGGGAAGGTCGATTACAGCGCCCTCGCGGGGCAATGGCCCTCGCTCGACCCCAATCACTCCATGCACAAGGGCTGGGCCGATCAGGATCGGGCGCAGCATCAGCAGCAAGGCGACGGCTTCCGGGAGATGTGGCAGGAGTACATGAAGCTGGCGACGGCTGAGACGCCGGGCTCGGCCAAGCGGGCAGAGTTGCTCTACAAGGCGCAGGCATCTGCCGAACGGGCCACCGAGGCGTTCGAGCAATACCAGAAGACGCCGCCCTACTATAAGCCCGTCGACATCATGGAGAATTTCGGTTCGGCCGCGACGCTCCTCGCCATTATCGGCGGCGCCTTCGCGAAGCGCCCCCTGACGGCCTCATTGCAGGCCGCCGGCCTCTCGATGGCGGCGCATCAGCAGCAGAATTGGGATCAATTCAAGGTTGCGAATGAGCAATGGAAGACGCAGGCGGAGATGGGGCTGCAAACCGTCCGCCTGATGCACGATCAGATCCGCGAAGTGATGGATGATGAGCGGCTGGCCGAGAACGAGCGGCAGGCCAAACTCCACAACCTGTTGTCCGGCATGCAGATGAGCCAGCAGCAGCAGCAGCAATGGCAGACCCATACGGATCGGATGCTGATCGCCTCGGAGACGGCGGCGCAGAGGCTCGACAATCAGAAGCAGCGCTGGGAGGAGTATCTCGGCAGAATCGAGGAGCGGCGGTGGGAGAAAAGTCAGGCGGGCGGTATTCCTGGGGATATACTTAGGCAAAAGGACAAGGAACGGGCGGAGCAGGGATTGCCTCCCATGACGGCCGACGAGCGCGCTGACGAAATGGCGAAAATTACGGCCGGCGCCAAGCCGCCGTCGGTCGCGCAACAGCACGAGGACGAGCAGATTTCCGAAGTGAATGCGGTTCTGGACCGCGGCGATGACGTAATCGCCGAAATCCAGGGAGCGATGCGGGTAGGCTTGGGCGGGCGGATAATGCGGCCGGCCGAGACCCTTGGGAATCTGATGGGCGTGACGGACGATACGACGCGCCATCGGATCGAGAGTGACATCTCGACGCTGAGGCAACTGATGACCCGGCTGCTGAACAATCGCGCGATCATGACGGCGCGCGACCAGGATGCCGCAGCGGTCATAATTCGCGGGCTTGAGCCGGGATCGACGATCGCCAACACGCAGGATTCGATTGAGCGCGCCCAAGATATGCTTCGGCATAAATATCAATCCGGCCTGGTGCGGCTCAAACTCATGGAGCCGCCTAAGCCGCGCGTGGCGCTGCCGCCGGATCTTCCTGACCCTTCCGGGCATCCCGATGGATACTACGCTTATGATAAGAACAATAACCCGGTAGCCAAAATTCAGAGCGGGAAATGGGCTCCTCTATAAATAATGACTGCCGATGACTGAATATACGATAAAGCCGCCTCCCGCTGACGCTGCGAGCGCCGCAGAATCCTATACGGTGGGACCGCCGCCTCAACAGGAAAAGACATACTATAATGAGGCTGGACAGCCATTTACGCTAAGCGGTCGCCCACCGGCCTCGCCTAGTCAGCCGCCGCCCGCCGAACGGCTCAGGGAATCGTGGTCTGATGAACCGGGCGTTTATTATGGGCAGACGTTGCCATTCGGGAAACGCGAGGCAACCGGCCAAATCTTTTTGGCATATCCGGAACCGATACGATCTCTAGTGAGGGGGACCGCGGACTTGCTCGCCGGCGCGGGCGGAGAGTTGCCTTATGGTCAAGACATCTCGGACGAGGCGAAAGGCGCCCTGGCGGCTATGGAGATGTCTCGTGGGGCTCGCGGGCCTTCTGGTCCTTCTGGGGTTCTGACGTGGCAAAGGCCGCCCTCCGACCCCAAGATGTCGGTTGGCGGTGTGCTGGCGAAACCCGCTCAGGTCGCTCTTGGGTGGGCTTTCGACATCGACAGATCGAAACTCGCCAAATCGGCAGAACTCGCTGAACAGGGTTATCATGTGGCTCCGTCCGCTTATGCGCCGGGCGCCGTGCGGGCACAAAGATGGGTCGACCTATCCCGCATCTTGCAGCAAGACCCGATGCGCAAAGGTGCGGAGCGGATGGCGGTCACGGGGATGCAGGGAACGTTCGAGCGTTCGGGCATGTCGCCCGCCGCTGCTGTGGCCGAGCGTTCGAGGCTTGCGTCGATCGAAAGCCCCGATCTGGAGAGCGCGGGAGTGGCGATCAAAGCGGAGGCCACTAGAGAGGCCGGCGACAAACAGGCGCAATTGCGGCTTCAGATCGATAACATTCAGCGCGGATCAGAGGCGCGGGGCGCGAGGGCGGGCGGGGAACGATCAAAGCAATTGCGCGATCTCGTAGCGCGCGCGGGCGCTGCGGATACGGAGGTGACGGGTAAACTCACCGACGGATGGAATGCCGTTCAGAAAATACGCGACCTGGCCGATCCGCGCGACCTGGCGCCCATCATGGCGCGTAAGGTGCAGGATCTTCGCGACACCGTCACGCAGCATGCCGAAGCGCGCTATGCTGCGGCCGACGCTGCGGCCGGCAATGCAACGTTCGACGCAAAACAGCTTCGGCCGGCGGCGCGCATGTTTCTCGAACAGTTGCCTGACGATCTCCGCCGCAACATGCCCGGCATGGTCACCGCCATTGGAGAATTTGTAAAAGGCAAAGATACGGCCCTCACGTTCGGTCAGGCCCGCTATTTGCGCTCTCAGCTCCGCGACCTCGGGTATCTCGACAACGAGAAATTGTCGCCATCGTTCCGACGCGGGCCTTATCGCTATTTTGCCGGGCAATTGAACGAGCTCATCCATAGTGCCGAGACCCCCGCCTTGAAAGAGGCGACCGGCCTCCTCGACTCGGCGGACGCCTTCTATTCAAAGGAAATGGCGCGCTTCCGGGATCATGCCGTCCAATCGCTGGTGGACAACATGAAGGCGGGATTGCCGCCCGACCCCGTAGCGGTTTCTCGACAAGTCATTCAGGCAGGCGACCGCAATTCATTGCGATTGAAGGAAATACTCAACATTGCCGGGCCTGATGCGTCGCAGCAAATCCGCTCTGCCGATCTCGACGACATCCTTGAGATGTCCAAGGCGCCGCTTTCTGGAGAGATCGATCCGGGAAGGCTCTTGCACGAGGTCGATCACCGCGACCGGAATGGCACGCTCGCGCTTTTGTGGGGACCGGAAGCCAAGGAGATCGTGACGCTGACGCAACGGCTCGCGGCTCGCGCGGGCGCTTTGCCGATCGACATGCTGCCGCATGATGATTTCCGGACATTTTTGCAGCGCGCCAACATCTTGTCTTCGGAAATAGATCGGCTCGCCAAGATCAATCCCGCCAAGATGATGGAGGCGGCGGTGCGAGAGGGAGACCGTCAGGTCAAGGAACTCGAAACGGGGGCCGCGGAAGCGCAGAAATCTGATGTGCTGGCCGGTTTCGCCAATCCCCAGCTTATGGCGGCCAGGGCTGCGGAGGAGTTGCTGAGTCCGAACAACCTGCCGCGCTTGCGAGAAGCGGTTCAGCGCTGGGGGGACAATTCGGAGGCCGTTCGCCGGTTGCGGCTGGTCGCGTTGGAAAAGGTCTTTGCGCCCCTCGCCAAAAAGGACGATCCTCTAAAGGCGCTAGAAATGCTCGAGGGAATGCCGCGGGCGCAGCAAGACATTCTGTTTCCCGGCGGCATGGGCGACGACATTAAAACGCTGTTTAGCAATCTCCGGCTGATGTACGGCCGCACCGTCCAGGCGATGCCCGGCTTCGCGACGGGCGCAATTCTCGATAAAGATTTGAAAGGCTTTCTCAAAAGAGCGATTCCTATCGAAATTCGCGCTTGGGTAGTCTCGCACCCGGCGACGGTCAAGACGATTGCGGGATTGATGAATGCCGGATCTCGATATCAGGAGCAGGGACGCGAAATGCTCAGAGATCAATTGGCGCGGTGGTATCTGGCCGGTCAATTGGCCGAGCAGGGCATCGAACCGGGAAATGAGGAGCGCCAGCTCCGGCCTCCTGCGGCCCCACCGCAAAACGGCACATGGCGAGATCGCGCATCGGCCCCGGCGAGAACCGGGGGATGGCGGTTGCGTCAATGAGGGGGCGAGACATCAAGACCGGGCGCTTCTCCGACAACGGCTCCGTTCCGGCGGACGATGTGCTGCGCGAGAAGCTCGACCGCCTCGCCGTCCGGGTGGCGTCGCAAATGCTGGGCGAGACTGATCGGGACGACCCCGACCGCCGCCCGCTGAGTGTAGACGAGGTCGCCATGTTCAAAGCCGTCGCCAACTACTATACTGCGACACGGCGCTTGCCGGCCGCCAAGGTCGACGACGATGACGGCGAGGGGTTTTCGGGCATAAAAGAGAGGATTCATGCAGGGTCAGACGAGACTTCGGCGGATAGCTGAGAGCCCGGACGAGGCGGGCCTCGATGTCGGCGAACCGATCGAGCCGACGGCGGCGCCGCAATCGACTGCGTTCACCGACGCACAGCGCCGCGCTGCGGGCATCGCGCTCCAGATGGCGCTGCGGGCGCTGTCGCAGAAGACCATTGTGGCGTTGGCGAGCCTCTATTCCCTACTGCTCGCCGCCGCGGTCTTCTGGGCCTTCCTGACGATCCTGCCGGAACCCACGGTCCTGCAGCTCGTCGGCGCGGGCATGCTCAGCATTTTTGTGCTGCTCCTGCATCTGGTGAGGAGGCGTTAAATGCCGGCCGAGAGTGATCGACAGAGACGGTTCATGGGCGCGGAACTCGCCCGCAAACGCGCCGGCAAGAGCACATCGACCAAGATGACGGAGCAGCAACTCAGGGATTTTGCGCGCAAGCCAAAGCGGGGGTCGACTCGCTCGCGCCGCAAATCGTCACGCAGATCGTAAACTCGTGACCCGCATCATCATCCTGCTGTCGGCGCTAATCGTTAGCAGCGGCGCTTGCGCGCAGAGCGTCCAGCAAAGCGGGCCTGTCACGCCCCGGCATCCGTCCATGTGGCTCACCAACGGCGTCATCGGCGATGCCGGTGGCGCTGCGGGCGGCGCCGCGGGGACCGGACTCTCCGAGCTTGGCATCACCAACACCGGCCTGCCGTTCTGCATCA
>Ga0209040_10004436_pt1 | contig 10580 bp, 5 predicted proteins | sample BogFormECP12_OM3_FD_188240 | JGI IMG/M metagenome (GOLD analysis project Ga0209040, IMG submission 188240) | Bog forest soil microbial communities from Calvert Island, British Columbia, Canada - ECP12_OM3 (SPAdes) (version 2) | ecosystem: Environmental > Aquatic > Freshwater > Wetlands > Bog ... | reverse complement strand
GCCTTCGGTACCGTGCAAGCCGTCAGCGGGCCCATACTCTCGCACATCAGTGTCGCTTAGTACGTCGCCCAGCAGGCTGGTGCGTTTCACGTGCAGCACGTGACCGGCGGTTGCAATCCAGAGCCATCCGTTTCGGTCCTCTGCAATCCCGAATATTGGCTCGTGCAGCGACTCAGGCACCCCTCGGGGCACATGGATATGTCCTGCACTAAGGGACGCGAGACCGCCAGCAGTTCCGATCCACAGGACTTCGCCGGAATCTTGCAAAAGGCAGTTGATATCGTCAGAGGACAATCCATCACGGACCGTGTAGGTTCGCCAGGAGCCTTTCGACATTGCGCTGAGGCCATTCGGCGTACCAAACCACATTGTTCCGTCAGTGCCCTGGGCAAGGGCGGAAACCGTGTTAGAAGCCAAACCATCCGTTGTTGTGTAGTTCGTGAAATGGCCATCTTGGAGTGCGCTCACACCAGCGCTAAGCGTTCCGGACCAGACTGTTCCGTCGCGACTTTCATGAACTGCGTAAACGCTGTTTTGAGCGAGGCCATCCGCCTGCGTGTATGTCCTCGCGCTGACCGACCCGGCGCCGTAGCGGAGATGAGTTAGCCCGCGTCGCCGTCTCCCGATCCACAGTTCGTTCTTATTGCCCGCGATCGAATAGATCACATCTTGACCCAGGCCGTCGCTCGTCACGCTCCCACTCTTCCCATCCTTAAGCCAGTGCAGTCCACCTTCGAAGGGAGCGAACCATGCGCGTCCTTCCTGGTCGATATCGATCGGTCCAGTACTTTCCGACTGGAGTCCGGCCACCGAATAGGTAACAAACGCGCTATCGCGCAGGCGCTCGATGCCCCTCGAACTTCCCACCCAGAGGTTCCCTTCGCGATCTTCGAAAAGTGCGCTCACCTGCCGGCTGGGTTGCTGGCTGCGTTCCTCAAGGGAAACGCCGTTGGAGTTGAAGCGCAGCAGCCCTGCAGGCGTGCCAAGCCAGACGTTTGAGTCGCGATCCAGCGTCATCGCAAAAACTTGAGCACGATTGATAGCGAGCGGAAGGCCAACCTGTGTGAGTTGCGTTTCATTCCAGCGCACGACTCCGTTGTCGGTCCCTATCCACAACTCCCGGTTCGGAAGGGCCAGGAGACAGTTAATCTTCTGTTTGGGCAATCCCTTCTCAATGGCGTGAATGTGCCCCTGGTCCATGTAGAAAAGGCCTCGATCTTGCGTACCCAGCCAAACCTTCGCGTCGGCGGTCTCCGCCATCGAAATAACTGGAGAATAGGGCGCGGCCAAACGATGTGTCGCCACGCCTGTGGCCCAACTGAGCCGACTCGAAAGAACGTCGGGGGGTTGCTCTGTTGTCGCCGCCGTGGAGTTGGCTGGCTCGGTTGGAGAGCTAAGGACTTCATATTTCCCGCCGCGATACGTCAGGGTACCAAGAGCGAGGGACGAAAGAAGAACTGTGTCGTCCTTTCGCCTCAGGACGGAAGTGATCCCAAACTCCGCTTCCTCGCGGCCGGGTTCAAATTTTCCATCGCGGTAGCGCAGGATCCTTGTGCTCTTCAAAAGGATCCAGAGACTTCCGTCAGCGTCTGCCACCAGCGCCTGAACGGGACCGATTGGGAGTGAGCTAGGGATCGCTTGCTGGAAAAGGCGGAAGTTCAATCCATCGAAGCGAATCAGACCCTTTTCGGTTCCGATCCACAAATACCCATCCTTGGTTTGTGCGATGGCAGAAACGGACCCGCCTGGAAATCCCCTGTCGATCCCCCAGCGCTCGTGAATGTACTGAGAGATCTCCCGATTGGGATCGATCGCATGTGCCGGGTAAGCCAGGCACACCGCGACAAGTCCAGCTATCACGCTCCTGAAGCGCCCAGGCCGGATCCGCCTATCACGGAAAGTATTCGAATTTCTCGACAACAGCCTCGCTCCCGTTTTGCATCGGATTCTTGTCGCTAGGGACCACATAGAACAACAACTGGAGTGTCTCTTGGCCCGCCGAAGGCACTCCCGACGTGAAAACATGTTCAGACACGACGGGCGCGCCAGCCCGGATGCCAGAACCCCGAACCGTTTTGAAGCTTGCCCGTCCAGATTGCCAATTCATCAGATGAGTCAGAGTGCCCGAGGGCGCCACGAACGGAGCCACGTTACCGGGAACGTAGAAAGGCTGAATGCCGTACTGGGCATTGTTCTTGCTGCTGGCGTCGCCCCATCGGCTGACCTCCACGTCCAACTCGCGGTAATGCTGGTCTCCTCCCCAGTCGTCGAACGTATTCATGCTCAGAACCGCGGCGGGCTCCAACTGAGAAACGTCCCCCACTGTCGCGATATAGGTTCCGTACCCGAGGCTTCGCGTGAGATCCATTTGCACACACGACCATTTTTCGCCCTTTTTCGTAATGCGCAGATGCAAAGCTCCGCTCGTATCGGTCCAGGCGTTATCGGCGTCGTATAGATTGTTCAGCCCCCCGCGGTCGCTGGCAATCGTGCGTACTTTCCAATCGTATCCGCTGAAATGAAGCGGCTTTGTGGGCGCGAACTGGGTCTCGCCCACACCCTTCACAATCTTCACTGCAACGACCGAACCACCTAGGGAAGGGGCCACATCCACGGTAGGAGGCGGATTGTACCCTGGCTCGACCAATAGTGCGGCGTATTCGAATCCCAGGTGCGTAGAAGTGCCCCAGCTGGAGTCCGCCTGAATCGGAATGAGAGGCTTGTCGGGCCACGGCTGAACCCACCAGGGTCCACTCCTCGCATACACCACAATCTGCTGGCCGGCGCGGGCACCAGAGACGCGGCCTGCGATGGTGTCAACTTTTTCGCGGCCGCCTTGTGCCGCCGGTGGAATTTTAGTGAACTCAATGGTGGGTCCAGTGTTGACTTCGCGCGCATGGCAACCAAACAGTACGATACACCAGGCCAGCGGGAGAACTCGTGCCCAATTGGAAGTGATACGCCTGCCCAGCCTCATGGAGCGCAATCCCTCAACCCTTGTTAACCGGAATACAATTGCGGCATCTCGGAGGGCCCCACGCCCTCGAACCGATTATAAACAGGGTAAAGGAAACAAGGTTGATTTTGCACCTCTGGCCAAAATCGCCTTCGTGCGTGCCAAGACAGCTATCAAGGAAAGTATTCGAATTTCTCAATGACGACCTCAGTGTCTTTTTTAAGCGGATATTTGTCACTGGCGACCACGTACAGCATGAACTCGATCAACTCCCGGCCGGGGGTGGGTACCCCGGACGTGAAGGTGTACTGATAAACCACAGGCGCCCCGGCGCGCATGGAAGAACCGCGGACCGTCTTAAAACTCGCCCTCCCGGATTCCCAAAGCAGGGTGTGCGTCAGAGTGCCGGGAGGCTCCGAAAATCTTGCCACACTTCCGGGAACGTAGAACGGCTGGATACCATACTGGGCATTCTCTCTACTCGCTGCATCGCCCCAGCGACCCATCTCAACATCCAGTTCCCGGTAGTGCTGGTCTCCTCCCGACGGGTCGAAAGTGTGCATGCTTAAAACGGCGGCGGGTTCCAAATGAGAAGTGTCACGCACTACAACAATGTACGTTCCGTACCCCAGGCTGTGCGTGAGAATCAGGTGTGCACAAGTCCACTTTCCGGATTTCTTTCTTATCCGCATGTGCAAGGCCCCGCTCGGATCAGTCCAGGCGTTGTCACCATCGAACAGATTGTTTACTCCGCCTCGAGTCGCGGAAATCGTTTGAATGTTCCAGTCGTATCCGCTGAAGTGGAGAGGCACGGTAGGAAGCGGAGGTAGAGAGCCAACACCGTTGACAATCTGAACCAGAACGATAGGACCACCTGCGGTGGGGGCCCCATCCATGGTTGGCGGCGGGTGATAAGTCGGCTCTACCAAAAGCGCCGCATACTCATTCCCCAGGTGAGTTTCGGTGCTCCACGTTGAATCCTTTTGGATTGGAATAAAAGGGCGATCCGGCCAGGGCTGAACCCACCACGGTCCGCTGTGGGCATAGATCACGATCTGTTGTCCCGGACGGGCGTCAATCACGCGCCCTGCGATGCTATCGACCCGTTCGCGGCCGCCTTGCGCCGCTGGGGGAATCTTAGTGAATTGAATCGCGGGGACGGTGTTGCCTTGATGCGCATGGCAACCACACAGCAGCATGCAGCAGACCAGCGGGAGAGCTCGTTGCCAACACGGACTGATGCGGCTCCGCAGCCTCATGCAACACCATCCTTCAGCATTCATTACCCGGAGAAGCCAGTCAAAGCTCGCTAGAGGCCCACGCCTTTCGGACGGCATAAGCTGGGCAAACGAACGAGGGCTGATTTTGCAGATTTCTGGAAAGCCTATTGCCAGCCTCCACCCAGTGCCTTGTAAAGTTGCACCAGGCTTTGGTACTCGTTGCCGCGGGCCTGGGCGAGAGCAAGCTCGGCGTTAAAGAGCGATCGCTGTCCATCGAGGACCTCGAGGTAGGTAGTGATGCCTCCGCGATAACGTACGAGGGACGTGTCGACCGTATCCCGCAGGTCCTTGACCGTGATCTCCTGCGCGGCGCGCACTTGGTGAAGTTTCTGATAACCGATGAGCGCATCGGAGACATCGCGGAACGCCAACTGGATGACCTGTTGATAAGCGATCAATTCCTGGCGATGTTGCGACTCTGCCAGTTTCAGATTCCCGCGCAGGGCGCCGCCCGTGAATATGGGTTGGCTGACCTGGGCACCGTAGGACCAGATTCCAGTCTGCGAACTCATCATGCTGGAGAACAGAGTGCTTCGTCCGAACGCGCCTCCTCCCGAGCCGGTGAGGGAAATCTGCGGGAAGAACGCAGCTTTGGCGACGCCAATCTCGGCGTTGGCAGCGATCAGCTCTTGCTCCACCTGGCGAATGTCCGGCCGGCGTTCGAGCAACGACGACGGCATGCCCGGCGGCACTTCCGGGGGAAGCGGCTGCTCAGCCAACGGACGCCCACGACGCACACTCTCGGGATAATGGCCTAGGAGAATACTGATTGCATCCTCCTCCTGGCCAATCTGCCTCTCCAGTTCCGGGATCTGCGCATTGGCGGAGTCCAGCACCTGCTGGGCTTGTAGCACATCCAACTTGGTGGCAACGCCGTGGTCGAGCCGCAACTGGGTTAGCTTGACAGATTCTTCCTGCGTCTTGACCGTGTCCCGGGTGATACGGAGTTGGAGGTCGAGATCGAGAAGCTGAAAATAGTCGCTGGCCACGTCGCTCACCAGGGTCAGTACGACCGTACTCCGTGCATCCTGCGTAGCCAGGAGTTGGGCGCGCGCGGCCTCGGTCGCGCGGCGCAGGCGGCCGAAGAGGTCCAACTGGAATGCTGCGTCAGCTGTTAGACCCAGAATGTTGAACTTAGACTGGGTGCTCGCATCCTTGCCCCCGCTGAAATTGGCATTCCCCTGTACTTGCGGAAACTGATTGGAGCGCGTGATCGTGACCTGTGCCCGTGCAGCCGTGATCCGCTCCGCGGCCAGTTGCAGGTCGTAATTCTCCTTCAGCGCCGTGCGGATGAGTTCTTGCAGTTGCGGGTCCTGGAACACTTGCCACCAGGGCAGGTCCGCGAAAGACGCCGCTTGAGCCTGGGCCTGTGAGTCTTCGCTAAGATCACGGTACGCGCTTGGTGTCTGAACCACGGGCCGATGATAGTTCGGGCCAACCGTGCATCCGGCCATCAAGATCGAGACCACGGTTGCGGACATTAATAGTGCCCAGTGTTTCATATCCCTTCTGTCTATGCGGCACTGAGCCATTTCAGTCTCCCTCCGCCGGTGCCGGCGTTCCGGGTAATGTGGCCGAGGCCGGCTCCGCGCCAGCACCTGACCACTTCTCCACCAAGTAAAAGATCGCTGGGACAAGAAAAATCCCGATGAAGCTCGCGGCCAGCATGCCTCCAATGACGGTTGTGCCCATAATCTGACGAGCCACCGAACCAGCGCCAGTTGCGGTCCACAGCGGCACGCAACCGAGAATGAAGGCGAAAGACGTCATCAAAATCGGCCGGAGACGGAGCCGGGCTCCTTCGAGGGCAGCGTCTGCTAAGGGCTTTCCTTTCTCGTATTCGTCCTTGGCGAACTCGACGATCAGAATCGCGTTCTTCGCGGCTAATCCGATGAGCATGACCAGTCCGATTTGTGCGTACACGTCGCTCTCGATCTGGACCAAGTAAGGCGGCAGAAAAACACCGAGCAGAACGCGGCGCAGCCAAAGGATGCCAAAGGCTCCAAAGATCGCCACGGGCGTACTCAGCAGCACGCTGAAGGGCAGCGACCAGCTTTCGTAGAGCGCCGCCAAAACCAGAAAGACGAAGAGCAACGATAATCCAAAGATCGCCGCGGCGGGCACGCCTTCTCGCGCTTTTTGTTCTTGAAACGATATACCCGAATAGTCAAAGCCCATTTCCCGCGGCATGGTCTGCTTGAAGACATCCTCGAGGGCGGCCGTGGCCTGGTCCGAACTGTAGCCGGGCGCGGCGCTCCCGTTGATCTGCGCGGAACGGTATTCGTTAAAGCGCAAAGTAAATTCCGGGCCGAGTCGCGGCTTAACTGTAGTAAGTGTGGAGAGGGGGACATTTTCTCCCTTGTTGTTGCGGACATAGAACTGCCCGACGTTTTCCGCCTGGGCGCGATCTTCGCCCTCCGCTTCGATATAAACCTGCCACTGACGCCCAAAGCGATTGAAGTAGTTGATGAAGTATCCGCCCATGAAGGCTTGAATCGTGCGGTAAACATCGTTGAGGTTCACACCCTGCTTCAGCACTTTGTCGCGGTTTACTTCGACAAATTCCTGGGGGACGCTCGCCAGGAAAGTGGTGCTCAGGCTCGCGATCTCCGGGCGCTTTCGGGCAGCTTCAAGAAAAATGCCCAGGTTCTTGGCGAGGAACTGAACGTCGCTGCCCGAACGGTCTTCGAGGATGAAGGTAAATCCGCCCGCAGTGCCGACCCCGGGAATAGCGGGGGGGGAAAAGCTGAAGGCGACCGCCGTAGGCAACCTGCTTAACTGCTGGTTCAGATGTGCCTTGAAAGTTTGGAATTGCTCAGCTCTTGTTTTGCGTTCGCCCCAAGGCTTCAAGGTCACAAAGAAGGTCGAGTTGTAACTGGTGCGGACAAAACTGAGCAAGCTGAAGCCGACGAAGCAGGTCACGTGTTCGACGCCGGGGGTATTCATCAGGATTTTTTCCACATCCGCCGAGACAGCCGTCGTACGTTCCAATGAAGCTCCGTTTGGCAATTGCACATTGACGTAGGCGTAACCTTGATCTTCGTCGGGGAGGAAGCTCGATGGTATTCGGTTGGCAAAAAAGAAACCTGCCCCGCAAAAGACCAACAGCAGAACAACCACCACGACGGTCTTTTGCACCAATACCGCGCTCCAACGAACGTAGCCCTCGTTAGCTCGTTCAAAGACGCGGTTAAACCAATCAAAGAATCTTCGCAAGAGTCCCCGGCTCGGGGTCCGCGGCTTGAGCAGCAGCGCTGCCAGCGCGGGGCTGAGCGTAAGCGCGTTGAAGGCGGAAAGCAGAACCGAAATTGCGATGGTGACGGCGAATTGCTGGTAGAGCTTGCCCGTGATTCCAGGAATGAATGCGGTCGGCACGAAGACGGCGGAGAGAACCAGAGCGATGCCAACCACGGGGCCGGAAAGTTCTTCCATCGCTTTCAACGCCGCGGCCTTCGGCGTCAGGCCGTCTTCGATGTGACGTTCCACCCCTTCGACCACGACGATGGCATCATCGACCACGAGACCGATCGCCAGCACTAAACCAAAGAGAGAAAGCGTGTTGATGGAAAAACCGAACAAGGGGAAAAGCACGAACGTGCCCACCAGCGAGACCGGCACGGCCAGGAGCGGAATCAGAGTGGCGCGCCAGCTCTGCAGGAAAAGATAGACCACCAGAATCACGAGCGCGAGGGCGATAAATAGCGTTACTACGATTTCCTTTATGCCTTCCGTGACTGAGCGGGTCGTATCCAGCGCGACGACGTAATCCATGTCCTCGGGGAAACGCTGCTTCATCTGCGCCATCAGCTTAGTGACGCCGGCGGCTGCTTCGACCGCATTTGAGCCCGGCAGTTGGTAAGTGGCAATAATCGCGCTCGGCTTTCCATTAAAGCGTCCAGCGACGCTATAGTCCCGGGATCCCAGTTCGATTCGCGCGACATCGCGGACTCGGACGGTTCCGCCGTCGGGCGTCTCGCGCACGACGATTTGACCAAATTCCTCCGGCGACGTAAGACGGCCTTGCGCAAGAACCGAATAAGTGAATTCCTGGCCTTGGGGAGCCGGTTCGCCTCCTGCTTTGCCAGCCGGGTTCACAGTGTTCTGCGCCTGAATTGCGCTGACGATTTCCGGGACGGTGATGCCGAGTTTCGCCAGCGTGTCGGGCTTAACCCAAAGCCGCATCGCGTACTGGCCCGCGCCGAATACCTGCACGTTGCCAATGCCACGCGAACGCAGAATGGGATCCGTGAGGTTGATGTACGCATAGTTCGCCAAAAACTTGGCATCGTAGGTTCCATGCGGCGAGTACACCGCGATCAACGTCAGGGGAGCAGTAACCGACTTTCGAACCGTGACTCCGTAATTGGTAACGTCCACGGGAAGCTGAGAAGCAGCCTGGGTTTCACGGCTTTGCGCGAGAATGTAATCGTTGTTCGGATCCGTCTTTGGATCGAAGTCCACGATCAGGCTGGTAGTCGAGTTGCCGGTGGCATTGAGCGAATACATGTAATTCATGTTGTCCACGCCGCTCATCTGCTGCTCGATGGGCGTAGCAACCGCTTGCTCCAGGGTTTGGGCGTCGGCCCCGATGTAGGTGGCCAGGACTTGAATCTCGGGCGGAGCGATGCTGGGAAACTGCGCGACCGGCAAACTCAGTATTGTGAGCGCGCCAACCAGCACAAGAACGATCGAAATCACAATGGCGACGATCGGACGGTTGATAAAGAACTTTGACATCGAATCACCTCGCCTTGGTTTCCAGGGCAAACGGCTTGGGGTTCACCTGCATGCCCGGGCGCACCTTCTGCACACCCTCAGCGATCACGCGGTCGCCGGGCTTCAGTCCGTCCGCAATAATCCACCGGTTGCCCACGCGGTCGCCGACTTTCACCGCCCGGATGTCCACTTTGTTATCGCCATCCACTGCCGCGACTTGATAGCCGCCTTGCAGTTCCGATACGGAACGCTGAGGCACCAGCAACGCGTCCTGCTGGACTCGGACGGCAGCGCGAACTTTGCCGTACCCGCCGGGACGCAGAATATTTCCTGGATTGGGGAACAACCCTGCGATCCGAATCGCCCCCGTACTCTCATTTACCTGGCGGTCCGCGAAATAGAACGTACCCTCGTGCGCGTAAGTGGAGCCGTCAGCCAAAATCAATTCGAGGCGCAGATTCTTGTCGGCGGCCTCCCGAGTGGTCTCGGTCGGGAAGCGCTTCCTCCATGCAAGGTACTGGGGCTCGCCGACGGTGAAATAAACTTTGATGGGGTCGACGGTTGACACAGAGGTAACTGGCCCACTGCTTAAATTCACCAGCGCGCCGACCTGAAGCTGCGCCTGCCCTGCGATGCCGTCAATGGGCGCCACCAGGCGAGTAAAGTCGAGGTTGATCTTGGCCGTTTCCACGGCGGCCTCAGCTGTCTTGATCTGCGCCAACGCCGTGGACACGGTTGCCTTCGCCGCCAAGTTATTCTGAATGGCGTTGTCTAAGTCCTGCTGGCTGGCGGCTTGCACCTTCGCCAGAGGGGTGTAGCGATTCACGTCGAGTTCGGTCCTGCCTTGCACAGCTTCCGCATTAGCGAGCTGCGCTCTGGCTTGCGCCAGCTGTCCTTGAGCCTGGTCGAGAGCTGCCTGAAAAGGCCGCGGATCAATCTCGAAGAGCAACTCGCCCTTCCTGACGAAGGCGCCTTCCTGATAACCCTGGCGCATGATGTAGCCCGTGACCTGCGCCCTGACGTCGGCATTGGTGAATCCGTCGAGCGTGCCGATCCACTCGCCATAAATCGGAACATCGTTCTGCTCGACCTGCACGACCTCGACGTCCGGCGGAGCGCCGGGCTGCGCCCCCGCTACACGCTTCGGATATATGGCTCCAAGGATCAGGCCGATGACGAGCAAGCAAAACGCTCCGCCGATCCACAGTTTGTATTTCAAAAGCGTTTTCATATTCTTCCTCGACAAACGTGTCTTGGGTTTGCAAACTATGTCTGAACAGCGAGCCCAAACGGGCTTGTTGTTCGATGCGATTCCTGGTCTCCTGGACTCACCCTCACTTCGGCCGACGTGTCCCAAGACTTTGTACCGCTCCTGTCGAAAACACATCACGAAATGCAGTGGTTTTTTGCTACCACGGAAGGCGAGGGGACACGTACCACGTCCGTGGTATTGATTTCGTCAGCCCCGGCCGGATCGCTTTCGTCGTTTCACCTGAGCCACTCTGCGTGATAGGCTTCGTTGTCCGATCTCGCCGTCTAACTCCGATCGTGTATAGACAGCTGATTCATCTGTTACTGGCGCTTCCACTTCTCGCTCTCCCGACCCTGGGCCAGGAGACCGTCTTCGA
>Ga0209040_10004435_pt1 | contig 10581 bp, 7 predicted proteins | sample BogFormECP12_OM3_FD_188240 | JGI IMG/M metagenome (GOLD analysis project Ga0209040, IMG submission 188240) | Bog forest soil microbial communities from Calvert Island, British Columbia, Canada - ECP12_OM3 (SPAdes) (version 2) | ecosystem: Environmental > Aquatic > Freshwater > Wetlands > Bog ... | reverse complement strand
GTCACCAAAGAGGTAGTCGGAATCCGTGTCCTCCTGACCCGCTTGCTTTTTGGCGATGGTATTCCGCGTAAGTTGCTTCGGCGCGTTTCTGCAGTGAAACCGACTTCTGCTGCTTTGCGATACTAATGGCTGCGCAAAACGAAGCGTCAATTAGGGTCTCCTCAGCACCCATGGCCGTGAGGAACACACCACGGAGTCGCTGCAGTTCGGAACAGTACAATCGCTGCTCAAGTCTTTCAGCTAGAGCTGCCGCCTCGTTTATCACCTGAAGGGCTTCGGAGGTACGATCCGCTAGGTGTAAGGCTTCAGCCTTTTGCGCCAGGTGAGATGGCAGGCCTAGTACCGTACCGGTTGCCCGAAAGTCTCTGATTCCCTGCTCGATCCACGGAATGCCTTCCGCCGTGTCACCAGAGGCGCTGCGCGCCCAACCGCGGTGAATGGCTCCTATCGCTCGCCAAAACACAAAATTTTGGCGCGTGGAGAATTCAATCAAATCTGACGCTAAGCGATCCACTTCGGCAAGATTACACTCGTTTACTGCGAGAGACGCAGCCCAAGCGAGTGCGATGGCTAATACGTGCATATCGTTCAGCTCCTTTGCTACTGAGATGGCTTCGGCCAGTTTCATTCGGCAAGAAGCGATCTCTCCGAGATGCCACTCGCATATTGTTAGATAACACAGACAGGCGACCACTGGCGTATAGGGGTCATCCGTATAAGACTGAACGTTTCCCGAGCGCCAGATCTGAATTCCACGCATAGCGGCTTGTCGCGACGCTTCGAAATCACCCGAAAAGAGGAGCGTGCATGCCAAAGTGCGATAAGCCCCAATCATTAGCGCAGGGTCATTCTTTTCTTGCGCAAGCGCGTGGACTCGTTCGGCAATCTGCATCGCAGCGGACATCTTGTCACTGTGGAGAGCATACCGCCACTGACCTTTGAGGGCCACGTACAGGAGCCGGGGATGATTGAGCGAATGACACCAGGGCTCGGCAAGCTCGTAACAAATTCGGACCTCGGGTACCGCCGATCCTCGCGTGGCCGTTAAGTATAGCCCTGCCTCCATCAGGACGAAGAGCTCATCTTCCCCAGTGAGGCTCTGCCCCTGGACGGCCGTTTCAGCGGGCGATTCCCAGCGTCCATGCTTGAAGAAATGAGCTAAAACAGAAAGCAATGGCCCTCTTGCTCCAAGAACGTTAGCCGCAAAGCAAGCGTTCCCTCGCTGAATCCGGGGAAGGTAAACTTCATGCAGCGCATCTCGAAACAGTCCGGCATCGCAGCCGCAAATGACGGCAGAGAAGAGCGGCTCCATCTCCCTAAAACTATTCGGCAGCTGCGGCGCAAGCGTTCGATAATAATGATATAGCCGCCTATTACATTCCTTCCACGCCGCAGTTTGTTGATTCCTGAGCTGTTCGCCAAAGTATTCGCGAACGAGAGGATGCGTATCGAGCTGTGCGGTATTTTGCGGGTCTTCTCCCGCCAGGAGTCTTGCTCTTCTTAATCTGGCAAGAATCGTTCGCCACTCGGATGGGCTCAAATCCGTTAATGACTCTGTAAGACCGCGGATGGCTGGCGGTTTCAGCAGCGCTCCAAGCGCCTTTTCGTCTGCGGGTCGATCAAATAGACCTAACATGCGCAGGACCGATAGCTCCGGACCCTCACCAAACCAGGTTTGGTAAGATTCCATAACCTTTCGGGCGTGGCCTCCCTGGCGTACGTCGTGAGCAAGACGGTTCGAGACTTCTTTGCGAAAACGAATGTCTCCACCATAGGCATCGGCCAGAAAGCTGCCCAATAGCGTTAGAGCCAGACAATGGCCGCTAAACTCGTCGCTGGCACTTCGCAATTCTTCTTTATCCCCGTCTATTCCCAGCGCTCGGAGCAGTTTCGCACCGGCATCGCTAGATAGTTGTTCCAGGTCGCGACGTAGGGCTGAGGTGCGTTCGTGATCCGCAATATCAGCTACGCCCAGGCGCGTAGTAATCACGCAAAGGCCGGTATTGAAGACAGCGAGTTCACGCAGCAGGGCCTGGAGCGAAGGCTCGCGTATCCTTCCTTCCTGTGGACCCGGCGGATTTTGGAGCGGCTCCAGGCCGTCCAGAACCAGCAAGGTTCGACGACGTGAAACCAGTTTCGCCAATCTTTCACCCTTCTCCCAAGCCGTTCCGAGCCGCGGATCTGGATCTCCAAACCAGGCCAGAGCGGCGTCAAGAAATTCATCTGCGGACGAAGTGTCCCCGGTGCTGCCCTGCCTATAGAAAGACCAGCCAAAGACGAGCTCCGCGGAGCGATAGTGTTTAGCCGCCATCCGTCGAAGCCAATGGTTGACGAGTGTGGACTTTCCGACCCCAGCCCAGGCAACGATTGTCACGACGTTGACGTCCTGGTTTACCCACGCACGATCCAGAAAAGCGATATCCTCCTCTCGACCAAAAACATCGCTTCCGGTAACGGGCAATCTGGCTAGTGAGATTTTCTTTGGTCGCAGTCTTGCCGGTGGCCTCCTGCGAGTTCCCAGGCCCGAAGCGGCAAGGGACACCTTCTGCAAGCTCTTACGAGTGATTCTACGCCGTGCGTTGACAGCCGCTGTTATCGCCGGCATCGCATTCAGAAGTTCGGTGGGGTTCTTAAAGCGGGTCGCGGGGTCTTTCTCAAGGAGTAACTCTAGTAGAACAATGACCTGCTGCGGGACACCCTCGAGTTGGTCTAGCGGTAAAGGCGCGTGTTGATGCTGATGTATGAGCTCAGCAGGAGACCCCCTGAACACCGCATGGCCGGTCACCATCTTCCAAAGGGTGACACCAAGGGAGTACAGATCCGAACGGATGTCAACGCCCACTCCCGCGGATTGCTCGGGGCTCGCAAACTCCGGCGTTCCAGCAAAGACTCCAGGCGTCGAAATTGCAGAGTCAGAAACGGGTTCGCTTACCCCCTTGGCCAGCCCAAGGTCGATAATCTTTACTGTTATGCGGTCCCCGTCCTTCAGACACACCATAATGTTAGTCGGCTTAATATCCCGGTGGACGAGCTTCTGTTCGTGTACTGCAGCAAGCCCGCCAGCGACCTGGGTGGCAATTTCCAACGCCAACTTTACCTCCAGCCGGCCGGAACGTTTGATCAGGTTCTCAAGCGTTTCTCCCTCCACAAACTCCATCGCGTAGAAGTAACTCTCGCCGGTTCTACCAAGGTGGAAGACCGAGGCAACATTCGGATGTCGCACCTTTGCGGCTGCGCGCGCTTCACGCAAAAAACGAAGTCGTGCCGACTCGTCGCCCACATATTTTTCGCTGACAACCTTCAGCGCCACCGGAAACTGCAGATCCACGTCGAATGCTTTGTAAGTGACCCCCATCGCACCGCGACCCAACTCGACCGGTTTTCCGTCTTCGCCCTTCACCAGTTCATAATGCTCAAACCGGTGCGCCGCGTCTTCGGGTAGCAGCCCGACCGTATCCTCAGAAGAAGACTGTCCGGATTCAACCCCACCGGCCAGAGCCTTGCGGAACATGCAGACCGGACAGAATTTCATTGCTCCGGAAAACTCACTACCACAGCTTCGGCACGTACGTCGGAGCTCCGTTTTCATAAGCTTAACCACCCTTCGGACGCAATTAAGGCTTCGCAAAGAGCATGAATCTCCTCGTCGATTTCTGCCGGATCTGACACCGTGCGGCCGACCTCCTCGCGCAACAGCGAGGTGTACCGCTTTCGCAACCGATGGATAAGCGTTTTGACCGCACCCGTGCTGACCTGGAGCCGGTTCGCAACCTCCTCATAGGAGGGCGGAGCTCCGCTGTTGACAGAGTCCAGGAAAACTTGCAACGCTTCGAACGTGGACGTTTTTCCCTGGGTAGCATACTCCTGGCGCAGTCGGGTTGATGCTTCTCCCAAGACCGTCATTGCCCACCGGGCATCGAAGATTTTTTCTGGCGTCAAAAACTCGACCGGCTCCGAGCGATAGCGTTCTTCGGCCTCTGCTGCATCCAGCTCAACGAATTCTTTGTCTCCGCCTCTTTTAAGGCGGCGGGCGCGGTCAAACTGATCCGAGAGGTGGTTCTGGAAAGAAGCGAGCAAAAACGAGCGGAACTTTCCTTTGAGCCGGTCGACACCCGCGAGCGCCCGTTGTTCCAACAGGTGCAGGAAAAAGCCTTGGGTCAAGTCCTGGGCGTAATCCGGGGAGTGCCCGCGGCGGCGAGCGAACATGTAGAGTGGATACCAATAATTGCGGCACAACTGAGCTAAAGCGGGCTGGCCCCCTGGTGCCTGGCTTTGCGCAGCCCTCATGACGACCGTCCAGCAAGTGGTGTGAAAGCTTGCCGCGCCCTCCGGTGGCAGACCATGGTGGCGTTTCACAGAGATTTCCCTGGTTTCACCGACATTAGCAGATGAAGGCGGCTTTCGGAACAAAAATCCTGAAACTCGGAGACCGGGTTGCCTTTGTAACGGGATGAAGACCTAAGGAGCGTTTCGGAATGCCTTCACTGCAAAGAAAAAATGAATAACTACGTATCGTTCTTATTGGAAGCCGACGCGGCGAAGAAAAGGCTGGCCCAGATATTTGAGTCAGGTGCGCCTGGAGAGACAAGACAGCGTTTGCCGTTTTTGACTCCAGTCGCGCAGACCGCGCGTCGGACGCGGTTAGCCGTATCGGAGAGCTAGTTCTGGAAAGAGGCCAGCAAGGACGACCGTAGCAACTAACCAACTTCCTCCGACAACGTCCTCCGGTTTCGAGGTTAACTTACAGAGTTCCCATGTGTGGCATTGCTGCATTTTTCTCCCAATCCAAGCCTGTCTTGACGGACGCGCTACATGCCGCGGTCCAGAGTCTCATTCATCGCGGGCCCGATAGCCAAAGCGTCTGGCTTTCGAAAGACCAGCGCGTGGGTCTCGGCCACACCCGGTTGAGTATCATAGACTTGGCGACCGGCGACCAACCCATAGCGAACGAGGACGAACACGTTCGCATTGTCGTGAACGGCGAGTTCTACGACTTCGAGCGACAGCGCTTTGAATTGAAAAAGCGCGGTCATCGATTCCGTACACGCTCTGACAGCGAGATCGCACTGCACCTCTACGAGGACTTCGGCGCGCATTGCCTGCGGCACCTGCGAGGTGAATTCGCGTTTGTGCTGTGGGACGAATCAAACCAACTCCTCCTGGCTGCGCGCGATCGATTTGGGATCAAACCTCTCTACTACGCTATTCATGGCGACATGCTGTATCTCGCGTCCGAGGTAAAGGCGCTCTTCGCGGCGGCAGTACCAGCGCGATGGGACCACGAGTATTTCTATCAACACGCGACCGGCCCCGCGATGCCTGATCGCACTCTCTTCGAAGGCGTTCATCAAGTCCCACCAGGCCACTGTCTGATCGTGACACCGAACGGCATGCGAGAACACCGTTATTGGGAATTTGACTACACCCCAGCCAAAGAACTCTCCACGAGCCCGCGTGACGAACTCTCGTACGTGGAAGAATTCGCCACCGTCTTCGAGGAAGCTGTGCGCCTGCGGATGCGCGCCGATGTGCCGATCGGCTGCTACCTAAGCGGAGGACTCGACTCATGTGCCGTACTCGGTTTCGCCGCTCGGCATTCGGATGCGCCAATTCAGGCCTTCACGCTCACGTTCGACCAGGCGGCCTACGACGAAGGCGAGATCGCGCGCGAAATGGCGGCGAGCGTCGGAGCAAATTTTTGCCCAATTCCCATTAAGCAGTCCGATATCGCGGAGAATTTCGCCGAAGCGATCTGGCACTCCGAAACTGTCTTCAGCAACGGTCACGGCGTGTCGAAGTTCCTGCTTAGCCGCGCGGTGCGCGATGCCGGCTACAAGGTAGTCTATACCGGCGAAGGTTCCGACGAGATTCTCGGTGGTTACGTCCACTTCCGCACGGACATGCTGAGGCACAATGCTCAGGGCCAGGACCCAACGGACGTCGAACGCCTCCTGAAGCAACTTGAAGCTGCGAACGCCGTCTCGCGGGGCTTGCTAAGTCCTGCCGGGAGGAACGGCGCGATGCATAGCGTGGAGCGGTTGCTCGGTTTCGTTCCGACCTGCCTCAAGGTTTTCGACGCACAAGGTCAGCAACGTCTGGGCTTGTTCGCCGATATCTTCAAAGCGCGTTTTAAGGGCCGCGACAGCGCGCGCCTCTTCCTGGATGCCTTCGATGTTCCTGGCGTGCTCGACGGGCGCGATCCGTTGAATAAGTCTCTCTTCGTCTGGGCCAAATCGTTTCTTCCGACCTACATCCTAAACCTGCTCGGCGACCGCATGGAGATGGCACACTCGATCGAGGGCCGCGTTCCATTTCTCGATCATCAGGTTGTCGAGTGCCTCTGTCGGGTACCGGTGTCGCTGAAGATCCGGGGTCTAACCGAGAAATATCTCCTGCGCGAAGCCGCAAAGCCGGTAATCACGGACACCGTGTACCGCCGGCAGAAACATCCGTTCCTTTCGCCGCCGGTAACCACCGTGCCAACCGAACGTTTTCATCAAATGCTGCAAGACACCCTACGGGGCGATGCGCTCGCCTCAATACCGTTCTACAACCAGAAGAAGGTCGTCGCCCTGCTCGATGAATTGCCCGCAATGTCAAACGCAGATCGCGTGGGATGGGACCCAGTGCTCACGTCAATCCTGAGCGCCTGTGTCTTGCAGCATACATTCAAATTAGCCGCTGGCGATAGCTAAACGTCTCGCGAGAGGCGGTGCCACCGTCGCAATCCATTTCGCGCGTGGTAAAGAGGCTGCGAAAGAAACAGTCGGAGCCATTACAAAAAGTGGAGGCAAAGCTTTTCCAGTACAGGCTGAATTTTCGACGCTCGATGGGGTCGAAGCCCTGTTTGCTCAACCCGGCGGCGTTACGGAAGGTGCGCTCAGTTTCTCCCGAACGAATACCTTCGTCGATAGCCACGAGCGGCTCGTCGGTTTCTTCCGCATCCTGAGCATCAAACCACTCTCGAAGTCTTGCGCGGTCTTCCGGTGCCAGTTTTTCGATCGCTTCCTGAATTTCAGCCAAACTACTCATATCAAATCACTTCGCCGAGCCTTTTGGCAGCGTCTCACAAGTCTTCTTGATCTCTCAAGGCTCGAGAAGACGGTACGCAAGTCGCAGGGCGTGAATCGGTTGGACAAGCAACTGAACGCTCTCCCCTGCCTCACCCGAATATGAAGTGCAAGGTATTGGATCAAGACTCCTGCTTTTGGCTGAGGATTGGCTCTGGGCGATCGGTTGGAAAGAGATATGGCTGTCGACCTCCTTGGATACCCGCCTCAAAGCTTACTCATTTTATCGCAACCGTGGGTGGAGGGACGCGGAGATTCGAAGAACCCCAATTTCCCCGATTTTCGTGAAAACATCGCCATCCGTTACCTTACTGGTATTCGCTCTGATCGCCGGAGTCAGGGAATCCGGCAATCGGAATGACGACGCATCGGTCAAAAAAGCGCAGCCATAAACACGACAACGCTGAAGAGGATGATCGCCAAAATAGCCCCACCGATCGATTTGAAGAGGTCTGTCCCGCCGCTCAGGCGCGGAGCGCTCCGGAGAATTGTGAGCGGCGCGCGGTTTAGGGCAGTGGCGTCTGGCCCTGCTCAGGTGGCTTCTTGTGGAATTCCGGTACTAGACGAAATATTTTTGGCGTACTCGAAAAAGCGCGCGATCCAATCTTCATCGGGTTTCGCATCTGGCACTGATTGCTCGCCCAAGAGTTCAAGCGCCGCGTGGGACGACACCTTTTCCAGGTTGAGCTGCTGCTTAGAGGCTTCAAAGAGAATCCGATCGGAGGCGCGGTTTTCTATCGTTGTCGCCTCGGTGATGAATTTCTGAGATTCGAGGGCTTTGACCGCGATTTTCCCGTCATCGTAGAAAATGCTCAGGTCGGCGTCGTTGGTCACTGATTTGCTTGCTTCGGCAATGTTTTTGAGTTCCTTGGCTTTCGCCTTGGAGGTTCTCGTCAATAAATATGGAGCCGATACTTTTCCAATGCCCGCACTGATCACCTCGATGAGCCGCGTGAGTGGCGTACTGAGGCCGGCAAGGTCTGAGATCTGGAAAGGCACTGTTCGACATATAATACCAAGCGAGATTTACGGAGAAAAGACTTTCTCCCCGTCGAGCCCCAGGGCGGTCTCTTCTTCCTCTTTCGCCTAAGCGAACCCAGGTTCGCTTAAAATCACTCCTTTAGCTTGTCTGGCTCACACCAGATCCATTCCGAACCCACGGGCGGCCTCCAAGCGCAAGAGTGCCGTCTGCGGCTTAAACGGCCTACGCCTACAACCTAGTCTTATGGAAGTTTGCCGAAAACGCGGTAAATTCTGATAGGTTTTCCCAGGTAATGGGTAGATTTGGAAAGGTCTTTTTGCTATGGCTTGCTACCGTTCAGAGCGGTCTCCCTGATGCCTGACCTGCGGAGGGCCTATCAATGCTCAAATCGCCTTCTAAGAGCGCTGCAGGGACGAGCGCGGCTTGCCTAGTTAGTTTAGCCCCCTTAGTCCTCGCCCCGCTCCAAAAGGGTTCGGTCGATTGGGACTCGCAGTGGTCTCGCTTACGCCTGAAAACAGTACATCCGAAAGAGGTCCGTCGGCGCGACAAACAACTCCCGCACCCAGCCGAACCCGGCTTCGCGTCCCAGCGAATGGCCACCGGGAAGTCGTCTCGGGAAAATCGTTGGCACGGACATGGGCCCGCATCGCCTCATATTCCTCGGGCGTCAATGCAGTCCACAAGGGCTGGTTCTGGCGCTCCCAGCGGTGAAGCCAAGCGTCGCGGTCCTCGGCGTCTGGGCTCGCGTTCTCGTAGATCAGGAAGAGCCCACGATCGCCGACGAGACTGCGGATTTCGCGCATCAAGCTCAGCTTGGCCGAGGCGAGGAGGTGGTGTAGCGACAGACCGATCCACGCGACATGCACGGGCTCTGGCCGATCGCGACATAAACCTCGCGATGGTAGAAATAGTTGTTGTCGACGAATTTGCGATAGAGCTGCCACTGCTGCTGAAACAGCGCCGGCGCCGGCTCGTTGAGCATCTCTCCCTCCACCAACTTCTCCGAAGTTCGAACCGCCAACCGAAAATGCCGCATAAATCTCGTTAATTTTGCAGCCACAATTTCGGAATTTGGGTTAAATAGCGTCAATATAGATATGTCCGAGCATCTCACGTAACGGTATTCCTTATGGCGCACCCCCCATGGACCAATGAATTTTTGGATGGCATGCGACTGATAGGCGACGACCCGGCTGATCAACTCATAAAAGATCTCTTCGCCACGCACCAGATCGGTGCCGTCAATTCAATGATGCGCACCTTGGTCGAGAACGACAGGATGCCAGAGGGATCGATTCCCGAAAATCTCCGCAACTTTCTGCAATCGGTGGCTATTTTACCGCCTTGGACTGATATGGAGAAGATTCGAGCGGCCGAAAATCTGTTTTGGTTGCACGGCCCGGCAATCGTTCTTCTTTTGTTCTGCTACTCCTTGCCGTTTACTTACGCGGCTCGGGAAGAGGCTCAGGCACTCGCGCGAACGGGACGGCTTACCACTGATCCCAATCGCCGCGTTGCCGAGACGGCCCAGATGATAATCGACGTCATGGCCCCCGGCGGGCTCACAGGTTCTGGAGCAGGCGTTAGGACGGCCCAAAAGGTCCGTTTAATGCATGCGGGTGTGCGTTTTCAGATATTGGCCTCAAAACAGTGGCCCCCACAGTATGGCTACCCGCTAAACCAGGAAGATCTCGCCGGGACGCTAATGTCCTTTTGCGTGATAGTCTTGGACGGACTGAGTCAACTGAATATTAGCGTCAGCGAAGCTGAAGCCGAAGCATATCTGCACTGCTGGAACGTGGTTGGCCATATTCTCGGGCTCAAAGACGAGATGATTCCAGAAAATCTAACGGAAGCCGTCACCTTGGCGAAGGCTTTTCGGGTCAGGCAATTCGCAGAATGCGATGAAGGCAAAATGATGGCCAAAGCGCTCCTGGACCTTCAAGCGCACATCCTTCCAGGAAATGTTTTTGATCTTATCCCGAGGGCGCTCACGCATCACTTCATCGGCGAAAAGATGGCCAATATTCTTGAAGTTCCGGCCGTTCCTTTTGACGACGTGCTCTTCCGCCCGCTTCAACGGAGTAACGTTATCGCAGATGACATTCTCAAGAGCTCAGGATGGCTCAAAGACCTTGTAGAAATCGTTTCTATGCAGCTTCTTGAGTCACTTCAGCTTGTAGCTCGCGGCGGGAAGCGGACGAGTTTTAGCATTCCAAAAAAACTGTGGCGGGGATGGAGACGGCGCAAAGCCCGTCGGAACAACTTCTTTCGGGCGGTAGTGAGAACGATCGGGGCGTTGCTTCGCCAGCTGTTCCATCGGAGCATAGATACGTCGAACTAGCCGCGGGTACGTTGCCCGTTAGCCTTAATGTCTTGTCTTCCGGCAAAATCGACATCAACTCATAATTGAGGTTTGTCCTTGGCATAGTATCGGGATTGGGCGGCGCGGCCGAGTTGATAGTGGGGAGAACTCAAGACGCATCTTCTTTTATGATTTGAGTCGAGAACCGCTTCAATACTTAATCG
>Ga0209040_10004434_pt1 | contig 10582 bp, 10 predicted proteins | sample BogFormECP12_OM3_FD_188240 | JGI IMG/M metagenome (GOLD analysis project Ga0209040, IMG submission 188240) | Bog forest soil microbial communities from Calvert Island, British Columbia, Canada - ECP12_OM3 (SPAdes) (version 2) | ecosystem: Environmental > Aquatic > Freshwater > Wetlands > Bog ... | reverse complement strand
TTTTCATCGGATATTATCAAGCCGGCGAGCGAAGCCGGCCGGGGACGCACCGACCCGCAGAGGCGTTGCGGCCGAGGTGGACGCTACTGACGGGTCGGCGTAGGTTCCGCGCATGATAGCGCGGATCGGTCTCGCGGCTTACGCCTCAAAACCGGAGGAGAGCCGCGGGCGGCTCCATCCGGAGCCGGAGCATTCTACGCGATCCGCGTTTCAGCGGGACCGCGACCGCATCATCCATTCGACCGCCTTCCGACGGCTGACCCACAAGACACAGGTCTTCGTCTATCACGAGGGAGACCACTATCGCACACGGCTGACGCACACCCTCGAGGTGGCGCAGATCGCGCGGACGATTAGCCGTGCTCTCGCTCTCGACGAGGACCTCGCCGAGACCCTGGCGCTGGCTCACGACCTCGGTCACACCCCTTTCGGTCATGCCGGCGAGGAGGCGCTCAATGCCGAGATGGCGCAATTCGGCGGTTTCTCGCATAACGACCAGACACTGCGCATCCTGACCCGCCTCGAACGGCGCTATGCCGAGTTCGACGGGCTCAATCTGACCTGGGAATCGCTCGAGGGTACCGTCAAGCACAACGGACCCCTGCGCGGCGCGGGTATCGATCGGCCTGTGCCCCCGACAATTGCCGAATACGACAGCTGCCACCCGCTCGCGCTCGAGACCTTCCCGAGCGCCGAGGCGCAGGTCGCCGCGCTCGCCGACGACATTGCCTACAACAATCACGATATCGATGACGGGTTGCGCGCCGGCTTGTTCGCGGTCGCCGACCTCGCCGATGTGTCGCTCGTCGGCCCGGTCTTTCGCGGGGTGGCATCGCGCTATCCGGGGCTGGAGGAACCGCGCCTGATCCACGAATCAATCCGCCGGCTGATCGATCGGATGGTCGGCGATCTGATCGACGAGACACGTCGACGGCTCGCTGGCAGCGGGGTCGGATCGGTCGACGAGGTGCGGGCGCTGGATGCACCGATCGTCGGTTTTTCGGACGAGATGCGGCGCAACGATCGTGCTCTCAAGGATTTTCTGTTCGAGCGGATGTATCGCCATTACCGGGTCAACCGGATGAGTTCAAAGGCGCACAGGGTGGTCCACGACCTGTTCGCGCTTTACCTCGCGGAGCCCCAGTGCTTGCCGCGCGAATGGCGCGATCTCGCTGCCGGCCCGGACGAACCCCGGACCGCGCGGGTCGCCGCCGACTACCTTGCCGGCATGACCGATCGTTTCGCGCTCGACGAGCACCACCGATTGTTCGACACCTACGCTCGGACATGACCATTCGCTTGCGCCTGTATCGCTGCGTGTCATGGTCGGGCTTGACCAACCGCTGCCCAGTTCAGATTTGAATGCAACTTTGGCGCATCAGATATTGCTATGCAGGGAACCTCAAACCGTCATGGCCGGACTCGTGCTGGCCTTCTATGTGGCTGTCTCCGGGGGGAATCACCGGGTCAACCCCGGTGATGACGACTATCCGTTAGGCCTTCTCCCAAACCTGCCGCAGTATTTTGGTAGTGGGGCAAGCACGAGCTTGACTCCGCGATTGTGGATGCCGCCCTGATATGACGAACATTTTTGCCGACTTTCGCCGCCTCGTGCTGGCCGCGGTATATGACCTTGCGGCGAAAGGCGGAACGCCGCGCGGGCTCGATCTGCGCCGGGTAGCGGTCGAGCCGCCGCGCGATCCCGCGCATGGCGATCTGTCGACCAACGCGGCGATGGTGCTCGCCGGGGCGGTTCGAGAAAATCCGATGGCTCTCGCCGAGCGGATCGGCGACGCCCTTGCCGGGCGAGAGCTTGTGACCGGGGACTATCGCGGCAGCGGCTTTACCGTTGCCCCGGCAAAGCCGGGCTTCATCAACATCCAGCTGGCACCCGAGGTCTGGCACGCTCAGCTCCGCGCCGTCCTGCGCGCCGGTACGGCGTTCGGCGATTCGGCGATCGGCGGGGGCGAGCGCGTCAATGTCGAGTTCGTGTCCGCCAATCCAACGGGCCCGATGCATGTCGGGCACGGCCGCGGGGCGGTGGTCGGGGATGCGCTGGCCGGGCTGCTCGCCAAGGCCGGGTTCGTCGTGCAGCGGGAATACTACATCAACGACGCGGGCGCTCAGGTCGATGTGCTCGCGCGGTCGACATATCTCCGATACCGCGAAGCTCTGGGCGAAGCGATCGGACCCATTCCCGAGGGCTTGTACCCCGGCGAATACCTTGCGGAAGCCGGCCGCGCGCTTGCCGAGCGCGACGGTCGCAAATGGCTTGGCCGGGCGGAGGCCGAATGGCTGGCGCCGGTCCGCGATTTCGCCGTTGAGCAGATGATGCGGCTGATTCGCGACGACCTGGCCTTGCTCGGCGTCCATCACGATCTCTTCGTCTCCGAGCGCGGTCTGACCGAGGTCGGGGCGATCGACGACTCCGTTCAGGTTCTAGCCGATCGGGGGCTCGTCTATACCGGGGTGCTGGAACCCCCGAAGGGTAAGCTGCCGGATGATTGGGAGCCGCGCCCGCAGACCTTGTTCCGTGCTACCTCCTTTGGCGACGAAGTCGATCGGCCGCTCAAGAAATCGGACGGCTCTTGGACCTATTTCGCAGCCGACATCGCCTATCACCGCGACAAGGCGCGGCGCGGCTTCGACACGATGATCGATGTTTGGGGGGCGGATCACGGCGGCTACGTAAAGCGCCTGCAGGCCGCGATCCAGGCGCTGACCAACGGCGCCGCTGCACTGGACGTCAAGATCTGCCAGCTGGTGAATTTGTTCGACAAGGGGGCGCCGGTGCGCATGTCGAAGCGCGCCGGGACATTTGTCACGTTGCGCGAGGTGGTCGACGAGGTCGGCAAGGACGTGTTCCGCTTCATCATGCTGACGCGGAGGAACGATCAGGCGCTGGACTTCGACTTCGCCAAGGTGACCGAGCAGTCCAAGGACAACCCGGTCTTCTATGTGCAATACGCGCACGCTCGCGCCGCCTCGGTCATGCGGCACGCCGCCGAGCAGTTCCCTGAAGGCGAACTGTCTGACGCGGCGCTTGGCGAGGCGTCGCTCGACAGGCTCTCGGACCCGTCCGAGATCGCCCTGATTCGCCAGCTCGCGGGCTGGCCGCGGCTGGTTGAGGCTGCCGCCGAGGCGCACGAGCCGCACCGTATCGCCTTCTATCTCCAGGAAGTCGCGGCACAGTTCCATGTGCTCTGGAACAAGGGCAAAGACGAGGCGACATTGCGCTTTATCCTTGCCTCCGATGCAGAATTGACCCGCGCGCGTCTGGCTCTGGTCCGCGGCGTCGCGCTCGTCATCGCCTCGGGGCTCGCCGTGTTCGGGGTCGAACCGGCGCAGGAGATGTGATCATGTCGTACCAACTTGGATCGGCGGATTCGGACGGCCGAGCCGAGCTCTACGCCGACCCACGGGATCATGAGGCGCGGCCCCGGTTTCGCGGGCTGGTGGCGAGTGTGGTGGCGCTCGTCGTCACGGGGGTGTTTGCCGGCGGTCTATGGTTTGCCTACCAGCAAGGATTGCGGCACGGGGGCGCCATCAGCGGAGCAGCGGACGTCCCGCTGATCCGCGCCGACGAGCGCCCGACAAAAGTGAAGCCCGAAAAACCGGGCGGGATGGAAGTTCCGGATCGGGACAAGCTAATCTACACCCAGAAGCGTGCCGCCGTGGAGCACTTGCTGCCGCCACCCGAGAAGCCGATGCCGCGGCCCACGGCGCCTAGCGCCGCCGCTCCACCTGTCGCGCCGCAACCACCCCCAGGACTGCCGGCGTCCAGTGCCGCGGCAACTGCCCCACCGGCCCAGCCCCAACAGGCCGCCGGCAAGCCGCCGTCGGCCGCGACTACTGCGGGGAAACCAGCAACCCCTCAAAAGACGGGCGGAACCCGGATCCAGCTCGGTTCGGTGCGCAGCGAGGAGGCGGCGCGTCAGGAATGGGACCGCATCAGGCGCGCAAATCCGGACCTGCTTGCGAGTATTTCAGCGACACCCATTCGTGCCGATCTCGGCGACAAGGGGGTGTATTACCGCCTCCAGACCGCTCCGATCGCGGATGCAGACCGGATCTGCGGCGAGCTGAAGCGGCGAAATATCGGGTGCATCATTGCCCGATAACGCGCCGCTTGCGGTTGTCTTGGGCTGCGCCGGTGAGCGCCTCACCGCCTTCGAACGGGATCTCTTCGCCGCCGCCGATCCGGTCGGCTTCATTCTGTTCCGGCGCAACTGCAGCTCGCCCGACCAGGTGCGCGATCTGGTCGGCTCGCTGCGCGGCTGCGTCGGTCGAGACGACGCGCCCATTCTGATCGACCAGGAAGGCGGCCGCGTGGCTCGGCTGCGTCCGCCACATTGGCGCCGCTACCCGTCGCCCACGCGTCTCACCTCGCTGCCGGACCCATCGGCGGAGACGGCCGCCCGCCTCGGCGCTCGGCTGATCGCCGACGATCTGGCGCGGCTTGGCATCACCATCGATTGCCTACCGGTGCTCGATCTTCCGGTGTGCGGGGCGGATCCGGTGATTGGCGACCGGGCTTATGGGAGCGATCCGGAACGGGTCGCGCGCCTCGCCGGCGCCGTATGCGCAGGGCTGATCGAGGGCGCCGTCTTGCCGGTCGTCAAGCACATACCCGGCCATGGCCGCGCCCGCGTCGACAGCCATCACGCCTGCCCGTTGGTCGAGACCAGTTACGCAGAACTGGCGCGCACGGATTTTGCGCCGTTTCGTGCCTTGGCTGCGATGCCGTGGGCGATGACCGCGCACATCGTCTATTCGGCCATCGATCCGACGGCGCCGGCGACGTTGTCGCGACGCGTGATCGCAGAGATCATCCGCGGCGAGATCGGGTTCGACGGCGTTCTAATCTCCGACGATCTCTCGATGCGGGCGCTCGGCGGCGGGCTCGGCGAACGGACGCTGCGGGCGCTCGCCGCCGGCTGCGATCTTGCGCTGCATTGCAATGGAGATCCCGGCGAGATGGAGGAGGTCGTCGCGGCTGCCCGGCCGATTTCGCCGCTCACGGGGGCTCGTCTCCGACGCGGCGAAGCGATGCGGCGCGGTTCCGCCGGGAATGGCTTCGATCGCAGGGAAGCCGAGGCGCGATTCGACGCGCTCCTTGCGGGCGCCCGCATCTCGGAGGTTGCGGAGCAGTGAACCCGGCGGGCGGCATGGCCGCAATGGTCTATGAGGCGAGCACCTGGGTTCTGCCGGTCGTCTTTGCCGTGACGTTTCACGAGGCGGCGCACGGCTTTGTCGCCTACCATTTAGGCGACGATACCGCCTGGCGGGCGGGCCGCGTCACATTCAATCCGTTCAAGCATGTCGACACGTTCGGCACGATCATCCTGCCGGCGATGCTGATCCTGCTGCGCTCGCCCTTTCTGTTCGGCTATGCGAAACCGGTGCCGGTCAATTTCCGGCGGCTCGACAGACCGCGGCGCGACATGGTGTGGGTCGCCTTGGCTGGGCCGGGCACCAACGTGCTGCTCGCCGTCGTATCGTCTCTGTTGTTTTACGGGGTCGGTTTGATGCCGCCGAGCCCGGCCGAGTGGCTTGCGGAAAACCTGGTGCACTCGGTCCAGATCAACGCGGTCCTTTGCGTGTTCAACATGCTGCCGTTGCCGCCGCTAGACGGCGGAAGGGTGGCGGTCGGGCTATTGCCGGATTCTCTGGCGCTTCCGCTGGCTCGGCTCGAGCGTTACGGCATGTTGATCCTGCTCTTGTTTTTGTTCGTGATCCCTTATGTCGGCGAGCAAACGGGTCACAACCTCAATGTCCTCGCTTGGCTGATTGGCACGCCGACCGAGGCGCTGATCCGCTTGATACTGGCGATTACGGGGCAGGGCGGGTGAGAGAGGAAGCCGGAGCTACCCTCACCCACCCAGCCCTCCGGGCTGGGTCCCCCCTCTCCCGCATTGCGGGAGAGGGTGCTGAGCGCAGCGAAGCGGGTGAGGGTGCCTCGCGGCACGAGCAGCTTGTCCTCGAGCTCGACGGGTACGAGGGACCGATCGACTTGCTATTGTCGCTTGCGCGTGAGCAGAAGGTCGATCTCGGTAAAATTTCGATCCTGGCGCTGGCCGACCAGTATCTCGCCTTTATCGCGACGCAGCGTTCGCTCAACCTGGAGATCGCCGCCGATTACCTGGTGATGGCGGCTTGGCTCGCCTACCTGAAATCGCGGCTGCTGTTGCCGCAGCCGCCGCAGGACGACGAGCCGAGCGCGACCGAGCTCGCCGCCCAGTTGGAGCATCGTCTCCGGTTGCTCGAGGCGATGCAGAACGCCGGTGTCCGGCTGATGGGGCGCCCGCGCATCGGGCATGATGTGTTCCTGCGCGGCGTTCCTGAGGGCCTACCGGTGACCGCGGTCCCGGTCTATGAGCTTCAGCTCTACGAGCTATTGCGCGCCTATGGCGAGGGCCGGCGCCGCACTGAAGCCGCGGTGCTGGCGATCGAGCCAGCCGAATTCTATTCGATGGACGATGCCTTGAGCCGCCTGGCGCGTTTTATCGGCCACGTGCCGAATTGGCGTGAACTGGCGAGCTTTTTGCCGAGGGAGCTGCGCGGCGAGGTGTTTCGCCGCTCGGCGCTTGCCGCGACCTTCGCCGCAACCCTCGAGCTGGCGCGCCGCGGTCGCATCGAACTCCGTCAGGACCGGGCCTTCGGGCCGATCTACCTCCGCAGCCCTGCCCCAGCCGCTGCCCATGATATGGGGGCGGGCGGGTGAGCGAGCGGGCGCAGCAGCTGCGGCTCGTCGAGGCGCTCCTCTTCGCGGCCGCGGAACCGGTTGGCGAGGAGGCTTTGTCGCGGCACCTCGGCGAAGGGGCCGATGTCGCGGGGCTGCTGCGCGAGCTTGCACAGAGCTATGCCGGGCGTGGTGTCAACCTCGTCCGACTGGCCGGCGGATGGGCATTTCGCACTGCGCCCGATCTTGCCGCCAACTTGCGGATCGAGCGGCCGGTCGTCCGCAAGCTGTCGCGGGCGGCGATCGAGACACTGGCGGTGATCGCCTATCATCAGCCGGTGACGCGCGCCGAAATCGAGCAGATCCGGGGGGTCGCCCTCGGCAAAGGGACGATCGATGCGCTCATGGAAGCCGGCTGGGTGCGACCCAAGGGCCGGCGCGCCGGCCCCGGCCGGCCGCTCCTGTGGGTCACCACCCCGGGCTTTCTCGTCCATTTTGGCCTCGATAGCTTGAACGAGCTGCCCGGCCTCGACGAGCTGCGCGCCGCCGGTCTTCTCGACCTCGCCCCGCTCATCCTGCCCGAGCGGGCGGGCGAGTTGGCTACCCAACAGGGGGCGAGCGCAGAGTCCTGACCTCTCCCGGATGGCGCGCCGGCCGATGTTGCCCATATCACTGCCATCTGACATCATCGCGCCGCTTGCGAATGCTGCAGAGATCTGACCAGGACGCTGTGGAACGCCGTCGCGATGTTGTTTGACCTCGGCATGTCGGAGCTGCTGCTGATCGGAGTCGTCGCGCTCGTCTTTATCGGGCCGAAAGACCTGCCGAAGGCGCTGCGCGTCGCCGGGTTCTGGGTCAGGAAGGCGCGCACCTTGTCGCGCGAGTTTCAGAGCAGTGTCGAGCAGATGATCCGGGAAGCCGAGCTCGACGAAATGCGGCAGGAGTTGAAGAAAGCCACCGAGATCGATCTGGACAAGGAGTTCCGCCAGACCATCGATCCGACCGGAAGCCTCGCCGAGAGCCTGAAGCCGCCGGAGTTGCCGAAATTCTCGGAGGCCGATCGGCCAGCCGCGCCGGCTCCCGAAACTCCGACGCAAGCCGTGACGGAACAAACTACGACGGAGAGCGCAGCCCCGCCACATGAGGCTCGGGCTGACAACGGCGAACTGCCCAAAGATGAGTCGCTTGCCGAGATTACCGTCGCCCCTGCGGAAGCGGGGGTCCAGGATAGCCGTCAGAGCGCTGCCGCCCCTGGGTTCCCGCTTGCGCGGGAATGACGGACCGGAACGTTCGCTGAATTGGGAATGACGGACGACAAGGAAGCCGAGCTCGAAGAAGGCAGGATGCCGCTCCTCGATCACCTGATCGAGCTGCGCAACCGGCTGATGTGGTCGATCGGCGCGCTGCTCGTCGGGTTTTTGATCTGCTACCAGTTCAAGGAACGCATCTACGGTTTCCTGGTCCACCCGCTGGCGGTTATTTTCGAGGGACAGACCGGCCGCCACCTGATCTACACCGGTCTGACCGAGGCCTTCTTCACCTATGTCAGGGTCTCGTTCTGGGCAGGGCTGTGCCTTGCTTTCCCTATCGTCGCCAGTCAAATCTGGAAATTCGTCGCCCCCGGCCTCTACAAGAACGAGCGGCGAGCCTTTTACCCCTATCTCTTTGCCACCCCGGTGCTGTTCGCGATGGGGGCGGCGCTCGCCTATTTTGTCGTGATCCCGGTCGCCTGGCGCTTCTTCGTCAGCTTCGAGACGCCAGCTGGGGCCGACGGCGGACTTCCGATCGTGCTCGAGGCGAAGGTCAACGAATACCTGTCGCTGGTGATGACCTTGCTCTTCGCGTTCGGCGTCGCTTTTCAGCTGCCGGTGCTGCTGACCCTGATGGCGCGGGTGGGTCTGGTTACTTCGGCCGGGCTCGCTTCCAAACGACGCTATGCGATTGTCATCATGTTCGTCGTTGCCGCGGTGTTGACGCCGCCGGATATCATCAGCCAAACGAGCCTCGCGATCCCATTGATCATCTTGTTTGAGGTCTCGATCGTCTCCTGCCGGATGGTAGAGAAGGCGCGCGCCAGGCGCGAGGCCGAAGAGGAAGCCGAACTCGCCGGCAAGGGGAAGCCTGCTGCCGGAACCTGACGAGCGCGAGCCGGATGGACGCGCCTGCCTTGCCGCTTTATACCGCATCACATCATGCACGATCTCAGATGGATTCGTGACAATCCGGCGGATTTCGACCGTGGCCTCACGCGGCGCGGCTTGCCGCCCTGCGCCGAGGAGATCCTGGCGCTAGACCGGTCGTGGCGCGCTGCCGAGACTCGTGCCCAGGAAGCGCAGGCCCGGCGCAATCGCGCAGCCCGGGAGATCGGCGCCGCCAAGAAACGCGGTGAGGACATAGCGCCGCTGCTGCGCCAGACCAACGAGGACAGAGAGACAGAAACTCGGGCCGGCGCCGAGGCGGCGCAATTGCGCGCCCGCATCGACGAGATCCTCGCCGGTTTGCCGAACCTGCCCGTCGAAGAGGTGCCGGACGGGCCGGACGAGACCGCCAATCGGGTGCTGCGCCATCACGGGGAGCCGCCGCGTTTCGATTTTGCGCCTTTGTCGCACGAGGCGGTTGGCGAGCGGCTCGGCATGATGGATTTTGCGCGCGCCGGAAAGGTATCCGGGTCGCGATTCGTCGTGCTCCGCGGCGCTCTCGCTCGGCTCGAGCGGGCGCTCGGGCAATTCATGCTCGATCTCCATACGACTGAATTTGGCTACTCGGAGGTGTCCCCGCCGCTGCTGGTCCGCGACGACGCGGTGTTCGGGACCAGTCAGCTGCCGAAGTTTGCCGAGGATCTGTTCCGCACCACCGACGGCTACTGGCTGATTCCGACGGCCGAAGTGCCGCTTACTAACTTGGTGGCAGGCGAAATACTCGAGGAAAGCGCCTTGCCGCTGCGCTACACCGCCTGGACCCCGTGTTTTCGTTCGGAGGCTGGTGCGGCGGGTAAGGACACCCGCGGCATGATCCGTCAGCATCAGTTCGAGAAGGTCGAGTTGGTGTCGATCGTTCGACCCGATGATTCGACCGCCGAGCACGAACGGATGACCGCCTGCGCCGAGGAAGTGTTGAAGCGCCTCGGCCTGGCCTACCGCGTCGTGCTGCTGTCGACCGGCGACATGGGGTTTGCCTCGCAGAAGACTTACGACATCGAGGTCTGGCTACCGGGGCAGGGCACCTATCGCGAGATTTCCAGCTGCTCGAATTGCGGCGCGTTCCAGGCCTTGCGGATGAAGGCGCGCTACCGACCCGCCGAGGGAAAGGGAACATTGCCGGTGCACACCCTCAATGGCTCGGGTCTGGCGATCGGGCGCACCTTGATCGCGATTCTCGAGAACTTCCAGCGGCACAACGGCACCGTGGTGCTCCCGACGGTGCTGCAACCGTATATGGGAGGGCAGGAGGTCATCGAACCGCATGGCTGACGGGCGCATCGAGCTCGCCAAGGCCCGCATTCTCGTCACCAACGACGACGGTATCGGGTCGCCCGGTATCAAGCTCTTGGAGGAGATCGCGCGCGATCTTTCCCCGGATGTCTGGGTCGTCGCACCCGAGCAGGAACAGAGCGCCGCCAGTCATTCGCTGACGACAAGGCGGCCACTGCGAATGTCTGCGGTCGGGACCCAACGTTACGCCGTCGACGGCACGCCGACGGATTGCGTAATGTTGGCGGTAAAGCATCTGCTGCGCGATCGCCGGCCGGATCTCGTCCTGTCGGGCATCAATATCGGCGGGAATGTCGGCGAGGATCTGACCTATTCGGGAACGGTGGCGGCCGCGATGGAGGCCACCCTGCTCGACATACCGGCGATCGCCTTGAGCCAGCACTTTATCGATGGCGAGCCGATAGAATGG
>Ga0209040_10004433_pt1 | contig 10582 bp, 5 predicted proteins | sample BogFormECP12_OM3_FD_188240 | JGI IMG/M metagenome (GOLD analysis project Ga0209040, IMG submission 188240) | Bog forest soil microbial communities from Calvert Island, British Columbia, Canada - ECP12_OM3 (SPAdes) (version 2) | ecosystem: Environmental > Aquatic > Freshwater > Wetlands > Bog ... | reverse complement strand
AGACACCGATACAGCGACAGGAGCTTGACCTTGAGCTATTACGTAGTCGCTGCGGGCGCGCGTGATGCTGTTGGTGCAAAACTGTCCTCGGCTGTCGTAGCTGCACGAAGCCCCATAGCCTAACCAAATCGTGTGGCCTGAACCGTCTCTGCCGTTGCCCAGGTTGGAGAGAACAGTCACTGCGTTGCCGGCCTGGTCTTTTTGGTGTGCTGCTGCTAAATCGGGAAATGGCTGCCTCGCTCCCAAGTGGAAATTTCCAGCGGCTATCGCTATCGGATTTGATCCGGTTCCAAATTCCTCGCCGACTGGATTGAAGTGGCAGGAACCAGTACTTTGGCAAAAACTGCTGTTGCCAGTAGCGTCGTTGACAAGGACACTAACGGAGTTGTCGCCGTTATTGGCCATCACAATGTCGGGAGCCTTATCTCCATTTACGTCTGCCACTGCAAGTGCAACGGGAGTTTGCCCAACGGCGGCTGGTAAGGCTTGATAATAAAAGTTGAAGAAGAACGGAAGAGATCCCCCATTTCCAAGAATGTTAACTGCCGGCGGGCAGTTCGCGGGGGCAGGGGGAATGCTGGCAATCGCAAGGTCAGCAAAGCCGGCAAAGCTGCCCGACGGTTGTTCGAAATATCCTGCCGCGACGGCCGTAACAGGCGGCTGCGTATTGCCGCCGAAACCGCATCCCCCGGTCGGAGATACAATCACACCTGGGTTGAAGTTTATCGATCCCGATCCCGACCCGACGTTTTGCAGTACAGAACCCTTGCCATCCTCGGTCACCGCAGCTAAATCAGGGAGAGGCTGATTCGCACTGGTGAAGTCGCCAGCAGTAAGAAAGATAGGTTGCGATCCCATCAGACCGCTCGAAAATGGGCCTACCGCCGCGTTCAGCTTTCCACCCCCCTCGCCAGCAAGGACTGAGATTCCAGCCGTATTCGCGTCGCCGACCTCGACGTCAGAAAGTCCATCCCCATTCACATCTATGGCGATCATCGACGTCAGTTTTCCAGCAACCTGTTTTTGATCGGTTATTGCAAAAGCGCCGCCGCTGCTGCTTAAGACCGTGATATGGCCAACACTATCCGCGACTACCAAGTCCTTCCAGCTCTGACCGCTATGGGTGAAGCTCCCTGTCGCTATGAAGTAAGGAAACGTACCGCCAGCAATGGAGACGGTTGACGGCGCTGAGAAGGTGGCGCTTCCGTTCCGGTTATTCAGGAAGATACTAACCGTACCTGTCGTGTCCACGACAGCCATATCGTCTCCGAGCCCGTCTCCCTCAAAATCACCCGCAGCTATAGCGGCGCCTCCAGGGGTCGGGGTCCCGCTGGAGGTGATCGCGTATTCCGGTGCCACCTGGAATTGCTGTGCGTCTGCCGTCGCCAAGCCAGCGACCAAAGCAGCTATGATTAGGAATATAAAGTTGCGCATATCGTGTCCTGGCTTAATCCAGGCTCGGCTGTCTTACGTAGTGTCTTCTACTCCTGGAGCAAGTAGATCGCCATCGGCGAGCTGTTCACAATATCCTGAGCGATCACAAAAATGGCGAACTTATTGTCGGGATTTCCCGCTATGGCAACCGCAGGAAACGTGCATACGGGATTACCCTTGGCATCCTTTCCGGAAGCTGATCCTGTGCAGACCCTGTTCGGATCTGGAATCGTGATGCTTACCGAGTCGTAAAGCCCGTTACTCACCGTGCTCTGGTTCCCCAGGGTGATCGTGATGTCGGTGCCCGCAGGTTGTGTGGGATCATCGCTGGTGGAATCAGTCGGCTTAGACAAAGGAAAGGCTCCGCCGACCAGAGTAGATGATGTGCATCCCGAAGTCGGGCATCCGAAGGCCGCAATCTCGTTTGGTGGGGGTTGTCCGGGCCCACCCGGGAACGGGATGTTTGGCTCAGAGATGAAGCCCAGATAATTAGCATTCGCTACGCTGCTAGTATTCAATGCATTGCTCGGCTGCATCATGCCAACCCAACTTGATGTGCCCGCGCCTTGATTCATGATCAGGAATCCAGACGGCCCCACGACTAACGTGTTGTTCGTGGTTATTGTCGAGCTAGAGGGAATGCTGATGACGGTACCCGGCCGCGCCGCAGTGCACACGCCAGGTGAAAACGAGGCTCCTGGCTGACTGGGAGAATTATTCAGCAGGAACTGGTTCAGATTAGAGAAGTTCCACGTACTTCCTGTTGTAGCAACCTGGAAGCTACCGTAAGCCGTCTGTGAGCTTGCCTGCCAATTTGCATTAGGCAACGTGACAAACTGGAATGTCTCATTACTGCCGATGTTCAAACAGCTGCCGGGCACCCCAGCGACCGGCGGCTGAGCTATCGAAGTCGTCTGGCCAAGACTTGCATAATCTGGACGCAGAAAGACAAGTCGGTCTGGGATCTCGAATGTAAAACCCATGGGTTGGAAAGCTGGATTTATATTGGTCTGCGTAAAATTCAGAAACCCGCCGTCAAATGCGAAGACGCCGTTGAAGAAACCGCCCGCGCCAGTAAGTCCGCCGCCACCGCCTGCGCCACCGCTGCCTGCCTGACGAGAGAAATCCGTAGCACCAAAACTGTTGGTATCTTGGTTGATCATAAGCTGCCAGGTGTCTCCCGTCCCCTGAGTTCCAACGTAGTAGTTATAGGGGCCTGCTGGAGAGCTTGGCTGTCCTGGGACTGTGTTGTTGCTCGTGCCTGACCCGCCGCAACCGGTGCTGAGTAATACCCACACCAACGCCGCACATCCCAAGCTAACCGACCTCCACTTCATTCAAACAGCTCCTTCACTGCTATACGTGCTTTCGGCCTTCGAACCTCGCTGTGCTCCGTCAAAAGGAGAGCTTTAATCCCAGTTGCAGCGTCCGAGGGCGATGCGCATCTACCGGATGCAGAAACGACGACCCAGCTAGGCAACTCGCGGCACCAGCAGAGTAATTTGGTCCGCCGTAGCAGCTAACTGTGTTATTCGCCTGGTTGCCCAGGTTTGGGTCGTAGATGCGGAATTGCGTGTGATTGAAGACATTAAACGCTTCGGCCCTGAACTGCAGCGCAAAACGCTCCGTTAATGGGAAGTTTTTTAGAAGCGCAACGTCGAAGTTCAAACGACTTGGGTTGTTGAGAACATTGCGGCCCGCATCTCCAAAGGTCAGACCTCGGGGAGCGGCGAAGGCTGCTGGATTCAAGAGCAGCGGACCTACGCTTTGTGAACTGCTGTTACCTCCGGACGGGGGTGTCGCGTAAGGGTTGCCTATCAGGTCCGGATAGGATCCAGCTCCCGCGCCATTCGCCACTCCGGCGTTGTCAGGAGCGGAGATATCGGTGCCGCTGCCGTTGATGACACTAAAAGGTGTTCCCGACTGGTATATCGTTATACCCGAGATTTGCCATCCGTCCGCAAGCGCTTTCATAAAGCCGGAAGGCGGTGTTGAGTTCGGAGTGGACGGGGCCGTTCCGTTTGCTTCGTCCTCCGGAAACGGACCCAAGAGTCCGATTCGCGTAAGCCACCCCTGCAATCCTGCCGCAAAGTTGGGGAAGGTATAAACGTAACTTATATTGAGCAGCTGGCGGATATCGAAGTTCGAGCTTGCCCGATTCGCCTGCAAATCATAGGAGTTCACAAATGTCGCATCAGAGCGATCCGAGGAATTGTCAATGGAATGACTATAGGTATAGGAAACGGCCACATCGAGCGGGCCGCGCACGTGCCGCAACGTGGCCTGGAAAGCGTTATAGGTAGAATTCGCTACGTTCTGAAGGGAGTAAATCCTGCCGAGACTGTATGCAAATTGACGCAGCGAATTTGGATCGATACTGTTAAACGAGTCGCAAGCGGCCACTAAATTGAGATAGGCTGGCTGTGCAGGAGTAACCAAAACTCCATTCGACAACAAGAAGCCCAGCCCATTAGAGGTAGCACAATCCCCAACCGGGCTGCTGAGACTGTTAACACCGGTGAACGGCAGAAGAGGCTGGTTTGGTCCGAATGGGTTAAGGGAACCGGGAAGCGGGGTAAGTTGGTTGATTTGTAGCTCGGCCGTCAAATGGGTTCCTTTGCTCCCGACGTAGCCAAAGGTTGCCAACGTGCTCCTGGTAATCTGTTGCTGCACACTAAGGCTCCACTGCTGTACATAAGGCCAAACCGCTTTCGTGGGGATAGACGTTACATTCAACGGAAAAGCGCTGGCAGGGCCGCATTGCACGGTACCCTGCGAGAGTGGCGATCCGCCACCGATACAGCTCCAGCTTGCATTGGTCGGCGTAAACTGCATCATGTCCAACACAAGTGGTGCGCTGCCTTCCAACGAGCCTGTATTAGCTTCATTGCCTTGCCCATGCTCGTAGAAGATTCCGTATCCAGCGCGAAGAGAGGTCTTACCGGTGCCTAGCGGATCCCAGGCGAAGCCAATCCGTGGAGCTGGGTTGAACAGATGGCCTTGCATACAACTTGCAGGCACGCCATTCACGCCGCAGCGGACAAGCCCGTTGGTGATGCGCGGATCGAGATTGCTCAGATTTATAGGAATCGGAGTCCCTGAGTTTGCATCCAGAAGAGCTCCAGATTGAGGGCTGACGATCACCGTGCTGGCAAGTGAACGGCTGTATGCGCCCGCAACCCAGTTATAGACGTTATTGTTCTTTTCGTAATAGGTGCCGAACAGGCTTAGGCGTAGACCGAGATTCACCGTCAAGCGTGGTGTAACCCTCCAGTCGTCCTGGATATACGGTTCGCCAATCTTGTATCGCTGGTAGTACTTATATTGTGCGCTGTCCTGCTGGAAGGTGGCAACGCCGTCCCTGAAATTTGCGTCATGTCGCAAGAAGTCGGCAAAGGCATTGCCCGAACTGCTAAGACCAAGATTCGTGAACGAAACAATGCCCTGCACATCGGCTGTCGTTGAGCCGACCGGCAAATTCGTTTGATTTCTCTGGAAAATGATGACCTCGGCGCCGAACTGCAAGGTATGTTTGCCAAGCACTTTACTGACATTGTCGCCAAAGGTATAAGTGGGATTTGTGTGATCCCAGGGCATGTAGCTCGGATCGACCGCGAAACCATTCCCGCCGTAAGCAGCGTTATTCCCGCCGATTACGACTCCCGGCACTTTGCCGCCGAAACCATTGTTGAAGAGGTAACCCATAGGGCACTGCAGCACACTCTGTTTAAATGGCGGAGATGAAGGCCCGCAGGGTGCATCAAGAGCGGCTGGCCGCTGCCAGGTCGCACCCGGTCCATTGAGATCCGTAAGGGTGATGTGCGAGTTGCCATAGTCGAAGTACATCTGATTCAGTAGCGTTGGAGAAATTGTGTGGGTCAGATGAAGAACCGCGCTGGTGCCTGGACCTATGAAGGTGTTCTCTATGGTGGGAAAGCTATTCTGAATATATCCCCATTGGGGCGTGGTGACCACGGTATCCCAATAGTCGTGTATATAGCGAAAAGTCAGCAACAGCTTAGAGTTGATGTTGTGGTCTAGGCGCAGCAAGGACTCGCGCCACGTCGTCGGCGGTGAAATGGTGGCCACATAGCAGGGCATGATCTGCGCCGGCTGGCCGGTAGATGGGTTGATCCGAGTCTGGCCAACCAGGCTTGAGTTACATCCCGTATAGGAATTTGGCAGGGGGAAAATGCCGGTAGACAAGACAGCCAAGGCGTTCCTGTTGAGAGCCCCTTGGGGAACGCCGTTGACGACTCCCCCGTAGAGCAGATTTTGAGGATAGCCGATACTGAGCTGGGTTGCGTCATCAACCCCTTGGGACGGACAATCCGGATATTTCTTCCGCGAAAACAATTGCGAATAGTGTGGTCCGTTACGATCAGGACAGACGTCGTTGAAATCACCGTTGCGCTCGTCTACCGTCGGTACAGCCTGATTAAACTGAATCGGTGACTTCTCCAGGCGAACTTCTTCCGAAAAGAAAAAGAAGGTCTTGTCCTTCCTCGTGTTATAAACATTAGGAATGTACAGAGGACCGCCTATCGTGCCGCCGAAGTCGTTTCTTCTGTAAAGAGGGGCGCTCTTGGTCTCATCGAAGTAGTTGCGAGCATTCATGGCTTCATTGCGCAGGAACTCGTAAAGGTTGCCATGAAATTGCGACCCGCCCGATTTTGTCGTCGCCAAGACGGTTCCGGAGGCCGAACGGCCATACATGGCACCATAGTTTGAGGTCAGCACTTTGACCTCTTGAATCGCATCAAGGCTTGGATAAACAATCAGCGTGCTGTTCGCCCCGTTGATCCCTGCGTTCAAAAGGTCAGCACCATCTACGTTGAAGGTGTTGTACTCCACACGGCCGCCGTTGACGCTGTATTTCACACTGCCTGTAACTCCGACTTTGGCTTCATCCTGGCCTGTTTGATTGCTCACTCCCGGCGCCAGTGAAATCAACTGAGTGAAGTTTCGCCCATTGAGACCGTAGCTGACGACCTCCTTTTGCGTAATCGTGCCCGACACTTCGGCGTTCTCGGTCTCAACCTCTGCAGTGTTTTGGCCTTGCACAGTTGTGGTGGTCGAGGCCTTGATGATGTCCAGCGAAGCATCGAGCGGTATATTGTCTCCAGCGGCGAGAACGAGGTTCGAAGTGAGGAAGGGACTGAACCCCTTCGACTCTACGGAAACGCTGTACGTCCCCGCTGCCAGCCCTTTGATGGCATAATTGCCCTGATCATCGCTAGTCGTGGTGCGAACCGCGCCCGCGCTATCCGTCACCGTAACGGTCGCGCCGACGATCACTGCACCACTGGCATCAGTGACAGCACCAGAGATCGACGCCCCGCCGGCTGGCAATTCCTTTTGAGCCGCCTGCGGCACCGCTGTGCCGGCGAGTCCAAGAGCTAGTCCAAGAAAGACAAGCAACACTCTTAGGAACGAAAGCCAGAAGTAAACGTCGCGTAAGATCGTGCCCATCCGCTTCAAATTAAACGGCATCATCTCTCGGCCCTGAACTGAGCGGAGTCGTGTCCCGCGACCACTACGAATGGGCAAATGTGCGGCAGATCGGAGCTCGGTCTCCCCTTCCGCGCTTCACAATTCAAGGCCGGCTCCCCGTGCCAGTCGGCTGGCCCGCTGCCGAGCGCACCTGTTCCTTTAGCCAATCGAAAAAGTCACCAGAATCTGCCAACTCGACCAGGGGCCTGGCGCTGTCATAGCGGGCTACCTGGCTCTTGGCTGGCATAGCAGCCTCGAGACACTCTTTTGCGCTCTTGGGAGTGATCGTCTGGTTGTAAATGACTTGCAGCCGGACGGCGCGAGAGCCTAATTGCGGCAACCATTTTGCGGGCTCCAGCGGACGGAGGCGACTAAGAAATTGTGGCGTAATGTAATCGGGTCGCTCTTGCTGCGGGATCAACGATGACTTAGCCAGCCACTCAGGCCAGTCTCCCCAGGGTTCCAGCAAATCCAGGGCTTTGATGCGGCTGTCCACAGCCGCCGCAAGAATTGCTACGCTCCCTCCAGAACCCTCCCCGAACATGCCTACGTGGTTCATGTCCATGTCGCCTCGGTAAGCAAGGTAATTGAGAATCATTTGCACGTCATGAACAGACGTCGCTAGTGATTCCTGCAGGTTACTGACGAACCATTCCCGCATTGGACGGTCGTGATACCGCTGTCCCGTCAGCGCTGCAACGAACCCAACCGCCGCGAATCCGTCTTTGGTCACCAGTTTGCAGAAATCATTGTCCCGAAAACGGTCTTCCTCGGAGGGATAGCTGTAAAGATAGAGAATGACAGGAGGGTTTCTCACTCCTTTCGGCAGAATGACATAGAGGTCAATGGGGTCGTCCGGTCGCCATTGAACTCGCCACAGTTCGCGAGTGTATTCGGGGTAGCTAGCCCTTTCACCAAATTGAATGGGTGCTTGAATCAGATTGCTGCCGACAAGTGATAGTGAACCAAAATCTTCCTTGTAGACATACGAAGCTGCCGATGGAGAAGCCGGGGGTGACGCCGCAATCGGCTTGGCGGATTCGGGCTTAGACACCTGGCTCGCACTACTTAATGAAGTTACGATCAGAAGGAGAACGCCAATCTTAAACAAATCCATGCAGTGGTCGCCATCCTGGGAGAGAGATGAACAAAGGAAGAAGGCAGGGAGCCGACTTCGGCCACCCGCCTTCCTCCAGACCTACACTTTCGTTACCTGGAGCATCCACCTGGCTCATTCTCTTGCGCGCCAAGTACGTTGATGCTCTTAGATGTAATGCAACCACCCACATCACCGCCCGCCTCGGTAGAAGGTTCGGAGAAGGGTAGACCATTGTTGCCAGTAACTCCGGACTGGTTAAAGTGCGACCGATAGAACTGCATTCCGGCGTCGCCACCCGCGGCAACGTAAGGAATGAAGTCCGGAACATACAGGTTGATAACGTTCTGTGCAGACGTGACCAGCGCCTTTGTATTGGCATCGTTGGCGCCTTGGGCATCGGTGACCGCACGGAGCATTGACCACGAGCGATAGCTTCCGTTACGCACATTCTTGAAGGTCGTATTGGGTGCCGCCGGGCAAGGCAGGGCGCAGGTAGGAAGCGTGCCGGGCATGTAACCGGGGTTCCCAAACAGCGGATCCACGCTGTCCAGGGTCAGATAACCGTAGCTGGAACTAGTGAGTTTCGAGACGTTGCCATAGCTGAAGAACATGTAGCCGATGGCATTTGCTTGTGAAAATCCTCCGCTTCCGGTGGTCAGATCAACCATCCCGGTAGCGATGTCACCGGTACCAATTCCGCGCAAGCGGGTGCCACCCACGGTGCAAGCCTGATTCAGTGGGTTTGTCGTAACACCCGTCTCCTGCGAGAAACCAGAGCTAAACGTCGGGTTGGTCATGTTCGTGTACTCGAAGGTGTTCATGGTGCCGGAGAGGGGCTCACGCAGCAGTGGATTTGTGTTTACTCCAAGAATGTTGCATCTTTGCCCGCTGAACAAGAGCTCCAACTGGGCATGAGTGACATTGGCCGCCGTAATGCCGCCAGGCAGCCTGTTGACGATCATCGTGATCGGTTGAGCGCCTACGGGATAGGTGTTAAAGGCTGGAATGGTATTTCCGGTGACAGGGTCGGTTCCGCTGATCGCATAGACCACAGGCGTTGCTACGGACGTGCTGAAGTCGCCGATAATCGAAGTACCGACCGGTCCAGGGCCGTATCCCAGGCAGGTTGTGCCATTGTTGGGGGTGCAGAGCACGCGATTTGTAGCAAACAGCGCGTCTTCCGGCCGGATATCGGTCATGGCGGTGGTCAACGTCGCGTTGTTAATAGCCGTGTACACCGCCATCGGTAACTGGGTGTCATCACAAGTGCTCAGGCCACCACAACCAGGATCTCCGGTGGCCTCTCCGTACTTGAAGAGCTTCGGCGAAATCAAGTTTTGAGCGGTGCCCGCGTTGAGTACGTCGGCGCTGACTTGGAGCGTTGCCCTTGGCTGAGCAAAGAACAAGCGGTTCCCGACGACAGAGTCAACGGAGAGGTAAACCCAGACCTCGGTTACCGCGTTGTCCCACACAACCCACAAGTTGCCACCTTGGTGGTCCGATACGGTGCCGCCTGGGCCGGTTCGGTTATCGAAAGCCTGCGCGCAGTTCACACCTCCTGAGCACTTCCCTTTGATGGTGTAGTGGTGGGAATTCGCCCCCGCCAGAGTGGGATCGTTAATAGCTGCAATACCGAACTGCTGGAACATGGCCGAAGAGCCGGCTCCGATAAACTTGACGGTTGGCTGTGCCTTGGCGGCAGGTGCGATGCTTACCGTTGCCACTGCTACAAGCACGGAGAGAATCGACTTAATTCCTACTTTCATACAAATTCTCCTTGATCTGCTCATTGATTGAGCTGTTGTTAGGTTGCTCGTTTGCAAATCTTAAAGTTGGCGGTCGTTAGCCAGTTCGCCGCTCCTTTCGGCGGATCGCAGGAAATGGCTGTCATCATACCTTCCAAAATCTGATCTCTACTCCTCAGTCAGCGTCAGAAGAGAAGCGTGTTGCTGGCCATTGAACAGGCCACTACCTACTACGCGGATATGCTCCTGCTGCTCGAAATCGTACCCAGGATTGATGGACTCTACGATCCTCCCAGCCCGCGGGAACTGTACCAGAGCGTTCCTACCGAAAGCATCACTAGAAAGTTAAATCTCGGTTAAAAATAACCATTACGGATGTTGCGACAGCCTTGCCACCTAGGGGAAATCTGATCAAGACTGAATCAAGTCTCTTAAATATTTGTCCGCGACCCTTGTAAAAACTCCGTCCAATATCACAGCGCCGACCCGTAAGGTCGGCGTTGCTGCAAGAAGGCCATAGAGGTCTGCCGAAGGCGGTGTCCACCTAATTATCGTGCCCTAAGCAATTCAACTAAGCGGCAACGACCGTGCAGGCGTGCTAGTGCTACCCTTGTAGCACCGATTGGCCCCTCGTTGCCGAGTCCCTTTTTCGTAATCTCTTGCGTAGCTTTCTTCTAGTTGCCGAGTACTTTACTTGATTCGGTCTTAACCAGATTTTCCACAGGTGGCAAGGCTGTCGCAACATCCGTAATGGCTATTTTTAACCGAGATTTAACTTTCTAGTGATGCTTTCGGTAGGAACGCTCTGGTA
>Ga0209040_10004432_pt1 | contig 10585 bp, 9 predicted proteins | sample BogFormECP12_OM3_FD_188240 | JGI IMG/M metagenome (GOLD analysis project Ga0209040, IMG submission 188240) | Bog forest soil microbial communities from Calvert Island, British Columbia, Canada - ECP12_OM3 (SPAdes) (version 2) | ecosystem: Environmental > Aquatic > Freshwater > Wetlands > Bog ... | reverse complement strand
CGGAAGTCCATGACGAGCAGCAGCTTCTTGCCGGGCCAGACCCGCAGTTCGCGGGTGGTGACTCCGATATTGCCCGCATACGGCTTGCCGATCTCACCGACGACCTTCGGGTGCGCGGGGTCCACGATGTCGACGATGAGGACGCCGGGGTGCGGGTGAGGGCAATTGTCTCCGGACGGTGTGCCGGTGGCGCCGACGCAGATCGACGAGCTGTCCGTACGATTGCCGACGTACACGTAGTGGTCGTAGATGGCCAGCGCGGCGTTCATGCCGCGGTTGAAGAGCGGATCGTGCCCGACGAGCGTGACGTTGGATTCGGATGCCGTCGCGAACACTTCTGGCGCGGCACGATCAGCCATGGCGAGGCACAAGACCAAGGTGAGCACCGTTGCGAAAATGCGCGCCATCGTTGGGCGTTTGCGGAGGTACAGCACCGCCTCCTTCATGAAGCGACCCGACATGCAGCAACAACCGGCCGACGTGGCAGTCTTGGCGAGAACTCCCATACAGCGCGTACTCTGGAGTCTAAGCGACGCGCAGCGGTTGATGATCGCTCTTGTCATCGGACTCCTGATCGCCGCGTTAGTGCTTCGAACGGGATGGGAGTACACATTCCTGTGCGCGTATGTCGCTTTTACGGCATGCTATCTCGGGCTGCTCTTGCCCACGATGCTGAGCGGCGACCCGGCGTTGATCGAGGCGAGGGCGTCGCGCTCGCCTGTGAGCGAAAGGCGGTTGTTCGTCGTCGTGGTGGTGATCGCGTTCGTCAGCAACGCCGTCATCGGCGTGCTGTTGACATCCGTCGGTCACCGCGCCCACGGCGATGCGCAGCGCCTGCTCTGGCTCAGCGTCGCGGCGGTCGGACTATCGTGGACGCTGCTGCTAGCGAGCTTCTCCGTCTACTACGCGCGAGCGTACTTCCAAGGCTCTACCACTGGTGGGAGCCGCGGCGGCTTTCAATTCGTGGGGACGGCCGCGCCGGCTGCCGTCGATTTCTTGTACGTGGCCGCCACGATCGCGCTGTCCTACGCGATGAGCGACGTCACGGCCACGAGCTCCGCCATGAGGCGCATCGTCATGCTGCACAGCTTCGTCTCGTTTCTCTTCTATTCGACTGTGGTCTCCATCGGGCTCAACGCACTTCTGACTTCATAAAGATCGAGCATTGAAGCGAATAGCGCCCTTGGTATATGCGGCACTGGTGCTGCTCTTCGCGGGAACGAGCGCCGCCGCAGATCCGACGCCCGTGCCCTCGCTTGCTGCAAGCCCGGTGCCCAAAGACTTTGATCCATGCGGCGGTCCGCTCGAACTCCTGAATAAGATCGGCAGCGGAACCGCGTGCGTCTTCGTCCGGGGCGAAGCTGCGGTCACCGCTCAATATGGAAGCGCGAACATTCCCGCCACCACGCACCTCAACTTCATGGCCAACACGCTCGATCTCTCAGAGTATGCGCACGGCTTCGCCTACCCAGCCTCGGTGATGTACGTCGGCATCACTCCCAGGGCGCAGATAGCGATCACTCTGCCATCGTTTGTCCAGATCAATTCCGGAAATCTAGGAACGCTCGCCGCCGGCGCAACCGATATGCAATTCGATTACAAGCAGATCGTCTATGTCAAGGTTCCTGAGCTCGACGTGGTCGCGGTTGATCTCGCGTACAAGGCGCCGACCGGATCGCCGGTGCTGCGGGGACCGGGGCCGGAATACATCATCGACCCTCTGGTCAACGTGACGCTGCCGCACAATTTTGGTCTTACGATCGCGGTACCAGTGAACAATGTCACTGTGAGCTGTTCAACATGCTCGAGCGCTTCGCGCGGTTGGAGTTTGTCGCCGCAGCTGACGCCGAGCTGGGAGTCGCCCGGTGGGACCCTGCTCTCGGTGTCTGTCCAGCATGACTTCAACCCGAGCACGACACCGGTCTCGTTCAGCGCCGGGCAGCTGATCGGGAGGCACTTCGAGTTTGCCGTGACCTATGGCGGCTTTCAGCGCACGTCGTCGCAAGCAGGGCCGTTCTTAGGCCTCGTGAGTGCGGCCAACATGGCATACCCGAGATTGCTCTCGCTAAGCGCGAACTATCTATTCGGCCGCAGTAGTCTGCCGGCTGCGCTCCAACAATGATGCGTAGGCCTATATCTCGCTTTCGCCCGTGTTCTTCGGCAGCGGCACGGTCACGCAGCGCACGTTGATCGTCTCGCGATCATTCGTCGTCGGTACGAGCCTCCAGCTCCAAGTGTAGTTCTCTGGGACGGTTAGTGTGCCGCAGATGCCTTGGGCTGGAGCTGGGAGTTTGGTGGTCAAAGCAAAAGAGCTGGTGCCGACGGGGGATTTGCAAGCATTCGTCGGCGTGGTATGAGCGCCGTGTAGCGTTACAAAACCGACGCTGCCCGTCGACAGATAATATGTGCGTTTCTGGATGTTGACGACGAGCCGAACCGCGGTGTCTGCGGAACCCGTTCCGGTTCCGCAACTCCCATCGTTCACGTTATCGGTGGTGTGGGCGTGTCCCTGATATTCCACGTCCCAAGGCTCGTTCACGACGGATGGTGTGTAGCCCGTGATCGTCAAACCAGTTGCGCGCACACGTTCTTGCACTATCCCACCCGGTCCGTAGACGGTGCCCGAATAGGTACCGTGATATGACAACACGTGGCCCCAGGCTCGCTGGACCGGGTCTATCAACGGCGCGAGCCTCGGCGTGGCTAACGGCACGACTGCCGGCGTCGGCGCCGGGCGGGCGAGAGATGTTCCGAAGACGACAACGAGCGCGCACGCGAAGCCGCAGAACATCGTCCAGTTTCTCTTGCTCATGGGGTTATTGACCGCTGACTGGTTGCAATTCCGGATTGACGATGTCGAGATTGGTGCCGCCACCGGTGCCTTTGAAGGTGATCGCAATCGTTAGTGAATTGACACCTGTTAGGTCGATATCGACGCTCGGGGTCGGATTCGGTTTCCCAAACACCGATTGGATCGAGGCGCTGCCCAGTGCCTTGCCGTCACCGGTGAAATCGACCGTGATAAGCGGGTAGATACCCGGTATGTCTTGCGTGTCGTCCAGGCCGATCATCGCAGTCAACTTTGTGAACTTGTGATTGAGCGCCCACGTCGCGGTAATGGTTTCATCCTTGACCGCGTGAAAGAGCAGGCTCTTGTCATATTCTTGCCCATTGACCTGGGTGGGCCGATCCCACTGGTTGGCTTGGGTACCTGTGTTTGTGATAATCGTCTCGTGGCTGTTCACGCGGATCCCGTCGTAATAACCGCCCTTGGGATTGCCCTTCAATCCGGACGGCTTGAAAGGTAGGTCGGAAAGATAGACGACATCTGCGGCTTGCGCGATTGCCGTTATCGAGATTGCCACGAATGCGAACACCGCGAGTACCGAAAGTATGGTTCTCATGCCATTCTCCCCTTGATGCAGACGGCGTTCGGTCTTCGATCGTGACGGTCCCGCGGGGACTTGCGGCTCGTGCGGGTTCTTGAAGCGCCTTATTTTTCAAGCGCTCGCAGGGTCGCGAAGATCTGCTCTAGTTGTGGAGGGTCGAACTAATGTTCCAGTCTTGAAAACGCGACGCGTGGCCAATTCGCTTCGAACGTCGGCCACTCGAGCGTAAATGGCGAATTCCTTCACCGTGGCTTCACACGGAGCGTATAGCGTGAGTATCGCAGGTTAGGCGGGTTGCGCGATATTGGCAGGCGTTTTGGAGCCGAGTCGGCAACCGCCGATGACGAATGAAACAAAGGAGTCAAGTCGATGAGTGAAGGCAGCGCCAAGGAAGCGCTCGATCAGGCACGCGAGCACGCTCAGGCTTTCAACAAGAAACTGCAAAGCTTCGCGGCTGAGGATCTCGAGCAGACCCGTGTCGATATGGCAAACGCGCAAGCGGAGGCACAAAAGATCGCCAACAACATCAAGACGTTGGCAGAGCATCAGCATGCTGAGACGAAAATCCACCTGAAAGAAGCGCAGACCGCGTTTGAAGAGACGGCAAAACGCGCGAAAGATTCTGCCGACGCCCGCGGGGCCGATCTGAAGGCAAAGGTTCGCGAGGCGCAAGATCGAGCCAAAGCGGGTGTTGAACACCTGACCGCGGCGGTTCGCGCGCAGGGCGCGGCCCACGCGAACCCTCCAAAATGATCGCCGTGTGCACGCGGTAAGAAGCGCCCTAATCGTCTTTCTCGCCCTGGGAATGGCCGTCGTCGCGGTGACCGGATCAACAGGCGCCGCGACGACAAGCCCGGCTTCTCCTGGCTTGCCGCTTGCCCAACCGTCCGGGAATCTGACCGCGCCCGACGTCGTCGCCCGCGTAGTCGCTACACGGCAGGGCCTTAACTCCTTTTCAGTCCCGATTCATTTCAATCTTGTCGTACACAAAGGGGTCAGCGTCTCCGCGCAACTCGACGCAGTCCGCTACTTCCAAAGCCCGGACAAAGACATGCTGGTCATGCAGTCGATGCCTCCAATGGCTAGGAAGTTTCGTAACATCTACACCGGTGTCGGGACGCCTGAGACATGGCTCGCACAATACGATGTCACATTCGCCGAAGATCAGGTCTCGAATTCGCAAAGCTACAAGCTAAAGGGCGTGCCGAAAGGCACGAGCAGCGTCGGCATCTCGTACGTGCTCTTGGATGTAGCCAGCGACACGTTCGCCCCGACTTCAGCGCACGTGTTCTACAGCAACGGAGGCACGGTCGCGCTGCAATTCGAGAACGAAGCGGTGAACGGAATCTACCGGCTGCCCGCGCTTGAGACCATCGACATCGCATTTCCCGACTACAAAGTACACGCGGTTGCGCACTACGGCGCATACGAGATCAATGCGCCCATACCAGAATCGATCTGGCAATCAAGTCCTCAGCCGCTGCCGACGTGATGGGCTGGCTGCTCAGGCCCTAAGGGCGCGGGATAGTCTGCAGCATGAGCAGAGTGGCCGACTGCTGGGACATCTGAGCTTCGGAACATCCTAGCAAGCGCACTGCCTCGGCGCTTCGGCGCCGGCGGCGTCATCGCGACCATCGGCGGTAGGTTCGGCGGCTGGCCTTCTTTGTGCTCAATGGAAAGCCAGAGTTCGCCTACGCGATTTCGAATCAGCTGAAGCATAAATATCGAATCGCCGCTCCTCAAGCGCTGACGCCCGATAAGCATTCCGTGCGCGTTGACTCCGTGTATGACGGTGGCGGAATCGGTGAGGGCGCGACCGTGCGGACGAGACCTTCGATGTCGGCGAGGACACGGGGACGCCCGTCTTGGAGGATTATCTCGACAAGATGCCTTTCTCGTACAGAGGAACCTTGCACAAGCTTCTCGTCGTGCTCCAACCAGACAAGCTCAGCGAAGAGGACAAGCAGCGGCTCCTTGCCGAGCTGGCGCGAGCGTCCATGGTAGTTCACTAGCGGTAACGGGCTGAAAACGAATGGACCGTCACGCTTTGGGAGGATTCATGCGGAGGGATGGGGGGAAGAAGGTTAGCACACGACCGTTGACGGGTACACTTGGTCAGGAGCTGTTCTTGTGTCGAGGAGGTGCCGGAAATGAAGACGATGACATGTAGAGAACTCGGCGGAGCGTGTGATCAAGAGCTGTCAGCCAACTCATGGGACGAAATGGTCCAGACCATGACGAAGCACGTGATAGCGAAGCACCCTGACGTGGCCAAACAAATGGAAAAGATGCACAACGAGGACCCTAGCAAATGGGGCAAGGAGATGAAGCCGAAGTGGGACGCGGCTCCCGAAGTTCGATCTAGCGCCGCCAATTCCACCCGCTAGACCGGGGAACGAAACAAGAAAACGCGCAGCCCCTTTGACTAAGAGGCTATGCGTTTTTCCTGTGGCCCGAAAACTTGCGGGGGATGGATTCGCGCACCTCGCAGCCAGCGGGAGCCAACAATCCCCGCATGCTTCACTTTCCGCAAAGCACTCGGCGGCGCAATTGTTACGATTGCGCTGCTGTTAACACCTCGACCCACTTCGGGTCAGGCGGGGCTGCGGCGTCGTAGTTGTCGTGCCAGTTCCACCACTTGTAGGGCGGGGTCTGGGGGTAGCCCTCTGGCGAGTCCTCCCAAGTCTCCTGACGGCCGAACGGCGTGATGTCGAGGTAGCTCCAGGTGGTCCCCATCGCCTCGTCGCCGCGGGCGTTGATGAAGTAAGTGCGGAATGCCCGCTCGCCGTCGCGGAAGAACACGTTGTGGCCGTGCCATTCATCGACGCCGAAGTCCGTGTCGAAGCTGTCGGTCATAGTATACCAGGGCATCTCCCAGCCCATCCGCGCCTTTACGCGCGCGATGTCCGCCTGTGGCGCGCGTGAGGCGTAGGCGAGGGTGGTGTCGCGGGCATTCAGATGGGCCAGCTGGGCGACCTGGTCCGCGCCCAGGGAGCAGCCGCGGCAAGCGTGCTCGGGCCACCCGAACACCCCAGGTTCGAAGAAGGCGCGATAGACGATCAACTGGCGGCGGCCCTCGAACAGATCGAGCAGGCTTACCTTGCCCTTGGGTCCGTCGAATTCGTACTTCTTCTCGATGGCAACCCACGGCATCCGCCGACGCTGGGCGGCCAACGCGTCACGGGCGCGGGTCAATTCCTTCTCTTTCACGAGCAGTTGCTGGCGCGCAGCCTCCCACTCCTGTGGTGACACTACTGGGGGTGTCTTCATTGCGAGATCTCCATCTTCCGATTCAGGTCCAAACTCATGCGTTAGGGGTGCGAGCGCCGCGCGACCTTCGCGTGGGCCGCATCCGCGACCTCGGTCCAAGTGTGGTCGCGGATCGATATCGGCCAGTAGCGCAAGAATAAGGCCCTCCCTCATGGTGGAGAGAGCGAGCTACCAGCGCATTTGCGGAGAGTTTAAGAGGCTGATAGCGGATATGACAGACTAGGTTCCCGCGAGTAGCCAGCCGAAGTAGACCTCGATGCAACCCGAGCGTGGAGCTGAGGCCAAAGCTGAGGGTCCCGTTACTTTGCCTACGGGTACGGTCACGTTCTTATTCTCCGACGTAGAAGGTTCCACGCAGCGTTGGGAAGCGCACCGCGAGGCTATGAAGGCTGCTGTTGCGCGTCATGAGCAGCTCATGCGGGCCGCAATCGAGCAACATGGCGGCTACATCTTCAAGAGCATGGGCGATGCATTCTGCGTCGCCTTTCCCACCCCACCGCAAGCCCTTCGGGCCGCGGTCGACGCTCAGCGCGCCGTCGCCAGAGAAGACTTTTCAAGCGTTGACGGCCTGCGCATACGCATGGGCCTCCACACAGGCTATGCGGAGGAGCGCAACGCCGACTACTTCGGTCCGGCCGTCAACCGCGCGGCGAGGCTCATGTCTATCGGCCACGGCGGCCAGGTGCTCCTATCAAGTTCCACTCGTGGACTGGCCCATAGCGATCTTCCCGAAGGCGTGTCGCTCGTCGATCTCGGCTCGCACCGGCTCAAGGATCTTACCGAAGCAGAACAAGTGTGGCAGCTGACGATTGAAGGTCTGCCCGCAAGCTTTGCGCCGCTTAAATCGCTCGATACGATTCCGAACAACCTCCCCATTCAACCGACAAGTTTTCGCGGCCGCGAGCACGATCTCGAGAAAGTGAAGGGCCTGCTAGGTCAGCACAAGTTGTTGACGTTGTTCGGCTCAGGCGGTGTCGGCAAGACGCGGCTGGCGTTGCAGGTCGGAGCAGAGGTGCTCGACCAGTATCCTGATGGGGTCTGGTTGGCGGACTTTGCCCCGATCACAGACCCGGAGCTTGTCTCGAGCATCATCGCAAAAGAATTGGGCATGACCCAGGTGGAGGGCCGCCGAGTTGACGAGTCCATTGTGCAATGGCTCAAACGCAAGAAAATGCTGCTCGTGCTCGATAACTGTGAACACGTCTTGGAGACTGTCGCGGCTATCGCCAACTCGATCCTGCGTGCTTGCCCCGATGTGCGGATGCTCGCCACCTCGCGCCAGGCGCTTGGAGTCAGCGGCGAGCAGGTTCTGCGGCTTCCCTCGCTGGACGTGCCGCACAAGATCGTCGACCTCACACCCGAAGCGGTGATAGAATTTGGCGCGGTAGCCCTGTTCGTCGATCGTGCTCGGTCAGTAGACGCCTCCTTTTCGCTCACGAGCGACACAGCGCCCATCGTCGCCGACATATGCCGACGACTCGATGGTATTCCGCTAGCCATCGAACTTGCCGCCGCGCGAGTTAAAGTGCTCAGCATCCCGAACCTCGCGCAACGGCTCAACGAACGCTTTAAAATCCTCACAAGCGGGAGCCGTAGTGCGCTGCCGCGCCAGAAGACTCTGAGCGCACTTATCGACTGGAGCTACGACCTGCTCAGTGCACCGGAGCAGATGCTGTTCACGAGGGCGGCGATCTTCGCCGGTGGCTTCAGCCTTAATGCGGCGACGGCGGTGTGCGGCGGTGAAGGCCTCGATGAGATCGAGGTCTTGGACGTGCTTTCGTCTCTTACCGACAAATCGTTGGTCGTGGCCGACACCTCAGGAGAGCAAGAACGCTACCATTTGCTTGAATCTACTCGCGCCTATGCTCTTGACAAACTCATCGCCGCAGGCGAACGCGACCGACTGGCACGCGCACACGGCGAGTACTTTCGCAACAAGGCGGAGGAAGCCGACAAACGCTTGGGCGTAGGCTCGACTGCGGCGTGGTTTTCGGATGTGGAGCTGGAGCTGGACAACTATCGTGCTGCGCTTGAGTGGGCGCTTTCTCAGGGAAATGATGCGGTGATGGGCGCTGCCATCGCCGGTGCTCTCCAATACTTGTGGCGGCGAGGCGGCCTTACCGTCGAGGGCCGCTACTGGATCGAACCTGCGCTCGAGCGCCTGAACGCCTCTGAAAACCCGCAGGTCGCTGCGAGGTTGCAGCTTGCGCTGGCGGGGCTTCATTCGGCCCGGCGTGCCTGCGAGGCCGCTGAGCAAGCAGTTAGTCTATACGAATCTGTAGGCGACGGTCTTGGCGCGGCTCGTGCGCTTAGCAGTCTTGCCTATGGCCTTTCCCAGATGGGCCGCATTGACGAGTCGGACGAGACCAGCAAGCGAGCACTTGCGGCACTGCGTGAGTTCGGGGATCAGCGTGGTGTGGCGGGGTGCCTAAGGCAGCAGGCGAGCAACACGGCCTATCGAGGTGCAATTGGCGAAGCGCGCGACTTGTATGCGCAGGCGCTGGCGCTCTATAAGGGGCTTGGGAACGAAAGCGGAGCTGCGGTCATCCTTGCAAACCTCGCAGAACTTGAGTTTAAGGACGGGCGCCCGGAAGAGGCTCTGCGCGCGGTGAGCGAATCGCTTGAGATGGACCCGCATCGCGGAGCGGACGTGCAAAACATGGCCATGTACCGCTCTAATAGCGCGGCCTATAGAATCGCTCTCGGAGACATTGACGGAGCGCTTGCCTTGGCGCGTGAAGGGCTGACCCTCGCACGCCGCGCTCAATCACCATTTCTCATCGCATATGTGCTGCAACACTTGGCGTTGATCATGACGCTGCGAGGTCAGACACAAAGCGCGGCAAAGCTGTTGGGCCGCGTCGATGTGCAACTCAAGGAGCTTGGGTGGGAGCGCGAACCCACCGAGCAGTGGGGCTATGAGAAGCTCATGGCCGCGCTGCGCGAGCATCTGAGCGCCGCTGAAATAGAAAAGCTAGCGGCCGAAGGCGCAACGTGGTCGGAAGACCAGGTGGTCGAAGAAGCGCTCAGGGTCTGACTGAATCTAAACCACAGACCGACAAACGAAACGCGCAATCTTTGTTGAACAAAAGATCGCGCGTTTTTTCTATGTCCCGAAATCTTGCGGGGGATGGATTCGCGCACCTCGCAGCCAGCACGAGCCAACGATTCCAGCATGCTTTACTTTCCGCAAAGTTACGCGGTCGGTGGCGTCGCCGCCCTAGGATGTCTTTCGTGGGGTGCGCAGGGCGGCTGCCTATCACGCAGGAGGTCGTCGGTTCGAGCCCGATCAGCGTCGCCACTCAAAACGCAAGCCCCGCACGTGATTGCGGGGCTTTGTTCCTTATCCCAAGCCAGTCAGTCCAAGGCACTCGGTGCATTAGGCGGCCCCTAAAGATTCGTGGTGAAGATGAGATTCGTCAGATCGACGAGCTCTCCGAAGACCTTGCGAGCCACCGGTGCGAGCCAGTCAGAGTCGGCTGATCGGCGGCCGCAACGACCGCCGCCAGCTTTCCCCGCCTCCACTAAAAGGACGCTCCTATCCTGTCGGCTTGAGCGCTTCAACGCTAATGCCGTAGAAACTGGGTGGATAGAACTGGGTACCGGTCACCGTCACTTTCTGATCGACGTACGGCATCAACTTCGCGTATAACGGACTTTTGCTCATCACCATGACGATGTTGCCGTCTGGCGTCTGAATGCCGAGCTGCTGGCCCTTAAGCCCGCACGGCCACGCCACGGGCTTCATGCCTTTGAGGCCCATCGTGTAGCATGAGAGGTCGAGCACTTCGCCCGTCAGCGTGATCGTCTTGCCGCTATTCGTCCACGTCTGAGTGTTGCTCGCGCTCGACGATACATCGGCTGACACGACTGAAGCGATGCCCACCGCAGCGATCCCGCCGAGCAACACAAGCGTTAGTTTGTTC
>Ga0209040_10004431_pt1 | contig 10587 bp, 10 predicted proteins | sample BogFormECP12_OM3_FD_188240 | JGI IMG/M metagenome (GOLD analysis project Ga0209040, IMG submission 188240) | Bog forest soil microbial communities from Calvert Island, British Columbia, Canada - ECP12_OM3 (SPAdes) (version 2) | ecosystem: Environmental > Aquatic > Freshwater > Wetlands > Bog ... | reverse complement strand
TCGATCCCGCTGCGTCCCCATCCGCGCCGCGTACTCGCCGGTTTCACGCTTCTGCGAGGTTTAGTGACCGGCTGACGGCGCGGCGGATACATCCGACATCAGAAACTTCAGCAGCTCCCGGTAGAAGACTTCGGGCGATTGCAGGTGGGGGACATGGCCGACGCCCGGGATCAGCACCAGTTGTCCACCGGGGATGGTATCGGCGATATGCTTGGCACGCTCGGGGAAGTCGGGCGTGTCTTTGTCGCCGCCCAGCACCAGAGTTTTGACCTTGATGTGAGCCCAGTCGTCGACCACCGGATCGAGGTAGGTGATCTGTTGGTAAATCGACCGGACCATCGCCAGGCGCGGCCAATCGGCGCTGAGCGTGGGTGCGTAGAGGATCTTGGGATACTTCTCGTACTCGTCTTTCCAGGTACCGGGTGGAAAATAGCGCCGGATGTTGGCGTAGAATGCCGCGTACAATTCGTCGTGGCTTAGGGACATCGTCCTCTTGTAGGCTTCCTCCGCGCTGTGCCACGGGTTAGCCCAACGCGCGTCAGACAGGCCGATGGGGTTATAAATCACGGCGCGCTCGGTAATGTCGGGATACGAGGCCGCGAAGCGCGCGGTCAACATACCGCCCATGGAGTGGCCGACAATCACCGCCTTAGTGACGCCGAGCGACTTCAGGAGATTGCGCGTGTTGAGCGCCATGTCATGAAAGTTGTAAGGGATGATGGGCTTCGAGGAGCGGCCGAAACCGATCTGATCTGGCGCCACCACACGAAAGCCCTCTTTTCGAAGGACGTTGATGGGGCCTTCAAAATAGAAGCCGCCGAAGTTCATGCCGTGGAGCAGGACAACGGTGCGGCCGTTGGGTTGGCCCTCGGGCGGCACATCCATGTACGCCATTCGGACGTCCTGTCCGTACATGGTGATGGGCATGTACGAGACGGGATACGGATAGGCGATGTCTTCGTAGGTGATGCTGCCCGGCTTTATGTCCGTGGGAGCCTTGGGCATTTCGTAGTCGCGCTTGGGCTGGGCAGTGAGGCTGGCGCAGGCCCAAAACGCCAGCGACGCCACGAGAAGTTTGGTAGGTGCCATCCGCCCCATCATACGCGGGTCATGGGCGGGCTGCAACGGCGGTTTCTTGGGGCGACCAGGGGGTCGGCCCCACATATATGATTGGCGCTCTCATGTGACCGGCGCTCTCATGTGACCGGCGCTCTCGTGTGACTGGCGCTCTCGTGTGATCGGCACTCTTGTGCAATCGGCACTCTCGTGTGATCGGCGCTCTCGTGTGATCGGCACTCTTGTGCGATCAGGCGCTCTCGTGCGATCGCCGCTCTTGTGCGATCGGCATATCATATCCGAGATACAATGTCTACCGCGTATGAAGTCACGTTCCCGGGAGAACTCTATGCTCATGAAACTCGCGCTTGCCTCCGTCAGCCTCGCGGCGATTGCACTGGCGCAAAGTAGTGGACCAAATTCCTATCCGAATCCATACCGCACGGTCGAGAACTGGGCACAGATGCCGCCGGGAAGAACCTGGGGATCGTTGAGCGCGGTGGATATCGATCGCGACGGAAAGAGCGTCTGGGTAGCGGAACGATGCGGGGGGAACTCGTGTTTTGGTAAGACCGATCCGCCGGTTCTCAAGTTCGACGCCTCCGGCAAGCTGGTAAAGAGCTTTGGCGAAGGGATGCTTATTTTTCCGCATGGGATTTGCGTGGATCAAGCCGGCAACGTTTGGGTCACCGACGGCCAGGGACGAGAGGGCAAGGGCCATCAGGTGTTCAAGTTTTCTCCGGACGGGAAAGTCCTGCTGACGCTGGGCAAAGCTGGCGTGGTGGGCGACGGCAAGGACACGTTCAATCAGCCGAACGACGTGGCGATCGCACCCAACGGCGACATCTTTGTGAGCGACGGGCACTCGCCGAAGACGGGCAACGCGCGGGTGGTGAAGTTTACCTTCGATGGACGGTTCATTATGCAGTTCGGACGGCACGGGTCCGGACCGGGCGAATTTGAAGTGCCGCACGCGCTGGCGTTCGATTCCAAAGGGCGGCTGTTTGTGGGAGATCGGGCCAACAACCGGGTCCAGATTTTCGATCAGGACGGCAATTACATTACCGAGTACAAGCAATTCGGCCGGCCGAGCGGACTTTATATCGACAAGAACGACATTCTGTATGTGACCGATTCGGAGTCAACCGAAAAAGAAGGCTATGGTCACAATCCGGGCTTCAAGCGCGGCATCCGGATCGGCAGCGCGGCGGACGGAACGGTGACGGCGTTTATTCCCGATCCCTCGCCCGGAACCGGGGCGACCAGCGCGGCGGAAGGTGTGGCGGTGGATGCGGACGGCAACGTTTACGGAGCGGAAGTGGGACCTCGCGCGCTAAAGAGATACGTCAAGTAGCGAGGAACGGAGTGACGCCAAGCTTCCAAGATGAGCGTTCGCGGAGGCGGGCGTTGACTTCTTCCAACGAGCCGTAGAATCCGGCGAACGAGTTTGCCAGATGCGGCGGGCAGCCCCTGGACTGGCGGAAATCGATGAGCCGGAACTGATCTGTGAGAGCGATGGCGGCGCTGCCCATGGGACGGTATTCTTGCGTGCCCTGCGCCCAGGCGATGCTCGCGTCGGTGTCGATCCAGAGTGCGAATCCCAATTCGATTTGCCTTCTAGTGTAAGTTAGCCGTCGGCGGGTGCCAGGCGTATTGCAGGTCCCCTCACTTACGTTCGGGGCTAGGCTAAGTGTGGCCCGACCGTGAGCGGGGGACTAAGCAGCAATACGAGACCGCAATTGCGAAACGGTGGACTAAGTTAGCCTGCCGCCGGTGCCGGGCTGGATTCGCGCCCATCGGTTCAGAGAAACATCTCAGGGTACTGCCTTAGGCGGCGTAATATCGAAAAGCCGAAGATCGAGCAGAAACGGTTGGTCTTCCACGATCCGGACGGAAACCGTGAAGTCAGGATGCAGCGGGTTGAGAAGATAGTTGATCTGGCGTGGGACAAGAACGGAGGGAACGGCAAGAATCACGGAACGGTTGCTGCCGATCCAAACATCTCCGAACCGCTGCGCTGTGGGCAAATCCGGCATCCAGCCGGCTTTCTCCATTTTCAGATCGTCCGGGAGCTCCATGGTGTAAATCCGCAGGTCACGAGGATCTTGTTTCGTGTTTACGCGATATTCCAGGACAGCCAAGGCGCTGCAGGAACTGGTATAGACTATGCGAGTACCTGGGGAATTCCAGCGTCCGCCCGAGATTGCAGCGCCCTTTCCGTCGAGATCAGGATATTTTCCGCGGCACACCCGAAAAACACGCATCTACGCAAAGATAGCGTATTTGATTTGATTTAGCACAGTCTCAACGGCGTGAAATCCTTCGGGCGTGTCGACTAATTTGATAGGGGGGCGATTGCCGGTCCGAATGTTCGGTTCGTGCAACCACTCTGAAGCCTTCTGGTCATCGTCGAAAGCGTCCGTGGCAATCTCCAAAATTCTCTCTTCAGGCGTCCGCATATCAGGTTCTGGGGCTCTCTGCAGTTTGGCGCCGCCGGTTGGTGAAGACATCAGCGTTATCCTCTTACAAGCCGCTAGTAGGGTTTGCTTAGAAGTCAATCATACACTACGCTCACCTCAAACCAGTCGTTTTTTCCTGCGCCTTAGACAGTAAGCCGCCTTCCTCCTTAAGTTAAGTTACGTACTTTCAATAACATAATCCAACGTACCGTCAATGAACCCAAAATACGCCCAAGTCCTAGAACTGCAACCGTCTGACCAGACGTGGCGGAGCGAACAGAGGGGTGCTAACGGATTGTAAATCTCGTCCTTCATTGCTGTTCGGCGACTAACTCTAGAACCTTTAGTACTTCAAACGCGGAAGAGCACGAATCTACGACCTTTGTTTGATTAGAGTGCTTACATGATCCCTGCCACCCAGACTGGTGTTTCTTGACCAAGCCGCTGGCCTTGTTCCGCACAAAGGGCCTGCGCCCCCGATCACTCGCCAACGCGCCGGAACTTGTGTCGCCGATCCCCTCACTGACGTTCGGGGCTGGACGGGGGCTGAAGGGACAGGACCATAGCGAATGCGTTGTTGACCCAAATCTAAGCTAGCTTGCGGCGGCTGCGGGAAGCCGGTTTGTGGCCGGGATGTCTGTTTTTCGCATCAGCGCCTCGACCCTCACGCCGATCTCTTGGCTTCGTTTTGCAATTTCTCGTGGTGAAGCAAGCAAAGGAGTTCTGCCGGCTTCGCGGGGGAGCATGCGGTGCAGGGTTCGATCGGTCTGGAGAGCTTTTAGCTCTTTCAGGGCGCGGTGGAAGGTGCGCTCGATGCGGGTCTTGTGACGGGCCAGGCGCTCGTACTGGGGGTCGAGCAGGTCGAGCGTGGATTCGAGGATGCGGATGCGGCGGAGGTTCCAGGCAGCGGTGACGATCTCGTCGAATAGGGTTTGCTGGATTGCGCCGCGGGGGTTGATTTCCGTCTGGTAGCCGGCCAGCATTTCTTCGAATTCTTCACGGTCTTCTGGTTTAATGGCCAAATGCTTGGCCGTGAGGCCGTGCTTACGGGCGTTTTGCGAGCTGGCCGCTTTGCCGTCTTCAGTGCGCGGGCCGGTGCTGAATTGCGCGTTGGCGCGGTTGGTCTCGATTTTGAGTTCAGGGGACATGGATAATGGCGGTCCTTTCGAGATCAATATAGCTTACGAGACGGGAGGTTTTTGAGGATCTTTTTTGTAAGTGAAGCAAATAGAGCAGATCTAGGTACGGAAGTGCTGTGACTGAGAAAAGCCTCCGCTACGCTCGGAGGCGTTTTCGCATATAGTAATAGGGACGTAATCTCGGAAGGCGGAGGTCTTATGCGTCAGCTTGCCTTGTTCGTTTTCATCGGTCTGGCTTGGGGCGACAACCCCGCGCCCACAGCCCGCGACGCCTACGTGCAGGAGAACGCCCAAGGCACGCGGGTTCGAGGCGCCCGGCTGAAAGACACCCTCCAGGTCGAGGTATGCAAGACGGACTACGATGCGTTCGCGAAAGCCCAGGACCCGCCGCCAGCGCTGTCGCTTTACTTTGACGGTCTACTGATGAAGGGACTGCCAGCGGTGCGGCCGCAGCCGCTGCCGGAGCCAAAGGTCGATCCCAACCAAACTGTCAAGACGGATACGGCGTGCTCGGGTACGTCGCGATCGCAAATCGAGGTTGCGGCAAAGGCGGCTTCCGAAAAGGATGCGGACGCCAAAGCGGCAGCAGCCAAGCTTGCGGCCGAAACGGACACGACGAAAAAGAAGCCGTTGGAAGAGGAGGCCAGCGCAAAGTCCGCTGCCGCGGAGGCGGCGAAAGAGGCGTTGAGCGAAGCTAAAGCGGCAGCCAATGCAAGATACGTCCTCAAATACTACTTGGATGCGCAATACGCCGCGAAGGCGGATATGAAAGATCCCTGGCTGCGGTTGCTCGAACGGCCGTGGGAAAGCAGGCCGGTGGAGGTATCGCTGGGCGCAGCGAACGGAATCCCCGGAGCCAGTGACGCGAGTATCGATTTTGAACGGCTCAACTTGTGGTGGCTGGCGGGTTGGGCTGTGGTGTTTATTGTCGCCCTCTGGCTTTTCGTCGGCTATGCGAGAACGACGAATATTATCCGCGATTCCGGTCAACTTCCGGCCAACGTCCCGGCGGGAACGATGAAGGCCTACAGCTTGGCGCGCACTCAAATGGCCATCTGGACGTTCTTGGTCGCCGGCGCGCTGGCGTTCATCTTCATGGTCACGTGGAATGAGAATACGGTTAGTCCCGGCATCCTGGTGCTGCTCGGAGTGTCCTTCGGCACGACGATATTGGCTTCGGTGGTCGACGGAGACGATCCGCCCACTCCCACGAGCGGCTCTTTCCGCAAAGACCTGATTGAGGGACAGGGTCCGGAATTTCACCGCTACCAGATGGCGCTGTTCACGGTGATCCTGGCCGTGATCTTCGTAGTCAAGACCGCCAGCGGACTCGCCATGCCTGAATTCGACAGCACGCTTCTGGGTTTGATGGGGATCAGCTCCGGAACGTACCTGGGTTTCAAGCTTCAAGGCAAGTAGCGGTGGGTGCCGCCGTAATGGACTCAACCAAACTTTCTCAGAGCCCGCTATACCCGCTCCGGCGTCATTTTCGCTTCGTCGTTAACGGCGTTCGCCATATGCAGCAAATCGCCCGGGCCCGGCGCCAGGAATGCCTCCACCACGCGCGGGTCGAATTGTTTTCCTGCCTCCCGCCGCAACTCTTCCATCGCTTCTGTGAGCGACAACGCCTTCCGGTATGGCCGGTCGTGGACCATGGCGTCAAAGGCGTCCGCCACCGCCACTATCCGTCCTTCAATCGGGATATCTTCGCCCGCTAAACTCGGCGCAGGCCCGTGTCCATCGAAACGGTGGTGATGCGTCAGCGCGATCGTCTCGGCAACCCGCAGAATCAGAAAACGGCTTCCCGCGAGAATGTTTGCGCCCAAGGTGGTGTGCGTGCGCATCAAGCTTCTCTCGCCCGCGGTCAACGGCCCCGGCTTGTGCAAGATAGAATCCGGGATGCCGATCTTACCGATGTCGTGAAATCGAGCGGCCAGGCCGATCACCCGAGCTTCCTCGGCCGGCAAGCCTAACGCCAAGGCTACTCGCTCGCTCAGCGACCCGACGCGCCGCGTGTGCGCGCCGGTATCGTCGTCCCGATACTCGCTAGCCAGCGCCAGCCGTTCCAGAATTTCCGCTTGCGCCTCTTCCAGGTCGTTGGTCCGCTGCCGGACCCGCTCCTCCAGCCGGTGATTCTGATCGTGCAGTTGTTTATGAAGGTTGCGCGTCTCGAGCAGGTTACGAATCCTGAGCACCACCTCCGTGATATCGAAGGGCTTGGTTAGAAAGTCGAGAGCGCCCAGGGACAACGCGCGTTGCTTGGCCTCCGGCGAGATGTCCGCCGTCAACACCAGAATCGGCAGATACATGTCCGGCGCCAGTTGGTCAACGAATTGCTTCATTACCGCATAGCCATCCAAATACGGCATGGAAAGATCGAGCAATACCAGGTCCGGACCGAACTCCTCAAAAATAGCCGCCGCCCGGCGGGAATCGTTCGTGCTCCGGTAGTGCTGAAAGCCCACCTCCGCCAGCACCCGCTCCAGCAATTGCGTGTTCGCCGGTTCGTCGTCGACGATGAGGATCCGGCAGTGGCTTAGATCCTCACACAAGTACTTCATGTTTCAGAAATCCTTCCACTGCCCTCAATAGCTTTTGCACGTCAATCGGCTTGGTCATGTAACAAGAGGCGCCCGCTTCCCACATCCGCTGTTCCTGGTGCACGGTCGCATCCGCGCTGACCACCATCACCGGGATCGCCGCTGTCGCCGGGTTCGCCTTCAATCTAGACAACACCTCCCGCCCGTCCAGATCGGGAAGATGGATATCCAGCAGGATGAGCTGCGGCATGTGTTCGCCGGCCAGCTTTAGACCCTCCGCTCCTTCCAGCGCGGAAATTAGCCGGACCCCCGGAAGACTGGCGAATATCTGTTCAATCAAGCGCAAGTTCGACGGGTTGTCTTCAATGCAGAGCACCTTGGGCAACTGGACTGTCTGCACAGCATCCGCCGCCGCGGCCAGCTCCTTGGAAAAGTCGATGCCGGCGTCGGGCGCTTCGGCCTTCGGGAGTTCCACCCAGAACATGGTGCCCGCGCCTACCTGGCTCTCGATGCCGATCGTGCCCCCCATCAGCTCCACCAGGCGCTTTGACAGAGCCAGTCCGATGCCCGTTCCTTCTACTTCGGTTTGTTCCGCGCCCAGCCGTTCGAAGGGCTGGAACAGCCGCGGAATCTTTTCCGCGGAAATGCCCTCGCCCGTATCGCTGATGCGAATGCGAACTCGTCCCTGCCCGTTGTCTTCGGTCGAAACAATCACCGTGCCGCTGGTCCGGTTGTACTTGATGGCGTTGGTTAACAAGTTGAGCAATACCTGCTTCAGCCGCTGATGGTCCGCCTGCGCGAATAAAATGCTCCGCGCGGAGTCGTCCAGTACGCGAATTTGCCGGGCGCTGGCTTGTGTCCGGACCATCGCCACCGCTTCTTGCATCAACATCGGCAATTGCACTGGCTCCAGCGACAGCGAGAGGCGGCCGGCCTCGATGCGGGAAATCTCCAGCAGTTCGTTGATCAGGCTGAGCAGGTGCCGCCCCGCCTTGAGAATCTGTCCGACGCTTTCCTGATTCTTCTGTTCCAGCCCCGCCATTTCCAGCAGTTGCGCAAATCCGAGAATCGCGTTCAGAGGAGTTCTCAGTTCGTGACTCATGCGCGACAAATAATCGCTCTTGGCCCGATTGGCGCGCTCAGCCTCCTCCTTGGCCCGGCTCAGCATCCGTTCGTTCTGCTCCAGCTCCTGCGCTTGCATCTCCGCTTTCCGAAGCATGGCTTCGAGCTGCGCCTGGCTCTCCCGCACCGCTTTTTCGGCGCGTTCCCGTTCCGACACAATCAACTTGCTCATCAGCAGCCACACCCCACCCAGCCCGCCGAGAAAACCGAAAGCCAGCGTGCCAAAGAGGATGATGTTGCTCTGATGCTGCGCTTGCTCGGCGCCGGAATACGCCTGCTGCATCCGGCGATCCTGTTCCTTCAGCACTTCGTTGAGAACCGCGCGGATGTCGCCCGCCGCCTGGTTGGCTTTGGCGGCCGTGTCCGCAGGAATGCCGGGATCCTGATCCGGCGCAGCCGCATACTGCCTCGATTCCGCCAGAACGTCCAATTCCCGCTCAATCAAAGGCTCCAACCGGCGCACCCGTTGCGCCTGGTCCCGATCGTGCGGGAATTGCCGCTGCAAGAGACTTAAGGAGTCCGGGAGAGCCCCCACAACCTTCTTGTAGCCTGCCGCTGAATAGTCCCGGATCACGGCATCGGCGTTGAGCAGTTGATCTTGCAGACCCTCGATTTTGGAATGGACCTGGATGGTCTGGTATAGCTCATAATCCGCCGACCGCCGCTCGGCGAAGAAAGCGCGCGTGAATAAGGTCAGGGCGCAAAGTGCGACCAGCGGTAGCGCGATCATCCCCAGGCCGCCCAGCCGGGCCTGGAGATCGCTCCACCACCTCCCACTCCACCGCATGCTCATACTCCTGAAAGTAGATCGGCTATCCTGTTGAAATCTTTAGGTATCACAATCAGCCCCAATCCACTTTCCGCAATTGGGTAGACTAAAGAGAAACCTGCAGGAGACTTGAGACCCGATGCAAACACTTACCGGCTTCACTGAGCGCATTGCGCGCATCAGTGAATCTTCGACCATGAAAGTTTCGGCCGAATGCGACCGCATGCGCCGTGAAGGAATTGACGTGGTCGATTTCGGCGCGGGCGAGCCCGACTTCCCCACTCCCGACAACATCAAACGCGCCGCCATCGCCGCCATCGATGCCAATTTCACCAAGTACACTCCCGCATCGGGTGTGCTCGAACTCAAGAAAGCCGCCTGCGACCGCCATCGCGAAGACTACGGAACCAACTACGCGCCCAACGAATGCATGATCACCGTCGGCGGCAAGCACGCCATCTTCAACCTGATCGAAGTCTTGGTGCAGCATGGCGACGAAGTCATCATTCCCGTCCCCTACTGGGTCACCTATAAAGATGTCGTCAATTTCGCCGGCGGCAAGTGCGTGTTCGTGCCCACGCAAGAAGAGAACGGCTTTGCCTTCACCGCCGAAACCATCGAGCCCTACATCACGGATAGAACCAGGCTGCTGATCGTCAACTCGCCCAACAACCCCAGCGGGTCGGTGCTCAGCGCGGATGAGTTTCAGCGCATTTACCACCTGGCCGTCAAACGCGGCGTGCGCATCATGACCGATGAATGCTACTGCCGTTTTCTGTATGAAAGCGATCCGTTCTCCATCGCCGCCATGCCGAACGCCAAGGAAAACGTGGTCGTCGCCGGGTCGTTATCGAAGACCTATTCCATGACCGGCTGGCGCATCGGCTTTGCGCTGGCGCCCAAGCCGCTGATCGACGCCATGGGCAAACTGCAAAGTCATTCGACCTCCAACCCCACTTCCATCGCCCAAAAAGCGGCGATTGAAGCCCTGCGCGGCCCGCAGGATTCCATCAAAGTGATGCTGGCTGAATACCGCAAGCGGCGCGACTACGTGGTCCAGCGTTTGCGCGCCATGCCGGGCGTCACCATCGCCGAGCCCAAGGGCGCATTCTACGCCTATCCCAACATCTCGGTTGGATTCGGAAACGGGATTGATTCAGCCTTGAAGTTCTCTGAGCGTCTCCTTTCTGAAGCGCATGTCGCCGTGGTTCCCGGCGAGGCCTTCGGAACCGAAGAACACGTCCGCATCTCCTACGCCACTTCCATGAAAGAGTTGGAGCGCGGCCTCGATCGCATTCGAGAATTTGTCGGGGAGCAAAAGCAGTAGCGTTGCCTAATTCCTCCAAACCGGTTCGACTTCCCACGAAATTTCTGGAGAAGGTTTGGGGCCGGCACGATCTTTCGCCGCTATTTCCGGATAATCCGCTCAAAATCGGGGAAGTCTGGTTCACCGCCGATCTCCCGTTACTGGTCAAGTTCGTCTTCACTTCCGAGAAGCTGTC
>Ga0209040_10004430_pt1 | contig 10589 bp, 8 predicted proteins | sample BogFormECP12_OM3_FD_188240 | JGI IMG/M metagenome (GOLD analysis project Ga0209040, IMG submission 188240) | Bog forest soil microbial communities from Calvert Island, British Columbia, Canada - ECP12_OM3 (SPAdes) (version 2) | ecosystem: Environmental > Aquatic > Freshwater > Wetlands > Bog ... | reverse complement strand
GGGTGCGTTCGGGCGGCTCGACGCGGTCATCAGCAACGCGGGAATCTTCGGCAGCGTGCCATTCGAAGACCTCTCGCCCGACGAGTGGACTCGCATGCTGCGCGTGCATCTCGACGGCGGCTTTTTTCTATCTCAGCCCGCGTATCGCGTGATGAAGAACAACGGGGGCGGAAGGTTCGTCTTCATCTCGTCCTCCGCCGGGATCTTCGGCCAGCCGATGGAGGCTCACTACGCCGCGGCCAAGGCCGGCCTGGTGGGCTTGACCAACGTGATCGCGATCGAAGGCGAAGCCCATGGGATACTCGCCAATTCCGTTATGCCCACCGGCTTCTCGCGAATGGTTACCGAGACGGTTGGCGACGAGAAGCTCCTGGCCGAATCCGGCTTCATGCGGGCCATCCGGCCTGAGCTCGTCGTACCGCTGGTGACCTTCCTCGCCAGCACTGCCTGCACGTTCACCCACCGCAACTACTCAGCCTCGGCCGGCCGCTACGCGAGGGTGTTCGTCGGCCTGACCGAAGGCTGGCTGGCAGACGCCGGGAGCCAACCAACCGCGGAAGACATCGAGGCACACCTCGAGCAGCTGTCGTCCACCGAGCGGTTCTTCGTGCCCACGTCGATCGTCGACGAGGTGCTGGAAGTCTGTGAGCGACGCGGCATCAGCGCGATGCCCGGCGAGGCCTTGGATAAAGCCAACGTCGCATTCCCCGAACCTCAGCGCCACGGGAATGACCGCGGATAGCGAGCTGCGGGACCAGGTCAAGCGCCTCACCGACCGCGCGGAAATCTATGACTGCATGCAGCGGTACGCGCGCGGAATCGACCGGCAAGATCGGGCACTCCTGCGATCTGCCTACCACGATGGCGCCGTCGACGACCACGTCGGATTCGTCGGCGTGGTAGACGATTTCATCGACTGGGCACTCACCTATCACAGCACGCAGACGCGATACCAGCACTACCTGTCGAACCACACTGCCGAGATCGACGGCGACGAGGCCCACGCCGAAACCTATTACCTGTTCATCGGGACCGACCGCGAGCCGGCGAATCACCTGACGATCTCGGGTGGCCGCTATGTCGATCGTCTGGAGCGGCGCCACGGACGCTGGGGGATCGTCGATCGCGTCTGCGTCGTGGAGTTCATGAGCGAATCGCAGTCGCTGCTCACCGAGGAAGCCCTCGCAGCCGTGCCGGGGACGCGGACCGCCCGCCACGACACGACGGACCCCTCCTACGATCGACCGCTGTCGGCGTCGCGCGTGGTCACAGACGTTGTTGACCAAAAATCTGCTCCACCGTAAAGTCCGGCTTAGTCGCAGTCAATCGCCAGAGTCAAGGAAAAGTGGACTTCTCCTACCCCGCGGAAGCGGAACAGTTCCGCGCTGAGCTGCGCGACTGGCTGTCCGCGAACCTGACCGATGAGCTGGTGGCCGCCCGTCGGCCCGCCGGCCGCGACGACGCGGCGATCGAAATGCTGCGCGCTTGGAGCCGGACGATGGCCGACGCGGGTTGGGCCGCTGTCTCCTGGCCCCGCGAATACGGTGGCCGCGGAGCGACCGTTCTCGAGCAATTGGTCTACACCGAGGAAACCACACGCGCCCGGGCTCCGATGCCGCTCAACGTCATTGGGATGAACAACATCGCTCCCGCGATCATGCAGTACGGCACGGAAGACCAAAAGAAGACGCTGCTCCCCCGCATGATGCGCGCCGACGACATCTGGTGCCAGGGGATGTCGGAGCCCGAAGCGGGCTCCGATCTCGCCGCGCTGCGCACCCGCGCGGTGCGTGACGGCGATGACTTCGTCGTCAACGGCCAGAAGATCTGGACCTCGCTCGGCCATCGCGCGGACTGGTGTCAGCTGTACGTGCGCACCGATCCCGACGCCCCGAAGCACAAGGGAATCTCCTGCCTCATCGTCGACATGGCGCTGCCCGGCATCGAGGTCCGTCCGCTCGTCACGCTCAACGGAGACACCGATTTCGCCGAGGTGTTCTTTCGCGACGTCCGGGTGCCGGCCGATGCGTTGCTCGGACCGCTCAACGCCGGCTGGCAGGTGGCCACCACCACGCTCAGCCACGAGCGCGCCGGGGCCGCGCGGCTGTACGCCGAGATGCAGGTGAGGCTGGAGGAACTGGTTGACGACTTCGCCGCCGCCCGGGAAGGAAGCGCGCCCGGCCCCCTCCAAGACCCGGTGATACTGCGGCGCCTCGGCGAAATCGCCGTCCGCATCAAGTATCTCGAGGTGCTCTGCCAGCGGTCGATCTCGGCGACGCTGCACGGGGGCGACCCGTTCGCGTCGGCCAGCCTCGCCAAGACCGTGTGGGGTGAGATCGGACAGGACATGGCTGCCCTGGCTTTCGACGTGCTCGGTACCCGCGGCGTCGACGCCCCGTGGGCGAACTACCGCCTCACGTCACGTTCGCTGACCATCGCGGGCGGAACGACCCAGATCAACAAGAACATCACCGCGCAGCGCGTATTGGGATTGCCCCGCAAATGAACCTCGAACTCACCGAAGAGCAGGTCGCGCTGCGCGACACCACGCGGCGCTTTCTTGCTGAGAAGGCACCGATTTCGGGGCATGTGCGCGAGCTGCTCGACGATCCGACCGGAGTGGACGAAGCGGTCTGGCGCGGTCTGGCCGACCTCGGCGTAACCGGGCTGTTGGTGCCGGAGGAATACGGCGGCGCCGGGATGACCATGGTCGAGGCCGGCGTGGTCGCCGAAGAGCTCGGCGCCGCCCTGCACCCGGGACCGTGGTTGTCGAGCGCGGTCGCCGCGGCACGCGCGCTATCGCGGCTCGGCGGCGGCAACGACAGTGCGGCCGCAATTTTGGCCGGGATCGGCGACGGGACCACCATTGCCACCGTTGGCTTCTTGGATTTCGGGAATGCCTCCGTCGCAGCGGCCGGGCAAGGCGACGACATCGTCCTGCGGGGCGAGATCGCCGGCGTGCCCGACGCCGCGGCGGCCGACACATTGCTGGTGCTCGCCGAGGACCCGGAAGGCATGGGACTTTTCGCGGTAAAGACCGACTCCTCCGGGATTTCCGTGACGTTCGAGCGAGGTATCGATCAAACCCGCAAACAGTTTCGCGTCGAGCTCGACGGCGCGTCCGCGTACCGGCTGGCCACGGTTTCATCAGATGCTGTGGCGGCTGTAATCGATGACGTGCTGATCGCTACCGCCGCCGACGCGCTCGGCGCCGCGCGGGCAGTCATGCACCTTGCCGTTGAATACGCAAAGGTCAGAAAGCAATTCGGTCAGGTCATCGGCTCGTTTCAGGCGGTCCAGCATCTGTGCGTCGACATGTACGAGACCGTCGAGCTGGCCCGCAGCGGTGTGATCCACGCGCTATGGGCCGCAGACGCGTCCCCGGCCGCCGAACTTCGCTCCGATGAAAGGCATCTCGCTGCGCTGCGGGCGAAGGCGTTCGCCGGGCGACTGGCCACCGTGGGCGACACCGCCATCCAGGTGTTCGGCGGCATCGGCTACACCTGGGAGCACGACGCTCATCTTTACCTCAAGCGCCTGCTGAGCTGGAGCGGGCTTCTCGGTGCGCCCGACCGCTACCTCACCGAACTCGGTGCGCGCCTTACGAAAAGAGCGTAATGATGGATATCGAGTACCTCCTCACCGCCACCCGTTCGGCGCGCAAGTCGCTCGACCTCGCGGCGCCGGTCGACATCGAAGACATCCGAGAGTGCCTGCGTATTGGTTTGCAGGCGGCCAACGGCTCCAATCAGCAGTCGTGGCGGTGGCTGGTGGTCGCCGACCCGGCGTCGCGGGACAGGATCGCCGAGCTGTACCGCGAGGTCTATCTGCTGCGGGTGGGCGGGCAAATGCTCAGCGACCTCCTCCCGGCGGGCACTCCCGAGGGCCGGCTCATGTCGTCGACGGAGTGGCTGGTCGAGAACATGGCGAAGGTGCCGCTGCTGGTAATCCCCTGCTATGAGCCCTACCTGCCGCGCATCGAGGGCGACGAGTCGTTCCACCAGGCGACGCTGTACGGCTCGATCTTCCCGCCGGTGTGGAACTTTCAGCTGGCCTTGCACACCCGCGGATACGGGACCTGCATCACGACCCTGCACCTGCACCGCGAGGAGGAGGTCCGCCAGCTGCTCGGGATTCCGCCGACCTACGTCCAGGGTTGTCTGCTGCCCGTGGGCCGCCTCCGCGCCGGGCACACCTTTCGGCCCGCCCGTCGGCGGCCGGTCGACGAGGTCGTCGCGCGCGACCGCTGGGAAGGGCCCGCGCTCTAAGATGGGCCCGTCAAAGCTTTTGTGCAGCGCATTTGTTTCACCGGGTCTGATAGCCTCTAACAAAGATTTGGTTCGGCGGGAGGACGAATGCGTATGTTTGAAAATTCGCAGTCGTCCGGACTTGCGCAGCGCTAGTTATGGCCAAAGCCGACTCGCTGCCCAAGGGCCGGCCACCGGCCGCAGACCGCTCGGATAACGTCGTCCACACGGACGCCTCCGGGACGCGCCGAACCGAGATCCTGCAGACCGCGGCGTCACTGATCGCGTCCTCGGGATTGCGGACGTCGTTGCAGGAGATCGCCGACGCGGCCGGCATCCTGCCCGGCAGCCTGTATCACCATTTCGAATCCAAAGAGGCGATCCTTGTCGAGCTGATCCGCCGCTATCAGGAGGATCTGAACCGCATCGGGCAAAACGCCCAGGCCAGGCTGGACGAACCCGACTCGCGTCCCGCTTCCGAGAAGATCATCGAGTTGGGATCGGCGATCGCCAACTGCGCCGTGCAACACGGAGCCGCCCTGCAGATGTCGTTCTACGAGGGGCCGAACGATGATCCGGAGCTGATGAAGCTCACGCAGCAGGCACCCAACGCGGTTCAGGAGGCGATGCTGCAAACGCTGCGCGCCGGCAGGTGGAGCGGCTACATCAAACCCGACATCGACCTGCCGACGTTGGCCGACCGCATCTGCCAGACGATGCTGCAGGTCGGACTCGCCGTGATGCGGCACAATTCTTCGCCGGACCAGGTGGCCGAGCTGCTGTGCCGAATCATCTTGCAGGGATTGGCAGCCCGGCCGCCCACCGATTCGGCATTGGATCGGTCCAACGCCTTCGCGGCCGCCAACGACGTCATCAAGTCGTGGGCCGAGGACAGCGACGCCGATCCCAGCGACAAGGCGGCCCACGTCCTTGCGGTGGCACGAACGGAGTTCGGTCGCAAAGGGTACGAGGTCACCACCATCAGGGACATCGCATCCGCGGCCGGTCTGGGTACCGGGACGGTCTACCGGGTGATCGGATCCAAGGACGAACTCCTCGCGTCGATCATGGAATCCTTCGGCAAGAAGGTGGAGGCGGGTTGGGTCGCCGTCCTGCGCTCGGATGCCACGCCTGCCGAGAAGCTGGACGCGCTGAGCTGGGTCAACGTCAACGCACTCGATCGGTTTTCCGACGAGTTCAGGATTCAGCTCGCCTGGATGCGGCAATCGCCACCGAACACGCCCAACCCGGGCTGGTTGTATGCCACGCGGCTGCGGCAGATGAAATCACTGCTCTCCGAAGGCATCCGGTCGGGAGAGATCAGTATCGACGCTCCCTCCACGACGATGCTGGCGCGCTGCGTCATCGGGCTGCAGTGGATACCGGAGAACATTCTTCGCGCCGTTGGGAAACGCGCGGCGCTGGTGCACGCCCGTGACACGGTTTTGCGCGGTGTCGCCGTTCGCGGGAAGTAGGTATTGAACCAAATAACTGTTCTACATACAGTAGGGCAGTTAGTAACGGCCTCGTGGTGGCCCAAGAGAGGAAACAATGTCTGTTATCGATCGGTTGCGGTATGACGGCAAGCGTGCGCTGGTTGTCGGTGGGGCGACTGGCATGGGCGCCGCGGCGGCCAAGTCAGCGGCCGAGCTCGGCGCCGAGGTCATAGTGCTGGACTACGCGCCCGTGAACTATGACGTCGCCCAGGCGGTGCAGGTCGACCTGCGCGACCCCGCCTCGATCGACGCCGCGCTCGAGCAGGTGGGCGGTCCGATCCACGCACTGTTCTCGGCCGCCGGAATTGCCGACGGGACAACCGACCTGATGGCAATCAACTTCATCGGCCACCGCTATCTCATCGACCGCCTGCTCGAGAAGAACCGGCTTCCCTCGGGCTCAGCAATCTGCTTCATCTCCTCGGTCGCCGGCATGGGCTGGGAGAACGACCTGGAGCTGCTGACGGAGTTCCTCGCCACGCCGGACTTCGCGGCGGCGCAAGAGTGGGTTAAAGCGCACGAATCGGAAGGCATCATCCACTACGGCTTCAGCAAAAAGGCCGTCAACGCCTACGTGGCGACCCAGGGTTACCCCCTGCTGAAGAAGGGCATCCGGATCAACGCGATCTGCCCGGGTCCCACCGACACCCCATTGGCCCAGGCCAACGCCGACCTGTGGCTCACCTTCGCGCAGGACTACCGCGACGAGACCGGCTCCAAGGTTCACACCCCCGAACAGATGGGTGACGTGATGGCGTTCCTAAATAGCGCCGCCGCGTTCGGCATCAACGGGATCACGCTGCTGGTGGACTACGGGCACACGATGGCATCGCTGACCGGCGCGTACCCGCCCGGCAAGCCCATCATCGACCTCATCATGGGCCGGGTAAAGCTCTAGGGGCGCTACCGTCGGAGGCATGGCACGCGTCATCGTCGTCGGCGGCCACGGCAAGGTCGCGTTGCAGCTGGCCCGCATCCTGACCGAGCACGGCGACGAGGTCAGTTCGGTCTTCCGCAACCCCGACCACTCCGACGATGTCGCAGCCACCGGAGCCCAGCCGGTGGTGGCCGACGTTGAGCAGCTCGACACCGACGCGCTGGCCGGCCTGCTGGCGGGTCACGACGCGGTCGTCTTCTCGGCCGGGGCGGGCGGCGGTAACCCGGCGCGGACCTACGCCGTCGACCGGGACGCGGCGATCCGGGTGATGGATGCCGCCGCGCAGGCGGGCGTCCAGCGGTTCGTGATGGTGTCCTACTTTGGTGCCGGTCCGGATCATGTTGTGCCGCAAGACGATCCGTTCTTCCCGTATGCCGAGGCCAAGTCGGCCGCGGATGCCCACCTCCGCGCCAGCGGCCTCGATTGGACGGTGCTGGGGCCCGGCCGGCTCACCCTGGAACCGGCGACCGGGCGCATCGCACTGGGAGGTCGGGGAAAGCGGACCGAAAAAAGCGAAGTCTCGCGCGCCGATGTCGCTCTCGTCGTGGCTGCCGCGCTGGCAGACGACTCGACCATCGGGCGAACCATCGACTTCAACAACGGTGACGTTCCCATCGCTGAGGCGCTGGCTGACTGACCCTCCCGGGCGGCGGGGTAAGCTGCGCTACGCAGCTGGTCTGCCGTCGCCGCAAACGCGGCGCCGGCATCGAGCGAGGCATGTTAGACATGCATCGCAAGAGGGAACCCGGTGAGAGTCCGGGACTGTCCCGCAGCGGTATGCAGGAACGACCGCCGTCTAGAAGCACTGGTCTTAGCAGGATCCGAGACTGGGAAGCGACGGCCACTAGAAACCCTGCCCGGCTCCTCAGCGGCCCGTTTCGGGCCGCTCGGAAGTTTGAGGTCGGCCGGGCGGAGCACCACCCGGTGCGCGCCTGCGAGTCCGAAGACCTGCCAGCTGTGCCGGGCGCGCCGCGTCCGGCCGGCTCATCGCCTCGTGGAATGGGCGTTTGGTCGTGGCCGTTGCGAATTGTGTGCCGGAGGTGCGCACTGCAATGGAATCGGCTGCGCGTCCGCCGGCGGTGATGACCACCCGTCGAGTGTTAGGACGAATCGTGATCTCTCAACCATTCACCGCTACGGTTACCGGCTCCCCCCGCATCGGCCCGAAGCGCGAACTCAAGCGCGCCACCGAGGGTTACTGGGCCGGACGCACCAGCCGAGCCGAGCTGGAGTCCGTCGCCGCGACGTTGCGCCACGACATGTGGTCGGGCCTGGTCGCCGCCGGCCTGGACTCTGTCCCGGTGAACACCTTTTCGTACTACGACCAGATGCTCGACACGGCGGTCATGCTCGGCGCGCTGCCGGCCCGGGCAACGGAGGCCGCCGACGAGCTGGACCGCTACTTCGCCCTCGCGCGCGGCAACGAAAACATCGCGCCGCTCGAGATGACGAAGTGGTTCGACACCAATTACCACTACCTGGTTCCCGAGATCGAGCCCGCGACCCGGTTTGCGCTTAATCCCGACAAGGTGCTCTTGGAGCTGAAAGAGGCACTGGGCCAGGGGATTCCGGCACGGCCGGTTGTCATCGGACCGATCACCTTCCTGTTGCTGAGCAAGGGCATCAACGGGGCCGGCGCACCGATCGAGCGGCTCGAGGAGCTGGTGCCGATCTACTCCGAGCTGCTCTCGCTTCTCTCCGAGAACGGCGCGCAGTGGGTGCAATTCGACGAGCCGGCGCTGGTGACCGACATCTCGCCCGACGCGCCCGCGCTGGCCGAGGCCGTCTACAACGCGCTGGGGTCGGTGAGCAACCGGCCCGCCATCCATGTCGCCACCTACTTCGGCGACCCGGGCGCTTCGCTGGCGGGGCTGGCCCGCACGCCCGTCGAAGCCATCGGCATCGACCTGGTGGCCGGCGCCGACACCGCGGTGGCGGGCATTCCGGAATTGTCGACCAAGATCCTGGTGGCCGGAATCGTCGATGGGCGCAACATCTGGCGAACCGACCTGGAATCGGCGCTGGCCAGCGTCGCGACGCTGCTGGGTTCCGCTGGCAGCGTGGCGGTTTCGACTTCGTGCTCCACGATGCACGTGCCGTACTCGCTGGAGCCCGAAACGGGGCTGGACGACAACCTGCGCAGCTGGTTGGCGTTCGGGGCCGAAAAGGTCGGCGAAGTCGTCATTCTCGCGCGCGCCCTGTGCGACGGGCGCGATGCGGTCGCCGACGAGATCGCGGCCTCCAACGCCGCCGCGGCCTCCCGGCGCAGCGACCCGCGGCTGCACAACTCCGCCGTCCGCGCCCGGATCGACTCGATCATCGCATCGGGCACGCACCGCGGCGATGCGGCCGTACGCCGCGCCAGCCAGGAGGCGCGGCTGCACCTGCCGCCGCTGCCGACCACGACGATCGGCTCGTACCCGCAGACGTCGGCGATCCGCAGGGCGCGCGCCGCGTTTCGGGCGGGCGAGATCGATGAGGCCGAGTACGTCGGCAAGATGCGCAAGGAGATCGCCGACGTCATCAAGCTGCAGGAGCGACTCGGCCTGGACGTGCTGGTGCATGGCGAGCCGGAGCGCAACGACATGGTCCAGTACTTCGCCGAGCAACTGGAGGGCTTCTTCGCCACGCAGAACGGCTGGGTGCAGTCCTACGGCAGCCGCTGCGTGCGCCCGCCGATCCTCTACGGCGACGTGGCGCGTACCCACCCGATGACCGTCGAGTGGATCACCTACGCCCAGTCCCTGACCGAAAAACCCGTGAAAGGCATGTTGACCGGGCCGGTCACGATCCTGGCCTGGTCGTTCGTCCGCGACGATCAGCCGCTGGCCGACACCGCCAACCAGGTGGCGCTGGCCATTCGCGACGAGACCGTGGACCTGCAGGCCGCGGGCATCGCGGTCATCCAAGTCGACGAGCCCGCGCTGCGTGAGCTACTGCCGTTGCGACGCGCCCAACAGGAGGACTACTTGCGTTGGGCCGTGGCGGCTTTCCGCTTGGCCACCTCCGGCGTCGCCGACTCGACGCAGATCCACACCCACCTGTGCTACTCGGAATTCGGTGAGGTGATTGGCGCCATCGCCGACCTGGACGCCGACGTCACGTCGCTTGAGGCGGCCCGCTCACACATGGAGGTGCTGGACGACCTGAACTCGGTCGGCTTCGCCAACAGCGTGGGCCCGGGTGTCTACGACATCCATTCGCCGAGGGTACCGAGCGCCAACGAGGTGGCCGAGTCGCTGCGCGCCGCGTTGAGAGCCGTGCCGCCGCAACGGCTTTGGGTCAACCCCGATTGCGGGCTGAAGACCCGTTCGGTCGACGAGGTGACCGCGTCCCTGCAGAACATGGTCGCCGCGGCCCAAGAGGTGCGGGCGGGCGCCTAGCTTTTCGCGCGCGTAACGCCACGGCGACTTCCAAGCCGAAATCTCGCCGTGGCGTTACGCTCGGCGGCCCTCATCGGAGAGGACTTCGACGGGAACGTCGTCGGCCCATGGTTGTCGGGTCACCATGTCGGCGACCCGCACTATGCCGCGCTCGAACTCGCCGGTCGCCGCGTCCACCAGCCGATAGGCCTGGGTCTGCTTGTGAATCGGCTGCGCGTCGAGCAACACCACTCGCACTTCACCCGGCGCGAAGTGGCAGCGCTGCTGCATCGCGGAGATGAGTTGCTCGTTGTGCATGTGGCCATCGCCGAAGTTCCAGCCGATGGCGGTGCTGCAGATGCGCTCGCCGTCGGTGATGACGTAGTCGTCCTCGTTCTGCCCCGCCATGGCGCGGTGGGCCAACGTGAACAGGGCCCGGCCGTGGGTGTTGAACCCGCGGAACGCATAGCCCATGAAGATGGGGATCTGCGCCGCTTCGGGGCTGCCGTAGAACCGCTCCAGCTGGGCCTGCGGCATGCTGGCGATC
>Ga0209040_10004429_pt1 | contig 10590 bp, 7 predicted proteins | sample BogFormECP12_OM3_FD_188240 | JGI IMG/M metagenome (GOLD analysis project Ga0209040, IMG submission 188240) | Bog forest soil microbial communities from Calvert Island, British Columbia, Canada - ECP12_OM3 (SPAdes) (version 2) | ecosystem: Environmental > Aquatic > Freshwater > Wetlands > Bog ... | reverse complement strand
CCCGGCCAGCAGCACGGCGACCGCACTCGCCGCGAGCAGCGAGCACACGATGCGCGCCTTCCCTCGCATCGTGCCTGCCGCGTTCGCCGTCGCCTGTGCTGCACTTCGCATCTGTCCTCGGATTCTCCCGTGGCCGTCGGTCGGCCTGCGCATGGGTGTCTGCGCGGGCCGGGATGATACGAGAGCCCCAGCGGCTGATGCGCCGGTTCGTCAGGCCGGTCCGCCGGCTGCGTCGACGATCAGGCGCGCGGCATCCTCGGGCGTGAGCTTGTCGGTGTTGACGACGATGTCGTAGTGGGTCGGCAGCTCGGCGCCGATGCCGTAGAAGCGCTTTATGTAGTCGGCGCGTCCGGCATCGGACCGCTTGATGCTCCGCGCGGCCTCCTTCTCGTCGACCCCGAGGGTGCTCGCCAGTCGCTGCTCGCGGGTCTCGCGCGAGGCCGTCACGAGCACCCGCAGGACGTCATCGCGTCCGGCGAGGGCGAGCGACGCGGCGTGGGAGACGATCACGACATCCCCGGCGCCGGCCGTCTCCTCGATCACCGACTTGATCAGACCCCTGAGCTCGTCGCTCACGGGCTGGCCGAAGCCGGGGGCTTCGGCGGAGGCCATCACGTAGCCCGTGCCCATGCCGGTCGATCCGAGCCCTTCGATCAGCCGGACCAGCGTCGACTTGCGCCGCTCGACATCGGCGACGAGTTCCGTCTCCACGCCCGCCTCGAGGGCAGCGCGCGTGACGATGTCCTCGTCGATCAGGCGAAAGCCCAGGCCATTTGCAACGAGCTCGGCCGCGGCGGGCGCGCCGGCGCCGTCCTCGCTGGATATGCACACGACCCTGTGTCCCACGGTCGGCAAGGGTATGCGCCCGCGCGCGCCGCGTCAATGGCCGGGGCCTGCGGTAAAGCCGGGGCCTGCGGTAAAGCCGGTGCCTGCCGTGAAGCCGGGACCTGCGGTAAATGGCGCTCGCGGCGTCCTCGGCGAAAGCTCGCAGCCGCGAGCACGCACCGACGCAGAGTTCTCACCCCTTAAGTCGGCGAACGAGCGCGCCGATATGCGCTAGCAGAAACCTCATCAGCTATCCGTCCAGATGGATGTGCGACAAGACAGACATCAGGATGCGGGCTCGATCAGGCCATGAGCGTACCTACGCGCGTTGGGAGCACACGAAACCGCCATGTCAGCCAGTGAAACCGCCGACCACGACCCCGAGCGCGACCGCGCTTCCGCCTCTCCTGCGGGCGGAGGAGTGAGCGACTCGCCCGGGCAGTCCCCGCACAGCCCGCCCCCGTTTGGCACGGAGCCGGCGGGCAGCGGCTTTCGGCCGACCGACCTCTCGGCGATGGACGTACCGAGCCCGGGCAGCGGCTGGCCGGCGCGGGCGACACACGTCGCTCAGAGCCGCAAGGGCGCCTGGGCAGCGGTGGCACTGCTGTGTGTGATCGTGGGAAGCGTGGCCTCGCTGTTGGTTGCGCAGTCGGTTGCGCACAACAAGGCGGCCGAAGGACGGGCGGCGTTCCAGCGCAGCTCCGAGGCGATAGCCGCGTCCCTGAAGGTGGCCGTCCAGCGCGAGGAAGACCTGGCCGTCAGCGCCAGCACGTTCTACGCCGGCAACCCGCAGGCCTCGCACGCCGAATTTGAAAAGTGGGCGAAATGGGCCCGCATGCTGCACCACTACCCCGAGCTCGAGGGGCTCGGCCTGGTGGCGATGGTACGCGCGCCCGAACTGCCGGCGTTCGAGGCGCGCACCAGCGGCACCGCTGTGACGCCGGCGCCCACGCGGACGCCGGCGACTGCGGCGTCGGCCCAACCGATCGCCGGCGGCCTGCAGATCGCTCCCTCCGGTACGCGTAGCGTCTACTGCCTGACGGTCGCCGCGCTGGCACGGAGCCTCGCCGACGCTGCGCCGGCGGGCCAGGACTACTGCGCGCTCACGCCCGCGCTGCTGTCGTCTCGCGACTCAGCCGTGGGCAGCTACGCGCCCGTCTCGGCCGGGCGGAGCGAAGCCCTGGGAGTCGAGACGCCCGTGTATCGGGGCGGTCAGCCGCCCAGCACCGTGACGGGCCGCAGGGCCGCGTTCGTGGGCTGGCTGCTCGAGGTGCTGGCACCCAGGGTCGTGGTCCAAGGGGTTCTACGCAACCACCCCGAAAGCGCGCTGCGCCTGCGCTACCGAACCGGCTCCGCGGACGTCATCGTCACCGGCGGAAACATCCACTCCGAAGCGCAGGGCACGAAAGTCGATCTTCACAACGGCTGGACGGCGAGGATCTACGGCCCGCCGGCCGCCACGAGCGTGACCGCGGACGGCCAGGCGCTCGCCCTGCTGATCGCAGGGATTCTGCTGAGCGTGCTGCTCGGCATGCTGGCCTTCGTCCTCGGCTGTGGTCGCTCGCGCAGGCCTGCCGCGAAGGGCCGCCCGGCGCGCAACGAAGACCTCTACGACCCCCTCACGGGGCTCCCCAACCGCGGGCTCTCGCTGGACCGGGCAACGCTGATGGTCGCGCGCGCGACACGCCAGCCGGGGATGCTCGCGGGCGCGCTGTTGATCGACGTGGACTGGTTCAAGGACGTCAACAACAAGCTCGGCCAGGCCGCCGGCGATCAGCTTCTGGTGATCGTCGCCGAACGGCTCGAGGGCGTGGTGCGAGCAGGCGACAGCGTGGGGCGCCTGCAGGGGGACGAGTTCGTGATCCTGGTCGAGTCCGCAGCCCGCGCGGCGCGGCTCGACTCGCTGGCCCGACGCGTGATCGAGGCGCTGCACAAGCCCGTCGAGCTGGATGGCTTCGGGCCCAGCTTCTTCTTCACCGCGAGCATCGGCGTGGCCTTTGGCCGCTATGAAAGCCACGACGACCTCTTGCGCGACGCACGCCTGGCGCTGTACGCGGCGAAGGCCGCGGGCAAGGACCGCTACACGCTCTTCAACGCGAACATGCGCTCGGTGATCGAGGGTCGCGGAGTGCTCGAGGTCGAGCTGAACACCGCGCTGCAGGACGATCAGTTCCGCCTCCTCTACGAGCCGATCTACGATCTGGGCAGCCGCCAGGTCGTGGGTCTCGAGGCGCTCGTCCGCTGGCAGCACCCCGAGCAGGGCCTGCTGGCGCCGGCGGACTTCATCCCGCTGGCCGAGGAAAACGGCCTGATAGTCCCGATCGGTCGCTGGATGCTCGAACAGGCCTGCCACCGTGCGGCCGCGTGGAACGTGGCGGGCCACCGGGTCGGCATCTCGGTGCCGGTGTCGGCCAATCAGCTGAACCGGGACGGGTTCGCCACCGACGTGCGCCGGGCGCTGCAGCAGTCGGGGATAGCGCCCGCACTGCTCACGCTCGAGATCTCCGAGGCCACGATCATGCTCGACGTGGCCGCCGCCGGCGAGCGCCTCGCGGAGATCAAGCAGCTGGGCGTGCGCATCGCGATCGACGACTTCGGCAGCGGATACGCCTACCGCTCCGACCTGCAGCGGATGCCGATCGACTTCTTGAAGGTGGACAGGAGCTCGCTCGCCGCTTCCGACGATGAGGACTACCGCAGCTGGCTGCTCGAGGCGATCCTCATCTTCGGGCGCGACCTCTCGCTGACTGTGATCGCCAAGGGGATCGAGAGCGCCGAGCAGCTGAACACGATTCAGGCTATGGGTTGCAGGGTCGCGCAGGGAGCGTTCATGGGCGAGCCGGCGACGGCCGATGCCGTCGAGGGCCTGTTCGGCGTCGAGCTGGCCGCCGCGGCCCCGGCGCCCGCGCCCCGCGCGGTGCCCGCGACGCCCGTCCCACAGGCGACGCCGGCCCCGCCGGTAGCGCCGGCAGCCGCCGCGCCCGCGCCGCCGCCAGCGCACGCTCCCGTTCCGCCGCCGCCGAGCTCGGCACCCGCAGGCCCCGAGGGCCAGCACAGCTGATCTCGGATCTCGGCCGCTCGCCCGCTCAGCCCCGCGTCACCTCGTATACGAACAAGGTGCCACGCTGGGTCCCGCTCAGACCGAGCTCTCTCACCGCTTCGCGGACCCCGGGGTAGCCGGGGTGGGTGTAGTCGTCGAAGACCACGAGTGCTCCGGGGGCAAGCGCCGCCCGCCACGCGTGCAACTCGGCGATCGTGTCATCGCGCGCATGTGAGCTGTCGATGTAGAGCAGCTCGATCGCGCGGCCGTCGGTCGGACCACTTGATCCCGGGGCGCAGACGAGCGTGATCCGCCCGCGGACCCGCGGATCGACGAGCTCCAGGTAGCGGTCGCGCTCGGTGCGCATGACCGGGTCGTAGGTGATCACCTCGCGTTGGGGATCGTCGAGCGCGAACGCCAGCGCGGTCCACGCGGTCCCCGTCCCGAGCTCCACGACCCGGCGTCGCTTGCCGGCGAGCTCGAGCAACACCGCCAGGTCGCCCGCCCGCGTGGCCGACGTGAGGCTGAACTGATCGCCGCTGCGCCGCGCCAGGCGGTGCGCATGCCATTGAAACCAGGCGACCCGCCACGGAAGCACGCGCAGGCTCGTCACGTAGCGCAGCTCGGCCAGCCCACGCCTGAGCGCGCTGGGCCAGTCGCCGATCACCCCTCGCGCGGCCACGATGCAAGTACCCAGAACGGGCGCTGCGCGCGTCCTAGACGCGTCGAGCGGTCCGCACGAGCTCGGTCAGGAAGCCCTTCCCGATCACGCTGAGGCTGAGCAGCGATCCGAACAGGACCACGGCGTCGATGCTCTCGCGACCCTGCTTGGTCCAGTAGTCGTCTTCGAGGTTCAGCCACAGGGCGAACTCGTCCAGCGTGAGCGCTGCGCCGCTGCCGTACACGATCGCGGTCACGCGCGAGGAGCGGCGGTCTTCCCTGACGCCGATCTCCAGCAGCCACAGGTAGCCGACCGTCAGCAGGCCGGCGATCCCGAAGGTCATGTGGTGGATGTGGCGCCCGCCGGGCGTGATGTTCCTGAACGGACCGCGTTCGGCGCGGATCGCGTGCGTGATGGCCCGCACGCCGGCGAAGGTCAAGATGAACGAACCCGTGGAGAGCAGCTGGCGCTCCTTGCGCCGGTCGCAGAAGTGCTTGTCGTACAGCGCGCTCAGGTCCTCGCGGGAGGAGCGCCACGCGAAGCGCTGCGGCCGCGCCTGGATGGACGGTGGGGCTTCGGCTGCCATGCTCGCGCACACTCTAGTCCCCGTCGAGCCGGCGGTGCCCGCGGTTAGAGTTGGCGTCCTCGATGCGGCGCTCGCTCTCCTCCCTTCCAGGCAGCGTGTTCGTGCTCCTCGCCGCCGTGCTGAGCGGCTGCGCCGGCTCCTCCTCGGGCAACGGCCTCGCCGCCAAGACCCCTGACCAGATCGTGGCCGCGGCCAGGTCGGCGGCGGACGGCGCCGCGACGGTACGCGTGGCGGGCTCGATGATGAGTGCCGGCGTGCCCGTCTCGATCGACATGGAACTCGTCAGGGGCAAGGGAGGGCGGGGGCGGATCGCCCTTGAGGGGCTCAGCATCGAGCTGGTTCGCGTCGGCTCCGCCCTGTACCTGATGGGGAACCCGGCCTTCTATCGCCGCATCGCCGGCCCGACGGCGGCGCATCTGCTCCGGGGCAAGTGGCTGAAGGCCGTGAAGAGCAGCGTTGGCGACTTCTCCCCGCTGGCCTCGCTGACACAGCTCGACTTCCTGATCGATGCTGCGCTCGCGGGCCATGGGCCGCTTGCGAGCGGCGCCACGACCACGCTTGACGGACAGGAGGCACTCGCCGTCAAGGACCTCTCGCGGGGCGGGACGCTCTACGTCGCCGCCACGCGCAGTCCCTACCCGCTCGAGGTTCTCGGCGGGAGCGGCGGCAGGCTCGTTTTCGACCGCTGGAACCGTCCCATCTCGTTGGAAGCGCCGCTCGACGCCGTCAACGTCAAGCAGCTCGATCGCCCCTGACAGCCGCCGGCTAAGCCATGCGTCCATTCGCGCCGATAAGGCTCCAGACGGCCGCCTTGGCCGTCGAGACCGGAACCGGACGAGACTAAATCTGGGACCGGACAAGGACGCGAGAGCCGCAGTGAACGGTGCAATCCAAGTCAGCTTTCGGGGGCCCACCGAGCGGGGGATGGCCGCGCCGCACCCTGACAGCGGTGAGTCCACGCACGATCTGTCGGCCCGGCTGGCTGCACTGGTTGGTCGGCAGGGCGGGGCGGAGGGCGGCTCCGGCGAGAAACCGCCTGTTCACGGGCCCGCCGGCGATCGTTCGAGATCCGTGCGGGTGGCGTTCTGGTCGGCCCTGTGGGCAACGCTCTGCGTGGCGGCGGCCGCGGGGGCGCTGATGGCCGGTGCATCCGAGTCGGTCGTTGGCTGTGTGGTCGTGCTCGCGTGCGCTGCCGCCGCGCTTGGCCGGCGCCGCGGCGAGGCGCGGCGGCTGGCGCTCAAGCAGGAGATCGAGGGCCGCACGAGCGAGCTCAAACGAGCTCTGTCGGAGCTCGAGATAGCGCAGGCCGAGACCGTCCGCCGCCTGTCGATGGCCGTCGAGTTCAGGGACGAGGACACGGGCGCCCACATCGAGCGGATCGGACGCTTCTCGACGCTGCTGGCCGAGCACATCGGGATGGACGCCGAGTTCTGCGAGCGCCTCAGCCACGCCGCGCCGCTGCACGACGTGGGCAAGGTCGCAATCCCCGACGCGATCCTGCTGAAGCCGGGCCCGCTCACACCCGAGGAGCGGGCGATCGTCGAGACCCATGCAGAGGAGGGTCATCGCCTGGTGCGCGGCTCCTCCTCCTCGATCCTCGACATGGCGGCCACGATCGCGCTGAGCCACCAGGAGAAGTGGGACGGATCTGGCTATCCGCGTGGACTGAAGGGCGAGGCGATCCCGATCGAGGGAAGGATCGTGGCCGTCGCCGACGTCTTCGACGCGCTCACCAGCGACCGCGTCTACCGCAAGGCCTTCCCGATGGAGGAGGCGGTGCAGATGATGCGCGAACAGCGCGGCCGCCACTTCGACCCGGTACTGCTCGATGCCTTCATGGAGGTGCTCGGACAAACCGGCCCGGACGCGCGGGAACAGGCGCAGCTGGATCCCACCGCCCTCGTCGAGAGCACGCTCGAGACGTTCGCCGCGGCGCTCGAACGCGGGGACGCAGAGATGGCCGAGGGGGCGATCGCCACCGGGATCGAGGACGGCATCTCCCCGACGATGCTGCACGCCGAGGTCATCGGCCCGGCGCTGCGCCGCATCAAGGTGCTCTGCGGAACGGGCGCGATCGATCCGGAGCGCGAGCACCGCGCGACCACCATCACGCGGCGGATCCTGGCGACCCTGTACCGCTATATGACTGGCAGCACCGAGCCCACGCGCGAGCGGGTGCTCCTGGCCGGCGTCGGGGGTGACGAGCAGACTCTCGGGTTGCAGATGGTCCACGACCAGCTGGCCGCCGCGGGGTACAAGACGATCTTCGACGCCGACCTGTCGGCCGAGCGACTGCTGGCGATGGTCGAAAGCCAATGCCCCGATCTCGTCGTGCTCGGCGCCGCTGTGCCCGCTGCCACCGACTCGATGGAGATCGCCCTGCGGGACCTGCGCTCGAGCCGACCGGACATGCCGATCGTGCTCGGGGGAGCCGCCGTCGGCGGAAGCCTGCCGCGTCAGCGCAGCGGCATGAAGGTGCTGGAGCGCATCGACGAGTCGGTCGAAGCGGTCGAAGATCTGCTCGCCGCCTCAGCGCCTGCATCCCTATAGATTCTCGCGCATGACCCCGAGCGCGATCGTGACCGGCGGCGCCGGGTTCATAGGCTCGCACGTCGTCGACGCGCTGCTCGCAGACGGCTACCGGGTGACGGTGATCGATGACCTGTCCACGGGCGACGCCGCGCGCGTGGCCGCAGAGGCCGACCTGCGCGAGCAGGACGTCGTCGACCTCCCCGCTCTGGAGGCGGTCGTCACCGAGGTTCAACCGCGGGCGATCTTCCATCTGGCCGCGCAGGCGAGCGTCGTAGCCTCGGTGGAGGACCCGGCCCGCGACTGCGAGGTCAACGTGCAGGGAACGCTCAACGTGGTCCAGGCGGCGGCCGGCTGCGAGGCGCCGGTCGTCTTCACCTCCACCGGCGGGGCGCTCTACGGCGACGAGGCGCCCATGCCGACGAACGAGCAGCAGATCCCCGCGCCGCTGTCGCCCTACGGCGCGTCGAAGTGGGCCGCGGAGGCGTACGTCAAGACCTGGTCGCTGTCCTCGGGCATTCCCCACGCGGTGTGCCGGCTCGGGAACGTCTACGGCCCGCGCCAGAGCCCCCACGGCGAGGCGGGAGTGGTGGCGATCTTCACCCATCATCTCCACACCGGGCAAGCGCCGAAGCTATACGGGCACGGCAAGCCCACGCGCGACTATGTCTACGTGACGGACGTCGTGAGCGCGCTGCTCGCGGCGAGCGGAAGGTCGGGCACCTACAACATCGCCACTGGCGTCGAGACCGATGTGATCACCGTCTGGCGCGAGCTCAGCAAGGCAGCCGGCCGGCAGATCGAGCCGCAGCTCGCCGACCTGCGTCCGGGCGAGCTGCAGCACAGCTGCCTGGATGTCCGGCTGGCCGAGCGCGAGCTGGGCTGGCGCGCGGAGGTGCCGATCGCCGAGGGCTTGTCGCTGACCTACGAGGCGCTCGTGCAGGAATTCGAGCACAGCTAGGGCCGGGCCGGCGAGACCCGCCGCCGCGCGCATCGCAGGCGCGGTGCAAGCTGGGCTCGGAGGGGTCGATGAGCCGGTAGCATCGGGCGGCGCGGCGAGATAGCTCAGTTGGTAGAGCACACGACTGAAAATCGTGGTGTCGGCGGTTCGAGTCCGCCTCTCGCCATTTCTAAAGATGCCTGAATGTGGGCTGGTTTTGGGGCGTGGGCCGAGGCGGTCTGGAGGGGTGCTGAGAGGGCTATTTTGCGCGCCACGTCCTTTTCACGTCCTTTTCCTTGAGAGTGGTTGAGGGTTCGCGTACAACCGGGCAGCGGGCCCCGGATAGCGTGCCACGGCCCGGCGAGCCCCCGCGGCTCCGCATCAGTGGATGGTGGCTCGGGGCGGTATCTGGAGGTGGACGCAGTGGGAGGTGGATGGTCGCCCGTGGGTCGCGCAAGGCGGCCGATGATCGCCTGAAGCCCAGGGCAACCGTGATATGCTTCACCCCCTTTTTGGGCCATGGATGGGGGGATGCGTCGATGCCGGCACGGTACGCACTGCGGTGGAGAGCAGCCGTGACGGCCGGACGACCGTGGGTGTGGCGGTGGTCGGCGCTCTGCTGCGTGCTCGTCGCCGGCATGTTCTCGAGCGTTGCGGGCGCTAGTGCCAAGGGCGGGCCCAGCGTCGCCGGCTTGTGGGAAGTCCGCGCCACTGGCGCGTCTGCGGCGGAACCCGACCGCGAACAAGACGCCTTCGTCGGAGGCTTTCAGCTGGTTCAGCGTCTTGGCGGCGTACTGGGGGGCGCGTTCGGCGGGGGCGTCTGTGGCACCGGGGCGCTCGACTCAATCAACGTCGTCGGCGCGATCGGCGGGAGCTCGGTCACGTTTACTGCCACCGCGACCCCTCCCGCGGAATGCTCGGTGACGTTTGTGGGAACGCTATCCGGGGAATCTTTGTCTGGAACGTGGACGATCGAATTCGGCGAAGCAGAATGCGGCTCCGACCCGGATGAACCCTGCGAGGGGAAATTCACGGCCAAGCGTCTACAGCGGCTTCCGACTGAAGAAGAAGAAATCGAAGCCAGGGAAGCCAAAGAAGCCCAGGAAGCCAAGGAAGCCAAAGAACGCAAGGAACGCGAAGAACAAGAAGAAGCGGAAGAAATGGAAGAAGAACCGACAGTCACGTCGGTGACCGACGAGACCACGGGAACGAACGCGGGCTCGCTCCTCGGCGGCGACGAGCTGAAAGTCGAAGGGTCGGGCTTCAAGGTGTCCGAAGATGAGGAAGCCGAAGTGCAGTTCTTCCTCGGCGGCAAAATGGTCGGGCATTCTGAAGTGACCCCGATCAGCGCGACGGAAATTGAAGTGGAAGCGCCGAAACTGACGTCGTCTGCCGCGGACGTCCCTGACGGGGCAAGGGGGCTGGCGCTCGACGTGAGGGTCCAGATCACCAGCGAAAACGAAGATGGGGAAACGCGCACCGTCATAAGCCCGAGTGCACTCGACGGTACGGGCCCGGATGTGTATGAAGCGTTGATCCCGAAAGTGGATTCGGTCACGGATGAACAGACCGGGAAGGCGCAAGGGTCGATCCTCGGCGGAGACACCGTGGTCCTCAAAGGGTCCGGCTTCATCGTCCCGGCCGGTGGGCATGCCGAAGTCAAATTGTTGGCGGCGGGCGTGACCTTTGGGGCAGGCGAAGTGACGCCGGTCAGCTCGACGGAAATCCAGGTGAAGGTGCCGAACATGGCGTCGGCGGCGGGGAAGATCCCAGCGGGGGAGTCGGATCTCGAGACCGACGTGATTGTCGTCATCACCGACGCGTCGAGCAACACGGTGGAAAGCCCAAGCGAAAAGACCGGGACGGGCCCCGACGCCTTCGACGCACAGCTACCGGTCGTCTCGTCGGTGAGCGATGAACAGACGGGTACGCGTGATGGGTCGATCCTGGGCGGGGACACCGTGACGATCAAAGGCTCCGGGTTCGTGGTGCCCGTGGGTGGGCACGCG
>Ga0209040_10004428_pt1 | contig 10590 bp, 13 predicted proteins | sample BogFormECP12_OM3_FD_188240 | JGI IMG/M metagenome (GOLD analysis project Ga0209040, IMG submission 188240) | Bog forest soil microbial communities from Calvert Island, British Columbia, Canada - ECP12_OM3 (SPAdes) (version 2) | ecosystem: Environmental > Aquatic > Freshwater > Wetlands > Bog ... | reverse complement strand
AGCGCAGCGTCTTTGTTCCGGCGCGTTCGAGCGCGTCGGCGAGCCCTGCCTTGCGCGCGTCGAGCGGGCCGTCCTCGGGCCAATCGGGATCGGGGAGGCCCCAGCGGACGTCTTTGGCGCGGATTTCGTAGAGATGGCTGTTCGTCCAGCCCAGAGCGGCCTGGAGGATGAGATGCAGACGATCGAGCTCGATGTCGAGTGGAACTTCGATCCGACGCAGAACTTTGGGCTCCACGTCGTCGAGCGTGACTTTGAGGCGCAGGATGGCGACGGTCATGCCGCGAGGTTACGACGCTCCCGTTCGGCCGCCCAGTTCCAAGGCATGAGTTCGTCGAGGCGATGCACAGGATGATCGGCGATGCGGGCGAGCACGTCGGCGAGCCACGCCTGCGGGTCGACGTCGTTCAACTTGCAAGTGACGATGAGGCTGTACAGGCTCGCCGCCCGCATGCCGCCGCGGTCGGAGCCAGCGAACAGCCACGACTTCCTGCCGAGGGCAATTCCGCGCAGCGCTCTTTCGGCCGCATTGTTGCTGAGGCAAATGCGTCCATCGTCAAGGAAGCGGGCAAAGGCGTCCCAGCGGTTGAGCATGTAGTCCATCGCCTTGGCGAGATCGTTGTTGCGCGACAGCTTGGCGCGTTCCTCGCGCATCCATGCATGAAGGTCGGCGACGAGCAGCGCGCTCGAAGTCGTCCTGTGAAAGGCTTGTTCCAAGCGCGCCAGGGAGTCGAGAACCGGAACTGCGGGAATTTTCTTCGCGCTCGACCTACTCGCTTTCGAAAGGTTCTGACTGGCTGAAAATAGAGTCGAATCTGCGGCAATCTTCTCGAGCCAGGCAGCGCTCTCGGCCCACAATCTCAACTCCGAGGACGCGCCCGGCCGGGGTGCGGGCGGCGGCGCGAGGGGCTTTTCTCCGTACAGGTTCAGAGTCGCTTTGAAAACTCCCGCGCATAGCCCTTGCCATGAGGCTATAACATCCAGCAGCCCATCTTCGCCGTATGAGTCCGCATTCAGCATAGCAGGCGCCGGTGATTGAATTCGAAAGTACGCCGCAACCAGTCCGTAGTTGTCCGCTATCTTCCCCTCAAAATCAGCCGCTCTCGCCAATGATTCTTCCTTACTTGGATAGTTCGGCGCCTTCGGCGCGCGATACGGCGTGGGCTTGAAACGAATCGGAAAGCCGTAAACCTCAGCGCGCAGGTTGAGCAGGACCCCGAATTTCTCAAAGTCGCCAGCCATATTCTCAAGACCGTCAACCAACGATTTCAGAATGTATTCATGAGCCATCAATCTACCTCCCCGGTGTGGATTGATCCGCGTTTTTGACGAAACTTCCGAATATGCGCCACCTCCTGGAGTAGCGCGTGCGATGGCATGACTTGTGGTCTCAGGTCGTAGCACAGATCAAGGGTTGACCATAGCTTAATCGGCCAAGCTGTTGAGCAGCCGCGCAGAGTTGAACTCGTCATGTAGGAGGACTTCCGCTCAGCGTGACGATTCAGCGGATGCGCGCCTATGATAGGCCAAGAATGAAATAAGTAGCGTCAGCGACACATTGTTGCATCGAGGTTCCACTATTTGTAACCGTTGGCTGATTGAGTGCAGGAGCGCGTCGCCTATTCGGGGCGATATTGATCAATCGCCCCGTGGCACATTGATTGCTTTTCCCGGAAAGGGCGGTTCGGGTGAGCGGGATGTAAGGTGTCAACGTACCGGGAGGGCGCGACCATGCTGCCAACCAGGTCAAATGGAATCCGCTATTCGGAACATGAGATCAGCCAGGCAAGATCCTCGCATCTTGGAAAACTAAGCCGCCTCCTCCTCAGATTTCGTCCGCTGTGGCCGGGAGACCGCGGCCTCGAGAAACCGCGCCGCTCGATCGACCGCGAGCTGCAAGAGCGCGAGCCAATGGATTTGCTGTAGCTGCACGGTCTCGGTCTGTCACGCTGCTTCCTCTATATTCAGCTTTACTGCGAATCCCGCGAAGGTCGTGATGTCGACGACCTGTCGGACCGTCAATCCGCTCCTCGAGCGCGATCCTTCACGACGACCATCGATCTGCCGATCTTCGGCAGGTGTCAAGCTGCACCACAACACGCTCAAGTCTGGAGTTCCGTTCTGCCGCTCCGGAGTTTCCGAGGCTGCGCCCGCGCGCTTGAGGAGAGCGCGCTCCTTTGCGTGCGCGTTACTTCGCCGACCCTTTCATCTTCAGCGGCGCGTAGTAGTGCTTGTCACCCAGTCCCCTCACCTCGGCGAAGAATTCCGGCCCCGCGGCTTTACCGGCCTGTTCCAACTCCCAGGTCTGACGCTTGAAGCTCCAGCTCTCCGGACGCAGCCGGCGCGCCTCGGCGAAATATTTCAGCGCGTCGTCGCGATGGCCCTTGTCGAACAGGTACTTGCCGAGGCGAAAGTTGGCTGTCGCGAGCGCATCGGTGTCGCTGGGTCCGACAGCTCTACGACGCACTTCCTCTGCGGGAAGCGCGAACTCGCTGCGGTCGCCTTTCGCGACCCAGTCGCGGATCGCGTCGACGTATGCGCGGCGCAGCCGCTTTCCTTCGTCGGTCGCCTCCTTCGGAACCTGGAAGGTCTTGGGATCCATCGCGCGAACGATGTCCTCCGCCACCCCTGCGGGCTCGGCCGGCCGCACGACGCGTCCCTTTTCATCGATCCAAACCACCATCGGTACGTTGATGAATTCGTAGAGCTCGCCAACGATATGCTTTTGATCGATCAGACACGGATACTGCGGAACACCGGCGCGGCTCGTAAAGCCGTCGTCCCATCCCATGCCGTCCTTCATGAGAGGCGGCAGCTCGATTGATGCGGGCCGGATGAAATCGCGAACGGCAGGCGCGCCGGCGCTATCGAGCGCGACTGCGATGATCGTAAAGCCTTGGTCCTTCAGCTCATCGTAAAGGCCCTGCCAGACTGGCAGGTCATGGCGGCATCCTCACCAGGAGGCCCATGCGACGAGCAGCACCTTCTTGCCGCGATAGTTGGACAGGCGATGCATCTTGCCGTCGAGATCGGGCAGCTCGAAATCTGGAGCCTGCAGCGATGCGAGGCTGGCGCGGCGGGTCGCAGCCGCCTCGCCGAAATACCATGCGCGGTTTTTGTCATCATGCACCACCGGCTGGTCGAGATGACGCGCGAGCGCCGCGAGATTGAAGCTGCGCCCGTTGTCGCGGACGAATTCAGTTGCGCGCGTAGGCGGAATCGGAATGCACACGTCGCCCATGCACGCGCCTTCGGGCTTCAGTTCCCATCCGCTTGCCCTCTTCAGATCGGCATTGCTGAGCCACAAGTTGTCGCCCTCGGCCTTCGCGCCGCCTATCTCAGAGACCCGGTCTACATAAATGATATCGGTCGCCATGTCGCTCTCCTCTTTCTTGCGATTCTGCATCGTCATCTTTACGGGGAATATGGAACTTTCGTCATTATCTGCAGAACTTCCTCCTCAACAAGCTCCGGGAGGTGCCGAGCCCACCGCACAAACTCAGCATCCTTGCTGGCCACCGCGAGGGTGGAAGGCAGTGCGTTGGGATCTTCAATCTCCCACAGATCGATGACAGTATTCAGCCGTCCAATCGCATTTTCGTAGGCTCCGACCAGCTTCCATCCGGCCTTTTCAAGCACCGGCTTGAGATGACCCATCACCTCAAAAAATTTCCGCTGCTGACCATATTTCACCTTCAGGGTGGCTAGAAGATAGTAGCTCATCTGGTAACCTCAACAACTCCTGTCTCATAGCGGTCGAAAGTTTCTCAACCTAGTGATCGTACTGCGTCCTTGCCGTCCCAGGTACGATGAGCCTCGCGCATCATTTTGAAGAACTCGCGCGTGCCCGGAGCCGGCTTGAGTACTTCGACCAGTGAGCCCGGGCCGCCGCCTGGGTCGGCGTAAATGACCTCGCCACCTCCCGGGACTAGCGCTTCCTGAAGGATGGTTGTTCCCGCGGTCTCGCAGACGCTGCGGGCAGTAGCCATATCGTCGACCAACACGCAGACGTGGTGCAGACCTTCCCGGCCTTCATCGCGCCAGGCTTTAAAGATGGAAGGAGCATCGTTGTGCTGGCGAACGAGTTCTATCTGCATATCGCCCCAGTAGCCCAGCATGATCGAGAAATCGATTTCGGCTGGTTGGCCGCGATATCGACTGTGATCGAGTTTGATGTGGTTAATAGCAAAAAACGGTCCTGCGCCTATGGTCTTCGTCCAGAAGTGCAACGCGACCTCGAGGTCCGCCGGCACGTAGGCCATCTGCATCGCGTCTCCCAACTTCGCGATCGAAGTCGGTGTATTCATTTCTCACCCTGTGGGGTTTGCTTGGCCCAACTGATTCCGCGACGGAGTAATTCGTAGAAGGCAGGTAATCTCCAGGCTCCACGCTCGATCTCCGGATACCAGTTCACCAGCGGCCGCATGTCGTAATGACCGCGACAGTGGCCGAGCGTGAGATAAAGCACCGCACCCTGTCCCACCTGGTGGAGGTAGAAGACCGGGTGCCGGGCTCTTTGCCAATCGCGTTTGACAAAGCCGACGGCTTCGCCTTGAAACTCCGTGTCGAGGAGAACGTGCAGGTCACCATAGGTCTTAACAAGGTAAAGTTCGTCCGTCGTATCAAAGGGTTCGATGCCTGCCACTAGAGGGTGCTTCGGATCGGTAACCGTCACCCTGTATGGCCCGATTGGCGGATGGGCGATAAACATCGAGCCGAGCGTCTCCATGAAGTGCGGCGCCCAGTCGGGACTGTCAACTTCACCTGATTTCAGAAATCGCAATATCGAGTTGGTGCCGTGAAGTGCAAACCAACGCCCACCCCGCTCAACAAAGGACCGCAACCGTTCCTGCCCCTCGAGCCCTGGAACAACATCGCATGTATAGCTGATCAGGAAGTGCGCGGAGGCAATTGCCTTGACGTTGCTATAGTCCTCGAGGACCCGAACCCGCACGCATTCATCCTCGGCCAGCAGCTTCAGCAGCTCGAGCCTAGCAAAATCGATATCGTGGTACTTGCCACCGGCAATCAGAACACAATCGAGCCGATCGCGGGCTTGGTGCGCCACGACTAATCCGCCTTGGCTGCCATTTGTTGAGCCGGCGTCATCGCAGGACCGGCACCCTCAGAACCATTGGCGCGACGGACGCTGACCGCGTCCAAAGGGCGCTCGGCGCAAGCGTTTACGTAATAGTCGATCCAATCGTGCAGCCGGTGCAGACCTAACTCGTTCCTGCCGAAAACAAAATCTCTGTTACCGCCGCTCGAAAGCCCACGTTGGATCTTCGCACAAACCCAGTTGTCCTCATTCTGCACGGCATTGACGAACAGACTGACGGCGGCATCCATCATCTCGCGATCTTCGCTCGAAGCCGGCGGTTTCGGGTAAAGATGGTTTTGGATGGTACGCGACTTGTCGGGAGTCGGGCCGGGAAAGAGTTGCGATACCATCCCTCCGTGTTTCGCCGAAATCGCAAATGACACGTTCGGGAATACCGTACGAACGACCGTTATTCCTTCTTCAATGTCCCACTCTTCCTGCGGCTTGTTCCTGAGTCCTGTGATCTTATGCGTGGGAAATCCGACTCTCTGATGAGGCCCGAAGGAGTCATAGGTCATGATATTCGTCATGACCTGCTGCGCGATCGTCTGTGGATGCAGAATCGCAAAATGATATCCCTCGAGATATCCATCGTGCGCCACCTTCCAGTTGGAAGTCGGTAGTTCATTCTGTCTGTACATGTGCCAGTTCTCGAATCCGAATGACTCGAGTTCCGCCAGCATGCCGCCGAGGTAATCCTCGAGATCGATCGATCCACCGGGCGTCAAAGATACAAAGATGAGTCCAGCGCGCTCGACGGATGGCAGCTCCGTAAGAGCGCGTGAAGCTGTATCTATGTCACCGAATTTGCGCCGGCCGGCGACTCCAATCAGCGCGCCGCGATCGTCGTACGTCCAGCCGTGATAGGGGCAAGTGAAATGCTCGCAGCGGCCCTTGCCCTCTTCGGTAAGCAGTGTGCCACGATGCGCGCAGACCCCGATAAATGCCCGCACGAGACCGTCTTGCCCGCGCACGATAAGAACGGGGACGCCGAGGACCTCCACCGACTTGTAGTCTCCGGGTTCCAGCATCTCGCAGGTAAACGCCAGCAACAGCGGCAGCCGTTTGAAGATAGCGTCCATCTCATGTTGCCATCGCACCGGATCGACGTAATTCTCAACAGGAATGTACTTGACGTCCTCGGCTGAATCAGTGGTGCCGTTGCCAACGTGCGCGAGCAAGCGCGTCGCCAGATTGATGTATTCGGAACGCCTCATCGTAGCTCTCCTGCGAGGACTCTCGCCTGACTATCGAGAGACGTAGCGCAGAGCTGTTCTCGAAGAAGGCCGATCATCTGCTAAGACCCGACACCCAGTTGGCCCATCTTGCGGCCGTCGAACGTGATAAAGCGCTCGGGCGTGACGCGCATCACGACCCGCCTCGGCGAATCGAGCATTCGCACAAAGCCTGCCTGCTGTTTTTCGTTACTTGGGATCAGGGCCGCGGCGAGCGCGGGGTAGAACCATCGCTTCGTTTCGACATCTTCGAGAATTGCGCAGCGTCCTTTAACAGTAACGGTCGCCGGCGGAATTCGCGTGCCAGCGCTCGATATCACTACCGAAACGCGATCGTCGCGCCGCACCGCCCTGATGCGTGGACGCTGACTGCTCGCTGTGAGCCATATCTTTCCGTCTTGCCAGACGTAACTCATCACGATTCCGATCGGCCAACCATCCGAGGTTCGCCAGGTGAAGACGCACTCGGTTTGAGTTTTCAGGAGCGTCTCACGGTCATAGTCTGTCAGATTTAGATTTGAAACTTCCTCGTAGTTTTCCATGGTTCTCCGCTGAATCGTGGCTCGGGTTCGTAGAAGTCAGTCGCTATTCAATACTGAGCCACCTCGAGAGCGTCTCGTGAAAAGCGCGAATTTTCGTCTCCTGGTAGTTGGCCAGCGTCACGGTCTTCTTCCTGGCGGCTTTAAGGCCCAGTTGTAATTTCGGCAGATTGAAAGTGTCCTGGTTGAACACGCGCGCGAGAAAGCCGAGTTCTGGCGCCTCGCACCAGTCGTCGTCGGGACCCAGCATGTGGATTAGCGCCGAGGGCGGTTTCTCGCCCGGTGGATAGGGCGCGAGATACATGCATTCCATTATCGACTGATCAACGTCCGTCCCATTCGGCCGGAACCGATAAACGATCCGATTGTATGCGCCCCACGGATGAAAATTGGGGAAGACCGTATAGTAGAAGCTGTCGACTAGTTCGGCGTCTGACAGCTCATCGACGTGCGAACCGAGCGCCGGTCGTAGCATCTCACGCCCGGTGCTCGCCGCGACCGAACGCGCCGTTAGCCCGCCGCCGATTTCCGCAAGCGGGGGTTCATCGAGGCGACGATCGACCATCGCGTCAAACATCTCTTGCTCAGTCGGCTTCCATGATAGGTGGGGGCTGGGAGTGCCATTGGCGGTAATCGCGCGCGAGAAGTTGCCCCAAACGTCGTATTGGGAATTCGCGTCACCAATACCCGGCAGCAACTGCGGATGGGTCGCGACGACGTGGAAAGCCTCCATGAACGCCTCCTGCGCGACTTTCCAGTTGCAGCGCAGGATTTTCGCCACGTGCGCCTGCTTGTAGCGCCGCTCCAGAGGCCAGCGCTGGAACTGATCCGTCAGTTCCGATCCGATGAAATCGTCGAGCGACTCGGCCTGCTGATCAGGATTGATGAAAACAAAGCCGCCCCACGAACCAACTTTGGCTTCAGGCAGACACCACTCCGACGCTCGAATTTGGGGAAAATCCCATTGACATGGCACATGCTTGAGCGTGCCGTCGATATTCCATGCAAACCCATGAAACGGACACCGGAACTCGGTCGCATGAAAGCTGCCCGACTCACGCAGCAGACGACCACGATGAAGGCAGGCATTGTAAAAAGCTTTGAAGCTATTTGGTCCGGTCCGCACGACCAGAAACGACATCCCGGCGATGTCGTAGACAATGTTGTCGCCGACATTCGGAATGTCTTCTTCACGACACGCCATTTGCCAGACCCGTTTCCATAGCCTTTCAACTTCAAGATCGAAGAAATTGCGCGATATGTAGCGGTCGATGGGAATCTCAGATGGCGGCAAGTTGATCGGATTGGTGCGGCGCAATACGTCAGGTACTGGATGTGTATCGGTGTCCAGGAGCGCCTGATAGCTCAGCCAGTCCGGCCGTTCGTCCGCGGTTTTCTTGGCGATTGCCATACCTCTCTCCAGATTGTTTCTCACCAAGGTCACGATTCAGCTTTTCTCGTGATCAGGACTGGCGTCACGAAGACGTGAGGGAAGATCGCGTCCGCCGATCCATCCGCAAAGATGAGGATCAGCAAAATAGACGTCGCCGTTGATGTACGTGCCGTCAGCCCGAAACAAGCCTGTCTCGCCATCGTGCCGTGTTACTCGAATGGCGACGCTCGGTTCGAGATCGTACAAGACCCCGCTCAATGGATGTCGAATCGATCGCATAGATTCATCCTCGGTCGTCCTTCCTTCCAGTTCGTCCATGCCTGATCAATCGAACCTTTGCACGGCCGCGTGTGATAGCGCGCCGCACCATGGTGCGGGCGAATTCGAGAAACTGCGCACGCTCGGCTGGGTCGGCAGGTTTGCTCCAGTAGAAGGTGTCGTACCCGGTCATCAGAGCAAGCAGTGCGCGCGCGTGGCCCTCAGGATCTTCTGCGCCTGCGTCGCGGAGCGCTTCCGCCATCGGCTCGCTATACCGGAACTGGACCTGCGTATAGAACTTCTCGACCGTTCCTTCACGAACGCATTCCGCCCAATATTCGATGAACGCCAGAGAAGCCTGCCACTCCTCAGTGGTGCGTGTCAGGTAAGTTTCGAGGAGACGGTCGATTCGCTTAACCGGATCCGGTTCGGAAGCGCGGATGCTGTCGAACACCCTCAGCATGCCATCGAACAGCCGCTGCATCACGCACTGCATCAACTCGCTTTTATCTTTGAAATAGTAGTGCAGGATCGACAGCGGGACTTTCGCTTCTTTCGCTACCAGGCGCAGCGAGGTAGCTGGAAATCCGCGCTTGCAGACGGTGCGCAGCGCGGCCAGTTCGATCTCCTCCCGGCGGATTTGATGGACCGCAGCTTTGAGTTTCGAATTGGCGTATCTAGGCAATGAATCTCTCCATGGTGGACGCACGTGCGAGTATTTAGGACGCTCGACCTACATAACAAATCGACCGTCCATCGTCAAGCGGATGGTGTGTCTGCTGAAAACTCCAAATGCGCAAAGTCGCGCGAGCGATCGGCTCTTGCACTGAACAGTCCGAGATTTCCGTCTATGCTACTTGGGAAACCCGTCAACCAATTCTTTGAGCACGCGTTTCGCGTCACCGATTACAGACACCCCGTCACCGACGAGGATTGTGTCGAAATCGAGCGCGAGAAGATGCCGAATGCTATGCCGCAGACGCGCCGCATCGTCCAACACGCTCTCGCGCAGGAGGCCGAGGCGCCCGGGCGGTTTCCCAATGACCGCGTCGCCCACTATCAGAGCTCGTCGCTCGGGCCACAGGAATGCCACCTCGCCGGGACTCTTACCGCTGACGCTTATCACTTGGAGCCCGCCTATCTTTTCGCCGGCGTGAAGTTCACCGTCAAGCACGGCGCCCTGGGCTTTCGCGTAAGCGGCGTCTTCGCGATGCATGTAGGAACGGCCGCCAGTCCGCTCGCGAATCCGATTCGCGCTGCGCACGTGATTTCGATTCGTCAGCAGAATTCGGCTTACACCCCTCCGGACAAGTTCGCTCAGCACATCGTCGTTCGGCTCGACCGGGTCTATACAGAGATTTCCGCCTCGATCGGGAATCAGCAGGCTGTTGAAATTGTAGCCATGCGGCTCGGAAAACCACGACCAAGTTAGAACGTCACCGAGAATCGTTTCCATCTCAAGCTCCCTCGCGGATGAATTGGCGCCCCAATCTTAGTCCAGCGCTAAAGTGCTATTCCAACACCGTCGGACCGCTTGGCAGGTGGCGCGTCACCCGACTATGGATAAGAGACGGCCGCGTCGAGCGGGCGAGCTTCAGACCGACACGGAGAGAAATCATGGGTAAACTCGAAAAGAAGGTTGCAGTTATCACCGGCGCGGCGAGCGGAATCGGCCGCGCCACCGCAATCCGGTTTGCGGGCGAAGGCGCCGCGGTCGTGATCGCAGATCTTAATCGCGAGGGCGGCGAGGCTGCCGTGCGCGACTGCAGGGAGAACGGCGGCAGCGCAGTCTTCCAGCTCACCGACGTCTCCAGCGAAGAGAATATCCAGAGCGCGGTCGATCGCGCGGTCAAGGAATTCGGACACCTCGATATCATCTATAATAACGCCGGTCTGGGCGGCGCTGTCGGGCCGCTCGAGAAGACCACCGCGGAAAACTGGGACCGCAGCTTCTCGATCCTGCTCCGCGCGGTATTCCTCGGCATCAAGCACGCGGTACCCGAGATGCGCAAGGCGGGCGGCGGTTCCATCATCTCGACCGCCTCGATCGCCGGACTGCGCGGCGCC
>Ga0209040_10004427_pt1 | contig 10591 bp, 10 predicted proteins | sample BogFormECP12_OM3_FD_188240 | JGI IMG/M metagenome (GOLD analysis project Ga0209040, IMG submission 188240) | Bog forest soil microbial communities from Calvert Island, British Columbia, Canada - ECP12_OM3 (SPAdes) (version 2) | ecosystem: Environmental > Aquatic > Freshwater > Wetlands > Bog ... | reverse complement strand
CTCTTTCGAGCGGCCGGCCTCGACATCGTCTGGCCTGAGCTCCTTGTCATGGCGATCATCAGCGCCGTGTACTTCGCGATTTCCGGCCTGCGCTTCCGCCGGACGCTTGTCGTTCTGCAATAGAAACGAACAGCCGGCCATTGCGGCGGACGCCCGCGCGGCTATTCCGCGGGAGCCGGCGCCGGCATTGGCAGTCTTCGGCGCTTTTCCCGGCCGCGCTGCGGCGCGACCAGGAACGTCGCGTTCAGCGGTTCCTTGAGATAGCGGTGCGCCTCCTGCTCGATCGCCCGGTCGGCTCGCGTGACCCGCGCCCGCAGGCGCCGCAACTCGAGCAGACCGCGATCGTCGACCGGGTGGTTCTTTTTCCGACCAGGAATGTGTACCGGGACGCGGAACGATTTCTGGTCGAATGCACGGATCGCCTTCGATACGAAGGCAAAGGCGACCTGATCGCGGCGGAGGAGCGCGCGTTTCTTTTGGAACGAATACAACGTGAATTGCAGCGATAGCGCTTGCAATGGGTAGACTGAGCATGCCGCGTTCAGGTCGGTGCGCATCCTTATAGGCGCGATCGCTGACCGCGCCTGCCGCGCTCGGCGAGCGTGGCCTACAGCGCCGTTGCGGCGGGCGCTCAATTCTTCCTTGCCGCAACGAACTCGGCGATGGCGTTCAGTATTGCGCCGGATTTTCCAACCCCCGATGCCGCAACCGCAGCCGTCGCTTCCTCCACGAGCCGGGCGAGTTCGCGGCGCGCGCCCTCGATCCCAAGCGCCGAAACAAACGTCGCCTTGCCACGCGCGGCGTCCTTGCCGGCGCGCTTGCCGAGCGTCGCCGTGTCGCCTTCGGCGTCGAGCAGGTCGTCGGCGATCTGGAACGCGCGGCCGACGGCGGACCCATAAGTGGCGAGCGCCGCCGACGCTTGCGCGTCCGCGCCCGCGAGCAGCGACCCGGCGTCGACGCTGAACGCCAGCAAAGCGCCGGTCTTCATGGCCTGGAGCTGGGAAATTTCATCGCGCGAAACCGGCGCCAAAGCGGTCTCAGCCTCGAGGTCGAGCATCTGCCCGCCCACCATCCCGGCAAATCCGCCTGCGCGCGCGAGGCGCAGGCAAAGCTCAGCCCTCGTCTGCGGGCTCGCGTCCGTGTCGGGGTCCGCGAGAATCTCGAACGCCAGCGTCTGCAGCGCGTCGCCGGCGAGAATCGCTGTCGCTTCGTCGAATGCCTTGTGAGTGGCGGGGCGGCCGCGGCGAAGGTCGTCGTCGTCCATCGCCGGCAGATCGTCGTGGATGAGCGAGTAGGCGTGCACGCATTCGATTGCGGCGCCCGTCCTGAGCGGCCCGCGATCTGAGCGGCCAAGCGCCCGCGCGGTCTCCACGACGAGGACCGGCCGCAGCCGCTTGCCGCCTCCGAGCGTCGCGTAGCGCATCGCCTCGATCAGCCGGCGCGGACGCAAAATCTCCCGCGGCCTGGCCTCAAAGGACAAAATATCGCCGAGAGTGCGCTCGACTGCCGCGGCGGTCTCGGCAAGGCGCGCTTTGAACGTCCCGTCGTCCATGTGGCGCGGTCAGACGCCGTATTCGCCCGGGTCGAACACGCGCTTGATCGAGCAGAACTCGCAGGTGACGCCGATCATGCCGTCGTCTCCAACCATTTGCTTGATTTCCTCTGGCGGAAAGCTGCGCAGCATGGCGTCAATCCCAGCAGCGGAGCAGCGGCAGGCCGCCTCGAGCCGCCTCGATTTGAAGACGCGCACGCCGCGCTCGTTGAACAGGCGGAACAGGAGGCGCTCGCCGGACAGCGTCGGGTCAATCAACTCGTGCGCTTCCGTCGTCACGCCGCGCGCCTTGGCCTCGGTCCAGGCGTCGTCCTCCTCCACCTCGTCGGTCGGAGCGTCCTCCGGCGCATCGCCCGGATGAAAGTCGGCCCGTCGCTGGGTCGCGCCGGGGAGATATTGGAGAATGAGCCCGCCGGCTCGCCACGCGCTGCCGCTGGAGTCCACCGTTTCCCCGACAGCAAGGCGCGCCAGCGTCGGGATTTGCTCGGAGCGCTCGAAATAATTGTGCGCCGCCTGCTCGAGGCCCTGCCCTTCGAGCGCGATCACGCCCTGGTAGCGCGTCATCTCGCCGCCCGGATCGACGGTAAAGGCCATGTGCCCGCTGCCCAAGAGATCCTCGCCGGGCGTGGCGTGGGCGATGCGCGACTTGTCGAAGCGAGCGAGGCCGCGGAGGTTCGAGGGCGCGTCGAAATCGACAAGCAGCATGCTGACGGGCCCGTCGCTTTTGGTCTGAAGCTGGAAGCGGCCTTCGAGCTTGAGCGTCGAGCCGAGCAGCGCCGCGAGCGTGGCGGCCTCCGCCAGCAGCTTCGACACGGGCTCCGGATAGTCGTGGCGCTTGAGCAGCCGGTCGATCGCAGACCCCATGCGCACGAGGCGGCCGCGAGTGCTTAGCGACTCGACCGCGAAGGGCAGGACGATGTCGTCCACCGCCTCGTACGATGCGGGTCGCGCCGCGAGCGTCATGGCCGAGCGCCAAGGCACCACGCCAGCACGCCTTTTTGGGCGTGCAGGCGGTTCTCCGCCTCGTCGAAGACGGCCGACTGCGGTCCGTCGATGACCTCGTCGGTCACTTCCTCGCCTCGGTGGGCGGGCAGGCAATGCATGAAAATGGCCTCGGGCGCGGCGCGACTCATGAGCTTTCCATTCACTTGATAGGGGCGAAGCAAGTTGTGGCGCCGCCCCTCGTCTTCGTCGCCCATCGAAACCCAGCAGTCGGAAATCACCGCCGCGGCGTCCTTCGCCGCTTCAAAAGGGTCCTCGCGCAGGACGACGGCAGCGCCCGCGGCGCGCGCCGACGTCACCCGTTGCTTGGACGGTTGCAGCTCGCGCGGACAGGCGATGTCGAGCGTGAAGTCGAATCGCGCCGAAGCGTCGATCCAGGACGAAAGGACGTTGTTGTAGTCGCCGGACCAGGCGATTTTGCGACCGCGGATGGGCCCCCGCTTCTCCTCGAAAGTCAGAATGTCGGCCAAAACCTGGCAGGGATGGGACTGTTTGGTGAGGCCGTTGATGACGGGCACGGTCGCATGCGCCGCCATCTCCAGCATGTCATCTTGGGCGAGGACGCGAATGACGATCGCCTCGACATAGCGCGAGAGCACGCGCGCGGTGTCCGCGATGGTCTCACCCCGGCCGAGCTGCATCTCGGCGCCGGTGAGCATGATCGTGTCTCCCCCGAGTTCCCGCATCGCGACGTCAAACGAGACGCGCGTGCGGGTCGACGGCCGGTCGAAGATCATCGCCAGCGTCTTACCCGCAAGCGGACGCTCGGCCGAAGCCGCGCCCTTGACCCGCGCCTTCTTCATCGCGACCGACATGTCCAGAATGCGCCGCAGTTCAGCCGTCGACAGATCGAGGAGGCCGAGGAAGTGTGGCGGCGCGCTCGGAACGGACGCGTTCATGTCGGTCAGTTAATGGCGACCATAAGCCGCTCCTCCACCGCGGCCGCGGCCGCGTCCAGTCGCATCACGCCCTCGGCGAGCTCGCCCTCGCTGACAATCAGCGGCGGCAAAATGCGCACCACGTTGTCGCCCGCTGGAATGACGAGAAGTCTCTGCGCAAGGGCCGCCTCGGCGAAATCGGCCGGCGGCGCGTTCAGCTTGAGCCCGACCAGAAGACCCGCCCCGCGAACCTCATCGATGAGCCCGGAATGGCGATCCTTGAGCTCCGCGAGCCGCTGGCGCAGGTCGAGGCCGAGCCGCGCGACACGCTCGAGCAATCCCGGCGCGAGCACGACGTCGAGCGTCGCGTTGCCGATCGCCATCGCGAGCGGATTGCCGCCGAAGGTCGTCCCGTGGACGCCGAGAGTGAGGCCGCGCGCGGCGTCGGCGGTGGCGAGGCAGGCCGACATCGGAAAGCCGCCGCCGATGCCCTTGGCGGAGGTGAGAATGTCCGGGTGCACGCGGCAATGCTCGTAGGCGAAGAAGCGCCCGGTGCGGCCGATCCCGGTCTGCACCTCATCGAAAATGAGCAATATGCCGCGCCGGTCGCAGATCTCGCGCAAACCGCGCAGGAAGGCTGGCGTAACCATCCGCACGCCGCCCTCGCCCTGGATCGGCTCAATCATGACGGCGGCCGTCTCCGGTCCGACCGCGGCCTCGACCGCTGCGAGATCGGTAATCGGAATCTGGTCGAAGCCGTCAACCTTCGGACCGAAGCCCTCGAGATATTTTTTCTGGCCCCCGGCGGCGATCATGGCGAGCGTGCGCCCGTGGAAGGCGCCCTCGAAGGTCAAGATCCGGTAGCGCTCCGGATTGCCGTCGACGAAATGTCGCCTCCGCGCCATCTTCACCGCCGCCTCGTTCGCCTCCGCGCCGGAGTTGGCGAAGAAGACGAGGTCGGCGAAGGTCGCCTCGACCAGGCGCTTGGCGAACCGCTCGCCCTGCGGGTTCTGGTAGAGGTTCGAGATGTGCCAGAGCTTTGAGCCCTGCTCTATCAGCGTTTCCACGAGGTGGGGGTGCGCGTGCCCGAGGGAACTCACCGCGATGCCCGCGCCGAAGTCGAGGTAGCGCTCGCCGTCGGTCGAAACGAGCCAGCACCCTTCGCCGCGCTCGAAGGCGATGGGCGCGCGCGCATAGGTTTGCACGATCGCTGAGGTCGCTTGAGCGGAGTCCACGTGTCCAACTCCCGGATGTTAGGCCCGATTCAGAACTTGGCCGGAAACCGGCGCGGGCAAAATAAAAACGCCGCCCCGCTGGGACGGCCGCCATTCTGAAAGAATAGCGGAATCAACCTGACTTGGTCAAACGGCGGCGGAGCCGAGACAAATCTGGGGGAAAGCTCGGATTGCTTGGGATTCGATTAAGACATTGATCCGACTCGGGCAATCGCCTTGAGCCCCCAACGCCGGCCGCGAGAGCTGTTGAAAAGCCGCATTTGGCGCCCCCTCCGACTCTTGCGCGATTCAAGTCATTGTGTACCCTTCGATGGCAAGGCCACGAGATATCGTGGGTGGCCCTCAAATGAGCGTACTGATTAGCGTAACGCCCGACGGACGGCTGTCGGGTGGACGGGGTTGGATTCTCTGGCGGGCTTAGGGGATGACGAACGAGGCGACGATGTCCTGGACGGACGAAAGAGTTGAGCTTCTGCGCCAACACTGGATGGAGGGAAAGAGCGCCAGCCAAATTGCGAGCCTCCTGGGGCATGGCCTGACCCGCAACGCCATCATCGGCAAGGTCCACCGGCTTGGCCTTTCCGGTCGGGCGAAATCGCCAGGCTCGTCAATCGGTCACCCTGCGCCTCGGGCTCCCAAGGCTGCGCACCACACCGTGCCGCGGCCGCCCGCCCCCCAACGCATCGTCCGGGGCGCAACCGCGCTCGCCGTCGCGCCGCAACCACTTGGCGAGGCCGAACTGGAGGCGTTTGAAAGCGTTGTCGTCCCCATGTCGCTCAGGGTGACAATCGTCGAGCTCAAGGAGGCGATGTGCCGCTGGCCGCTCGGCGATCCAACCAGCCCGGACTTCCGCTATTGTGGTTCTCCGGCCGCCTCTGGACCCTATTGCATGCACCATGCGCAGCTCGCCTATCTGCCGGCCCAGGAGCGAAGGCGGGACAGAGACCGGCTGCGACACCCCGCGCTGCGGTAACGCCGCCTATAAAGCCTCGCGCAAGCGCTTGCCGCGCAATTCACGATAGAACGGACGAGGCCTGGTCTTTTCAAACCCGTGGGCGAGAGCCTCCGAAAGGTCGTCCAGCGCAAGCCGGGTAATCTGCGGCAGATCGAGTTCGCGCGCCTTGTCGAGCGGGACCCAGACGAGGTCCACAAGCTCCGCTTCGGGATGAACGACCCCGTCGACCCGCTCGGCGATGAGCCCCGCGTCAACCGAAAGGAAGCGCGCGTCGAATCGCCTCGGCCGTCCGGGCGGCGTGATCGCGCGGGCGATAAAGTCGAGTCCATCAAGGGCGGGCGACACCCCCGTCGCGGCGAACCGCGCCCAGGCGCCCGGCGGCGGCTTTTTCGGCGGCGCAGAGCCGGCGAGGCCGATGACGAGGCCGGTCTCCTCGAATGTCTCGCGCACCGCGGCGAGAGCGATCGCCCGCGCGAATTTCGGAGATGGACGGCGAACGCGGGCGTTGAGCTTCTCCTCAACCTCGGGATGAAGGTCGGCGACGGCCGCCATGCGTCCATCCGCCGGCTCGACCCGTCCGCCGGGAAAAACGAACTTGCCCGGCATGAAGGCATGACCTGCGTGGCGCTTGCCCATGAGCACGCGCGGGGGCGAAGCGGATCGGTCGAGCACGATGAGGGTTGCGGCGTCGCGCGGGCGAAGCGAGCGGCGCTTTCCGTCCTTGGCCTCATTTGCCGCTTGGGCGACAGCCATTCAGGACCCTTTTCAGGCGTAGACACTCAGAAAGCGGCGTCGTCGGCATGTCGTCAAGCGCTTTGGTTCGCGAGCGCCTTCGGCGCACTCGATCTCACCGGCCGCGCTGCCGAAGGCGCGCTCCACACGGCGGCGGCGAAGGCGCACGCGCTTATCGCCAGCGAGACCTCGCGTCGGCGCTCTGCGAGCTATCGGTTGCGGACAATAGTCCGGCTTCGGCCGCTAAACGGCGTCCCGGCCGAACCCGTGCATGCCGAGCGCCCATTGCTGGCCGACGACCGCGCCTTTGAAGGGCTGCAGGAGCAGCAGGCTCATGACAATGGCGAAGGCTAACCAAAACGCCGCAGTGACGAGGAGCGGCGTGTGCGGCCAGGTCTCGTCCGTGAACAGGACGCCCGCGCCCACGACGTGACAGACAATGAGCAGAGTGAGATAGGCCGGCGCGTCGTCGGCTCGCGCATGCGTCAAGTCCTCTCCGCAGATGGCGCAGGCGCGATTGAGCTTGAGATAAGCGCGGAAAAGGCGACCCCGCCCGCAGGCCGGGCACTGCCCTTTGAGGCCGCGGCAGATGGCTTCGCGCAGGTCGCGTCGCGGCCGCGGCGTCTGCCAGTTGCGGAAGGACATGTCGTTCATCGCCGCTTCCCCGCGCGGCGCGTCGCGCCCCGGCGCGATCCGGTTTCATCGGGCTGCCCACGCCTCTTCGCCACGGGGCGCCGGTCGGGCTCGGACACGATCTCAAACCTCAATGCGCCCGCGAACGGCGCCGCCTCAATGAGCCGCGCCCGCACCGGATTGCCCAGGCGAAAGGCCTCCCCGGTGCGCGCGCCGACGAGCGAGCGCGTCCCCTCCTCAAAGCGGAAATAATCGTCTCCGAGCGTGGCCGCCGGCACGTACCCGTCGGCGCCGGTCTCGGCGAGCTTCAAGAACAGCCCGGAGCGCGTGACGCCTGCGACTCGCGCCTCGAAAACCGCGCCGACCCTGTCCACAAGATGTCCCGCCACCAGACGGTCGACCGTCTCGCGCTCCGCCGCCATCGCGCGCCGCTCGGCTGCCGAAATGTGCTCGGCGATCTGGGCGAGCTCGCCTGAGCGCATCTCGTTGAGGCCGCCGTCGCCGAGGTTCAGCGCGCGGATGAGCGCCCGATGGACAATGAGGTCCGCATAGCGCCGGATGGGCGAGGTGAAATGGGCGTAGCGGCGCAGGTTGAGGCCGAAATGGCCGTAGTTCTCGTGGCTGTATTCGGCCTGCGCCTGCGCGCGCAGCACGACCTCGTTGACCAGGGCTTCGACCGCCTGGCCTTTGACGCGGCTCAGAACGCCGTTGAAATGCGACGGACGAACCCGGTCGCTCCGTGCGAGCTTCACTCCGATCGTTCTGAGAAAATCCACAAGGTCGTTGAGCTTCTCGACGCTCGGCGCATCATGGGCGCGGTAGAGCAGCGGTGAATGCTCGGCTTCCAAGGTCTCCGCCGCCGCGACATTCGCGAGGATCATAGACTCTTCGATGAGCCGATGCGACTCGAGGCGCTCGGGCCAGCGCACGTCGAGAATCCGCCCCTCCTTGTCGAGGACGAGCTTGCGCTCGGGCAGGTCGAGATCAAGCGGGTCGCGTCGCTCGCGTTCGATCTTGATTGCGCCATGGGCGGCGTAAAGCGGCTTCAGCACCGATTCGAGAAGCGGCGCCGCCGTCTCGTCCGGGCGGCCGTCGATCGCCGCCTGCGCCTGTTCGTAAGAAAGCTTGGCGGCGGAGCGCATCATGATGCGATGGAAGGAATGCGAGCGCTTGCGGCCGTCCGCGCTCAAAACCATGCGAACCGCAAGCGCTGGTCTGTCTTCCTGCGGGCGCAGCGAGCAAAGGTCGTTCGAGATACGCTCCGGCAGCATCGGCACGACCCGGTCGGGGAAATAGACCGAATTGCCGCGCTCAAGCGCCTCGCGGTCGAGCGCCGATCCGGGGCGCACATAAGCGGCCACGTCGGCGATGGCGACGGTGATGATGAAGCCGCCCTTATTGGCGGGGTCCGGATCTGGCTCGGCGTGGACCGCGTCGTCGTGGTCCTTCGCGTCCGGCGGATCGATGGTGACGAGCGGCAGCGCCCGCCAATCCTCGCGCGGCGGCGCGAAGCGCGCGGGACGGGCCGTATCGGCTTCCTTGAGCGACGCGGGGGAGAAAACGTGTGGGATGTGATGCGTGGCGAGCGCGATCAGGCTGATCGCGCGCTCGGACATAACCGAGCCGAGCGACTCGAGGATGCGCGCGCTCGGGCCCTCGAAGCGGCTCGCGCGCATTGGTTGGATGGCGACGAGGTCGCCGTCTTGGGTGTCGCCCGCGAGCGCGGCGGGAACGAAGAACTCGCGGCCCAGATTGCGCTTCTCGACCGGAATGGCCCGACCCGAGCCGTCGGCCGTCTGGCGGAAAATAGCGAAAGCCCGCGCCTCGACCTTGTCGAGGATCTTGATGACGCGGCCCGCGTAGGCGGGCGCCTTGGAGGAGGCTTCGGGATCGAACTCGACTCGCATGAGGACGCGCGCGCCCAAGCCCGGCTCCGGCGCCCTCTCGCGCTTCGAGCGCGAACGGCGCACAAATATGCGCGGCGGCGGCTCCTCCTCGTCCCACGCCGCGGGCTTGGCGATAAGTTCGCCGTCGCGATCCCGCGAGGCGATTTCCGCGACGACGATCGACGGCAGCCGCCCCTGCGGGTGGAGCGCGCCGCGCCCGCGGGCGATCGCGCCCTCTGCCTGGAGATCCTTGAGGAGGAGCTTGAGTTCAGCCTTCGCTTCCCCTTTGACGCCGAAGGCGCGGGCGATGTCCCGGCGGGTCACGCGGGCGGGCGGGCGCTCGCCGTTGGGCGCCGGCCCGCCGCCGATATAGGCGATGAGCTCCTCGCGGGACGGGAGCACCCCCGCAGGCCGCGTTGGGGCGGCGCCGATCCGCTTCGGCGCGCGCGAACGCCCAGTTCGATCTTGCAAGGCTTCAACTCTGGCCGGTGGGATGGGCCCTTTCTCGCCAACCTAGGAGCGCCAGGGCTTGGAGACAAGCGAGTCCGTCCGCCCGACGCCCGGAACTCATGACCCAAACGAAGGCGGGCGGCACCCTGCCGAAGTCAGGGCCCTTTGCGCCGCGCCTTGTCTATCTTAAGCAACGTGAACAACCGCAGCGGCGGCAGCTCGCGCCGCTCGGCCAGATCGGCGTCGGGCCTCCGGTTTATCCAGTCGCCGACCGCCGAATAGGCAAAGTTGGGATGCCAGCCAAGCCAGGCGGCGCCCTTCTCCATTCGCCGCTCGACCAAGGCGCGAAGCCCGCCGGCGGCAGCGAAATGGTTCATCACGATGAGGCTGCCTCCGGGCTTCAGAACGCGCCAGGATTCATCGAGCGCCCGCTCCAGACCCGGCAGCACGCTCATGACATAGGGCGCGAGCGCCACGTCGAAGGCCGCGTCCGGAAATTCCAGCGCCGCCGCGTCCATCACATGCAGGCCCCTCACATGCCGGAGGCGCTTGCGTTCGACGCGGGCCTGGGCGGTCCGCAGCATCGGCTCGCTGATGTCGATGCCGGTCACCTGCGCATCGGCGGGCAATAGCGGCAGCTCGAGGCCCGTGCCGACGCCGACGACCAGGATCTTGCCCCCCGGCCCTGCGGCTGCGCCGGCCGCCCGAGCCGCGGCAAGCCGGCCGGGATGGAACGGCAGATCGAAGATGAGGTCGTAAACCGGCGCCCAGCGGCTATAGGCCGCCTCGGCGTGGCGCTCGGCGTAAGCGTCGCTCGCGATCGGGTTCAATGCCGCCTCCCAGGGACGAAGCCGATTTCCTCCACGCCGCCAGTCGGGCTCGACCGAGGGAAGCAGCGTGGTCACCCTTGGACAAAACGCTCATGCGCCCGTTTTGATGCGCGCCGCGTGGGCGGCTAATCAGAGTTCTACGCCCGTCGCCCTCTTGATGCAAAAACGCCGAAGGCCGAGGCTGCCGCATACGACCGGAGGCGGGTCGGAAAGCGGGTTTTAGCGTCCGGGATTCTTTCTTATCAAAGGGTTGATGAACACTTTAAGTAACCGGGGCAGATTTCCGGGCGGAAAGGGAGCGTTAACGACGGCTTGATTCAAGCCGGTATGTCGTCTCTCTCGATTGATTCGTTTGAACGCATGCCGCCGGCCGAGCTGCTCGGTCTGGTTCGCAATTTGATTGCGGAGGTGGGGCGTTTGCGGGCGGAGAACGAGAAG
>Ga0209040_10004426_pt1 | contig 10595 bp, 8 predicted proteins | sample BogFormECP12_OM3_FD_188240 | JGI IMG/M metagenome (GOLD analysis project Ga0209040, IMG submission 188240) | Bog forest soil microbial communities from Calvert Island, British Columbia, Canada - ECP12_OM3 (SPAdes) (version 2) | ecosystem: Environmental > Aquatic > Freshwater > Wetlands > Bog ... | reverse complement strand
GGCTGACGTGATCACACCGTTCACGATCTTACGCACGCGGTTGTTTCCGCTGTCGGCGATGTAGAGCGCACCCGCCGCATCCACGGCCAAGCCGGCGGGAGCGTTCAACTGCGCCGCGGTAGCCGGGCCATTGTCTCCGGAAAAGCCGGCGATGCCGGTTCCAGCCACGACGCTCAAGATTCCCGCAGCCGAGTACCGGAACACCTGGTGCTTCCCGAAATCGGAAATCAGCATTGACCCATCCACGTCGAAGGCCAGGTTTCTTGGCGCGCCCAGCCCCTTAGCCACGACCACCGTCACGGTTCGGTCCAGGTTCACGCGCTTCACGCATTGGTTCCCCAGATCGGCGACGTACAACCGGCCGGTGTTGTCTAGCGCAACACCATAGGGATGATTGAGGCCAGTCGACGCGACGGTGTGGATCAGCCCGTCTGTCGTGATCTTCGACACGCGGTTGTTGCCGGCGTCGCTGACATACACGCTGCCCTGCGAATCCACCGCTAGCCCCTGATTCTGCGCAAAAATCGCCGAGAGTGCGGTACCTCCTTCCACCCAGGGGTCCGAACCGGCAAACGTGTCGATCGTGTAAGCGCCAGGCTGGGCCTCCAGCGCCATCAGCACAACGAAAAAGGAGAGAAAGCGCACTAAGTACCCGTCATGAAACAACCTTGCCACGACTTCCGCACCGCTCCCTGACGGTCGCGGCTCAGTCATTCCTTCCGTACCGCGCTCAGTCACGACTTCCGAGCCGCGCTCAGTCACGACTTCCGAGCCGCGGCCGTCAGGGAGCGGGTGAATTGGTTGTTTCATGACAGCTCCTAAGCCCTCAAGGAGTAGAGTGCCGACCCTATGTAAAATTCTCATGGAATACCGATGGCAGGAGTATGAGGGCCCTGTCCTTTCTGATCCTGCCGAGGTTGATCCTGCCGATGTTGATCGTGCTGTCTGGCCAGGCGCAGACCTTGCGCTGGAGAACCATGCAACCGGATCGAACCGGGGCGCTGACCCCGGCCGGCAATCCCGGACCTCGAAAAACGCTATTGCGGTCCCACTACCTGATCCAGTTCGCTCAAGCGATTTCCTCCGATCAATTGCCAACGCTCGAGCAACGGGGCATCGACGTACTCGCCTACGTGCCAGACAACGGACTGCTGGTCTCGGCGCCGGATGGCGCAGACCTTACAACCCTTGGTTTGCATTGGTATGGCCGGCTGCTTCCCCAGGAAAAGCTCAGCCCCCGCTTGGCGTCAAGCGCCACGACATCCTGGATTCCGTCCTGGATTATTGTCGAGTTTTATCGCGATGTGCCGGGCGCCGATGCTCGCGCCATTGCGCTTTCGACAGGCCTGACCCTGCGCGATCACCCGGCGCTGTTGCCCAATCACCTGTTGGCATTTGGCACTCCGGATCAATTCCAAAGCCTGGCATCGTGGGACGAGGTGGAGTACATCTTTCCCGCCTCTGACGCATTGGTGGCCGGTGCGACTGTCTATCCCTGTGCCGGCGCCGAAACCACCGCCGGCAGTGTCCCGCAGTCGGTTCCAACGATTGGCGACGGCTGGGACGGTCCTGGCTTGGGCAGCGCGGCTCTGTTCTACGCCTTCAAGGACAGCAGCGCGCAACTTCCAGCAGATTCCACCCAATCGGAAATTCCTCGCGCTTTTGCCGAATGGAACAAAATCGCGCAAGTTTCGTTTACCCCCAGCACCGATACCCGAGCGGCAAAAACCATTGCGATCCTCTTTGCTACCGGCGCCCATGGCGATGGCTATCCTTTCAACGGACCGGGTGTTCTCGCCCACACCTTCTATCCGGCGCCTCCGAACCCTGAACCCATCGCCGGAGACATGCACTTTAACGACTCCGAAAGCTGGCACGTCGGCGCCGACGTTGACCTGTTTAGCGTCGCGCTGCACGAAACCGGCCACGCCCTTGGTCTGGGCCATTCCGATGATCCAAACGATGTGATGTATCCCTACTACAAGCAGGCCACCACACTAAACTCCGGCGACATCCAGGCGATTCTCACGCTCTACGCCGCGCAGGATTCTCCCAGCACAACTCCCACTCCGCTCCCCACCCCAACCATGCCCGTAGCGGCAGCGCCTATGATCGCTATTCAAATGCCTGTATCGTCGCCGTCGTATGCCACTACCGCCGCCACCGTTTCCCTGTCCGGAACCGCGTACGACTCCGCCGGCGTCGCCTCCGTCACCTGGACCAATTCCGCCGGTGGAAACGGCACGGCTGCCGGCGGAGCCAACTGGACGTCCGGGGCGATCGCCTTGCAACCGGGCGTAAACCTGCTCAGTGTTACAGTCCACGGGCAGGACGCCAAAACCCAAACCGCTCAACTACAGGTGACGTATACCGCTCCGCCGGTGTCACTAGTTCCCGACACCACTCCGCCAACGCTCCAAATCACTTCGCCTGACGCCACGGCGGTTTATACTTCGGCGTCCAGCATCGTCGTTAGCGGCGTCGCTTCAGACAACGTCGGGGTTGCGTCCGTTCTCTGGAGCTGCTCCACGACTGACGGTTCTGCCCCCGCGAATCTGGCCGGTGTGAATCTGGCCACGACGCCGTGGTCCACGACGCCTATTCCGCTAATAACCGGCTTGAATGTGATCACTGTCACCGCAAAAGATGCGGCGGGAAACAGTTCCTGGCGCGTGGTTCAGGTCAATCGGCGTTGAGTAACCGCTCCAGCCTAGAGCCATTGACGAGAATGGTCTCGTCGCGCTCGGGGCCCGTCGAGACGCAGCCAATCTCGACTCCCGTCCGCTCGCTCAGAAAGCGCAGATAGTCCCGCGCCTTGGGCGGCAGATCCTGCTCCCTTTGAAGGCCGCGAGTCTGCGACTGCCATCCGGGAAGCGTCTCGTACACCGGCTGTAGCTGCTCCATTTCATGAAAAGTAGCCGGCATTTGATTGCCTTGGCGATAGCCCACGCACACCGGAATCGTCTCAAACTGGTCCAGCACGTCCAGCTTAGTGATGATGAGACTGTCAAAGCCATTGATCATCGCCGTGTAGCGCAGCAGCGGCACATCGAACCATCCGCAGCGCCGCGGCCGTCCGGTCACCGCACCGAATTCGTTGCCAGCCTTGCGGATGCGCTCGCCTTCTTCGTTGTTCAACTCGGTGGGAAAGGGGCCGCCGCCCACCCGCGTCGTATATGCCTTCGAAACGCCCAGGATCCCGTGGATCGCCGTCGGCGGCACACCCGCTCCGGTGCAAGCCCCTCCGGAAGTTGTGCTTGAAGAAGTGACAAAGGGATAAGTCCCATGATCGACGTCCAACATTGCACCCTGGGCGCCCTCAAACAAGATTCGTTTGCCGGACCGCCAGGCGTCGTTGAGCAATTGCGCCGTGTCGCACACCATCGGCCGGATGGCCTCGGCAAAGCCCAGGTACTGCTGCCGAATCGCCACGTAATCGATCTTCTCTTCGATCCCGAACGTCTGCGCCAGCAACCTCTTATCCTCGGCCAGCACGTCATACATGGCGCAGAAGGAAGCTGGCTGATAGAGGTCCGCAACGCGAATGCCGCGCCGGCCGATCTTGTCTTCATAGCAAGGTCCGATACCGCGTGAAGTCGTGCCAATCGGAATGCGATCTTTGCGCCCCTCAGACATCTTCTCGACAATCCGGTGGAACGGGAAAATCACCTGTGCCCGGTTGCTGATCGCCAGGTTCTTGCCTACGTCGATCCCCGCGGCCTCCAGATACCGTATCTCCGTGAGCAGCGCCTCCGGATCCAGCACCACGCCGTTCCCGATCACCGCCTGAATTCCGCCGCGCAAAATCCCACTGGGAATCAGTTTCAGGACAAATTTCTTCTCACCGATAAACACGGTATGTCCCGCGTTATGGCCACCCTGGTAGCGCGCCACAATGGAAAAGTTCGCAGAGAAAAGGTCCACCACCTTTCCCTTGCCCTCGTCGCCCCACTGCGCGCCCAGTACAATTAGGTTGCTCATTAATCCAAGCCAGTTGTAACACAGGCCAAGCCCGTTGTAGCACAAGCCAAGCCAGTTGCAGCGAATCGAAGAGCGGAGGCGTTCGCTTCTGGTTTACGACAATAGCCAGGAGCCAGACCCGGATGCCGGTGTCCTCCCCGAGCCCAAACTTACGCTGGCGGGAAGATGGTGAGTCCGGTCGATCTCGGCGATTCCCGAGTGGGCCAATTCTCGGAGCGGCAGTCAAAATACAATGCCGACCGGTACCGTCCATGCTGTTCATTGAGCGTAAGGCGCAAGTTATTTATCCTGGTCCCGTGTCAGTAAGCTTCTCTGCGTCCGCCGGCTTGCGGCCGCCCGGCTAGATTATCGAGAGCAGCTCCGGTCAGCCGGAATGTCGTCCAGTCGTCCTTGGGCCTTGCGCCTAGCTTCTTGTAGAACTGAATGGAGGGCTGATTCCAGTTGAGAACCTGCCACTCCAGCCGGCCGCAGCCGCGCTCAGTGGCGATGCTCGCCAAGCGGGCTAGCAGGGCGAAACCGATTCCCTTGCCACGCAGGTGAGGTTTTACGAACAGGTCTTCCAAATAGATTCCAGGCTGGCCCAAGAAGGTGGAATAGTTGGGAAAGAACAGAGCGAAACCGGCGCATTCCAGCCCGTAGTACGCCATGAGCACTTCGACCGCGGGCCGGGGGCCGAATAGGGTCCGGCGGACTTGTTCTTCGGTGGCGGTTACCTCGTGAGCGAGCTTCTCGTATTCGGCCAGGCCCCGAATCATTTCGAAAATCAGTGGGGCATCTGTCTCGGTTGCTGGGACGATATCAATGCCAAGCATGCTGCTCTTAGTTTACCCAGCCAGTTTGCGCCAGCCTTACGACGACGTCCGTGAGAACAGCGATCTCAGACTGGCAAGTGAGGAACTCTTCTTGGCGCTCTCCTCACGACCGGCAAGCCGGTCGGCGAGGGCAGCAAGCGACTTCCCCAGATGGCTGGCGGGGGGAATCTGCTTGCCTTCCATCAGAGATTTCTGGAGCGCTTCGTAATCGCTGGGCAGAAAGCAGTAGATCTCGGTGTGCAAGGCGGTCCCGATCACGTCGCGTCCGAGTCCGACGTGTTTGTCGTAGCGGTTTACGATGAGTTTCACTTTCCAGCGGCCCACGCCATGCATTTCGAGATAGGTGAGAGCGCGCTGCACAGCCTGCAGCGAGGTCAATTCGTTGGTGGTGACCAGAAGCAGCTCATCGCAGTGATTGGCTTGGCTGAGATTCCAATCGCCATAGACGCCATTGGCGTCAAGGATGACCGTGTCATAGGCCGAACGTGAATAGTCGACGATAGACCTGGTGTCGGCAAGTTCGCTCATGCCGTCGACCATGGTCTCGGGCGCCAGGAGTACGTCCACGCCCTGACGGTTTACTACCATGGCTTTCCAAAGATCGCCGTCGATGTCGCCGGAGCGCTGCAGAGCGTCCATGAAGCTGAAATTGGATTTGATTTTCAGCAGGAAAGAGAGCGTTCCGGCCAGCGGATCGAGGTCCGCCAGGAGGACATCCTTGCTGCCGAGCCGTTTCCATTGGTAGGCCAAGTTGCAGGCAATGGTGCTGGCGCCACAGCCTCCTTTTGCGGGCATGACGCAGAACACTTTTCCCCGGCTGGCGGACTGACGGCCGGGTTGGAGGCGGTTGATTTTTTGAAGGGCCCCGTCTACCTGTTCCTCGGTAAACGGCTGAATGAGAAAGTCGGACGCTCCGGCGCGGAGGCAGCGCAAAACCAGATCCGTACCGTTGCCCGCCAGGATCGTGACGATCGGAAGCTTGGGATGGAAACGAAGCAGCTCCGGGATAAGGGTTAATGCGGTTTCCGTGTCGGTGGCGGCATCGAGAAAACAGACATCCAACTCCGCCCGCATTAAATCGCTCAACTGATGACGTGACGGATAGCCGGGGAACTCCTCTTTCTTGTGAGAGGCGAGCCGGCGGCTCAATAATGGCCCTAAGTCTTTTGAAATCTTGGTATTAGGTCCGACAAAGAGCGTATTCCAGGTTCCGTAGATTTTGCTCGCATCGGTTTGTGTCATCGGCTCTGGATGGGCCTCTGGATGGACCAGGCTCCGGGTACTTTCAATGGTCAGATCGGCAGGTCGGAATCATAACATGAGAGTGTTTGCCCCCTCACAGAACTAAAGGTCAAGACCCTCTAACCGATAAGGGTGCCCAAAGGCAGTTCCGAGCGTTCTCGGCTGAGCCTGCGGAAACGACCATGACCGACGAACACATCAAAAGCATTGTGGTTTGTGACACTCAGCCCATCGTGGCGGAGGGTCTGCGGAACCTGCTGGGTTCCGAACAGAAGCTCGAATTCACGGGCTTTGTGGATAGCTTAGACGCAGCCAGCCAGTTTGTGCGCTTTCGAACCCCCGATCTCGTGTTAGTGGATAAGGGTTTCGGCATGCAGATGGTTTTGGACTGGTTGCACGACCTGCGGCTCATCGAGCACGCTCCCGCGCCCATCGTTTGGGGCGTGTCTATGACCGAGGCTGAATCCGTCCGCCTGCTCCAGGCCGGGGCACGCGGGGTTCTCCGCAAGACTGCCGGACTGAAAACCGTGGCCAGTTGCCTGGCAACTGTCGCCGAGGGGCGTTGCTGGATGGAGGATCCGGGTGTGCGCGACCCAATCTACGGTGAACGGACTGCGCGCACGGATCTCACCGCCCGCGAACATCAGGTGCTGGAACTGGTGGAGCAAGGGTTCAAAAACAAGGAGATTGCCGTGGAATTGGGTATCCGCCCAGGCACCGTCAAGATCCATTTGAAACACATCTTCGAGAAAACCGGCGTGCGGGGCCGTTACGGCTTGGCCCTCAGCGGGCTAAAGGAGAAGGGCGTGGTCTGTTTGGCGTCTTGAAGGTCTGCGTGGCGTCTTGAAGGTCTGCGTGGCGTCTTGAAAAAGCTTCGAGACGCCAGTGGACCCTTTAGGCCATTGTTTCTGGGGGAACTCCTGGTATCATACCCCTTGGAGCGTTACTGAACAGTTGGTGCTTGGCCTCTAATAAATTGATCCAACACTCAATTGTCATGGGGTCCGACTCGATTTCACGCATCCGTGTGCAAGCTCCGGGGGTTATTTCGCCTCCATGGAGAAGCCTGAAGGTGCTCGGGGGGCTCCGCCCCTGTTAAGCTCAGGGTCAATGACGGAGGTTGAAAAGCAACTGGCTTGGTGCGCTCCAAACCAGCCCTCCCCCAGTTCCTAGCGGATGAACATCCTATTTATCGGCGATATTTTCGCCTCTCCTGGCCGCGCCATCGTCGGCCGGTATCTGCAACAGATCATTGCTGAAGAGAAAATCCAGCTGGCCATCGCCAACGCTGAGAACTCGGCGGGCGGCTTTGGCATCACCGCACAGATCGCAGAGGATCTGTTATCGCTCGGCCTCGACGTGCTTACAAGCGGAAATCATGTCTGGGATAAGAAGGACATTTTCGAGTATCTTCCACGGCAGCCGCGTCTTCTCCGCCCCGCCAACTATAACCGGGAGTTGCCCGGAAGTGGGATCATTGTCCTCAAGGCGCGAAATGGCGAGCAGGTGGCGGTGATCAACCTGCAAGGCCGGGTTCACATGCCGCAAACCGACTGTCCGTTCCGCAAAGCCGACGAAATTCTCGCCGCGCTCGATCCGGCCATAAAGGTCAAGTTCGTCGACTTTCACACCGAACTCACCAGTGAGAAACAAGCCATGGGTTGGTATCTCGACGGGCGGGTGTCCGCGGTTGTTGGTACGCATACGCACGTGCCCACGGCGGATGAGCGCATTCTCTCCGGTGGCACGGCATACCAGACCGATGTTGGCATGACCGGCCCCTATGACTCGATAATCGGGTCGGAGAAGAGTTTGGCGCTGAAGCGCTTTCTTACTGGAATGCCGATCCGCCTGGACGCAGCCAAAGGGGGCGTGGAATTGCACTCTGTCATTGTTTCCGTGGATGAGACCACTGGCTTGGCGACGGGTATCCGGCGCCTGTGCCTTTGCTAGGTGCGTGATTATGCCTTGGGCCGGCTAATAACCGGCCCCACAAGACGGCTTCACAGCTGTGCCCAGACACTGGTTTTCCGCTTTCCAGCGCATGGCCGAAAAAATACGCGTGTGTCCGCTGGGGTGATCGAAGAAGATCATCTCCTCCCATTTGCCCGGATCGAGCTTGCGGTATTCTCCCAACAACAATGCCGCTTCCGCGAAGCCGTCCGGCTGCCGCGACGTGTTGATGCCGAAAATATCGGCCTCATATTCTTGCGTGCGCGTCAAGGTGTTCTGAATCGGAGTGGCGATGAAGAACAACACTCCCAGAATCAAAAATGCGAGCGGCAGCACGGCCGGATCGCCCACGTCTCGAATTCGCCAACGTGGGCCCCATTGGCCTAGTGACCACTCCAACGACCAGCGCAGGAGCGCGAAAAAAGCGGCGTAGAGGATGGTCGCGAACGCGATCATTTTGTATACGTGATTCAGCACGTAATGACCCATTTCGTGGCCCATCACGGCCAGGATCGCTTGCGGCGAAGCGCGCCGCAGCAGGTTATCGTTCAGCGTGATCCGTTCGGTGCCAAGAAAACCGCTGACGTTCGCGCTGATCCGGTTGCTTTGGCGGGACGCATCCACCTGATAGACATTGGTGGCGGGAATACCGTTCTGCCGGGCCAGCCGAAGGATGGGATCGCGAATGCCTGGATCCGCCAACAGGGTGTACTTGTTGAACAGCGGCCCAATGAAGACCGGGCCGATGAGCGCACCAATCATGAGGAACACGATCGTTACTCCGGCCGCCCAGATGTGCCAGCTGCGATGGAGCCGCCGCACGATTTCGAACAGCACGATCACCACCAAGCCACCGAGGAAGATGCCTAACGCAAGAGCCTTGAGCTGGTCCACCATCCAGTCGGCGAAGGTCTGGTTCATCAGCCCATATTGACGCTCGCGCAAGAATCCCTCGTAGACCGATAGTGGCGCACCGAGAAGAGATGTCAGCAGGATATATTGCGCCCAATAAAGCCAGGTGGCCATCGGCTTCAGGCGCGTCCAACGTTCCGTCCAGTCGCGCATTCGCGCGGATAGCGTGGTTTCCAGCAGCAGGATGGAGATCACGGAAGCATAGAGAAGGTCCCAAAGAATGAGCCAGTAGCCGCCTTCGAAATAGGAGTCGGAGCGGGCCTTTTCACCGGGTTTGAACGTGTTGAGATAAGCCCGCGTCGCAGTCTCCAGATCGAATCCGGGGCCGGACTGAGCGGCTTCAGGGATCTGCAAGGTTGGCGATGAAACTGGCGTCTGCGCGCTGGCAATGGCGCAAGAACACAACAGGAATGCGAGGACTCGCGTCGGCATTCCCACAGTCTAACGGAAGGAAAGACTATCTGGCGCGTCTGACGGCGCTAGCAGCTAAGCTAAGCTAGCCGAAAGCTAGCCGCGCCGGGATGTCAATGCGGCGCTGACCCGGTGGGCAGGCGAATGGGACGGGGAAATAGTTTTCTGAATGGATCCGCCAAAGAAGGACCAGGCGGTAAATCCGAGCGCCAGCACCAGCCCCACGATGAGGAGCGCGGACACGAAGCCGCTATCCGATTTCGCGTGGTCGGGAATCGGATCGCCGCAGGAGTAACAGACACGCTCGCTTTTCTTGATCATTCCGTTGCAAGTCTGACAGCGCGTCATGACTCATTAAACCGAAATTACCCTCCGAAGTCTATCGCCATTCAGTACCATCATTCCGTACCATCGCCGTTTCAGGTATTTGCCGGGGTACGGCGGTCACGCTCGTACCTTCATTAGCGACAGGACCTGGTTGGAAGTGTTCTCAAGATTCGGAAGACAGTTACGTTACAAGTGCGCCAGCTTACGCACCAGCAAGTAAAATGGAGAGGCCAGCGCTTACCAGCGCTTATGGACCGCACCCGGAGTCCCCTATGACAGACGCCGCCGTACTTGCCCAATCCCCACTCTCCGCGGAGTTGATCTCCAACATGGACGCCTATTGGCGTGCCGCGAATTACTTGTCCGTTGGCCAAATTTATCTCTGTGACAATCCTTTGTTAAAGGAACCGCTCAAGCCCGAGCACATCAAGCGAAGATTGCTTGGACATTGGGGCACCACGCCCGGACAAAATTTCATCTACGTTCATCTCAACCGCGTCATTAAACAGAACGATCTGCAGATGATCTACATCTCCGGACCCGGCCACGGAGGACCCGCCGTGGTGGCGAACGTCTATCTCGAGGGCACTTACTCCGAAGTGTATCCGGCAGTCTCCCAGGACGAAGCCGGGCTAAAGCATCTCTTCAAGCAGTTTTCGTTTCCGGGTGGTATCCCGAGCCATGTTGCGCCGGAAACGCCGGGATCGATCCATGAGGGTGGCGAATTGGGCTATTCTCTGAGCCACGCATTTGGCGCAGTCTTCGATAATCCGGAACTGATTGCCGCTTGCGTGGTCGGCGACGGCGAGGCGGAGACGGGCCCACTGGCCACGGCTTGGCACTCCAACAAATTTCTCAATCCGGTGAATGACGGCGCCGTCCTGCCGATTCTCCATTTGAACGGCTACAAGATCGCCAACCCCACTATTCTGGCGCGCATCCCGCGCGCGGAGTTGG
>Ga0209040_10004424_pt1 | contig 10596 bp, 12 predicted proteins | sample BogFormECP12_OM3_FD_188240 | JGI IMG/M metagenome (GOLD analysis project Ga0209040, IMG submission 188240) | Bog forest soil microbial communities from Calvert Island, British Columbia, Canada - ECP12_OM3 (SPAdes) (version 2) | ecosystem: Environmental > Aquatic > Freshwater > Wetlands > Bog ... | reverse complement strand
CTTTCGGCGCTTAGGCCCAGTTAAAGGCCCAGCTAGGGGCTCTAATGTTGGCCCGGCAAAGATGCCGACAGAGATCCCGACAAAGATATGGTGGAGCGCGTGCGAGCGTTGATCATCGTCGACGTGCAAAACGACTTCTGCGAGGGCGGCTCCCTGCCGGTACGCGGCGGCGCGCACCTGGCTTCCGCCATTAACGACTACCTGGCCGGCGAGCCCGATTACGACCACGTCGTGGCGACCGAGGATTTCCACGTCGACCCGGGTGACCATTTCTCCGACCGTCCGGATTATTCGTCGTCGTGGCCCCCGCACTGCGTCGCCGGGGGCCCCGGTGCGGATCTTCATCCCGACCTCGACACCGGCCCGATCGAGGCGGTCTTCCGCAAGGGCGCCTACGCCGCCGCGTACAGCGGCTTCGAGGGCGTCGACGAGAGCGGGACCCCGTTGCTGGAGTGGTTGCACGAGCGGGGGGTCGACGAGGTCGACGTGGTCGGCATCGCCACCGATCATTGCGTCCGCCGGACCGCCGAGGACGCGGTACGGGCCGGCCTGACCACCCGGGTGCTGGTGGACCTGACGGCGGCCGTGTCGCCGGATTCGGCCGAAGCGGCGCTGGCGGAGATGCGCACCGCCGGCATCGTGTTGGTCGGGAACTGCTGATGGCCTCGCCGAATCGGGACGACCTACTGGCCGCGGTCGAGCGGTCACCGCAGGCGTTCACCGTGCACGACCGCGACGGCTGGGTGGGTGTCTTCACCGCCGACGCCCGGTTGGAAGATCCGGTCGGCTCGCAGCCGCACGTGGGGCACGAGCAGATTTGCCGCTTCTACGACACTTTCATCGGTCCGCGTGACATCAAGTTCCATCGCGACCTCGATATCGTGTTCGGCACCGTCGTTCTGCGCGACCTCGAGCTCGAGGTGTCGATGGGATCGGCCGTGACGATGTACATTCCCGCATTCCTGCGCTATGACCTCCGAGAGGGCCTCCGAGAAGCTAACGGCCACTGGCAGATTGCCGAATTGCGGGCCTATTGGGATTGCCGGCGATGATGCTGCAGTTCCTGCGCACTGGGTCCCGGGCAGCGTCGCCCGCCCTACAACTGTCGCGTGGCTTGCTGGCCAATCAGGGATTGCGGGGGACCGCAGGCTTTATGGCCGGCTTCGACGAGTCGGGGGCGCGGCACAAGAAGATCGCGAAGACGTTTGTCGGCGATGTAGCGCGAGGCGACAAGTTCGCCGCTCTGCGGGCGCTGTCATCAACTGCCTCAATAACTTTGGGTGACAGCGACCCGCTCGACATCGCCGAGCTCGTCGCGCAACTCGACGGGGCCAGCTGCACCAAGGTGATCAGCGCGGGCAGCACGGTCGCGGCTTCGCTTAACTCGGCTCACGGGCGCGGCATTGGGTTCGCCGATGTGGCGTGGCGGGGCAACGCCATCAACCACATCCGGTATTTTCCCGCCTGAAGGCGGCGACGTCTCCGGGGGCGATCCCAATTCGCCCGCATCGGATCGTTTCGACGTATTGCCGTGCGCGCGATAGTGCCGTAGAAATAGCTGTCCCTGGATAGAGGCCTGAAATGGAGGCAGATTATGGGTGTGGTGCGGATTTTCGGCGTCGGAGTGGCGTTCACCGCCGCGCTGAGTGTTGTAACAGGCTGCACCGTTAAGTTCAACAGCTCCTCTCCCTCGTCAAGCTCGTCGAAGGCCCCATCTTCACCGTCGTCATCAACGGCGTCATCGAGTTCGGCAGCGCCGACTACGTCGAGCGCGCCCCCGTCCGGGGTTGCACCACTGGGCGACTACACCTACTTGCTGCTCCAGCCGAGCGACGTCGGCGCCGATGCCACGGCCACGGCGCCGCCGGTGCAGAATCCTGGCGGTGTGGCCGGAGCGGGGGTGACATTCGGTAACTCCGAACGCTCGCGCACCATCGACGATCTCGTCGTCATCTTCACCGATCCAACGATCGCCGCCCAGCAGGCCAAAGAACGAGCCCAATCGTTCGGCAAGTACGTCACGGCCGCCCCCCAGCCCTTCGACATCGGGACGAACGGACTCATCGCCGTGGGCCTGTCGCCCGACAACTCAAAAGCGGTGACGTATGTGACATTCGCCGAGGGGAGGGTGGGCGTCGACTTGGAGTTCGACAGCGCACCCAACGATCCCGCTCCGCAAGACGTCGTGCTCGATATCGCCCGGAAACAAGATTCGGTCGTCAAGGACAAATTGCCCAGCTAGCAGCGCCCACGACGCACCCCCGTTCAGCGCACAACCATCAGCGCCAGCGTTGCCGCGGACAGGCACAAGTAGGCGCCGGGAAACGCGATGTTGTAGAAGACGCGGGCCCTCAGGTGCGTAATGACCGCGCCGACGAAGAACAGGACCAGGCCGATGGCGGCCGCAATTCCCAGAGCGGGCAGGCCCAGGAGCCCGACAACGAGCCCGACGGCCCCGGCCAGCTTTACCGCCCCCAGTGCCGGCAACCAGGGGCGCGGCACCCCGACCTCGGCCGAGTTCGCCAGGACGAATCCGGCGGGGATGAGGTCGGCTACGGCTATTCCGGCGGTGACGACGGCGGTCGTCAGCGCGATCACGACATATGCGATATGCATCTGAGTCAATCCCTTGTCCTACAGCTATTTCCGCAGCGGCGAGCCGAATGGCCGCAGAGCACGTTGCGGGCGCACAATCGGTAGGGTCATGGTGCTGGTCTCCTTTGCGACAGAGAGTTCGATGGATGCGCTCATCTTCTTGACGACGCCCGTGCACAAAAGGTGACGCATGAGCGCACCAAAGGATCGTGTGGATCCCGCGCACGGCGATGCCGACCACCTGCGCGGGGCCGTTCTCGCGCTGCCGGGCCGACCGTCCCAGCAACACCACAGCCCCGTCGGGTACCAAGGACATCGGAGACAGCCGGCGCGGCAACCGGCTACCGGGCAACATCGGGAGCACCATGCTCGATAAGCCGTTCGGGCGGCGAAGCCTGCTGCGGGGCGCCGGTGCGCTCACCGCGGCGTCGCTGGCACCCTGGACCGCCGGCTGCGCTTCCGACGACGACGCGTTGACCTTCTTCTTCGCGGCCAACCCGGACGAGCGCGACGCCAGGATGCGCATCGTCGACGAATTCCAGCGCCGCCATCCCGACATCAAAGTTAGGGCGGTGTTGTCCGCGCCGGGGGTGATGCAGCAGCTGTCGACGTTCTGCGCCGGCGGCAAATGCCCGGACGTGCTGATGGCGTGGGAATTGACCTACGCCGAACTGGCCGACCGGGGGGTGTTGCTAGACCTCAACACCATGCTCGCCCGCGATCAAGCCTTCGCCGCGGAACTCAAGTCGGACAGCATCGCGCCACTGTATGACACCTTCACGTTCAACGGCGGCCAGTACGCACTCCCGGAGCAATGGTCCGGAAATTACCTGTTCTGCAACAAACGACTCTTCGCCGAGGCCGGGGTGCCGGCGCCGCCCGGAACGTGGGAACAGCCGTGGAGTTTCACAGAATTCCTGAACACGGCCACCGCCCTCACCAAGCGAGATGGATCCGGGCGAGCCACGCAGTGGGGTTTCGTCAACTTGTGGTTTTCGTACTATTCGGCCGGGCTGTTCGCCATGAACAACGGGGTGCCGTGGTCCACCCCGCTGAAGAACCCGACCCACTTCAATTTCGACAACGACGCCTTCATCGAGGCGGTGCAGTTCTACGCCGACCTGTCCAACAAACACAAGGTGGCGCCCAACGCTTCCGAGGTGCAGTCGATGTCTACGCCCGATCTGTTCGCGGTGGGTAGGGCAGCGATCGCGCTGGGTGGCCACTGGCGGTACCAGACATTCCTTCGAGCCGACGGCCTGGATTTCGATGTCGCGCCGTTGCCCGTAGGGCCACGCAGGCAGGGGCAGGCCGCCCACTCCAATATCGGTTCCACCGGACTGGCCATCTCCGCGAGCAGTCAACGCAAGGAGCAGGCATGGGAATTCGTGAAATTCGCGACCGGCCCCGTCGGGCAGGCGTTGATCGGTGAATCCAGTCTCTTCGTGCCGGTGCTGCGGTCCGCGCTCGACTCGACCGGATTCGCCACAGCCCACCGGAGGGTCGGCAACCTCGCAGTGCTCACTCAGGGACCGGCGCATTCGGAAGGACTGCCGGTCACCCCGGCGTGGGAAAAGATCGTCGCGCTGATGGACCGCAGCTTCGGACCGGTGCTGCGCGGGTCCGATCCGGCGACGTCTCTGGCCCGGCTGTCGCCCGCCGTCGACGAGGTGCTGCGCACCCCATGACATCGATCGACACATCCGCCGTGCCCGGGCCGGTTACCCGCGAACGCTCGAAAGGCTCCGGCCCCACACGACGACGTGCCCGGGCCGGTCGCCTGTTCGTCGCGCCCAACCTGGCCGCGGTCGCGGTGTTCATGCTTTTTCCCCTCGGATTCTCGCTGTTCATGAGCTTTCAGAACTGGGACGTCTTCAGGCCGCCGAAGTATGTGGGCCTGAAGAACTTCGGAGATCTCTTCACTTCCGACCCACTGTTTCTCATCGCGATCCGCAACACGGTGGTTTTCACCCTCGGGACGGTGGTGCCGACCCTGATCATCAGCCTCGTCGTCGCCGGGGTGCTGAACCGAAGGGTCAAGGGCATCGGTATCTTTCGGACGATCGTCTTTCTGCCACTGGCCATCTCGTCGGTGGTGATGGCGGTCGTGTGGCAGTTCGTCTTCAACACCGACGATGGGCTGCTCAACATCATGCTCGGATGGGTTGGGATCGGGCCGATCCCCTGGCTGGTGGACCCCAGATGGGCCATGGTTTCGCTATGCATGGTCAGCGTGTGGAGGAGCGTCCCGTTCGCCACCGTCATCCTGCTGGCCGCGATTCAGGGGGTTCCGGAAACCGTTTACGAGGCGGCCAGAATCGACGGCGCGGGCGAGATACGGCAGTTCGTGTCCATCACGGTGCCGCTGATCCGCGCGGCCATGTCGTTCGTGGTGGTCATTTCGATCATCCACGCGTTCCAGGCGTTTGACATGGTCTATGTCCTCAACGGACCCAACGGCGGCCCGGAATCGGCGACCTACGTTCTGGGCATCATGCTCTTTCAGCACGCGTTTTCTTTCCTGGAATTCGGCTACGCGTCCGCCCTGGCGTGGGTGATGTTCGCCATCTTGCTGGTGCTCACCGTGTTGCAGTTGCGGCTCACCCGGCAACGGTCATTGGAGGCGTCTCGTGGTCTCGGGTGAGCGTGTGTTCAAGCGCAATGTCTTTCGTGGTCTTCTGGTGTACACCGCGCTGCTCGCCATCGCGTGGTGCTGGCTGTTTCCGATCGCCTGGGCGGTGTCGGGCTCGTTGAAGGACGAAGGCGAGGTGACCGAGCCAAGACTGTTGCCGGCTCACCCGCGGTGGTCGAACTACACCGAGGTCTTCACGCTCATGCCGTTCTGGCGCATGTTCTTCAACACCGTGCTGTACGCCGGCTGTGTAACGGCCGGACAGGTGTTCTTCTGCTCGCTGGCCGGATACGCCTTCGCGCGGCTGCAATTTCGTGGCCGCGATACGTTGTTCGTGTTGTACCTGGGCACGCTGATGGTTCCACTGACCGTCACGGTGATCCCGCAGTTCATCCTGATGCGGATCTTGGGCTGGGTCGACACGCCGTGGGCGATGATCGTTCCGGGTTTGTTCGGTAGCGCCTTCGGCACCTATCTCATGCGCCAGTTCTTCCGCACGCTACCAACCGATCTCGAGGAAGCCGCGATCCTCGACGGTTGCTCCCCGTGGCAGATCTACTGGCGCATCCTGCTGCCGCACGCCAGGCCGGCGGTGATGGTTCTTGCGGTGCTCACCTGGGTCAACGTGTGGAACGACTTTTTGTGGCCGCTGCTGATGATCCAGCGCAACAGCTTGGCGACGCTGACACTCGGCCTGGTCCGGCTGCGGGGCGAGTACGTCGCCAGGTGGCCGGTGATCATGGCGACGTCCATGTTGATCATGGTGCCGCTGGTCATCATCTACGCCGTGGCCCAGCGCTCCTTTGTCCGCGGTATCGCCGTCACCGGTATGAACGGATAGTCATGGCTTCGGTGAGTTTCGAGCAGGCGACGCGGCGCTACCCGGGAACGGATCGGCCGGCCCTGGACGCCCTCGATCTGGACGTCGGGGACGGCGAGTTCGTCGTGCTGGTCGGGCCGTCCGGATGCGGCAAGACGACCTCGCTGCGGATGGTGGCCGGACTGGAAACGCTGGACTCCGGACGCATCCGGATCGGCGACCGTGACGTCACCAATGTCGATCCCAAGGATCGCGACGTCGCGATGGTCTTTCAGAATTACGCGCTCTACCCGCACATGACGGTGGCGCAGAACATGGGCTTCGCGCTGAAGATCGCCAAAACCCCCAAAGCCGAGATTCGCGAGCAGGTACTTGCCGCGGCGAAACTGCTTGACCTGCAACCTTATCTGGATCGCAAGCCCAAAGACCTCTCCGGTGGTCAGCGCCAGCGGGTGGCGATGGGCCGCGCGATCGTGCGCCGCCCGCAGGTGTTTCTGATGGACGAGCCGTTGTCCAACCTCGACGCCAAACTGCGGGTGCAGACCCGCAACCAGATCGCCGCGCTGCAACGGCGGCTCGGCACCACCACCGTTTACGTCACCCACGACCAGGTGGAAGCCATGACCATGGGTGACCGCGTCGCCGTGCTGTGCGACGGGGTGCTGCAACAGTTCGCGACGCCCCGCGAGCTCTATCGCAACCCCGACAACGTATTCGTCGCGGGATTCATCGGGTCCCCGGCGATGAACCTGTTCACCCTTCCGATAGTGGACTCCTCGGTGGCGCTGGGGGATTGGCCGATCGAGCTGCCCCGTGAGATCGCGGGCAACGCAAGCGAGGTGGTCGTCGGGGTCCGTCCCGAGCACTTCGAACTGGGCGGCCTCGGTGTCGAGATGGAGGTGGACGTGGTCGAGGAGCTGGGGGCGGACGCCTACCTGTACGGCCGAATCACGGGACCGGGCAAGGTGATCGATCAGCCCATCGTCGCGCGGGCCGACGGTCGTCATCCGCCCGAAAAGGGCAGCCGCGTGCGCCTGCATCCCGAGCCCGGGCACTTGCATTTCTTCGGCGCAGACGGCCTTCGGATCTCTTGAGCAATCTTCGAGCCGACTTCCCAGCGGGCTTGCGGCGGCCCAGCTAAGCCGCCGTCCCGAGCGGACGAGCTATCCGGCCAAACTCATCGGGACTATCCGCGTGTGCATCCGATCGCATGAAGGCGACGTTGCACACGCGCGATGTCATCCTGTGAGGGCATCTCGTTGGTGACGTGGGTGATCGCAACTCCGACATCGGCGGCGCTGATCGGCCGACATCGGCGCATAATGAGTTCTCTTGTGATGGTGGTGACCTCGTCGTTCGATACGCGCCGGCGCGACAGGGCGGCCAACGGCACGTAACCGGTAGCCGGCATGCCGGTGGGGTAACCGGCCCGCACGAAAGCGACGATGCTCGACACCCAAAGGGACAGGTCCATTCGTCCACCTCGCTAACCGCCACACTTTGTGCACTGGCGGCACTTAGCAACCTAGCAGCGGCAACGCCATCAGCCCGGTAAGACAACGCAGTTACTCACAACTAATTTATGGATTTTTCAGACTTACACCTGAATCCTTAGCGCTTTACCAATTTCGAATTGCGTCGCGCTCGCTGACAGCGAAGGGCTGCCTCGCGCTCGGCGGCTCGATCTCTGCCCTGGGCGAGGGTCGATGGGACGTTCGGGCATCGTACGCAGATAACGCGGCTGTGGTGGCGCGGCATAACGATGTTTGACCGGAAGGCTTCCTAGTATTGCGGGGTGGTGGATCGCTATGGAACCGATGTCCTCGCCGCGGGTCGGCGCAAGCCCCGATCAACCGAGCACCCGGCCGATCTTGGCCTGGTGGTCGAGGACGTAGAGACCGGCTATGTCGGCGCGGTGGTGCGGGTCGAGTACGGTCGCGTCGACCTCGAGGACCGCCACGGCCACACCCGTGGCTTTTCGCTCGGCCCAGGGTATTTGCTCGATGGCCGCCCAGTGATCCTCACCCCTCCGCGCCGCCCGGCGCCGGCGGCCGCGGGCAAGACGGCATCCGGTTCGGTCGCGGTGCCAGGCGTCCGTGCCCGGGCCGCCCGGTCCAGCCGGATCTATGTCGAGGGCCGCCACGACGCCGAACTGATCGCACAGGTCTGGGGAGAAGATCTGCGCATCGAGGGCGTCGTCGTCGAGCACCTTGGTGGCATAGACGATCTGGTGGGCATCGTGGCAGACTTCGCGCCCGGTCCCGGCCGCCGGCTGGGCGTGCTTGTTGACCACCTGGTCGCGGGTTCGAAGGAGGCGCGGATCGCCGAGGCGGTACGACGGGGATCGGGCGGCCCCGACACGCTGGTCGTCGGTCACCCCTATGTCGACATCTGGCAGGCCGTCAAGCCGCAGCGGCTTGGCCTGGCGGCCTGGCCGAAGGTGCCGCGGCACATGGAGTGGAAGCACGGGGCCTGTCAGGCGCTGGGCCTACCGCACGCCGACCAGGCGGACATCGCCCGGGCCTGGCGGCGCATCCGCTCGACAGTCCGCGACTGGAACGATCTGGAGCCGGCGCTCATCGGCCGCGTCGAGGAGCTCATCGACTTCGTGACACAACCGCCAGGTCCCTGAACCGAACGTGTACTCAGTGCGAAAAAATCGTCGAATCGTCGCAGTGAGTACACGTTCGGCGCAGAGTTGCCTGACCAGCCGGTGACGGGGCGGTTACATCCCGGCGACTTCTGTCGGCCAAGGGCAACCCAACGGCCCCAACGGGTTCCAGCGATAATCTTCTGTCCCGAATGGTTGAGGACTAAAGCCTCACGACCGATGACCCCACCGCCCGATAGCGTCGCTGGTGACGAAGGGAGAAACCAGATGTCGACAACCGCAAAGCGTCTAGGCATCGTCGTCGCGGTCGACGGCTCGGCGGCATCGAATGCCGCCGCATCGTGGGCGGCCCGCGACGCGGCGATGAGACACGTTCCACTGACCGTCGTCCACGCGGTGGCGACCCCCACCGCGACCTGGCCGCCGGTTCCGTACCCCGATTCGTTGGTGGTCGGGCTGGAGGACGACGGCAAGAAGGCCATCATGCACGCGGTGCAGATCGCCGAAGACGCGATGCCGGCGGACGGGAAGGTCAGTATCGGCAGGGAGTTGGCGTATTCCACCCCGGCGCTGGCCCTGATCAAAATGTCCGATGAGGCGGAAATGATAGTCGTGGGCACCTCCGGACGAGGATTGCTGGCCCGCGGCGTACTCGGTTCGGTCAGTTCGACCGTGGTGCGACACGCGAATTGTCCGGTCGCAGTGGTCCGTGACGAAGAACTAGCGGACGCGCCGCAGGCTCCCGTCCTGGTGGGAATCGACGGCTCTCCGGCTTCCGAGCTCGCCACGGCGATCGCGTTCGACGAAGCGTCTCGTCGCGGCGTCGACCTGATGGCCTTGCACGCATGGAGTGACATCGCGGTGAGCGAACTTCCCGAATCGGACTGGTCGTCGCTGGAAGCAGAAGCGCACCGCAGCCTCGCCGAGAGTCTGGCGGGCTGGCAAGAACGCTATCCCGACGTGACCGTGCATCGGCTGGTCGTACGCGACCGGCCGGCGCGACAGCTCGCCGAAAAATCTCAATCCGCACAGCTTCTCGTCGTGGGCAGTCATGGCCGAGGTGGTCTGACCGGCATGCTGCTGGGCTCGGTCAGCAACGCCGTCCTGCACTCCGTCCAGATACCGGTGATCGTCGCCAGGCCGTCGTCGGTGTCTAGCTGAACGCCTCATCGGCGTGAAGGATGGTGGCCATCCACGCGCATAACGCCGCCAGGTCGCGCTCTGCGCGCATGACTGTCCGGTCCGGGCGCACCAACGCGGCGGTCGCGTGCCCCCGGCGCAGCCACGCGTCGAGCGCGCTGCCGGGTTGAGCAAGTAGCACGACGACGCCGCGGCGCCGGAGTAATGCCTGGTCGGAAGCGCCGGGGCCACTCCTGGTGATCAGCGCAAAACCTGTGCCGATCACGTCGTCGAGTCGTCGACCATTGGACAGCAATGGATTCGGGCACAGCGTTCCGGCGAGTCGGCGCGGTCGGCGGGATCTGCACACCAGCGCGGAAGCAGGCAGCGCCGGCGTGGTCGAGTCGACCACCTTGTCGCGCAGACCGGGTATCAGCCGCAGCCGGGGCAGCACGAGGCGGCGCGCCACGTCGCCCACGCGGCCGCCGCCGGTCATCGCCCAGCCGACACCCAACGCCAGCCGAATCATGTGCCGGGTGTGTGGCTTGCGTTCCAGCTCATAGGTGTCGAGGGCGTCTGCGGCCAGCGTGCCATCGTGGACTCCGGCGATCTTCCAGGCGAGGTTGGCGGCATCCCGCACGCCCGCTCCCATGCCCTGGCCGATGAACGGGGGAGTGAGGTGCGCCGCGTCGCCGAGGATGAACACGTTCCCGCGGCGCCAGCGGTCGGCGATCTGCGCGCGAAATGTGTACTCCGTGACGCGCAGCAGCGTCAGGTCGCTGTTTGCAACGGCGGCCGTCCACGGCGCGATCAGCGGTC
>Ga0209040_10004422_pt1 | contig 10597 bp, 8 predicted proteins | sample BogFormECP12_OM3_FD_188240 | JGI IMG/M metagenome (GOLD analysis project Ga0209040, IMG submission 188240) | Bog forest soil microbial communities from Calvert Island, British Columbia, Canada - ECP12_OM3 (SPAdes) (version 2) | ecosystem: Environmental > Aquatic > Freshwater > Wetlands > Bog ... | reverse complement strand
GATCTCGAGCAGACGCATGACGTTCGCGGGGTTAAAGAAATGCAGTCCAACAGCCATCTCGGGGCGGGAGGTCGACTGCGCGATCGTATCGATATCAAGCTCGCCGGGGAACGTCATCGGGTGGGAATTCCCGGTCTTCCAGCCGGGCAGGAAAGCGGTCATGTTCTTTTGTCGCCGAGAGGCCACCGTGGAGATTCCGGCATCTTTTCGGCTCGTGCGTCCCAAGGTCTTGATCAAGCTGTACCGATCAATTCATCGTGCACAATGCGCTCCCGTCGATCCTCGCCATGACATGGTAAAGCGCACCGGGGTATTAGATCCATGTTTGCCGAGCCATCTCTGGTATTCTCTCCTCCACTTGGCTTGTCAAGATTTGTTGACTGACCCCTTTTGTCGGCCCATTTCGGCAGGTTGAGGTAAGGAACGACAGGTCGAGGATATTTATGTTTTCTGCGTCGAAGCTTTATCCTGAGGTGGCTTGGTTTCTTCCTTCGGCAGATCTCCGGTAGCGCGAATCGCGACAAATCGGCTCAGCAGATCGAACCAAAATGGAGCACCCAGAGAGACGGCGATAGCAGTTAATACCCATCCAATGACATGATAAGCGATAGTATCCCCCCACTTCGGTAACCATTGCAAAAATTTTTCACCTTGCCAGGTCCATCCGGGCCACCGGCGAAAGTCTGGATTGTCTGTACCAAAAATCTTTTGGACGGGATTCTCCGAGAGTCGGTTTTGTGCATTTGGCTTCCCGGCTCCGGCACCCACGGGCTTTACCGTCTGCTCCTTGTTACCGGCTGGTGGGCCGGGGGTCCAGCCGATCGGTAGATTGAGCGCGTCAAACTGGGCTTGAAGAAGCCGGTAGGTGTCTTCCGGGTTAACGCTACCCACCGATGGATTCGGAGGCTGTTCGACGGCAGCTGAGGCGGGGCTCGGGGACGGTTGCGCAGACACGGGTGCGTTAATTGGGACTGCGGGATGCTCAGCAAACTTCTCGGCTGCCGCTACCAGTGATGCCCGCAGTCCAGAATTGTCTTTTGAGAGGATCCTGACGATCAAGACAGAATCCAAATTTAAGGCAAAGGTAAATCCTATTCCTAACAGCAGATGGACCCATTGGGTATGGCGCTTATACCAACCCGAAACCCGGTCCATTGCGTCATTGAACCAGGTCTCAATAGCCTCCTTGAATTTTTGAATATCATATTCGGATTGTTTGAGCAGAGCGCTTAAAGTTGCCTGCAGATTTGGGTTGGGAATCTCGTTGATAATATCAGCGATATACCGTTCCCAGATATTGTTCGCGAAGGCCCGCACTAACTGCGTTGCGACGGCGGCAGGATCACCCAAATCGGGAACACGACTCAGCACAGCTTGAAGGTCTTTCTTAACGACCTGGGCGGTCACGGGAGAATCGGGTATGGCATCGATCAGCGTCTGCAGATCTTTTCTGAGTCGAAGAAGAGAATCACCGGAAGACGCGGGGTTGCTGATTAAATTCTGTAGATCCTTTTTCAGGGTGACCTGAGTCCAGTCGGCACCCGAGATCTTGTTAATCGTTATTTGAATCCCCTCTTTTAACTGTTCAAGCGACAAGTCAGAGTCCGGGATCTTTTCGGCCAAGCTTTGAAGGTCCGTTTTTAGTCGTTCGCCAACAAGGCTAGGAGGACTGCTGGTAGAGATCAGGTCGACCACTAGCAGGACGGCTCTTTTGATTTCCGAAGCAGAGAGGTTAGAAGCTGTGTTCGATAGCTCTTGCAGTTGCTTAGCGGCCTCCGTAATCGCGGGTTCAGCCTTTTGAATTAAGTCAATGAGAACGCTCGAAAAGGTATGAGGTGGAATATAGGAGGGTCCTTTCGGGACCGATGCCAGTGGTATGTTACCGATTGCGAATACCTTCGTTGGAAGCGGCGTCAGTCCGCGGATCAACGGGTGATCATAAAGCTTCCGCGCCCAATCTTCGGCTTTCGGCGAGTTTATCAGGTTGCGGATTCCGTCCCAGAGTTTGTCTGCTCGCCAGCTTAACCAGCCGGCGATCAATTCGGTCGCGGCCGTCACCATGAGACTGGCCAGGAGGTAAATAAAAATTAGTCCGACGACGACATCGAGTACGGTGGATCCGAACATAGGAAGTTACTTTTTTTTTGTTAATTACACGAGTTGGCGTCTGGGCTCGAATGTTGGGAGCCGGCCAGAGCAGTTAACGGGGCCGAAAGACGGTTTGAGGTTATTCGGCGGGTAGGATTTCTTGCGGAAAGCGGCGCCGAACGGTGCGATCTTGTGTTTTCGCTGATCGGGCCTGCTGAGATTGGCCCTCGAGTAGGGCAAGCACTTCATTGCGGACGCTCGATACGCTGAGCCACTGTAGGCAGTTAATTTGCCCTTTACAGGCCTGAAACCGCCCACCGAACCAGCAGGGCTGGCACTCAAGTCCAGCGTGCAGAACGTGGACGTTGGGAGGGAACCAACCGAGGGAGGCGTGCGGAGTTGGGCCGAAGAGAATGAGCGTTGGAGTGCCGACAGCCGCTGACACGTAGGCGAGTCCGGTGTCGTTGGCGACGACGGCGTTTGCGGTCGCTAGAAGTTCCGCGGTCTGGCGCAGCGTTAGTTTGTCCACGAACATATTAACATTTGGGCCGAACTGGATTGACGAACCGTCGTAGCGCCGCAGGTCATCTGCGGTACCCACGACGGCTACGTCGTCGAAGGCTTCTGCGAGCTCTACGTAGTATGGCCACCGTTTGGCGGCCATTTCACCAGTCTTGCAGCCGGGCGCCAGGACCAGCGTTCGCTGGCTAGTACCAGGCATGTGAGACGGAGCGATAGGCAAAGTGCAGGATGGGCGTCGTTCCGACACGCAACCGAGCGGCTGCGCAAAGGTCCAGTAGTATGCCTGTTCGTCTTGGTAAAAAAGAGCATCGGGCGGCCGCGCCACAATATTCGACGTAGTGGCAGACTTCCTTGCATAACGTGGCCAATAAAAAGGTGGGATTGCTGCAATCACGTGCAAATAATGTTGGGGGGCGGGGAAGGGCGTCGTGCTCGTGAAAATCTCCCTTACCGCGCTCCATGGGCGTAGCAGCTCCGCCGTTCCCGCATAATCGGCAGCCAGCACCACGTCCGTCACGAAGCCGCACTCCTGCAGCGCGACCAGTAACGGCGTCGCCAACACAATATTGCCGATACCGCCACCGAGGTGAACCTGAACGCATCTCTGTACCATGAGTATTCTTCAATCGTCCGCAGCTGAATCATGGTTTCCCGTTGTAAGGAATCGAATATAGCTCCTGGCCCGGAGCACCACCCCACTTATGCCGATAATGGTCTTCATGCCATCGCGAAGTTGTACCGACTTCCGCTTGTAGAGCGCGATCGGAGTGCAGCGTTTGACTGCCATAATGGATGACTCCTTGGCCGCCGAAATTGCAATGTTCCCAGTCGTGCAACTGCATTCGGCGATAGTAGTCAATGTCGGAAAAATACCACCGGAAAGTCTCGTCCCAGGGACCAACGTTACGAACCGCCCCAACGTTGAAAACTGCAAAGGCATCATAGCGCGTGAAGACGACGCCGGCATGGGGCTGGGTCCGTGCGCAATCGAGGACCTTCGGTGCTACACCTTCAAGACACTCGGCGTCGTTGTGCATGAAAACCAGGAAGTTGACATAGTGCTCGGCGGCTTCCGCTTGCGCCCAATTCATCATCTGGGTGAACGACATGCTTCCGAAGGGAGAGCGAAAGACGCCGGCGATACTGTCAATCCAGGAATGATCTCGAGAGCTCAGTCCCTCTAGTGACTGGTCGATTACTACGAGGGAAGGCCATAGATCCGAAATAGAAGACACGGCGCGGTCGAGGAGATCGGGTCGGTTCACGTACGGGATATAGGTCAAATGATCCAGTGAGTGCGGGGGATCCCGGAGGACCGACCAGCGACCGCGCGCGGGACGTTGCTTTTGATACCACCAGTTTGCCCCGTTATTCACTATGTTCACCTCCGAGAGGGGAATCGTTTCGTGCACTCCAATGAGGACTCCGGGCCAATCAGCGTCATCGCCCGTCATCAGCCCATCTTGCTTGAGCTTGGGGAGCCAGGCGCGCACATCATCGCGGACACCAGCGTAATTGTGCGCTCCGTCTACCATGATGAAGTCGACCGACTCACGGTCAAACAAGCTGGCAGCCTGCACCGAGGGTTGCTGCAGTGTCTTGATCAGATTCCAAACCCCGCCTCGCTCCATGTTTTCGCGAAAGCAAGGAAACGCCGATCCACCCTTTGTCGCAAGGTGGTCGGCTATCCAAGGTAGATCAGCTGGCCCGGTCCACGTATCAACACAATAGAAGTCGATTTGCCGGCCGGAATTGGCGATTTCGACAGCCAGGTAAGCGGCACAGCGACCGTACCAGGAACCAATCTCGACAAAGATGGCTCCATCCCGAGCCTCGCGAAGAGCATTATCGCAAATTTCTCGAAAGTTGAACCGACCATTAACTATTTCGAAAAAGTGTTCCATCTAACTTTCTTTTCTAATGGCGGGGTTACATCGAGCGACCAGGTGAACTAGCACCACACTGGAGTCTTCACGCTTGCAGTACACCGGAGATGTCAATAGTCTACGCTTACAGGTTGGAGTACCCTTATGCCGGAGGAAAATTCGAGTAAAGCGTTGGATTTCCGGACGTGGAAGTTCGAGTGGCTTTTCTTCGTATTCGGCGCTTTGCTCATCTTACTGGGGGTTAGCAATGGTTTTGAGTTACCATGGCTGAAAGGACTGACTGCAGATGAGCATTTCCGTTGGGCATCTGTCGCGATCGGAAGTCTCTCTCTTGTAGCCGGAACCGTGATTCATTATCGACCGCCGAGTGCAGAGAGCATTGCCGCACCTCGCTCCCGTCAAATACCCAAGTTGGATAAATCGGGTTTCAATGAGATGTTGCAAGGCAAATACACGAGCCAGCATCAAAGAGAAATTTTGGCGATTGTCTTTGAAGGAGTTTCAGGTGGCGATCGGTGCATCGGCCATGATGAAATCTACACTGCGGTCCGGGCCAAGAGTAAGTACCTGGAACAAGCGTCCTATAGCGAAATATATTATCGGCTTGAGCAACTCTTTCTACTCGGGTTCCTCGAAAAGCTAGAGGTGGGCGGAAAAAATTTTTACCGGCTAAGTTCGGAGTACGCGAAATACACTCGAATGTGACTGTCATCACAGTCAGGGCTGCGTTTTCGGGACCCGGTAGACCCAAACGTTCTCGTCGGTAGTCGCAAACTTGGCTCCTAACTCATCTCGAACAGCGTCGTAGACCGTAGCGTAAGTGTAGCAATCGTGCCCCGCCAGGATGCCTCCGGGCCGAACCTTTCCGATCCAAGCCCGAATGTCCGCTCGCACTGCCTCGTAACGATGATCCGCATCGATAAACACAAACCCGCAACAACCATCAGCAATAACAGCAGCAGCACTGACCGAGCGGGTCTGACGAATCTCCAAAAACTCGAGTATACCGGCCAGTTGCATATTCCGATCAAACATGTTCCGAACTGAACCACCAACGATCGCCGCGGCCGATACCATATGGAGTTCGTCCTCGCTGCCTTCAAAAGTGTCTACAACGATAACTTTGAACCGTTTACCGGAAAATTTCGCTCTTTCGCCTAAAAAAGCCGTGCTGCGGCCTAACCATGCACCGATCTCGACCAACACGTCACCATCTTTAGCCTCGTCGACCGCCTGTTGATAGAGCTTGGGAAACGTGAACCAACCAGGAATCCGCTCATAGGAGAATCTCGCTTTCCATTCCCGGTCAAAATCTCCTGCGAAATGAAATCCGCCGCCCCAAACGCTCTCGGTTCCGACGTGTTGGACCAAAGACGGTTTATGGTAATATAGGAGGTGGCCCGCTCCACCCAGGATTCGGGTCACTTTGATATCTTGCATGCCGATGATCTGAACCCAGTTCCGTAACACGATTGCGACCGCATATCTCGAGAGCAGGTAAGCCTGACTGCCATAACAGGCGGCGGGATCGGCTACGAAGTGGTCGGCACCTTGACAGAGGCTCCGAACGCCAGGGTTATACACGCTCCCAAAATGCAGCCTCTCATCAAGGATCGGCGACCATCGTTCCAGGTTCCACCGGAGGTGCAGATTGAAATCCAGGTCGTCTTCAAGTACAAGAGCAAAGTCTGCTTCGCTGTGCGTCAGAAACCACTCAAATGCGTTTTTCACGTTTTCGGTCTGACGGGAACGCGGATCGTTGGATGCGCATGTATCCATCTGGATATGTGCGGATGCTTCCCAATCGGTGCGCTTGAGACGTGCAATAGTTTGATCAAGCATCTGCGCCCGCTCCGGGCAGGTGATAAAGATCGCTTGGGTTCTCATTTAGCCTCATTTAGGCGCGTACATGAGGACATCCCAACCCATGCGCTTCGGAAGAGGGTGAGTGCGACATGCGCGTTCCGCCACCCGATGAATCGCATCCTGCCTCCACCCGGCACGCAGGAAACGATCATGCCACCAGGCGCGGCTTTGCAGTGTCACATGGGCGAGGTCACGGTCGTCCGCGAGGAAACGCGTGCGCCTCACCTCATCCTCGCAGATGAGCACGACGGCGACCAGCGCCTGGCTTGTCCACATCCTCGCGCAGTGCAGGAACTCGAGGGCTTGTTCCTCGGTCAGGTTTTCTAGAAGCGAGAAGGCCAACGTCACGTCGAAGGTGCGGTCGAACTTGGCACTCTCCGCCGAAGCGTGGTGCAGAAACGGGCGGGCGATTTCTTCGGCGCGTTCGAGCGCCCACGAACTGTGGTCGAAGCCCCACGCATCTTTGCCCAGTTCGCGCAGCGCGCGTACCAGGAAGCCCTTGGCGCAGCCGGCGTCGAGAAAAGAAGCAGGCTCCGGGAACATTGCGACCAGGAATTGCGCCGTGTCGCGGAAGAGGCCGGTGAAATCGCGCCAGTGGTACCCGTTCGTCCAGTTGCTTTTTTTCCCGTGCTCGAAGTAATCGGCATCGAACCAATCGCCCGGGATCGGCGCTGGCGGACGAAGCTGTGTTTCGCGCTGAGCGCGGTTGATGCGTTCCCACTTCGCGTTGTCAGTCCGATGGAGCAGCTCGGTGAGCCGCTGTTGCGCGCGCTGCCCGATGGCCTCGAGCGAGAAGTCTCGGGCGAGAACTTTGGCGGCGGCGGCCCCGCGCGCACGAGCCGCCTCCGGTCGCGCGCGCACCGCACGCATCAGCTCGCTAGCGTGCGCAATGTCGGGGTCGGCCCATCGCATCGATGGGCGGTAATAGGCATACGGTTGACGGACGGCCGTAAGGGTGTGGCGCACCAAATCGTGTGCGTCGACGGCGAGGTAGTCAAGCGGCCCGGAGTAGCCCGTCGCAATAACCGGCTTGCCACGACTGGCGGCCTCGAATAGTGGATAGCCCCAACCCTCGCCTCGGTGGAGGGACACATAGCAATCGCCGCGCGCGTGCAGCGCCGCGACCTGCGCCTCACTCCATGCCTCGGCATGGACTACTGCCCGTGCACGCGAACCGGTGCGCCCGCGTACTTCTTCGATTGCTCGGCCGGCCACTGTTGCTGCACCCGGATTCGTCTTCAGCACGAGCACAGTCTTTTCGTCTTCCGGGAATGACCGAAAGTATGCCTCCATCGTGCATTCGGGCGACTTGCGATCCTGCCACTCGAATATCGCATAGAACACGAAATCACCCCTGTGGATCTCCCACTCATCGATGGAGTCGCGAGCCGCACCGTTATTCGCCTCAGGCGAAAATAGGGGATGGGGGAGCTTGAACACGGGCTTCCCGAGCGAGGCGGAAAACACCGCAGCATTGAACTCACAGGGCAGCCATACGTCGAGCGCATGTGTGAGGACGGGCCGCCATTGCGTGGGCATAGTGTCAGTCTCCCACACTGTCATTGCGATCACGTTGCGCAGAGGGAATGCCAGCCTTGCCCATTGCGGAGGAGTACCGTGGAAAAGGTGAAAATCGGCATCGATCTGCCGGCCCAAAAGGGAGGCGACCAGTGGATCCTCCACCTGCCGTGGCCGATGTGCGGCGAGGTCGACGACATTGAGTTCCACGCCTGCAAGGTGCAGCGCATGCAGATATGCGCGCGCTGCGTGCCCGTAGCCGGAAGCGTCGAAAACGTAGCCGTAATACGCGAGGCTGATTTTTTCACTGGTGGAGCTGTGGCCGTTGAGTCGTGGAGTTGCGGGTCCGGTGAGAGCCGGTAGAGAGTTCTCGTTCCGTTCAGACAACGTAGCGGTTATTTTCATAAAAACTTCTTCCGGGGTGAGCGTCTTGAGGCAGCGCAAATGATATTCGCAGTCGCGCCGGCCCCAGGCGCCTTTGCGGCAGGCCGGTTCGCACGGCAGTCCCTTCGTGATCGGAAACATGTTCGGCGCGCAAATCGTCTCCCGTTGCGGGCTCGTAATGCCAAAAATGCCGAATGTGGGTACGCCTAGCGCCGCACCCAGGTGCATTAGGCCGGAATCATTCGAAACCAGGGCTGCGCATTCTCGCACCAGTGCCGCTGTGTCGCGCAGATCCAATTTTCCTGTGAAATTCCGCGCGTGCTCCGGCCAGGCAAACGCATGCTGGAAATAGGTTTTATCCGTGCGCAGATCTTCTTCCGTGCCGACGATCACGACGTTCGAAAACCGGCGAGCCAACTCATCAAAGCCATGCCACTTTTTCCAGGGCCACTCGTACTTGCAGCCAGGATGAATGGCGATGGTTCCGGCTGGCAAATTAAACTTCCGGCTCGACGCCATGGCGAACGGCTCCGGAAGCTGGCCCTGCCAGCCGAGGTCGCGCGCGATTTGCTCGACGCAACGGATATCGCCTTCGGCCAGCCAGCGCCCGCGATCGAAGAGATGCACGCTCCGTGCCTGTACGCGGTCTCGGAGGGTGGCGCTCCACGTTGTGAACGTGGCAACGTCGTAGGCTTGGTTGGTGAGGCCTTCGACCTGAGTCGGCCCCGTGCCTCGACGGGGACTTGGCAGGTGGAACACATACCGAATCTCCGGTGCGCCCTCCAGCAGTTCAATCACGTCCGGATAATCGGTTGCCAGGAGCACATCAGTTTCGTAGCCGAGCCGATGGACAACGCGGATCAGCGGCGTTACGCGCAGAATATCGCCGATACCCAGCGCCGCAGATATTAGCGCGCGTGGCTTGGGTTTGGATGCTGTAGGCGGCCCGACAGGCGCACTGCTTCGATCTTTCAGGTTATGGGAAAAACTGAAGTCGTCACCGAGCAGCCGCTTAATCTCTTCGACCGGCCGCGCTTGATAGCGTGGGTCGGAAGTCCGCTTGCGGCTGGTGTTGGCGGCGTGGATCCTCGCGACGAGGAACCGCGAATCCGGCAGCACGTGAATTTTCGCACGAGCGTCCGCCCACACGAACCGCGCGTCCTCACCGACGTTGATCTCAGGAAAGCGGTGCTTCTCCCAGAAAACGCGCGTGTAGGCAAGGCTTGCACCATAGACCCAGGGCCGCTCGCCACGCGGATACACGTATTCCCAGGCGCGCTGCTCGTCAGGCGCGTAAAACCAAATGCGGTCGAGCCCGCAGATGTCCGCCTGCGCTACGCGGAGTTGCTCGACCTGATAACTCAGCCGCCGCGGCGCGCTCCAGTCGTCGTCATCCCAGTGAACGAGGATCTCGCCGCCGGCTTGCTGAGCGGCGAAATTCCGTTTTGCGCCTACGGACTGCGGTTTCTCCAGCCTGAAATAACGAACGCCCGCATTTTCTGGCGCGAGGTCGGCCACCGAATCTAGGCCGTCATCGACGATCAGCAGCTCTTTTTGGGGGTAGTCCTGCACGAGAAAGTAGGCGACAGCCTGCGCCACAAACAGGCGGCGGTCCGCTGTGGGCATCATGCACGTAACGAGAGGAAGGGAATTCATGGCAGGGCAGACGTGCGCAACAAATGAGCTACGGGAGTCGAACGAACTTGGTTTTGCTTACTTTGCGAATACTACGGTTACGGGAATCGCAAGGTTGGAAGCAATGAGTCAGAATTCAACGGTCGATTCTGCTGAAAACCTCCCTCTACTAGAAACTTGGAGGGGCGCTGCTTGCAGCGCCTGGAGGCGTCCGAGACGCCTCTGGGAGCCGCAAGCGACTCCCCTCCGCCTTAATCGGGCCAAGGGGTTTTTCAGCGGAATCAACAGCCATAACGTAAAATAAGAAAGTATTGATCATTGAGATTTGACCCTTCAGCTCCGCCCAAATCCGCCCAAAGACAGCAAAATAAAGCGCTAAATCTGTCAATCACTCCGTGAACACCGTGGCATCCGTGCGAGCTTTTCTCCTTCTGGCATCTTGCGCCAACCAGTTGGCGCTTCCCTCATTTCGCTCGATGTTCCCAATCGTCGAAAAATCAATAGACCGTCCTAATCAGCACTTATCTTCGCGCCATTCACGGCTGACCCCTCTGAGCTGTCAAGAATTGCTGACTGACGATAGTCAAATCTTGAATCATGATTCCGGTGAAAAACCCGAACGCGCGTTGATGAGCATGCGGGCGAGTCGAATCAGATAGTAAATCAGATTCTGATTAGCGAGTCACGTCAAAAACATC
>Ga0209040_10004420_pt1 | contig 10598 bp, 10 predicted proteins | sample BogFormECP12_OM3_FD_188240 | JGI IMG/M metagenome (GOLD analysis project Ga0209040, IMG submission 188240) | Bog forest soil microbial communities from Calvert Island, British Columbia, Canada - ECP12_OM3 (SPAdes) (version 2) | ecosystem: Environmental > Aquatic > Freshwater > Wetlands > Bog ... | reverse complement strand
GCCGATTACGACCGTGTGTTCGCGGAATTGACGGCCGGCGATGGAGCGATCGGCCCGGAAGCGCGCCGCGCGCTTGCGGGCAAGGCCTTCGTTCTGACCGCGGCATACGACGCTGCGATAGCCGAATGGATGGGACGTGACGAGCCGGCGTCCTTCCCCGAGAGCTTTGTCTTCGCCGGGCATTTGGCGGGCCGGCTACGCTACGGAGAGAACCCGCACCAATCGGCCGCGTTCTACCGCACCGGAGAAGGCCGACCCGGAGTGGCGACCGCGCGGCAGCTCCAGGGTAAAGAGCTGTCCTATAACAATTATGGCGATGCCGACGCCGCCTTCGAGCTGGTCGCCGAGTTCGTGCCGCCCGCTGTTGCGATCGTCAAGCATGCCAACCCATGCGGCACTGCGATCGGCGCCAGCCTGCGCGAAGCCTGGGACAAGGCGCTCGCCTGCGATCCGCTCAGCGCCTTCGGCGGGATCGTTGCATTCAACCGGGCTCTCGATGCAGACACCGCCGAGGCGATCAGCCGACTTCTGATCGAAGTGGTCATCGCCCCGGAGGCGGAAAATGCCGCGGCGGCAATTCTCGCCCGCAGGACGGGACTGCGCCTTCTCGTCACCGGGGGGATGCCCGACCCCACCGGTGCAGGCCGCAGCTTTCGCACGGTGTCGGGCGGCATCCTTGTCCAGGAGCGCGACCGGGTTTCGGTTGGCCGGGAGGGGCTGCGCGCCGTGACCCGCCGGGCGCCGAGCGAGACCGAAATCGCCGATCTGCTGTTCGCCGACACTGTTGCAAAGCACGTCAAATCCAATGCGGTCGTCTTCGCCAGAGGCGGGGCGACGGTCGGGATCGGCGCCGGTCAGATGAGCCGGGTCGACAGCGTCAGGATCGCCGCCGCCAAGGCGGCCGAGGCGGGCAAATCAGCGGGGCTGGCGCAATCGCCCACGGTCGGCTCGGTGCTCGCCTCGGATGCCTTCTTCCCGTTTCCCGATGGCCTCGAAGCGGCGATCGAGGCGGGGGTCACCGCGGTCATTCAACCCGGCGGTTCGGTGCGCGACACAGAAGTGATCGCCGCGGCGGACGCTGCCGGCGTCGCGATGGTGTTCACCGGGATCCGCCATTTCCGGCATTAGACCGGCGGCTCAAATGTCCAGGAACACGGTTTCCGTTTCGCCTTGCTGGCCGCGTTGCAGCCGGATGTCGATGCGCCAGTGGTTGTCGCTCTCCGGGCGGGCGAGCAGGGTGGCGCGGCGCTGACCATCCTCGATCGAGGACAACAGCGGGTCGGTCTCGTTTAGCGGGTCGCCGACAAAATAAGCGCGCGTCACGAGAGCTTTCAGCAGACCGCGGGCATGGAGGGCGATGGCGAAATGCGGCGCCTGCTGGGTGTTGCCGCGTCCGGGCACCGGCCCCGGCTTCACCGTATCGAAGCGGAACTCGCCGCGTTGATCGGTGCGGCAGCGCCCAAACCCTGAAAAATTCTCGTCGGCGGGCGGATCGGCCTGCCACAGCTCGACGGCGGCATCCGTCACCGGATTGCCGTCGCCGTCGATGATAGAGCCGGTCAGCGTGACCCGCACACCGGCGGTGCCGAACCGCGTCAAATCGGCCCATTCCGGGTGCTCGATCAGGTGCCAAAACGGGCCGATGGTCTGGCTGCTGGTGGCGCTCGGCACGGCTCAACCCTCCATCGGCGTCGCCTCACGGCCGCGCAGCACGACGTCGAACCGGTAACCCAGCGCCCATTCAGGCTCGGTCACAGCCATGTCGAGGGCGCAGACGAGCCGGTTGCGCGCAGCTTCTTCGGAAATCGACAGAAAGATCGGATCGAGCTCGAGCAGCGGGTCGCCGGGAAAATACATCTGGGTTATCAGCCGGGCGGCGAAGCCCGATCCGAAGAACGAGAAATGGATATGGTTCGGCCGCCACGCATTGTGATGGTTGCGCCAGGGATAGGCGCCGGGCTTGATCGAGATGAACCGGTACCAGCCCTGATCGTCGGTAAAGACCCGGCCCTCGCCGCGAAAATTCGGGTCGATCGGCGCATCGTGCTGGTCCCCCGGATGCTGATAGCGGCCGGAAGCATTGGCTTGCCAGATTTCGACGATCGTGTTCGGTAGTGGACGGGAGTTCTCGTCGATAATGCGGCCGTGCACGATGATGCGCTCGCCGAGCGCCGACTTGCCGTCAACAACCGACAAATCCGGGATCGGCGAAAAATGCGCTGTGCTGAAGCGCGGCCCGGTGGTCTCGGTGATCGTGTGCGGCAGCCGCACCAGATTTTCCTGCGGATGCCGCTTGTGCGTGCTGCCATAGGCGGAGGCGTCATAGGGCGGCTGAGTCCCCGGCGCATACGGCCGGAACGGGACCCCTTCACGCTCGCTCTGCATTTCCCGTCCTCCCTTAGGAAGCTGCTTCTATCGCGGGTTTGCCCCGTTGCCGCAATGTGTCGAGCGCCTCGGGCGTGTCGATGTCGACGAGAATGGCGTCGTCGTCCATCTCGACTTCGGCGACGAGCTCCGCATGCTCGCCGATCAGGTGCTTGGCGCCGACATCGCCGGCGAGCTCGGCCATTTCCGGAAAGAACCGCTTCGACCACAGGACCGGGTTACCGCGCTTGCCGCGACGGGTCGGAACGATGATGGCGCGACCCTCGAGCGGGTTGAACGCCGCGATGAGCCGGTCGATGTGCCGGCCGGATATCAGCGGCATGTCACCCAGGCAGATCAGCGCGCCGTCGAGATCGTGCGGCAGCGCAGCAATGCCGCGCTTCACGGAGGTCGAGAGCCCGCCGGCAAATTCAGGATTGCGCACGCGTTCGACCGGCAGCTTCCCTAGCGCCGCGTCGACCGCATCGGCCTGATTGCCGAGCACCGCGATGATCGGCCGCGCCCGGGAGGAGAGCAGTCTGCGGGCGACGTAGGCCGCCATCGGCGTGCCGTCGACCTCGGCAAGCAATTTGTTCGGGCCGCCCATGCGCCGCGATTGCCCCGCGGCGAGCAGGAGAGCACCGATCCGGGGGCCGGCAGGCTTTGCCGCGGGCCTTTGCTCGACAGGCGTCGCTGCGGCGCGAGGGAGCGGCCGCGACGGGATTTCGGCGAGGAGACCGCCGCTGCCCATGCGCATGATTTCGGCAGAGGCGACGGGCAGTCCGGCGACTAGCCTTTCGAGTACCCAATCGAAGCCGTTGACCTTGGGCGAGCGAGCACAACCCGGCAGCCCGAGCACGACCCGCTCCGCGACGTGCCCGAGGAGCAGCAGATTGCCGGGATCGACCGGCATCCCGAAATGGTCGATCCTGCCGCCCGCAGCGACAATTGCCGAAGGGATCACATCGCGCCGGTCGATGATTGCCGACGCGCCGTGGATCAACAGAATGTCGATCCCGTGGCCGATCGCGTCGCGGATCAGCGGCGCCAGGTCGCTGGTCGCATGGACGCAGCGCTCCTCCAGGATCAGGGTGCAGCCAAGCGCCTTCAAACGACCCTCGGTGACTTGCCGGGTCTTGTCTAGGATGCTCTCCTTGAGCCCCGGAAGCCGTGTCTGAACAAGACCGACCGAAAGCGGCCGGAACGGCGCGACGCTGAGAAGCGGACCCTCGGAAATAGCCGCCTGAACGCACCGTTTGACCGCCTCCTCGGACGCGCCGAACGGGATGACTTTGACGGTGGCGAGCATCTGCCGGGGCTCGACGACCGCGAAGGGCGGCAAGGTGCCCAGTGTGATCGCCTCGTCCACCAGATTGAGCCGGTCCACCCGCTCCGGGTCGAAGACGAGCAGGCCGCGCGTCTCGGTATGGAGATTGACCCTGCCGGTAAATGCCGCAGCCGCCGTGACGCCCGGTCCGATGGCCGCCAATGCGACCCGTTCCGCCGCCTCATCCTCACCAATTTCGCCGGGATCGAGCCGGGCGACCGTGACGGAAGAGCGACCGGCTGCAGCGATCGCCTCGACATCGGCTCGCGACAGCACGCGGCCCTTCTTGAGCGCGGTCGCCCCGAGCTTGAGGCTGTGCGCTAGGATTGCGCCTTCCGCCTCGGCGACGGGAACCTCGCCGAACCTCATGCCGCCTCCGCGCGCTCACCCCGCCGCAGGATCTGGGTCATCTGAGCGACGATCGCGATCGCGACCTCGGCCGGCGATACCGCGCCGATCGCCAACCCGATCGGGCCGTGAATGCGGGCGAGATCGGCCTCGCCAAATCCAAGCTCGGTCAGCCTGCTACAGCGCGCCGCATGCGTCCGCCGAGAGCCGAGAGCGCCGATATAAAAGCAATCCGAACGCAGCGCCACGGCTAGCGCCGGGTCGTCGAGCTTCGGGTCGTGAGTCAGGGTTACAACCGCAGAACGATGTTCCGGCTTTAGTCGCTCCAGCGCTTCGTCCGGCCATTCCTGGGTCAAGTCGACACCCGGAAAGCGCGCTTCGGTGGCGAACGAGCCGCGCGGATCGATGACGGTAACGCCGTAATCCGCGAGTTTCAGCATCTGGACCAGCGGCTGCGCGATGTGCACGGCGCCGACCACGAAGCACCGCCGCGGCGGGCTGAACACCTCGACAAAAACCCGGACACCGGATGTGTCCAGGGTCGTGTTCCGATCGCGTTTCAGGGCTGCGCGGATCGCGGCGAGCGTCGCGGCGTCGACCTCCAACTCGCCCTCGGCAGTGCCCTCGTCGACCAGCAATTGCCGGCCGCTGGCGAGATCGGTCGCCAGCGCGACCGAGCGGCTCTCGTTCCCGGCTGCGACGATCGCATCGAGCAGGCGCCGCTTCATTCGACGCGCTCGACAAAGATCTGGATCTTGCCGCCGCAGGCGAGCCCGACCTCCCACGCCTGGTCGTTGGTGATGCCGAAATCGAGGAGGCGCGGCTTGCCGTCGCGGATCACGTCGAGCCCCTCGGTGACAACCGCGCCTTCGACACAGCCGCCAGATACCGAGCCGACAAACGCGCCGGAATCGGCGACTGCCAGCTTGGCGCCGATCAGCCGCGGCGAGGAGCCCCAGGTGCTGACTACCGTCGCCAGCGCGACACCCGCGCCGGCTTCCCGCCAGCGCCGCGCCTGATCGAGGATCTCGGCCGTATCGCTCATGCTGCCCTCTCCTGGTTTCCGTGCCAAGCCGCTGCCGTCCCCCGCCGCATGATCGGTGCGCTCAGCACCGCGATCAGGGCCTCGAGGCTTTCGAGATTGTGCACCGGGCGGAACTCGTCGACATACGGCATCATCGCCTTCATCCCGAGTGATTTTGGCTCGAACCCATCGTAGCGCAACAGCGGGTTCAGCCAAATCAGCCGGCGGCACGAGCGGTGCAGCCGGTCCATCTCGTGCGCGAGACCGGCGCCGGCATCGCGGTCGAGGCCATCGGTGATCAACAGCACGATTGCACCCTGGCCCAACAGGCGCCGCGACCAGAGGCGATTGAATTCGGCGAGCGCATGCCCGATGCGGGTGCCGCCCGACCAGTCCGTCACCGCCTCGGCGACCCGCTCGAGCGCGAGATCAACGTCGCGATGACGCAGATAGCGGGTGATGTTGGTCAGGCGCGTGCCGAAGACAAAAGTGTGGACGCGGTCGCGGTCGTTTGTCACCGAATGCATGAAATGCAGAAAGATGCGGCTGTAGCGGCTCATCGAGCCGGATATGTCGCACAGCACGACGAGCGGCGGCGGGCGGCGGCGCGGGCTGCGCCGCTTCAGCTCGATGAGCCCGCCCGAGCGCAATGCGGCGCGCAGGGTGGCGCGCAGATCGGCGCGGGCGCCGTGCCGGTCGGGGGCGAAACGCCTTGTCGGGACATCCTGCACCGGCAAGCGAAGCCTGGCGATCGCCGCCTTGGCGCGGGCCAGCTCTTCAAGGGACATCTTCTCGAAATCCATGCCACGCAGCTGCTCGCGGTCGGAGAAGCTCATCGCGGCGTCGATCTCGGTCTCGCTCTCCTCTGCTTGGCCTTCTTTGCCGATGTCCGGATGCAGTGCCTCGGCGAGGCGCCTCACCATTGCCGTGCCTTGGTCCTCAATACCCTCGATCCGCATCTCAGGCAGGACCAGACCCATCATCTTTTTCAACAAATCGGGATTGCGCCAGAAGACGTGAAAGGCTTGATCAAAGATCAGCCGCTGGTCCGGCCGATTGACGAAGACCGCGTGGAGGGTCCAGTAGAAGTCCGTGCGGTTGGTGATGCCGACGGCAGAGACTGCGGCAACTGCGTCTATGACCTTGCCCGGCCCGACTGGCAGCCCCGCCGCGCGCAAGGTGCGCGCGAAGTGCATGAGGTTGGCGAGCAGCCGGCCGTGCTTCGCGGAAGAATCCCCCTCACCCTCCCGCTGACGCCGGTCCCGCCCTTTCCCCGCGTGCGGGGTGAGGGCCGGGGTGAGGGACTCGTTCGTCATGACCTCACGCCTGCGCCGCGGCGGTCTCGGCCTTGACTTGCTCGAGGATGCGGGCGGCTTCGCTGCCGTGCAGCCGGGCGATGTCGTCCTGGTATTTAAGCAGCACGCCCAACGTGTCGTTGATTGCGTGCGGCGTCAGCTCAAGCACGTCGAGCTGCATCAAGGCTTCCGTCCAGTCGATCGTCTCGGCGATGCCGGGAAGCTTGAACAGATCCATCGTGCGCAGCCTCTGCACAAATTCGACGACCTCTCGGGATAGGTGCTCGCTCGCGCCCGGCGCCTTGCGCTTCAGGATCTCGAGCTCGCGCGCCGCGGTCGGGTAATCGACCCAGTAATAAAAGCAGCGCCGCTTCAGCGCGTCGTGGATCTCGCGCGTGCGGTTAGAGGTGATGATGACGATCGGCGGGTGCTCGGCGTGTATCGTGCCGATCTCCGGGATCGTCACCTGAAAGTCGGAGAGGAGCTCGAGGAGATAGGCTTCGAAAGGCTCGTCGGTACGGTCGAGCTCGTCGATCAGCAACACCGGTGCGCCGGCGATATCCGGCTCCAACGCCTGCAACAGCGGCCGCTTGATCAAAAACCGGTCGGAAAAGATCGTGCCCTCGATTTCCGAACGGTCCTCCTCGGCGGCCTCGGCGAGGCGGATCTCGATCATCTGGCGCGCATAGTCCCATTCATAAACCGCCGAGGCGACGTCGAGGCCTTCATAGCATTGCAGCCGAATGAGCCGTCGCTTTAACGCGCTCGCCAGCACCTTGGCGATCTCGGTCTTGCCGACCCCGGCCTCGCCCTCGAGAAACAGCGGCCGGTTCAGGTGCAACGCCAAGTGCACCGCCGTCGCGAGACTGCGATCGGCGACGTAATCGGCGCTGCCGAGCAGCGCCAGCGTGGCGTCGACAGAGGAGGGGATAGCAGCCATCCGAAGGCAATTCCGATCAACAAAATCCCTCTCCCACGGGAGAGGGCGAGGGAGGGTGCGGGCCGGCAACAGCCGGGGCCTGCTCTCGATAAGAGAGATTTAGTGCGCCGGCGACACTGGCACCACCCCGAGGTTCCTCAAGCGGTCGCGCCGGTGAATGCAACCCAGACCGCGGCAAGCAGCAGAACCGTGACGACGGGAGCGGCGAGGCGGCGGCCGCCGGGCAGGTTCTTTTCGGCCGCCATCACGGCGCCCAATGCCAGCATCCAGCCGATATTGGCGGAGCCGATTACGAACATCAGCAGCATTAGGCACCAGCAGCAGCCGACGCAGAATGCGCCGTGTCTGATGCCCAACAGGAAGGCCAACCATTTCTGGCCGGCGCCGCGCCAGTGCTCGATAACAAAGGCGAGCGGCGCCCGGCATTTGTCGAGACAGCGGTATTTGAGCGCAGTGAATTGATAACCCCCGGCGATCGCCAGAATGGCCGCGCCAATCACCCAGACATTCGCGATCAACCGGTCCGACTGGCGCACCGCAAACACAACGCCCCAGTCGGCAAGATGGGCCGCGAGACCAAACACGCCCCAAACCCCGAGATAGCCGATGACGACGAGCGCCGTCAGCCACCGTCGGTCGGTCCGCCGGGCCGTCAGACGGCGGAAAATATCGAGCAGCGGCAATGTCGTCGGCAACATCATCGCAGCCAGCATCAGCACCCAGCCGCCGACGACAAGCGATCCGGTTAGCGGGTCTCGACCGCCGGGCAGAGCGCGGCAAGGACTGCCGGCAACCCCGATCTCGGCCCAGCCGCCGTGGTCAAGGTAGCGTGCATAGGGGCCCTGTCCCCACAGCCACAGCGCCAGCCACGCCGTGACGGTGAGCGCCGCCATCAGCGGCAGGAAGCGGCTGCGATGCGAAGCCACCTGCATCGGGGGGTTGCTCCCGCTAGGCCTCGAAAGCGGACTGTCCCTGGATCGCATTGTGGTCGCGCAGATCGACGTCGACGCCAACCGCCTGGTTCCTCATTCGGAAGCGCGAGGCCTTTGCTAGATAGGCTGGCGAGCCCGGGATCGTCGAGTAGATGCTGTCGACCAGAGTGGTCGGCTTGCCGCCCGGTCCGCGGTAAGGTTCCATCTGGGCATCGGTCCGATCCGCAGCGTCCCTTTTCCCTCGTGCACGGCGAAGACGATCGGCGCGCGCTCGACCTTGACGACCTCCCCGACAAGAGCGGCGAGATCGGCGACGGGCCCGCCCTGCTTCCCTGTGAACACGCCAAGGATCGCGGCTTCCTGCTCCTGGCTAGAGCGCTCATCGTCATAGAGCTGAGCCCGCCAATTGCCCTCCAGAGGGTTTCCGGGAATGAATACGTTGACCGCAAATGTGAGCCCGGAGACGTCGATCCCATCGATCGTGCCGCGGTCGAAATGATAGGCGAGGGCGGATTGGCACGTTCCGTTGTCCGGTGTCTCGCCGACCCAGCAAGGGCAAAGCACGTTGCAATCGCAAACCTTGAGGATGCTCCCTTCCAGCTTGTACGCCATGACCTGCTCCCCGTCCGAAAAACCCTTTATTATGCCGCGCCGATGTTCCTTCGAGGGAACTAAATTCGAAATGCGGAGCCGAACGCCTCGGCCTCGCCCAACCGCGGGAGGCCGCGATGGTCTCACTCGATCAATTCATCGTTTGGATAGTCATCGGTCTGCTCGGCGGAAGCCTCGCCGGGCTGATAATCACGCGGGAACGCAAGGGCTTTGGCTTATTGCGGAATCTCGGGCTGGGTTTGGTCGGCGCTCTGGTCGGGGGCCTGCTGTTCCGCCTGCTGAGGCTCTTCCCCGAACTCGACAGAGTGACGATCTCCTTAAGAGATGTCGTGGCTGCCGTCGTCGGATCGTTGCTCGTTCTCGCTGCCCTCTGGCTGTTTCAGCGCTTTTATCGTTCGCCTCGAGAGGAAGGCAAGTGATGCCCCAGGGGCGAAGGACGCACGATCGTGATGCAACGCCGGATTTCAGGCCTGTCGCGGACATCATCCGATCTCATTTCTTCGGCGCGACCGCGCTCCGCGGATTGAGGCTCTGGATATGCCCGCTCTCGGTGCCGGCCGTCGGATCGATGACCGCGTTAATCAGTGCGGGCCTGCCTGACGCGAGCGCCTCGCTCAGAGCCCTGGTGAGGCTCGGCGTGTCGGTCACGTGGTAGCCGGCGCCGCCGAACGCCTCGATGATTTTCTCGTAGCGCGCGTCCCGCAGGAGGCCGGTCGGCGAGTAGGCGCTGCCGGGCGCGTCACCGCGGTAGACGCCGTTATTGTTGAAGATGACCGTGACGACCGGCAGCTCGTAGCGGCAGATCGTCTCGATCTCCATGCCGCTGAAACCAAAGGCGCTGTCGCCCTCGATCGCGACGACGGGCTTGCCGGTCACCGCGGCCGCGCCGATCGCATAGCCCATGCCGATGCCCATGACGCCCCAGGTGCCGCTGTCGAGCCGGTGGCGCGGTTTGTCCATGTCGATGATGTTGCGGCCAAAATCGAGCGTGTTGGCGCCTTCGTTGACGACATAAACATCGGGCTGGGTAGCGAGCGCATTGCGAACGGCACGCAACGCGCTCGAGAAGTTCATTGGGCTCGGATCGGCGTTGAGCCGTGCGGCCATGCGCTCGATGTTCTGCTGCTTGCGTTTGCCGATTTCGTCCATCCACGCCGCTTGCCGCTTGAGCTCTCTCATCTGCGGCCAAATCTCTTTCGCCTTCGGCGAGAGGCTCATTGCCAAGGCCGCGTGCAGCGCCGCGAAAACAGACTTGATGTCGCCGACGACGGGTGCGGCGATCGCCCGGTTGCTGTCGATCTCGGTCGGCGAGATATCCACTTGGATAAACTGTGTGCCCTCGGACCACAGCGGCGGCCGGCCGTGCGACAGGAGCCAGTTCAGCCGCGCTCCCACCAGCATCACGACATCGGCGTTGCCGATCGCATAGGAGCGGGCAGCGGCCGCCGATTGCGGATGGTCGTCGGACAAGATCCCCTTGGCCATCGACATCGGCAGGAACGGCATTCCCGCTTTCTCGATGAACTCGCGGATCTGCTTGTCCGCCTGCGCATAGGCCGCACCCTTGCCGAGGATTACGAGCGGGCGCTGGGCATTCGCCAGCAGGTCGAAGGCGCGCCTCACCGCTTCCAGTGCCGGGGGCTGCGGCGGCGCCGGATCGACGACCTTAACCAGCGACTTCTTCGCCGTCTCCACATCGAGGGCCGAGCCGAGCACCTCGGCAGTCAGGTCGAGATAGACGCCGCCCGGGCGCCCC
>Ga0209040_10004419_pt1 | contig 10606 bp, 7 predicted proteins | sample BogFormECP12_OM3_FD_188240 | JGI IMG/M metagenome (GOLD analysis project Ga0209040, IMG submission 188240) | Bog forest soil microbial communities from Calvert Island, British Columbia, Canada - ECP12_OM3 (SPAdes) (version 2) | ecosystem: Environmental > Aquatic > Freshwater > Wetlands > Bog ... | reverse complement strand
TGGTGTCGCTGAGCGTCGTCTATCTGCCGGCTGTGCTCGTGATGTCGATCACCTGGGGTGTGTGGTTCGGGGTCGCCACCGCTGTTCTGAGCGCTGCGGCGTTCAACTTCTTTCACCTCCCTCCGGTCGGCCAGTTCACGATCAGGGACTCGAGCAACTGGGTCGCTCTGGTCGCGTTCCTGGTGGTCGCGTTGATCTCCAGCTCGGTGGCCGAGATGACGCGCGCGCGCGCGCGGGATGCCGACCAGCGCCGGCGCGAGGCCGACCTGGCCGCGGAGATGGCACGGCTGCTGCTGCGCGGCAACAATCTCGCCGAGGCTCTGCCGACGGCGGCGGCGCGCCTGGCGCAGACCTTGGATCTGAACTCGGCGGCGATCGAGATGGACGCCGTCGAAGGCGACGAGCGCACGGTCGCGTTCCCGCTGCGCGAGGGCACCAGACGGCTCGGCACGCTGCTCGTCGGGGCCGATGCCTCCGAGGTCAGCCTGCGCCGGCTGCAGGAGCGTGTCGTGCCGGCGCTCGAGGCGTTGATGAGCGCGGCGCTGGAGCGTGACGCGCTGCTGGGCGGAGTCGTGGAGACGGCCGCGCTGCGGCGGGCCGACACCGTCAAGACCGCCCTGCTGCGCGCGGTCTCCCATGATCTGCGCTCGCCGCTGACGGCCATCTCGGCGGCCGGCGAGGCCGTCGGGTCGCCCGCGCTCTCGCCCCAGGAGCGCGAGGAGCTGGCGTCGGTCATCCAGGAGGAGGCGCGGAGGCTCAGCCGGCTGGTCGACAACCTGCTCGATCTCTCGCGCCTGGAAGCGGGCGCGGCCGAGCCGCGCAGGGAGTGGACCTCGATCGAGGAGCTGATCCGGGCCGCGGTGGCGGAGCTGGCTGCTCGCCCGGAGGAGTTCGCACTGTCGATCGACCGCGACCTGCCGCTCGTGCTGCTCGATGCCGTGCAGATGGAGCGCGGGTTCGTCAACGTGCTGGAGAACGCCAGGCGCCACTCCGGCGGGCACCCGGTGTCGGTCAGGGCACGGGAGGTCCGCAGCCTCGGGGGTGCCCCCCGGCCCGGGCTCACGTCGGACGGCGGCGGCGATGGCCGCGAGCCGGCGGAAGGCCAGAGCGCCCGGGGCGACCGCGTGATCGTCCGCGTCGTGGATCGAGGACCGGGGATCCCGCCCGCACAGCTCGAGCGCGTGTTCGAGCCCTTCTACCGCGCCGGCACAGCTGGCGGCGGTCACCGCGGCTCCGGGCTGGGACTGGCGATCGCGCGCGGCTTCGCCGAGGCGAATGCCGGGTCGCTGCACGTCGAGTCGCTGCCAGGGCAGGGGGCGACCTTCGTGTTCGAGTTTCCCCTCAGCGGGCCCACTGCAGAGCCGGCCGAGGGCGCCTCGCCGGAGGCCGTCCAGGCGAGCGAGGAGCGCCAGCCTGTTGCGCCTTCCACCGGCCGTGAGCCGGCAGCGTGAGCAGCGACGAGCCGGCCGCGCCGGCCAAGCCGCCGCGGGTGCTGGTGGTAGACGACGAGCCGCAGATCGTGCGTGCGCTGAAGGTCGTGATGCGGGAGGCCGGATTCGAGGCGATTCCCGCGGAAACTGCCTCGCAGGCGCTCGATCTCGCGGCGGTGCGGCCGCCCGAGGCTGCGATCGTCGACCTCGTGTTGCCCGATGGGGATGGCGTCGAGGTGACGCGCACGCTGCGCGAATGGAGCGACATGCCGATCCTCGTGCTCTCGGCCGTGGGGGAGGAGGAGCAGAAGGTCAGAGCGCTGGCCGCCGGCGCCGACGACTACATCACCAAGCCGTTCGGCGCGCGCGAGCTCGTGGCCAGGCTGCAGGCCGCGCTGCGTCGCGCGGGGCGCGCCGAAGAGGAGCCCAGCATTGAGGTCGAGGGGCTGGAGATCGATCTGCCCGCCCGGATCGTTCGCCGCGAGGGCGAGGCCGTCCATCTCACCCCGATCGAGTTCGACCTGCTGCGCGCGCTGGCCCGCAACCGCGGACGCCTGATGACCCACCGCAAGCTGCTCGCCGAGGTCTGGGGGCCGGAGTACGTGGATGACATCCAGCCGCTGCGCACACACATCGCCCGCCTGCGCGCCAAGATCGAGCCCGAGGGCCTGGCCGCGCCGCGCTACATCGTGACCGATCCCGGCGTGGGCTACCGCTTCGCGGCCTGAGCGCTCGCCGTCACGAAATCGTAATACACCACGCCTGATTCGTTACGCGGCTGTCATGCGCGCGTGCCCATAGTGATCGGCTATGGATGTCGTTGCAATAGTTCTCGGGATCGCGATGTTCGCGATCCTGCTGCTGATCATCGAGGGCATCGATCGCGTATGAGCACCTCGCTTCCCGCGGGCTTCTTCGTCGCGCACATGAGCGGCGCCGATTTCCTCGGGCTGGTGGTCTCGGTGCTCGTGATCGCGTACCTCTTCTATGCCCTGATCCGCGGCGAGAAGCTTTGACGCGATGACGTTCGCCGGCTGGCTGACAATCATTCTGTTCGTTGTCATCTTGACGGCGATTGGGATCCCGCTCGGCGTTTACATGGCAAACGTGTACACCGGCAAGCGGGTTTTCCTGACACCTATCTTGGCCGGCCCCGAGCGGTTTCTCTACCGCATCATGAGGGTGGATCAGCAGCGCGGGCAGGACTGGAAGGGGTATGCAAAAAGCCTGATCATCTTCTCGCTCGCCGGTTGGCTGTTTCTGTACTTCGTGTTGCGCACGCAGAACGCGTTCTTCGTGCCCCACGCGCTGAACCCGCTCGGTTATCACTCGGCGCCGTGGAACGTGACGTTCAACACGGTCTCGTCGTTCATGACGAACACGAACTGGCAGTACTACAGCGGCGAGACGACGATGACCTACCTCAGCCAGATGATCGGGCTGACGGTGCAGAACTGGCTGTCGGCCGGCGTCGGCATCGTGGTGGCCGTCGCGCTCGTGCGCGGGATCATCGGACGCACCGGCAAGAGCCTCGGCAACTTCTGGCAGGACCTGGTACGCACGATCCTCTACGTTCTCGCCCCCATCTCCGTCCTCGCCGCGATCGTGCTCGTCTCTCAGGGGGTGATCGCCAACCTTTCGGACTACCTGACGGTTCACACCGTCACCGGCCTGACCCAGTCGATCGCGATGGGCCCGGTCGCCTCCCAGGAGGCGATCAAGGAGCTTGGCACCAACGGCGGCGGCTTCTTCAACACCAACTCCGCCCATCCGTTCGAGAACCCCACGCAGTTCACCAATCTCTTCGAGATGCTGCTCGTGCTGATCATCCCTGCGGCGCTCGTGTTCATGTATGGACGCATGACCGGCAACCGCCGCCAGGGTTATGCGATCTATGGGGCGATGATGGTGATGTTCCTCGGCGCGGTGATCGTGGCATACGTCGCCGAGGCGCACGGCTCGCCCGCCCAGCACGCCGCCGGCCTGCACACGAGCGTCATCTCCGGGTCGAGCGGCGGCAACATGGAAGGCAAGGAGCAGCGCTTCGGGATCGCCGGCTCGGCCCTCTTCGACGTCGTCACAACAGTCACCTCGTGCGGCGCGGTCAACAGCGCGATCGAGTCCTTCACCGGAATCGGTGGCGCTGTGCCATTTGCCAACCTGTCCGCCAGCGAGGTGATCTTCGGAGGCGTCGGCACGGGTCTGTACTCGATCCTGCTGTACGTGCTGCTGGCCGTGTTCATCGGCGGGCTGATGGTGGGAAGAACGCCTGAGTGGCTCGGCAAGAAGCTCGAGACGCGGGAGATAAAGCTCGCCGGCTTGGGCATCCTGATCACGCCGCTAGCGGCGCTGTTCTGCACGGCGCTGGCCACTGCCAGCAGGTCCGGACGGGCATCGATCGGCGAAGTGGCGACCTCCGCCAAGCTGGGTGTGCACACGCCGCAGGCCTTCTCGGAGAGCTTCTACGCCTATCTCTCACAGGCCAACAACAACGGCTCGGCGTTCGCCGGCTACACCGGCTTCGTCCAGCCGAATGCGGGCAACCTCGGCTCGCACGGCATCACCTTCGCCAACCTGCTCGGCGGGTTTGACATGGTGTTCGCACGCTACGCCCCGATCCTGTTCGCGCTGGCTGTCGCCGGCGCCTTGGCCGGCAAGCGCGTCACACCCGCGGGCCTCGGCACGATGCGCACCGACAATCCTACATTCGTTGTGCTGCTGATCGGCGTGATCATCCTTGTCGGCGCGCTGACGTTCTTCCCCGCCCTGCTCCTCGGCCCGATCGTCCAGGGCCTGACCACGCACCTCTACTGACATGAAACCCTGGCTGCGCGACACCATCACATCGGTCATCGGGGTCATCGTCTTTGCGATCCTGCTCGGACTCGTCTACCCGCTCGCGATCACAGGCATCGGCCAGGTCGCCTTCCCGGGCAATGCCAACGGGCAGCAGATTCACCTCAACGGAAAGCTCGTCGGCTCGAAGATCATCGGTCAGAACTTCGGCACCCCGGTGCTCGAAAAGAACGGCAAGCCCAAGGAAGTGAAAGGCGCGGTGGTGACCGAAGCGGACCCGCGTTACTTCCAGTCGCGTCCATCGGCCACCGAAGGGGGGACGTACAACGCGGCTGCGAGCACATTCTCCAACCACGGTCCCAACAGCGTCAAGACCGACGAAGCCAACACCGAAAACGTCAAGTCCTACCTCGAACTGAACACCGCGCCGAACAAACGCCCGTATGACCCGAGGCTGACCGTGGCAAAGATCCCGGTCGACGCGGTCAACAGCTCGGCATCGGGCCTCGACCCGGAAATCTCCAAGGCGAACGCCTGGATCCAGGCCTACCGCATCGCGGCGGTGCGCCACCTGCCACTGAGCGCCGTGGATGCGTTGATCTCCAGCTACACGAGCGGGCGCGGACTCGGCTTCTCCGGCGAGGAAGGCGTGAACGTCCTCGAGCTCAACCTCGCACTCGACCGCGGGCACACCGGGCAAAGCCCTGGGTCAGGAGGAAGCGACTGATGTCCGCGCAGGTGCCCGCGACCCACGAGCGGCAGGCAATCTCGCTGTTCCAGCGCGACATCGTCTGGCGTTCGCTGATCGACAGCTTCAAGAAGCTCGACCCCCGCGTGCAGATCCACAACCCCGTGATGTTCGTCGTGGAGATCGGCTCGGTCATCACAACCGTGACCTGGCTGATCCAGGTGTTCGGCGGCAAGCCGCTCGGCGGCGGCCACGAGCCGGCCTGGTACACCTTCACGATCTCCTTCTGGCTGTGGCTGACGGTCGTGTTCGCGAACATGGCCGAGGCGTTCGCCGAGGGCCGCGGCCGCGCTCAGGCCGACACGCTGCGCGCGATGCGCAAGGAGACCGTCGCCACGATGCGCGACGGCTCCACGAAGGCGGCATCCGAGCTCACCCGTGGCGATGTCGTCGTCGTTCCCGCCGGCGAGCTGATCCCCGGCGACGGCACCGTTATCGAGGGCATCGCAACCGTCGACGAGTCGGCGATCACCGGCGAGTCCGCGCCCGTGATCCGCGAGTCGGGCGGGGACCGCAGCGCGGTCACCGGCGGCACGCGCGTGACCTCCGACCAGATCGTCGTGGAAATCACCCAGGAGCCCGGGCAGTCCTTCATGGATCGCATGATCGCCCTCGTGGAGGGGGCAGAGCGGCGCAAGACGCCCAACGAGATCGCGCTGAACATCCTACTCGCGGCGCTGACGCTGATCTTCATGATCGTGGTCGTCACGCTGCGCCCGTTCGCCCTGTTCGCGGGCACATCGATCTCCGAGACGACCCTGATCGCGCTGCTCGTCGCGCTGATCCCGACGACGATCGGCGCGCTGCTGAGCGCGATCGGCATCGCCGGCATGGACCGTCTCGTGCGTCGCAACGTGCTCGCGCTGTCGGGCCGCGCCGTGGAGGCGTCGGGGGACGTGGACGTGCTGCTGCTCGACAAGACCGGCACGATCACGATCGGCAACCGGCTTGCATCCGAATTCGTGCCGATGCCGGGTGTCGCCGAGTCCGAGCTTGCGGAGGTCGCGCAGATGGCCTCGCTCGCCGACGAGACGCCCGAGGGCCGTTCGATCGTGGTGCTCGCCAAGCAGTACGGCATTCGCGAGCACGACATGTCGACGCTGCACGCCGAGTTCGTGCCGTTCACCGCCCAGACGCGGATGAGCGGCGTCGACGTCGACGGCCATCAGCTGCGCAAGGGCGCGGGCGACGCGATCATCGACTTCGTCAGCCACGAGGGCGGCTCACCCCCGCCCGAGCTGCAGGCCGAGCTCGACCGCATCGGCAACGAGGGCGGGACGCCGCTGGCAGTCGCTCGCGACAGCCAGGTGCTCGGCGTGATCTACCTCAAGGACACGATCAAGGAGGGCATGAAGGTCCGCTTCGACCAGCTCCGGGCGATGGGCATCAAAACCGTGATGGTCACGGGCGACAACCGCCTCACGGCCGCCAAGATCGCCGAGGAGTCCGGCGTGGATGACTTCCTCGCGGAAGCCACCCCCGAGCGCAAGCTCGCGCTGATCCGCGAGCAGCAGCAGGATGGACGCCTGGTGGCGATGACCGGCGACGGCACGAACGACGCGCCTGCGCTCGCTCAGGCAGATGTCGGCGTGGCGATGAACACCGGGACCCAGGCCGCGCGCGAGGCAGGCAACATGGTCGACCTCGACTCCAACCCGACGAAGCTGATCGAGATCGTCGAGGTGGGCAAGCAGCTGCTGATCACCCGCGGCGCGCTGACGACGTTCTCGATCGCCAACGACGTGGCCAAGTACTTCGCGATCCTGCCGGCCATCTTCATCGCCACATACGCGACCAGTCCGGGTGGACAGGGTCCGCTGCACGTGCTCAACATCATGAACCTGGGCAACCCCCAATCGGCGATCGTCTCGGCGATCATCTTCAACGCGCTCGTGATCCCGCTGCTGATCCCGCTGTCGCTGCGCGGCGTGCGCTACCGGCCGATCGGGGCGAGCGCGCTGCTGCGGCGCAACCTCTGGATCTACGGCCTGGGCGGGATCATCGCCCCCTTCATCGGCATCAAGCTGATCGACCTGGTCGTGTACAACCTGCTCGGGGGCTAGCACGTCGGAGCGCGGGCGCTCCTGATCGAGGTCTGGGGTCCTGCCCATGCCGAGGACGCGCCGCTTCGCACTCACATCGCCGACCTTCGTCACAAGATCGAAGGCGTCGACGCGAGGGCGTGGCTGTAGCTCAAAACTGAGCCGGGCATCGGCTACCGCTTCTGCGAGTGAGACTCCCCGGCGAGGTGGGATCGGACGATGTGCCGCGCCGCGCTCTGCAGGTCGACGGCGACTGCACCGCAACGCGCACAGGTCCAGCGAGTCCGCCTGCGCGGGCGCGGACGGACGCTCCTCTTGCGAGCCGACGCCCCGCGCGTCTTCGCGTTTAGCCTCATGCTCGCCTCCTCGGCCGATTGCAGCGACACCGTTATCGACGCATCAACATTTTCGAGCGCAGCACGTCAAGAACCGATGTCGATTTCACTCGCAGGCGTGAAGATCCCGTGGAGCAGTCGGGCGCGGGCAGTATCGTTTGCCGCGGTGAGCCGGGAAGCCTGGTCGGCATCGTCCTGCTGCTGCCACGATGCCCAACGAACCTGACCACCGCATTCGCCGTATCGCAACGAGCGGTTGCGTGGCAGACGGGGCTGCGTCGCGGTGAGGCCCGTTATACCCGTGCCCTCGGCGTGGCGTCGCGAGGCGCTGCGTACGAACCTGTGGCTGGTGCCGACCGTCGAGATCGCGTTGGCGGTCGCGCTGTTCGCCGGCACCTACGCGCTGGATCGGGCGGCCTACAACGGCTCCCTGTCGCTGCCATCGTTTGTCATCAGCGGCAGCGCGGACGCCGCCCGGCAGATCCTGACGGCGATCGCGGCGGCCGTGATCACGGTCGTGACGCTCGTCTTCTCGATCACGATCGTGACGCTGACGCTGGCCTCCACCCAGTTCGGACCGCGGATGCTGCGCAACTTCATTCGCGACTGGGTCACGCAGTTCACGCTCGGCACCTACGTCGCGACCTTCGTCTACGCGATCCTGGCGCTCGTCTCGATCGGGCCCGGCAGCCACGGCGAATTCATCCCGCACCTGTCGATCACCGTGACGATGGCGCTGGTGATCCTCGACGTGGCGGTGCTGGTGGTGTTCATCGACCACATCGCCAAGTCGATTCAGCTGCCGCAGGTGATCGCGAGCATCGCCGGGGATCTCGCACGGGCGATCCAGGCGGATGCGGCCGCGCGCGGCGCCGGTACGCCGAAGGCCGGGCCCTCGCTGGCGGAGTCGATCGTGCGCCTCGACGAGGACAGCGGCGTGGTGCGAGCACCACGCAGCGGCTACCTGCAGTTCGTGCGCGTCGACAGGCTGATCGAAATCGCCGCGCGCAGCCGCGCCGTGATCCGCCTGCTCTACCGGCCGGGCCACTTCGTCGTGGAGGGCCAGCCGCTGGCGGACGTGTGGCCCGCCGCCGCCGCGCCGGGCGTCGCGCGAGCGCTCGGCGGCGCGCATGCGACCGGTCCACACCGGACCCTGACCCAGGACCTCTCGTTCGCGGTCGACCAGCTCGTCGAGATCGCAATCAGGGCGCTGTCGCCGGCGGTCAACGACACCTTCACCGCCCTGGCCTGCATCGACTGGCTCGGCGACGGGCTGTGCAAGATCGCCGATGGCTGGCGGCCGAACGCCGTCCATCGCGACGCCGCCGGCTCGGTGCGCGTGATCACCCGGACCGTCGGCTTTCGTCGCCTGGTGGAGCGTTCGCACGACAAGATCCGCCAGGCCAGCCGCGCGATGCCGGCCGTGATGATCAGACAGCTCGACACCCTGGCCAAGGTGATGGCCTACGCCGCAGCCCCCGAGCAGCGAGAGGTGTTGCTCGAGCAGGCGCGGATGATCCTCCGAGCGAGCGAGGAGTCGGTGCCCGAGGCGGCCGACCGCGCGGACGTGCGCCGGCGCTACGAGCTGGTTCTGAGCGCGGCGGCCGACCAGGAAGCCTGAGAGCCCCTCCGGGCGCGGGCGCGGGCGCGGCGCCGACGCGCTCGAGCCGCTCGCCCGGCGAGTGCAGGACAATGCCCGCATGGCGGACGGACGCGGGCACCTGAAGGTTTTCATCGGGATGGCCCCGGGGGTCGGAAAGACCTACCGCATGCTGCAGGAGGGTGTGGCCGAAGCGGACAACGGGCGAGACGTGGTTGTCGGCTATCTCGAGTCCCACGGCCGCGCCGAGACGCTGGCCCAGGCCGAGGGACTCGAGATCATCCCCCGCAGGGACGTCGTCTACCGGGGCACGCCCCTGCAGGAGATGGATCTGCCTGCCCTGCTCGCGCGCAAACCCGAGCTGTGCCTGATCGACGAGCTCGCCCACACCAACGCGCCCGGGGTCGAGCACGAGAAGCGCTACGAGGATGTGCGCGACGTGCTCGACGCCGGGATCGACGTGTTCTCGACGGTCAACGTTCAGCACCTGGAGAGCCTCAACGACCAGGTCACGCAGCTCACCGGTTCGCGCACCCGCGAGCGGATCCCCGACGAGGTGCTCTCCGCCGCCGACGAGGTGGTCCTGATCGACCTCACCCCCGAGGCGCTGATCGCGCGGCTGCGCGCGGGCAAGGTGTACGCGCCCGAGCGCGTGCCCGCGGCGCTGAACAACTTCTTCAAGATCGAGAACCTGGCCGCGCTGCGCGAGACCGCCCTGCGCCAGGTGGCCGAGGACGTGGAGGTCAAGCGCCTCGTGCGGGTGCCCAGCCCGGTGGTCCGCCGCGACCAGGAGGGCCTGCCGGCCGTGGTCGAGGGCGGCCCCCAGCCGATCGCCGAGCGGCTGCTCGCGCTGGCGACCCTCTCGGCACAGTCCGAGCACGTCGTGCGGCGGGCCTGGCGCTCGGCCCAGCGCCTGGACGCCGAGCTCGACGTTCTCGTCGTGCGGCCGCCCGGCCGTGAGCCCAACCCCGAGGACCGCAAGCAGCTCGAGGAGCTCAGGCGCCTGACCGCGATGCTCGGGGCGCACCTGCGCGTGGAGGAGGGCGAAGACGTCGCCGACGTCGCCATCAGGACGGCTCAGGCCCTCGGGAGCACCTACGTGCTGATGGGCACTCCGGCGCCGCGTCGGGGCCTCGGGCGCTTCGGGGACTCGCTGCTCACGCGTCTGCTGAGGGGACTGCCCGGTGTCGACGTGCGCATCGTCGCCGACCCCACGCTGCGCCGAGCCCCCGGGTCGGAGGAGCCGCCCGCCCCCGGCGGGCTCGCCGAGGCGGGCGAGGAGCCCCTGGGTGCCGAGGCGCCCCGGCGAGCCGGGTAGGCCGCGGCTCAGGCGCGCTCCGCGCTCGCGCCCATCGTCCGGGCCTCTGCTGCCAACCCCAGCGCCTCGCGGGCACGCGCGCGCGCTTCGGCCGCTGGCGCGCTGATCGGGCGCGGCGCTGGCCGCACCGGCACCGGCGCCCGCCGCTCGACCTGCGGGCGCAGCGGACGGCGCCCGGCGCCGACGCCGCGTTCTGGGCGCCGGCGCCGCTGCTCACGCGCTTGGCCGAGGCAGGCCGAACCTTCAGTGAATCCCAAGGATCCCCGACGTGATTGAAGCCGTGATCGTTTCCACGGCGCGTACCGGCCTCGGCAAGAGCTGGAAAGGCGCCTTCAAC
>Ga0209040_10004418_pt1 | contig 10611 bp, 11 predicted proteins | sample BogFormECP12_OM3_FD_188240 | JGI IMG/M metagenome (GOLD analysis project Ga0209040, IMG submission 188240) | Bog forest soil microbial communities from Calvert Island, British Columbia, Canada - ECP12_OM3 (SPAdes) (version 2) | ecosystem: Environmental > Aquatic > Freshwater > Wetlands > Bog ... | reverse complement strand
GCACACCCGATCGGGGCTGCGCGGCTGAGCGCCTTCTCGGTGCTGCTCGGGATGCTCGGCAAGCCGCCGTTGAAGTCGGCGACGCGCGATGAGCAGCTGCGCGCCATCGAGGAGCACGGCGTGTTGGGCGCGCTGAATTGGAGTGACATCTTTTTCGACATCGAAGCTAACCGGATGGCCGCCAAGCTGTATGGCGAGGCGGTGGCCCGGGTCGTCAAGGATCCGCAGACCGCCGCGGAGTTGGTGCCCGAATATCCTTTCGCCTGCAAGCGGCCGATCATCGACCAGGGCTACTACGAGACATTCAACCGCGACAACGTCACACTCGTCGACCTGCGCAAGGGGCCGATCCGCGACGTGACGCCGACCGGTGTCCGCACCGAGCAGGGCTGCTACGAACTCGACGTGATCATCTACGCCACCGGATTCGACGCCATGACCGGTGCGCTCAGCCGCATTGATATCCGCGGCCGCGAAGCAATGTCGCTCGGCGAGTTCTGGGCCGGCGAGGGGCCGCTGTCCTATCTCGGGCTGGGGGTCGCCGGATTCCCGAACCTGTTCACGGTCCAGGGTCCGGGCAGCCCGAGCGCGGCCACGAACTTCGTCGCCGCGCTTGAACAGCATGTCGAGTGGATCGGTGACTGCATCGCGTACCTGCGCGCCAACGGAATTCGCACCATCGAGGCGCTGGCCAGCGCGCAGCAGGAGTGGATCGATCACACCACCGCGCTGGTCGCGCCGACCGTGCTTGTTCACCCGACCTGCAACTCCTGGTACAACGGCGGCAATGTGCCCGGCAAGAAACGGATGTACATGGGCTATGTCGGTGGAATCCCCGAATACCGGCGCCGCTGCGATGAAATCGCGGCGGGCGGATACACCGGTTTTAAGCTGACTTAGCTGGTTTGAGGAGACAGACATGTCGTGGACGACACGTGGGCTGGACATCACCCGTGAACTGGGCATGGTGGTCCCGCGGGCAGTGACCGGAATCAACGAATCGACCGGATAGGCGGGGGCATCCCCGCGCGGCGTGCGCCAATTCGGCGAGGTCTTCCTGGACGAGCTTGTCCTGAGCGGCTTTACACTGCTAGGCGGGAATCTGACCAAAGGAATGCGCCCGCTCAGCGCCTGTGCCGCGGCGGCGGAGGAGTTGTCGGCGCTGGGCATCGACGGCGCGCATGCCGACCCAAAACCATTGCGGGCGACGGCGATACAGCGGCGGCGCTTGCCCGGTTTGAGGGCCGGACTTGCGTATGAGCGGATGACGTTCGAGCATGATCCGGCGCTGCCGAGGACGCTGGCGGCCGAGGGCCTGGGTGGCCCCGCGAGGGCGGTCGTGCACCTGTGCCGGCATCGCGACGGCCCCAGGCCATGGCTGGTTTGGGTACACGGCGCGGGTCAGGGCGGCGTAGAAGATCTGGTGCTGAGCCGAATCGGCCGGATACACCACCGGCTGGGGTTCAACGTCGCAATGCCGGTGCAGCCGGGTCACGGTTGCCGACGCCGAGAGTGGCCGGCCTACCCGGACCTGGATCCGCTGCGCAATGTCGCTGGCATGATGCGCGCGGTGTCAGAGGTACGCGCCGTTGTGCAATGGGTGCAGCCGCAGGCGACCGCGGTTGTGGTGTCCGGGATTTCGATGGGCAGCCCAGTGGCCGCGCTGGTTTCGCACCTGGAGCGGCGGATCGACGCGGTCGCGTTGTACACCCCTATACTGGGGCTCAACGCGATGATCGCACGGCACTTGGGCCGCTGGGGGCAGTCGCGTAATGGATTCCGGGAGCTGCTGCAGTCTCCGGAGGTCTCGCAGCTGACCTCGGTGATCGATCCGCTGGCGGTCGACCCGGCGCCGCCGCCGCACCGCCGGCTCATCGTCGGAGCGTGGCACGACCGGATGGCCATGCGCGAGCCCACGATTGCGTTGCAGGAACGTTGGAACGGCCAGCTGTACTGGTACGACGGCAGCCATGTCGGTCAGGTCTTCTCCCGGCGCCCGCAGCGGGTCAGCGAGCGATTCCTGCGCGAGGTTGCCGGCTGATGGCAGCCACGCGGACGGCCCGCGAAGTGGTCGAACTGTACAACCTCGTGGTCTGGAACGAGTGCAACATCGACTTGGCCGAGGAGTTGTTGGCAGACAAAGTCATCCGGCATGAGGTCGGCGAGGCGCACACGCTGACCCACGCTCAGGCGGTCCAACGGATAGCAGACGTGTGGCAACTATTCGACTCGCTACGCTTCGACCTGAAGCTCGTCATCGAGGGTGGCGACGGCGAGCACGTCGCGATCGTCTATGACTCGGCCATGGCCACCAGCGATGGCACGCATACCAACGTCGCCAGCATCGAGGTGTTCCGCGTCGTCGACGGCAAGATCACCGAAGTTTGGAACTGCGGCTACAAGCAAGGAGTTTGGAAGTGAGCGATCGCACGCTTGACGAATTGGGCTACTACCTGCTGGCCGGGGCCGGCGGTGAGGGACCGGCAACCCTGATGGACGAGGCCCGCCGCGGCGAGGAGTTAGGTTTCGGCACCGCGTTCATCTCCGAGCGGTGGAACGTCAAGGAAGCGTCGTCCCTCGTCGGGGCCGCCTGCGCGGTGACCAGCCGCATGCAGATCGCCACCGCCGCAACCAATCACAACACCCGCCATCCGCTGATCACGGGGTCGTGGGCGACCACCATGCACCGGCTGTCCGGCGGCCGGTTCACGTTGGGCATCGGCCGCGGCATCGCAGCAATCTACCGGGCGTTCGGCATACCGGAGGTCACCACCGCACAGATGGAAGATTGGGCCCAGGTCATGCGTCGACTGTGGCACGGCGAGGTGATCTTCAATCACGACGGCCCGATGGGCAAATACCCGATTCTGTTTCTCGACCGTGACTTCAATGAAGACATTCGATTGGCGCTGGTGGCCTTTGGGCCCAACACGCTCGCGCTCGGGGGCCGGGTGTTCGACGACGTGATACTGCACACCTACTTCACACCGGAAACGTTGCAGCGCTGCGTCAAGACCGTCAAGTCCGCCGCGGAAAAGGCGGGCCGCGATCCGGACAGCGTGCGGGTATGGTCGTGTTTCGCGACGGTCGGCGACCACCTTCCGGAGCAGTTGCGGCTGAAGAAGACCGTCGCGCGTCTGGCCACCTATCTGCAGGGGTACGGCGACCTGATGGTGCAGACCAACAACTGGGATCCCGCTGTACTGCAACGGTTCCGGGCGGATTCAGTGGTGACCTCGATCGCCGGCGGAATCGATCACAAGGCCACGCCCGAGCAGATCGAGCACATCGCGACATTGATTCCCGACGAATGGCTGGAACCATCGGCCACCGGGTCAGCCGAGCAGTGCGTGGACCGCATCCGCAGGGAATTCGACTATGGCGCCGACGCGGTCATCATGCATGGCGCGACACCTGACGAGCTCGAACCGGTAGTCGCGGCATATCGGGCGGGGGATTAGGGCCGAGCAGACGCAAAAGCCCCCATTTCGGAACGAAATTGGGGGCTTCTGCGTCTGCTCGCGGGGAAAGTCACGGCATGATGACGGTCCGGGTCACCGGTTGGGCGGCGGCCTGACGGCTGGACAGGCCGCGCTGCAAGGACGCCAGCAGTGCGTCGCGTGTCTCGCGCGGATCGATGAGTTCGTCGAATCCCAAGTGTTCGGCCGACCGGTATGACGCCTGCAGCTCGGCGTTGCGCAGCTTGGCGGACATGTCCTCGCCGGCGTGCGATGCGCGACTGAGCGCCGCGGCACTCATGGCTCCCATCGTCGCGCCCGGATATGCAAAGGTGGCCGCCTGCTGGTCGAACCCGAGCAGCGACATGACCATGGAGCCAAAGCCATACGCCTTACGAAGCGTCACGTGCAGCTTGATCGTCGTGGCCGCGGTCTGCGCGGCGAACATGCGTGCGCCGCTGCGAAGTACACCCTCGCGTTCGGAGCGACTGCCGGGCAACATTCCAGGGTTGTCGGCCAGGAACACGAGTGGTAAGTGGAAGGAATCGGCCACCACGATGAAGTGTGCCGCCTTGTCGGCAGCGGCGGCGTCGATGGACCCGGCCAGCACCTGCGGCTGGTTGGCGACGACCGCGACGGGATGCCCCCCGAGATGCGCGAGCGCGCAAATGATGGCCCTGCCGAACCGCGGCTGAACTTCGAACCAATCCGGACTATCGAAGACCACATCGAGCACCGCGCGCATGTCATAGACGCGACGGTTGTCGCGCGAGACGATGTCCAACAGCTCCGGCGTCGCCCGCGGCCTGGTGGTCTCGTCCTCGGGCAGCGACGGTGGGTACGACCATGCGCTGGGCGGGAAATATGACAGATAGCGGCGAATGTCGTCGAGCACGGCCTCGTCGTCCTCGGCGACGTTGTGGATCACCCCGCTTGGCAGCGCGACTTCCGGCCCGCCCAGATCCTCTTTCGAAATGTCCTCGCCCGTAGATTCTTTGACCACCGGGGGCCCGGCGGTGAAGATGGTGCCCTGGCTGCTCATGATTCGGAAGTCGCACACCGGGGCGACGAGGGCGCCATGTCCGGCTGAGGGTCCGAGCACGGCGGCGATGGTGGGGACCCGCCCTGAACACTGGGTTTGGGCGAGCAAGTCGGTTGGGGTGCGCCCGTAGTGCCCGCCGGTCGGACGGAACCCGGCGCCGTCGAGAAGCATCACTAACGGGACGCGGTTGCGAACCGCGAGCTCGGCGATCCGGTAGCGCTTGGAGTTGCCTCCAGGCCCGATGCTGCCGGCCAACGTGGTGAAGTCCTCGGCGCCCACCATCACCGGTACGCCGTTGATGTTGCCGGAGCCGGTGATGATCGCGTCGGCCGCGATCTCGCCGCCGACGAGCGTGCCGATTTCCCGGAACGTGCCGGGGTCGAGGAGCCGCTCGAGGCGCGCGCGAGCGTCGAGCTTGCCCTTGCCGCGGTGCTTGTCGAGTCGCTCGGGTCCGCCCATGCCCCGCGCGTGCCGTCGGCGGCGGTCGAGATCCTCGAGCGTCTCCGCCCAATCCTCTGCTTTCGTCATGCGTCCGTCCTTCATACTGGATTGCTTACTGTAAAGTTACCCGCATGGGTAGCGCCCTCCGCGTCAAGATCGACGGGGGAATTCCCAATCAATTGGCACAGGTAGCCGAGGCAGCCGGCGCGCTGGAACAACAGGGGTATGACGGGGGCTGGACGGCCGAAACCAGTCATGATCCGTTTCTGCCGCTGCTGTTGGCCGCCGAGCACACGTCGCGAGTCGAGCTCGGCACCAACATCGCGGTGGCCTTCGCGCGCAATCCGATGATCGTCGCCAACGTCGGCTGGGACCTGCAGGCTTACTCACAGGGGCGCTTCATCCTGGGTCTGGGCACCCAGATCCAGCCGCATATCGAAAAACGATTCAGCATGCCCTGGAGCCATCCGGCACCGCGGATGCGCGAATTCATTTCTGCCATTCAGGCCATCTGGTCTGCCTGGAGGGACGGCACCGAGCTGCGTTTCGAGGGCGAGTTCTACACGCACAAGATCATGACCCCGATGTTCACGCCCGAGCCGCAGCCCTATCCGCTGCCGAAGATCTTCCTCGCCGCCGTGGGTGAGGCGATGACCGAGATGTGTGGTGAGGTCGCCGACGGCCACCTCGGTCACCCGATGGTCTCGAAGCGCTACCTGGATGAGGTGACGATGCCGGCGCTGCTGCGCGGCTTGCAGCGTTGCGGCCGTAATCGCAACGACTTCGAGGTGTCGTGCGAGGTGATGGTGGCGACCGGTGAGAATGACGCCGAATTGGCGGCGGCCATGACCGCCACGCGCAAGCAGATCGCCTTCTACGGATCAACGCCGGCGTACCACAAAGTGCTTGACTTGCAGGGCTGGGGCGACCTGCAGGCCGAATTGAACCGCCTCTCCAAGCAAGGTGAGTGGGACACCATGGGCTCGCTCATCGACGACGACATGCTCGACGCCTTCGCCGTCGTCGGGCCGGTCGACACGATCGCCGCGGCCCTGCGAAGTCGGTGCGACGGCGTGGTCGATCGCATCCTGCCGATATTCGTCGGGGCTTCCGATGTTTCTAGGGCCTGTGTTACCGCCGCACTCAAGGAGTTTCGCCAGTGAGCGCACCCACGATGGACGAAGCTGCCAAGTTATTGGCGGATCCGTTGACCTACACCGATGAGCAGCGATTGCACGCGGCGCTGGCTCACCTGCGCGGCAGCGCTCCGGTGTCGTGGGTCGATGTGCCGAACTACGCACCCTTCTGGGTGATCACCAAGCACGCGGACGTCATGGACATTGAGCGCGACAACATGGTGTTCACTAACTGGCCGCGCCCGGTCCTGGCGACCAGGCAGGGCGACGAGCTGCAGGCCGCCGCGGGAGTACGCACGCTGATCCACATGGACGACCCGCAGCATCGGGTGGTGCGTGCGATCGGCTCGGACTGGTTTCGCCCCAAGGCGATGCGGGCGCTGAAGGTTCGAGTCGACGAGCTTGCGAAGATCTACGTCGACAAGATGATGGCCGCGGGTCCCGAGTGTGACTTCGCTGCGCAGGTCGCGGTCAATTACCCGCTCTACGTGATCATGTCGCTGCTGGGCCTGCCGGAGGCCGACTTTCCGCGCATGCTCAAACTGACCCAGGAGTTGTTCGGCAGCGCCGACAGCGAATTCAAACGCGGTGCCGCAGAAGGGGATCAGCTGCCGGCGCTGCTGGACATGTTCCAATACTTCAACGCCGTTACGGCGTCGCGCCGTGAGCACCCAACCGAGGATCTGTCGTCGGTGATCGCCAATGCCCGCGTCGACGGCGAGCCGCTGTCGGATATCGACACCGTGTCCTACTACCTCATCGTTGCGACCGCCGGTCACGACACCACCAGCGCCACCATCTCCGGTGGCCTGCACGCGCTGGTCGAGAATCCCGACCAGCTCGCGCGCCTGCGCGACAATCTCGGACTCATGCCGCTGGCCACCGAGGAGATGATCCGCTGGGTCACACCGGTCAAGCAATTCATGCGCACCGCCGCCAAGGACACGACGGTGCGTGGAATCCCCATCGCCGCAGGAGAATCCCTGCTGCTGTCTTACGTGTCGGCCAACCGCGACGAGGACGTCTTCGACGACCCCTTCCGATTCGACGTCGGGCGCGACCCCAACAAACATCTGGCCTTCGGCTACGGCGTCCATTTCTGCATGGGTGCCGCCCTGGCCCGCATGGAGGTCAGCAGCTTCTTTACCGAGTTGCTGCCACGGCTGAAATCCATTGAACTGACCGGTGATTTGCAATTCGTCGCGACCACATTCGTCGGAGGCCTGAAACACCTGCCGGTTCGCTACTCGTTCGGGTGAGTGAGCCGGTGGACGGGTCTTTGAGGAACGGGCCAACACCGTCTTCTGGACCCGTGGAGTCCGCTCGATACACTTCTCGCGTGACGCCTAGGATGATCGTCATCACCGGCGCCAGCGACGGCATCGGCGCCGCGGCAGCGCGCGGGCTCAGCCAACAGGGCGAGGACGTTGTCGTGGTGGGCCGATCGGAAAGTAAGACCGCCGCAGTGGCCGCGGAATTGCGAGCGGACTATTTCATCGCCGACTTCGCCGACCTGTCCCAGGTGCGGGCCTTGGCGGAGAAAATTCGGTCCGAGCATCCGCGCATCGACGTACTGCTCAACAACGCCGGCGGCATGGGCACCAAGATCCACCTGACACCCGATGGCTATGAACACACGTATCAGGTCAACTACTTGGCGCCGTTTCTGCTGACCACCCAGTTATTGGATGTGCTTCTCGATTCCCGTGCCACCATCGTCAACACGACCAGCTCATCGCACAGGTTGGTTTTCGGGGCCACTGTCGATGATCTCGAGAACACGGCAAGGCGCCGGCCCAGCACCGCCTACGCCTTATCGAAGCTGGCAATCGTGTTGTTCACCAGGGAATTACACCGGCGCCACCATGCTGGCGGGCTCTCTGTTGCCACAGTTCACCCCGGCTATGTCTCGTCCAATTTTGGGCGGGCATCGGGATCGCGGTTCCTGGCATTTATGCAGCGGTAACGCACACAGAAGGATCGAAAGGAACGCAATATGACACAAACGAATACGGCGACAGTAAAGACGCTCACTGCGGAAGTGCGCGTGTTGATGGTAGGGAGCCGACAAGTAACGCTCTCTGTTGCAAAACAATTGGACCGAATGAATACCTATGAGCATAGTGTGGAGGGGATTACGGCGTTTGGACGGGTGAAGACTGGAGCCAAAGACGAAGATGGCAAAGAGATCAAGTTGGAAGTTATTGGGCGATCTAATCGCGCATCGGATTACGGCGCTCTCGTTATCTTTGAGTTTGATGGTGAACACGGTTTGATGAATGATGAAGATCTGGCAGCTTTTCGGAATTGGGGAGAGTTGCCCCTTATCGTGCTAGCGGGGTTGAAATGAGTGACGAGAACGAAGACAACGTGATTGAGGGAGAGATAGTGGAGAATCTTCCTGCTGTAATTCCTAGGGTGACCTATCGAAGTGAGGAACCTATCAAAGAGCGAGACTGGCCACAAGGGCCGTCGCCCGAAAGGAGATGCAGAGCACACAAGAAGACAGGCGAAAGATGCAAAAACGCTGCGTTACAGGGCAGTACGGTCTGCCGTTTCCACGGTGGAGCTGCAAAGCATGTGAAGGCAGCGGCAAGAGCTCGTCTCGACAATGCAGCTGACTTGATGGCTCGCAAGCTTTTAGGTTTAGCAGTTGCGGCCGACAGTGAAACAGTTCAATTAAGCGCAACAAACAGCGTGCTTGATCGGGTAGGCATCACGAAGCCAACGGAAGTTGTACTGTCTCAGGGTGATTCAAAGCCTTGGGAGGAAGTTTACGAAGATATAGCCGGCGGCCTTACGCGTGAAGAATCTAGAGCCGCTAGGGGTTACGTGCCCAACGCGTTCGAAGCGCCACCTACCCAACGTGACAGCCCTGCCCAAACCACACCACCCTACCAACCCACGGCGGACCAACGCGGTAACGCTCAGGAATCTTCACGCGAAGCGCCAGTACGAGATACTCGGCGCGGCGATTCCGGCCCTGAGAGACAGGCTCAGGGGGCCGTCCACCACATTCAGGGGGAGGAAGCTTTGCGCGTTGCCGGACAGCTGGCAAGAGAACAGTTGGCGCTGGAAAGTCCACACAAACGGTACCCGCGTCCGTAAGCAGGGAGTGAGCCTGAAGCATTGTGCTCTTAACTACGGGAAACACGGCTTAAGGCACATATCTACCTATGCGCTAACTATGTGCGGTGTTAAGCGAGGTTATCGGAACATCCATCTGTGGCAAATGTATCTTATGCTTGTGTCGCTTCCAGTGCAGCTAAAGCTAAGGCGCTCAAAGCGTTTGAAACAGTCTCATCGCGACCAGCAACAGAGTTTTGGTAACGCATGGCAGACGCAACAGTGCTGTGTCCTAGTCTCGCTTGGGTTTCCGCAAGCGTAGCGCCAGCTTGTGTAGCCATAGTACCTCCAAAGTGCCGCAAAGCGTGAGCGTGAACGTCGTTACGCCCGACAACCTTTCCTGCACTGGCCAGCATGTTGTTAAACGCTTTGTTGCTGAGATGCTTGCATTTGCCGGCAGATGTAAAGAGTAGCGCCTCACCATCTTTGGCATGGGCCGCTTTGGGGTAGACTTGGTGTCACAATTGCATCTCCGGTGGCGTCATCCTTTGTCTCTCAATAAGATTCGGGTGGCGCCACTTCTGTAATCTAGTTGGTGTGCGCTTCATTACTCTCGCCTTTCGGCGTATGTGTGCTTACAGCGATTCGACGAACTTGTCGAGGTCCGAAATCTTCCAGTAGGCGTGTCTTCCTACCACTTTGGGCTTCGGCAGCAAGTCTGTCCTGTAGGCGTAGTGCTTCAGTGTTTCAATGGCGAAGGTGTCAATGCCTTTGATCTGAACGTATTCGACAGCCTTGTCTTTACGAACCCATTCTGCCCGTTCGGCAATTGCTGGCATGTGGAGGCTCCATTCGTAAGGTGACCCAATTTGCTTGAGTCTCGAGGGGTTCCTGGCACAATCTTAGCGCACTGGTCTGCCGGCAAAGGTCACGATTTGGTAAAGACTCCTCGTAAAGTATTGACACACAACGTGATTCGTGCGAACTGAGCGAAACACGACCTATTGCGCGAGAACCAACCAAACGATCCATCACGTACACAACGCTTCTGATTGCGTTGGAAAAGAGGGAAAAGACCCGCCGTGCAAGACAGAAGACAAGAGAGAAAGAAGCGTCCCAACCACCTGCACACGCAAGACGGCCAACCTAGGTGAGAACCTACAAAACCGGCCCGACGGGGGGTCTTCTAACCCAACCACGTAGCGAACCAGCGTAGCTGGTGAGCGTCCCAAGCCAAACCACACCGGCGGAACAGCGCGGGTTTAGCTTAGCTGAGCCAGCTCTGTCGACGGCATCTGAATTTTGACCCCCTGGCGGCGGGTGAAAATTGACCCCCTGGGTGGTGTTGGTGATTATTCTTCGGTAGTCGCGGCCGCGGGTGGGCGGCCGATGTCGCGGTCTTTGAGTCGGTAGCTGTCTCCTTTCAGGGTGACTAACGGAACGCAAACCGTCTTGGCTGGACACTGGG
>Ga0209040_10004417_pt1 | contig 10612 bp, 12 predicted proteins | sample BogFormECP12_OM3_FD_188240 | JGI IMG/M metagenome (GOLD analysis project Ga0209040, IMG submission 188240) | Bog forest soil microbial communities from Calvert Island, British Columbia, Canada - ECP12_OM3 (SPAdes) (version 2) | ecosystem: Environmental > Aquatic > Freshwater > Wetlands > Bog ... | reverse complement strand
GTAAGTGCTTCTATATAAAGTACTTGGAGGCGGGGACGGGAATCGAACCCGTGAATAGCGGTTTTGCAGACCGCGGCCTTACCACTTGGCTACCCCGCCATTAACTTCTCTCTATCAGGCATTTATGCATCTGAGATCTGTGTAGAGCTGAGTGCAGTTGACGGCATATTGACATATACGGCACACTCATGCGAATATAAGCGCATGAGAAGGCCAACGTTGCGCATAGTCGAATACCGTCATTCGGCAACCGCGAAGTATTGCATCGAAGGCCTGAGAGTCAACGGGAAGCGTAAGCGCCTTTTCTTTTCTACCAGAGATTCGGCTGAGCGCGAATTGCAACGGCTCAAGATCAAGCAGCGACGGGAAGGCGAGACCGCGCTCGCGATTCCGGATTCATTGAGGATTATGGCCAGCGAATGCGCTGACAAGCTGAAGCCGTTCGGAAAGACTCTCGTCGATGCGACTGAGTTCTTTCTGAAGCAGCTGGGTGATGAGCAGCGCAGCATCACGGTTTCCGAGCTGATGACAGAATTTCTGGGGGCCAGGCGGCGAACAAGACGATCCCAAATTCATCTTGCGGATCTCCAGCGGCGCCTGGGAAGGTTCGCCGAGTCGTTTGGGATTCGACCGATTCGAACGCTTACGTCAAAGCAAATCGAGACATGGCTGCATGAGCTAGAGCTCGAACCGCAAACCATCAACAATTATCGCTCACGGATCGGCGCGATGTTCTCGTATGCGATACGGAGGGAATTGCTGGAGCGTAATCCGATCGACGCGATCGAAAAGATAACGATCAGAGGCAAACCGCCCGAGATATTCCAGCCAGAGGAGCTTCAGTCTCTCCTGGATGCTTCTCCGCCGGATCTTCTTCCCGTTCTGGCGATCGGGGCGTTCGCCGGTCTGCGAACGGCCGAGTTGCTTCGTTTGGATTGGAAAGACGTCGAGCTGACGAGAGGGTATATTCACGTATCGGCTGCCAACTCGAAAACCGCGCAACGTCGGTTGGTGACGCTTGCGCCGAACCTCGTAAATTGGCTCCGCCCGTATACGAACCTGGAGGGGAAAGTCTATTCGCGATCTGAGCGCGATCTTCACAAGGATCTTGTGGCGCTGTGCGGGAAAGTAGGTCTCCAAAAATGGCCGACTAACGGGCTCCGCCACAGCTTCGCGTCATATCATCTCGCTCTTCACAAAAATGCGCCGGAATTAGCCCTGGAACTCGGGCACGCCAGCCCAAAGATGATCTTCACTAATTATCGGGAGCTTGTTACCGACGAGCAGGCGGAACGCTACTGGGCTATTCGATTGAACACGCGCGCTGAAAACGTCATTCCTATGGAAGCCGAGGCGACGAACGTCCTACCATTGGAGGCGACTGCTCGCTAGTGAACCCCAAGCCACGACCGCGGCAAAAGCAAGCGTCGGCATCCTCGGAGCCCGAGGCGCAAGAGATGCATCCTGAGGAAACCGGAAACACCATCAGCTTGGAGCTGTTAGCCACGACGATCTTTGGTTTGAAGAGCCTACCGGAATTCACTTCGGAAGATCTCGACTACCTTGGATCTATCGCGCGCAATTGGCTTACGAATTTTCAAGGCCTCCTGTGGGGGCAAACACAGATTTCACTCGCGTTGTTGACACGTACTGCAATCGAGCTGAGAAAACTTGAAGATCACACTGCCGGCGACATAGATCCGGAAGAGATTCGGTTCATCGGCCTAAAGGCACTCGGGCAACTCAAAACCTGGTCGGAGCGACTGAAACGCGCCGAAGCACAACCTCGCCTGGAAGCCGAGTTTCAACGAAAATGCCAAAGTAGGCCGATTCCTCTCGATAAGGCAGCTAGGCGGGTAACTAAAATCCGACGGACTGAAGATGCGAGGACTTGGCTACACCGTTTCCTGAATCATGTCTTTCTGAATGGTAGCAAGGTATTTCACCGGCCCGACCTACGTTGGATAGTTCAGATCTGGCGAAGCGGCGACAAAACCCCTGGGACTGGGATTCCTTCGGATTTCATTGAAAGTCTGGCTGAGGAGTATAAGACTTGGAGGCGGGAGCAGGACTCGTTTCGTCAGCGGAAGGTTGCCTACGCGCGCTGGAATTCCACGAAGAACAGCGAGAAATAGCGTTTATTTGCTAATCGACGCAAAATTTCGCTTGCACGCGTCTTACAACAAAAATGCCGATGCATTTCGCAACTGCGCGCGAGGAGTAGAGAACGACGCTCCCGATGCAATTCGCGCGTTTATCATGAGGCGATTGACCGTCCGGGCTGCACTTCGCAAGTAGGCCCGCTGCTAAGGTTTCGTCTCAAGATGAAACCTACTCTGCTATCAAAACCACTAACCAAACGCGAGCTTGCGGAATGGTTAGGTGTTTCACCTCGTTATTTAGAGGCCGAAGTTAGTCGGGGCACCCTCAGGATGCGCCGTTTATCTGCGCGTGCGGTTAGATTCCTGCCGGGAGATGTCGAAGCCTGGCTGAACGCGAAGGCAACTATTCCGGTTGAGGAGGTGGTTTGATGAAAGGCTCACCGCCTACAAACGCAAAAGCCTCCGCCGCTGACCGGAGGCTGAAATCAAATGCGCTATCCGTTATAAAATACCGCATCGGGTCACTCGTTCGATTTCCGCTTCGAGAGCTGTTTTGGAGTAACCAGCAGCGACTTTGCGCGGATCGACACCGAATTGGAGCAAAGAGCTCGCAACGCGCGGGAGGCTGAAAATGGCGAAGATTGATTTCGACGAGATCCGGCGCCACTTTCCTTTGCCGGTATATTGTGAGGCCCGCGGAATTCGGTTGAAACGCTCCGGACGGTTTTTGATCGGAAAATGTCCCATCCACCAAGAGCGAAGCGGTGAAGCGTTCACGATCGATCCTGAGGCCCAGCGGTGGCGTTGTCGCGGCAAGTGTTCACGTGGCGGAGACGTGATTGATCTGGAGCAAGCACTCGGAGGTGGCACGCCGATGGAAGCGACTGCGCGCCTTATCGCTGGCACATCGAGCTGGGACGCGCCCACTCAACCCAGGAGCGAACAAAAGCCACGAAGCACTTCAGAATGGAGTTGGCGTGAACATCTCCGAGCCGGGAGTGCAAGTGAATTGCGGCACCTCGCCAACCACCGAGACGTTGCAATTGAAGGTGTTCGCGAAGCTCACTCTCGCGGACTCCTCCGCTTCATAGACAGTCTAGAAGGTGTCGCATGGGTAATCACGGATAAAACTCGCCAGCAGGCTGTCTGGCGTCGTCTCGACGGCAAATCTTGGAACAGCGGAGCAAAGGCAAAGCTTCTACCCGGTTGCACTGGTAAGACACCGATCGCGGTTCCCGAGGTTTTACCGTTCGAGGCTATCTCGATCGTCGAAGGCGGTCCGGACGCTCTCGCATGCTTTGGGCACGCGTGGGCGGACGGTTGCGTGGATCAACTCGGCGTTGTCTGTATGCCGAACACGAACGCGGACTTCGGGCTCGAAGACGCTCGACTCCTTGGCGGGAAGCGGTTCCGAATCTTTCCGCACTCGGACGAAGCCGGGGTAAAGGCGGCCCTTCGTTGGTGCGATCAACTCGAGCCGATAGCGGCAATTGTCACCATTTACCAATTCGCCGGACTATTTGGGACCGACGGCAACCCCGTGAGGGATTTGAACGATCTCGCACGGATCGACTACGACTCGTGGGAGATGAACCGCTCCAGCATCGAGGGGTTGATGAGGTTTTAAAGATGGTCGGGACCATTTCAGCGGAGCAATTCCGGCAAGCGCACGGAAGACCGGAAGGAGAGAAGCCGGACGGTGCCGAACCAATAACTTTGCCTTTCCCGGATTTGTCTTTTGATGCCTTATACGGGCTTCCGGGAGAATTGGTAACGGCGATTGATCCACACACAGAGGCAGACCAAGCGGCAGTTTTAACACATCTCTTAGTTGCGTTTGGAAATCTTGTTGGTGCGTCGCCTTATTTTGAAGTGAGTGGCACCCGGCACGGCGTGAGACTCTTTAGCTGCATCGTTGGCAAAACCTCGAAAGGGCGCAAAGGTTCATCATGGTCGCATGTGCGCCGCTTACTCGGCGAGATCGATCCAGCTTGGTCCAAGGCTTGCCAAGCATCCGGGCTTTCAAGTGGTGAGGGGTTGATTCACGCGGTTCGAGATCCTGTTAGGAAGCAGGAAGAGATCAAAGAAAGAGGGAAGCGCACAGGCCGGTTTGAAGAAGTGTTGGTTGATTCTGGCGTCGAAGACAAGCGGCTTCTTGTAATCGAAGAGGAGTTCGCCCGCGTGCTGAAGGCCACGCAGCGAGAAAGCAACATTCTTTCAACGGTGATCCGTAGCGCGTGGGACTGCGGAGGCCTTCGGACTCTGACGAAAGGATCACCGGATAAAGCGACAGGCGCGCATATCTCCATTATCGGCCATATCACTGAAGAAGAGTTGCATAGGCAACTTGCCGACAATGAGTTCTTCAACGGATTCGCTAACCGTTTTCTTTGGGTGTGCGCCAAACGAACAAAGTTTTTGCCGGAAGGCGGTTCTTTGAATATGAGCGAGTTGACCCCGGCGATAAATCGACTCACCGAAGCAGTAAATTGGGCGACTCAAGTCGAGGAGATGGAGCGGGACGCGGAAGCTCGCGAATTGTGGATGTCTGTTTACCATACCCTGAGCGCGGAAAGTTCGGGTCATTTTGGTGCAGCCACGTCACGGGCTGAGGCCCAGGTGTTGCGACTCTCTATGGTCTACGCGCTTGCAGATCATACCCAATTCATCACTGCTGCGCACCTTCGGGCGGCACTTGCCTTTTGGAAGTATGTAATTGATTCGGCACGTTATCTATTCGGCAAGCAGGCCCTCAGCGATCACGCAATCAAGGCCCTGACCTACATTCGATCGCATCCAGAAGGAGCGACACGAAGCGGGCTCTCCACGGAAGTCTTTCAGAGGAACCGAACCAAGCTACAAATTGCTGAAGATCTCGAAACCTTACGCTCGTTAGATTTGGCGTACCCTCAAAGCGAAGCAACCAACGGACGTCCCCTCGAACGGTGGTTCAGTTCGAACGGCTCACATGGTACGAAATAAACGATTTACACGAAGAATGTCTGTTGATGCGGTTTTGCGGCGCGTGAGTCGGTACGAATATGTACGAATTAAGTCTGCCGAAACCGGAGCCCGTTCACTTAATTTCGTATTTATTCGTTCGCGTGCGTGCCTTGCGAATCAAGTCTGGAAGCCTTTCTTCGTCAAAAACGTTTATTTCGTACGCCGAGAAAGAGAAGTCACTCAGAAGATCCGGCTCTCGCCACGAAATGAACCAACCTACGACAGAGAAGTATCAAACGCTGTCCCAACAAAACGGGGACCTAGCGAACTTCGCAGAGGTGCGACTAACCGACTCGCGGGCCGGAGCTTTTAGGCCGGCAAAGCTGCCTATAGTCACCGCCTCGGTGATCCTGCGCAAGCTCGCGGCCTATCCCCGTCAGAACGGCCTGGCGCTCGCGCTGCGTCCGAACCCTCCGATAAACAGCATGCTGGTAGCTATGGGTACGTGATCTAGGACGCACATAACGGGCAAAGGCAGCATCAGCGTGACGAGGAAAGAGAGCGCAGAGATTCTCAATCCCCGACCAGCCCAAAGTTTCGCGCGATGAAACCATGGCTGCTCGGCAAGAGGTATGAGCACAAATAACGAGAGAGTCGTCAGAAAGATCGTCACCGCCCAGGCGACCTCCAACCATTCAAGGATGTGTTTCATTTCCACCAATCCGCTTCATTTGTTGGGTCGTCAGTCAGACCCTCTGGGTACGAATCTTGGTATTCATTCGCATCCAAATTGATCGTGATCCAACTGCCGTCAAATGGAGGCGTGAACCCCTCAGGTATCCAGAGCAACCAATCCCCTTCGGGCGTTCTCATCCGGTCCGATGATTCCGGCTTTCGGTCAGGATCATGGGCGAAATATGTTGTTCTCTCCTTAGCAAACGACCTGCCGCCACGATAATCAAACTGATCCGGCACACGTAATTGCAATGGGTATGGATATTACCGCCGCTACGTATGGGCTCTACGTGGAACGATCTTTATGCTGCTCTGGCAGCGGCTTGATCGGGCCTCGGTCAGCACGCGACCAGCACGTCATGCCCGAAGTACTCGATCTCCACCGCGCCCCGCCACTGCTTGTTTAGATCAACAAAAATTTTGCATTCAGGATAGTTTGCATGGCACCGAATGAACAGCTCTGCTTCTTGCACAAATACAGATCTGAAGTCCGGTCGGCACAGAATATAACTTGTTGGCGCAAAAGCAGAACGGACTGAGTCGATCTTTGTTCCCGTCCAACATGAAGCGTGCGGTCGCCTCGTTAACGCCGAGCGTCATAGGATTGAGGAAGTCATCGACTGCGACGATACCGGCTTCCGAGGTTATTTCGGCGGCGAGATTGAGATCAAATAGGACATCCCGCGCCATATGTGAGCCGTCGATGCTGATGAATCTCGGTTTGCTCTCGATGCGTTCGATGTATTCTGCCGTTGAGAGATCGTCAGATCGCCCGACATGAACCACCAACAGCTTTGCCAAATCTGGGAAATGATGCCGCATGGCATTCTCGAAATCGGAAGGCGTTAAGAACTGGAACGTGTCTATTCCGAGAACGTGGGCGCCTGTTGCTCTCGCCTCCGACAGGAGGATCGACAGGTATTTCCCCTTGTACAGGCCGATCTCCAGTAGGCCAGCCGCGCAGTCGAATTCGCGCTGCTTGCGAAGCAGCGCAATGCTCAGATGGGCGGCTGGTCTTAAAAGAAATCCCTCAAGTCAAGTAATTCGTTGTCCTGCATGTACCGGTCCTACCCGTTTGCCCCTCGCATATTGTAATCTCACAGAGCAAACACCAGCAAACGATGGGCGTCAAATTTACAGAGCAAATGCGGGATTGACGACATTGAGGCTGGGCTCGTCTGTTGACCATTCATCCTGCTGCTTATGTCTTCTGAGGATTATAAGGGCAGGTTAAGGGCAGTAACAATACTGGGATGTGTTATAGGAGTTGGAAAAATCGGGCTTGTCCATTAGCCAGTGGAAACTGTTATGGGTTGGGTTAGGGATTGTCGTCAGACTATTTTGTCGCTGCGCGAGCTTGCCTAGCCCATGCATCGCTGTTCCTGTATTCTCAAGAAATTGGTTGCTCCGCCAAAACAGTCGTGTTATCAACCGCCTGTAAAATTTCCAACAAACAACAGTTGCTGATAAATGGTAAAAATTCTCTCCCGTGCTGACGGAAGGGACGAAGAAACAAAGGGGACCCATTTGAACACAGACTTGCCGCAGCCGGCACCCTCAGCACCGGCCGACTCTCTTATTACCGTCAAGCAAGGGGCAAGGTTTGGAGCGCTCATTCGACGAGCCTTCTCCGCATTCCTCCTGATCGGCGTATTACTGGCATGTGTTCCGCTAATGCCTTTCTTCCCCCACGCAGGGATCGATTCAGCATGGACGTATGCGATGAACGAAGCTGTCGCGCATCGAATGGTATTCGGTCGTGATATTATTTTCACATTCGGGCCATATGCCTCCGCATTCACTCGGCATTATCACCCCGCGACAGACCACCTAATGCTGATCGCCGATACGTTAGTCGGACTTGCTATCGCAGCAGGGGGGCTGGCGCTGGTAAGTAGAGGCCGCATGGGGTATCTGCTGCCGCTTCCTGCAGTCCTTGCGCTTATTTTCCCGCCCGACGCAATATTCTTGGTCTTGCCGCTGATATTCTTTCTGGTTTCTGTGCGAGTAACCTTGCCCGCGGCCCATAAGTGGAAGTTGCCCGGCAACTGGTCGATCGCGGCGTCTCTCGCTGTAATGATGTTGGCGTTGAGCCTTCTCCCTTTGGTGAAGGCGACTCTCGGCGCTATGTCGGTCTCATTAGGTGGGCTGGGATTGTTACTGTTGCTTCTCTGGCGCCCGCGATGGGCACTCATCCTCGGGGCGGTTTTCGTCGCGGGCTTGGTAGGCTTCTGGTTGGCCGCCAAGCAGCCGATCTGGGCACTCCCAGGTTTCTTTATAGCTCAGATGCCGATCATATCAGGCTACGGCGACGCGATGTCGCTCACGGGTTTGCCGGTACACCTTCTTTGGTACGGGATTAACGCAAGCTTGATTCTACTCGCCGGCCTTCTGTTCTTTGCGCGCGGCGGGGGCCTCTCTGGTAAGACGCTGTGGGTTGGACTCGCGCTTTCGCTCTTTCTAGTGTTCAAGGCAGCGTTCATTCGAGACCATGGGTTTATCGCAGCAGACTTCATCCTTCTTGCGTCATTTTTCGTTGCAACAAGTCTTCCACATAAAGTCGCAGCGATCATTATCGCCAGCAGCGTCGCTGCATGGTTCCCGACAAGGGAGCATTACTTTGGCATGCAAAGCGGGAATCTCATTGCGTCGCTCGAACATTCGGAGACGTTCGGACACTTGTTGGAAGGGCTTCGAGTCCGACTGAGCAGCGGGCAGGATTTGCGCAAACAATTCGAGGCGGCACGCGCGAAGATTCAACAAGATTATCCTCTGCCTCGCGTCGATGGTAGCGCCGACATCTATCCATTCAGTCAAGATATTCTGCTTGCTAGCGGACTGCAATGGTCGCCCCGGCCGATCATACAAAGCTATTCCGCGTACGAACCAAACTTGGCCGATATTAACGCTGACCACCTGTTAGGCACTTTGGCACCGCGTCATGTCTTTTTCGATGTGTTTCCAATAGACGGGCGGCTTGCTACGCTCGAAGATGGGAAGAGCTGGCCGTTGCTTCTGACTCGCTACGGAATGGGCGGCCGCGCTGGGCACTTTCTTGTGCTCGATCGGAATCCGGGCGTCACTACCGCGCCAGAGATGGAAGATATTTCCACGAGCACACAGAGGCTCGGTCAACAGTTCAGCTTGCCGAAAATAAGAGATCCGGTCTGGGCGGAAGTCGGTGTGAGGCCGACGCTCCTCGGGCGAATCTTCGCCGTTTTGTTCAAGCTGCCTCAGCTGCACATTCTAATTCGATACGAGGACGGCTACACGGAGAGCTTTCGATACCTAGCGGCGATGGGGCGCTCCGGGTTCATTATTTCTCCGGTGATTCATGACACTGCTGACTTTGCGGCCCTAGTGACCACAGGTCGCGAGAAATATTTCTCCGGCGCGCAACCGACGTCAGTAGGGATCATGGGAGACGCTGGGACTCGCCTCTTCTGGGAACGCACCTTTGAAGTGCGTCTTCGCCGGATCGAACTCCCAGTTCAACCGGGAGCAGAGAAGTTCGTCTATGACGAATGGGTTTCCGATCCTCCCATGAATCGGGAGATCGCTGGCCCTGCGGATTGCGGGATCAGTGCAGTCAATCGGAAGCTGGTTACCACGCAGGCGGTTGACGCGAAAGGGCCTCTTCACGTTCTAGGTTGGGCCGCAGTATCCGCACAGAAGGGCATAGCGGCCGACGAAGTGTTTGTCACGCTGGCGAACGATGATGGCAGCCTCCGAACCGCTCGGGCTCGAGCAGTCCCCCGCCCGGATGTGAACGCCTACTTCAAGCATCCCGAGATGGGCGACGTTGGCTTCGAAGCGATTCTCGATACCAGTGATTTAAGAGGAAAGTTCAAACTCCAAATCTACGTCAGACGCCAGAAACAATTCTTCTCTTGTCCTAACATCGTTGAGATACGCTATTAACATCTTAAGGTCCATGATTTTTAGGTATTTGTGCGACTCGAAGTCAATGGGTTGAGTCCGGGGAGTAAGGCTGGTGTCGGACTGCATTTAAATCGTAGACTACTGAGTGCTAGCACCCCCAGCAATAACCATATTCCGGTGCCGCTCCGTCCGGGGGACGCCCTCTGCGCCGGCCTGGCGGCTCCAGGCATAACGGGCGGCCGTGGCGGCGAAAGCGGCGGCGGCGGCCTCAAAACAAACTCCGGCGAAGGCTCCGGTGCAGGCTGATAAGTTGGAATCTCCCTCAATCGATACGTTTTCGGGAGCGGAATCTCCTCCAACAGTTCGCTTCGAGCTCCCGGAGGCAATTGGCAATCGAAGGATTCCTCCAAAGGTCCGCGGCGCAGATAACGGCTCCAGGGGTGCCCGATTTCTGGCACAGGGAGGGTGCCAGTACCTTTAGAAATTCCTCCCGGCGCTTTTGGAAATCGATTGCCGGGGCGACAGCAACGACTGTCCAAAATGGTCAGCCGTGTCCACCGCCGCAAGATGCCGCTCACTATTCGTCACCACGCCTCAGCCAAGGCGTCCAGCCGCCATTCCTGGCGCGGTTTGCCGCCTTCGGCTATCCTTAACCCGACTTCGCGGATTCGCGGCGCAAAAAATTATTTTCGTGACGTAAGTCGTTGATTTTGAGGCAGGGTGCCTTGCAAAAACACCGAAAAGCGGCTGTAGTGAAGACCGACCCTATTCTCAAAGGTGACTTTCTGTGAATAATGGCTTGCCATCATGTTTTTGCGCTGCACGACGCGAAAGAAAAATGGCAAGGAGCATCGCTATTGGAATCTGGTAGAAAACCGCCGCGTCGCTAGTGGCCAGGTGGTCCAGCGGCAGGTGCTTTATCTTGGAGAGATCAATGACAGTCAGTGCGA
>Ga0209040_10004415_pt1 | contig 10613 bp, 9 predicted proteins | sample BogFormECP12_OM3_FD_188240 | JGI IMG/M metagenome (GOLD analysis project Ga0209040, IMG submission 188240) | Bog forest soil microbial communities from Calvert Island, British Columbia, Canada - ECP12_OM3 (SPAdes) (version 2) | ecosystem: Environmental > Aquatic > Freshwater > Wetlands > Bog ... | reverse complement strand
GAGCACCAGCCGTTTGTCCGCTCCCAGACAGCGGGATGTTCACGGTGGGAATGGAGCCGGTGTTCACGATGGCCAAGTTTCCGTTGACCGTGCCCCCGGCCTGCGGAGTAAAGATGACGCTGAAAGGCTGGCTCTGGCCGGATGTCAGAATCAGCGGCAGGTTCAACCCGCTCACGCTGTAGCCTGTCCCGGTGATAGTCGCCTGGGTCACCGTGAGACTGGATCCACCGGTGTTGGTGAGAGTCTCGGGGATAGTTAGATTGTTACCTACCTCAACGCTGCCAAAGTTTAGACTCGAGGGACTTGGAGACACAACACCCTCTGTCTGTGAGCCTCCGGAGAGGGCGAGGTTTAACGTAGGAGTCAAGCCGGTGTTCGCGATGGCCAAGTTTCCGTTGACCGTGCCCGCGGCCTTCGGAGCGAAGATGACCTTGAAAGGTTGGCTCTGACCAGCCCCGAGAATCAATGGCAGGCTCAACCCGCTAACGCTGTAGCCTGTCCCCGTCACGGTTGCCTGGGTTACTGTGAGGCTGGATCCACCGGTGTTGGTCAGGGTGGCGGGCTGGCTTTGGTTGTTCCCAACTTGTACGACGCCGAAACTAATACTGGCCGGCGCGACCGCGAGTTGGCCCGGCTTGGTATTGTTCTGCGGCGGAGTTCCTTTATTCGCGTTGCTGAGGCCTTGGCACCCTAACAGCGTCGCGAGGGCGAGAACAACAACAGGCGCGTTCCAGCGAAAAGGAATCTGTTTCATAAGTATTTAAGAAAACCTCTTACCCGTCCCACATCAACTGATCAGGTTCGAAGAGGTAGTCTGAACTTTGGCTGGGGCATTGGATAGGTTTCGGAAGGACATTTGTAAACCCGGCAATTGGCGTATTCACGACCAGCCCAACTTCGCGGGACACATAGAAATTCGTAACGGCGGCTCACGCACTCAAAAGGTCACTTCACCCACCCCGGGTTCTCAGAGAGGACCTGACCGGAAAGACCTCGCGACATGGCCTCTCGGGCAGCGTCCTTTCGTGCTCTTCTGGCCGGGCGCAAGCGTGATTAGCATTGAGATAGGTCGCCGAAGCAACCCACGCTGTGGAAACCCCCAACCACTTAGCGCAACCATCTCCGCAACAAGAACGCAAGCATCGTCGTTTCAGCTTGCAATATCCGGTACGCCTCAGGGTTCAGCATGCTGACTGGATGGTTGAGTTTGATGCCGTCAGCAGTAATATCAGCATCTGCGGCTTGCTGCTGGAAAGCTCTTCCATCATCCCGCAAAATACTCCAGTGAGTTTCATCGTGACGGTTGAAGGTAGCGAGGTTGGTCGCCCCATCCAGTTTATGGGCCAGGGTAAGGTGGTGAGGGTTGACCCGAAGGCGGCAGAGGAAGTGTTCAGGATCGCGGTTGAGTGTGAGCGGCCGATCACTCAAATCGACGCTGATCTGGCTGCCACTGGAAGCTGAGCCGTCAACTCTTACCTTTGCGTGGACTCCCGTCGGACTTGGCGTTGTCAACCGAGGGACTGCGTCAGGTTGGTAATGGCTCAGTCTGATTGTCTCGTTCTAGCCAGCGTGCTTTGCGCAGCGGGGGTGATCCGGGCCAAACCAACGAACTAATCGCGCGTTCGGCCGCTCCCTTGCCCCGGTTTGCCTGTATCCACCTCATTCGCAATTGCTTGACTGATGGTTGCAAGGGCTTGCGAAGGTTGCAAGAATTATCAGCCTTGACAGTGTCTGGTCCTTAGCTTACTTTACTCTTAGTAGTTTACAGATTTCGGTGAAAACTGGCCCCCTCCTGATGGTCACCGGTACTGAGTAAATCCCCCAATAGAACACGGATCTAGGAAATTCCCCCAAGCTAGAACGATTCATGGAGAAAACATGATCAACTCAACCCAGAAGTTCTGGGGTGTGGCTGCAGTCGCACTCTTGTGTCTTGTGCCCTGTGCTTTTGCCGACAGCGGCAGCTTGACTCTGACAGGCGCGGGAAACAACGTCATGGATGGGGTGTACGTCGGGCCCTACTATGCCACGGTTAACGGCGTCACCAACACCGCGGTCATATGCGATGACTTCGCGGACGAAAGCGTTATCGGCAACTCGTGGAATTACACCGCAAACAACTTCTCAACGCTGGGCAGCGCGCTGTGGGGGAACCAGTTGCAGAATTATGAGGGCGCGGCCTGGTTAACCCTCCAGATGCTCTCCCTGAACGGCAACCCGAACAACAACACGCAGGTGGGATACCTCTCGTATGCGGTTTGGTCGCTGTTTGACAAGGCAGCGCTCAACGGCTTGAGTTCGACTCAGCTTGCGGGCGTGAATGCCTGGCTGGCCAAGATTCCCCAGAATCTGGCGCCCAGTCAGTTCGCTAACTTCATCATATTGACGCCCCAGAACTGCACGCCGGGTACCTGTCCGGGGCAGGAGTTCTTCGAAGTAATGCCTGAAGGCGGTTCCGCCGCGTTGTACTTGCTCTGCGCCGGACTGGCATGCTTCGGAGCTATGCTGTTCCGGCCTCGGAAACATGCGACCGCAGCAGGTTCCGGGATGATCTAAGCCGGAGTCCACAGGAGTGGTTTTGCCCGAGCAGCCCTCCCATGGGTAGGCTCCCCCTGTGGACCATTCTGGTTCCAAGCATTTGTTTTCTTTGCGGCCCCGTGAACATAAGTCATTCCCGCCCGGCAACTTGCATCGATGTTGCAAGCAGTTGCAACGGGTTGCAAGAATTCTCAGTCTTGACAGGGCGAGCCAAGGGTGTAAACTCGCGCCTGTAGTTGATATTCGAAAGATTGAGAAGTTTGATGCGACGATCCTACAAGTTAGCCAGTATCTGCGCGGTGTCTTTATTGTTCATGTGCCTTCCTGCGTTCGCCGACTCGAACGACAATTTCTCCAATGTACAGCTCCAGGGAGCCTCCGGTACCGTTTCCGGATCGTTCACCTTCAACAGTCAGACGGATCGGTTTTCCAATGTTTCCATCTCTTTCGTGAGCCCAGTTTTTGGGACTGTTAACGTGAATCTCGGTAACTTCATGGGGCAACAGGGCTGGAATGGGCTGTGGGGGTTTAAATGGTGGGGCCTTGCGAGTAACGGAGATTTTGTTCAGTACAACGTCACTCTTAATGCTAACGGTACGTTCCAGGTAAGTGGAGGGATTGCCGATTGGCAAGGAGACCACGGAACCTTCAACTATTTGTCGGTTCCCGAAGGGGGCGCCAGGCTCTCTTACCTGACGCTGTCCGGGCTGGCTATACTTGCCGGGATTTTCGTTTCCGGGAAGCAGCGGCGCGCGCCAAATACTGTCCGACCCGTCTGACTAACCACTGCATCCGAGCAAAATCAAGCGTACTGGCGCGGTTGTGCCCAATAACTCCTGCTCCAGGTTAAACGGTCGAGACGTTCTTTTCCGGTTTAGGTAGGTGTCCAGGAGCATATTCAATCGAAGAAGGCGAAAGTTTTCTCGTCTTTCTCATCCACTCGGCTGCTCTTTGTTCGGCTTCGAGCAACTGCTCCATGGTCATCGTCTTGTTGGCTTGATTCTTGGCTCTAGCGATCTGCTCCGCTGCGATCAGAAACCACATATACGCGTACACCACGTCCTTCGGTCCAGCTCGGCGCTCCGAATAGAGTTGCGCCAGCGCCAGTTGCGCCGTGGGCAGACCCTTCTCGGCGGCTTTTTGGCAGACGGCTAACGTGGTTTCATCGTGGCCATTCCCACTCGTGAGATTAGCCAACAGAGACGGGAGCAGCGATGACGCGGGAGTGGCCTGGCTCAGAGTCATGAACAACAGTTCAACCCGGCTGGAAACGCCTAACTTGTCGAACACTCGAAACAAGTAGTTCTTGACCGTGTGCTGACTCAAGCCCAGACGCTCAGCGATCTCACGGTTGGTCAGCCCCTCGGCCAGACTGCGAACTACCTCCAACTCACGCTTGGACAGCAGATCGAGGCCGTTGGCGTCGACCGCACGCACCGTGGGCGTGGAAGCCAAGGCTTCCACGGCAAGCGACATCTGCGCGCTGCTGGCCCAGATCTGGCCCTCGTGAACGCTGCGTACGCACTTGCAAAGCGATTCTATGGACTCGTGCCGGCTGAAGATCCCTCTCGCACCCGCGCGGAAAGCGTGCAAGACAAATTCACTCTTCGAGGAATCCATCAGCACCACGGCGCGGATCTCAGGATGCAATGCCCGAAGTTCACGCAACAATTCAAACGTGCGGTTCGGTTCCTCGCCCAGCATTGCACTGATCACCAGAACTTCGGCTTTGTGGGAAATGGCGGTTGCGAGCAAACTGTCAGCATCAGACTCTGCGTTGATCATTTCCAATCCCTGATCCCGCTTCAGTGCGTCTGCGAGCAACTGAGTGTGGATGCGAGTGTTGTCCGCGACCAGGACGCGAATCCGGCCCTCCCAAGAACGTTGGCTTTCCATGAGTCTCTCCCGCGACACGATTCGAATAGGTTCCCTGACGGGGACCAAATCAACCAAGTGCAACCATCGAAACAAGCTTTCCTGGGTACGGGGGCTTCCCGCAGGTGGGGGCAACAAACTTGTTTAATTCGGGGGAGGTCCGAAAAAGCACGAGCTATAATAGGGTCACTGACGGATGTCAAGGACTAGCTTACGAGGCATCAGCCGCGACCTCAAAAAAGTCTACCGTATCTCCAAAGGGAATGCAAGCGAAGGTCGCAAGTGTTTGCACCGGTTGCAGGAGATTGCAGCCATGTGATATTCCCCCGGCCTCCTCTAGGCAGCTCTGCGCTTCCGACTTGGGCTTCAGAATGCTACATGACGTTCCTAAATGCCATTTCTGCATATGTATTATCAATGAGATAGAATCATCTCGACCGCCGATTCTCATGGTGCGACGAGCAGAAGGTGCGTCGGTTTCTCCTCCTCGCAACCCGTCATACAACTCCATTGGATGAGAAAGTATTCTCTAGGTGTATCGTACCTCTGCGCTGAGAGTCTGTACCCTGTTCCGCATGAGAAGTCCATCGCGGAGGCTGTGTGCCTCTTGCAGCAAGCTGCATACGACTGTAATCTCGGCTCACCTTCGGACAGCTAACTCAAAGCAGAGTTCCCATTCCCCTTGTCCGGTAAAGCTAGAGTTTTGCGTGTAAGGCGAACTAGTTTGGAAAGTAGCCCGCGAGGGCAAACGCTACACCAATGAGGAGTCGGCGGGAAGTAAGTACTCCTTCGACCGGTGTGCATCGCGCTTGACACGGACAGCTCATTTGCTATAATGTAGATAGAATTAGTAGAGATTATTCCCCCAAAGGTTTCCCCCTGAGCCCCAAGAAATTGTGTGGGATATTCCTGTTTATTTGGCCGTTTTCCAGGCGTAGAGGTCACATTGTGACCCAGAGGGCGAAGCTATGAGCACCGGCAACCAGTCGTGGGAGTTCTCGAATATGGCGCCGATCCTCGCATGCGGGGTTGAAAACTGGTATGCCGTCCACACCCGCGCCCGACACGAAAGAGTGGTTGTTCAACGGTTGCGCGAACAGGGTGTGACCACGTTTTTACCGCTGGTCACCGAGGTGCATCGCTGGAGCGATCGGCGGAAATCGGTCGAGCTGCCGCTCTTTGCTGGTTACGTGTTTGTGAAACTGGCTCCCAGCGTCGAGGAACGATTGCGGGTGTTGCGCATCGACAGCGTCTTCAAGTTCGTAGGCGATCGCGGACTGGGAACTCCAATCGCGGAAGCGCAAATCGATGCGGTTCGAGCCCTGGTCGGACAGCAAATACCCTGGAGGGCCCATCCGTTTCTCCAAGTCGGACAGCGTGTGCGAGTCCGTGGCGGCGCGTTGGACGGCGTCGAGGGCATTCTGCTCTCTCGAAATGAAGACAACACATTGGTGGTGTCCATCGACGCAATTCAGAGATCGCTAGCCCTTCGCATTCAGGGATACGACGTCGAACCCGTCTAGGATTCTCACGCTTCTCGCTTCTCCCGTGCCTTCAAAAGGATCTCCAATCCCGTGACCGAAAACTCAAACCAAGCCGTACGCCTGCTAGTTGTCAGCAAAGAGCCCACCGTGGTGCGCTCGTTGTGGTCGATCGGAGAAGCGAATTCCTGGCAACTGGAAACGGTGGGCAGCGGTTGGGAAGCATTGGAGTCCGTGCAAGCAGGCATAACGCCGGACCTGCTTCTGCTGGACCTGCCCCGCGGCGACGCCGATAGTTTGCATATCCTGCGCTGGCTGCGCCGGCTTCGTCCTAATTTGCCGATCATCCTGCTTTGTTATCCCGACGATGCCGGGCGAAAAAATGAAGCCATCCGCCTGGGTGCCCAGGATTATCTGGTCAGGCCCGTCGATGACAAGCAGCTCGAGATCGTGATCCGAGGCCAACTCAGTTCCCGTACCGACACCATCGAGATGGAGATTGCCAGTGAGGACATCGAACAGGTCGGTGACGAGGCGTTCTTTATCGGAGCCAGTCCCATTATGCGGAAGCTCCGCGCTCAAGCAGAATTGCTGGCTCAAGCCAACGTTCCGGTGCTCATCCTGGGAGAAAGCGGAAGCGGAAAAGAGACTGCCGCGCGGCTCATTCACAAGCTATCGGTACGCTCCGGTTTCAAATTTCTGAAGGTGAATTGCGCGGCTCTGCCCGGCGATCTGCTCGAAACTGAACTCTTCGGTTACGAGCGAAGTGATTCCACGGGCTCGGTACGATCCAAAGCCGGCAAACTCGAACTATGTGAAAAAGGTACAGTATTGCTCGATGAAATTACCGAGATGCCAACCAGCCTGCAGAGCAAACTCCAGCAGGTGCTGCAGAATAAACAATTCTTCCGACCGGGCAGCGGCGCCACGGTCGACGTCGATGTCCGAATTCTGGCGGCAACCAGCGCCAACATTGAGCGCGCCCTTTCCGAAAAGAAACTACGTGAAGACCTGTACTATCGCTTGAGCGCGTTCACGGTTCAGGCACCGCCGTTGCGCCAGCGTAAAGACGAGCTTCCGCTTCTGCTTCGCCATTTCATGCATCATCTGGCGAAGCACTATGGCCTGCCTCCGCGCACTTTTTCGCCTGAGGTGCTGGATGCCTGCCATTCCTACTCGTGGCCAGGAAATTTGCGTGAACTCGAGGAGTTTGTGAAGCGCTACCTCGTGGTGGGGGACAAAGAACTAATCTTTGCCACTCCGAAATCGGGGCACGCACCGGGTAACGGCAACTCGTTTGGGACAACGGAACTGCTGAGGGAGGAGTCTTCTGGCGGGAATGGGGAGAGATCCTCCAATATCAGTTCACTCAAGTCGCTGGTGCAAAGCGTTCGGTGCGAGGCGGAACGAAACGCGATCGCCACGGCTCTCGAGAAAACCGGATGGAACCGAAAAGCCGCAGCACGGTTGCTCAAGGTCAGCTATCGCACTTTGCTGTATAAGATCGAACAATACCGCATGAGCGCTGCAGAAACTTATCCATCGGCATTTCCCGGAAACGGGCTTAGAGGCAATGGAAAACGGATTTAGCCTCGGACGAGGCCGCATGGCGTTACAATTGCTCAGCTTGGAGCAATCCATGACAATGACGGTGAGGAGCAAGTGCTGGCGGCGGGCAGCGATGTTGGTCATCTGCATTCTGATCTCCGGTTGGCTGGCGGCGCAGACTGACTCCTCGAAAAACACAAACAGCAACCATGCTGGAGCGCAGACGGTTGCAGGCGATCCCAGTACCGGCGGGACCGCGGCCCGAGCGCATGATGACACCTACGTGATCGGGGCCGACGACGTCTTGTCGATCAACGTGTGGAAGGAACCCGAGGTATCTCGAACCGTTCCGGTCCGCTCCGATGGAAAAATATCACTGCCTTTAGCCGGTGAAGTGCAGGCCAGCGGAGAGACACCGCGCCAGTTAGAGAAGGAACTGGCTGCCAAGCTGCAGAGTTTCATATCCGAGCCCGAAGTTACAGTTATCGTTACCGAGGTTAAGAGCCAGAAATTCAACATCCTTGGCCAGGTCGCACGGCCGGGAAGTTATCCGCTGACGAACGCTTCCACGGTGTTGGACGCAGTCGCTATCGCGGGCGGTTTCAAGGATTTTGCCAAGCAGAAATCAATCTACATCCTTCGCCAGAACCCGGACGGCGGACAGTCGCGCTTGCCCTTTAACTACAAGGACGTTATCAAAGGCAAGAACTCGGCGCAGAACATCAGGCTTCAGCCGCGTGACACCATCGTCGTCCCTTGAAAACAGACATGGTAATCCGAGCCTTCGTTGGTATCATTTTGCTAGCTGCCTCCCCTCTCTGGGCCCAGGTGGACGCCTCGGGCGCCCAAGCGGCTGCAACCGGTCCAGGTGGTAACGGAGGCATGCAGACTCCCGCTCCGGTAAGCGGAGAAGGATACTCGATGGGATTTACCTCCGAAACGCGGGCAAATTACCTCCGCGGAGGAGTGCTTTTCAGCAGCGCCTACGACAGCGACGCCACGACCGGCGCCAATGGCCACGCCGTGAGTGATGAGAGTTATTCGATCTGGCCCACCATCTCGCTGGACGAGACCAGATCACGCCTCCAATGGACCCTGTCTTACCGCCCGGGTTATACGTTCTACCAACACACCAGTTCGCTCGATGCAGCGAACCAGAACTTTGCCACGGCCATCAAGTATCGTCTGAGTCCACATGTGACGCTGAGTCTGCGGGATTCTTTTGTCAAAACCTCCAGCGTTCTGAACCAGCCGAGTTCAGACGCGCCTCCAGTTTCCGGCGGCGTGTCGGTTCCCAATAATTCTGTGATTGCGCCGATTGCGGATGTGCTCACCAACAACGCCAACGCCGCCCTCACCTACCAGTTCAGCGCCAATGGCATGATCGGAGCCAGCGGAAACTTTACCAATATGCATTATCCGAATCAGGCGCAGGTTCCCGGACTATTCGATTCGAGTTCTCGGGCGGGATCGGCGTTCTATAACTATCGGCTTTCGAAGATGCACTACATTGGGGCCACGTACCAGTATCAGATGTTCCTGTCTTATCCGAATGGAGGGCAGAGCGAGACTCAGGCTCACAGCGTGTTCCTTTTCTACACTATCTATTTCAAACCGACGCTGTCCGTTTCGCTGTTCGGCGGCCCCCAGTACTCGGATACGGAACAGTTCGGAGTGTCTCCTTCACGCTCATGGTCACCGGCGGGCGGTGCCAGTTTCGCCTGGCAGGGGAAGCTCACCAGCATTGCCGCGAGCTACTCGAAGACCATCAACGGGGGCGGCGGTTTGGTCGGAGCGGTCCACGCTTACAGTGCAAACGGCTCCGTACGCCGGCAATTCACCCGCACGTTAACCGCGGCAATCACGGGGAATTACCAGAACAACCAGGTTCTGGACGCGCTGCCTGAGTTCAATAACAGCGGGCACACGGTTTCGGGAACCGCCTCGCTGCAGCGCCAGATGGGCGAGCATCTGAACGTGGGGTTGCAATATACGCGGATGCACCAGAGTTACAACAACGTTGCTGCGATCTCGAACACCCCCGACCATGATCGGGGAACGGTCACCCTCTCGTACGAGTTTTCAAGGCCCCTGGGAAGATAGCGGAAAGGTAATTATGGTCGACGAATTCGAAGAGAAACCGGGAGAAGGCATCAATCTGGAGCACTATTTGGGGGTCATTCGTCGCCGCCATATGTACTTCCTGGTGCCCTTTTTCCTGGGCTGGCTCGCGGTCTGGAGCGTGAGTTGGGTTCTGCCTGCGCGCTACAAGTCGGGGACCCTGATCCTGGTGGAGCAGCCGAGCATGCCAAAGGATTACGTGACGCCAAATGTAACGGATGACCTGCAGGCCCGGTTGCAGAGTATCACCCAGCAGATCTTGAGTCGCACTCGTCTTTTGCACATTATTGACGAGCTCAATCTGTATGCCGACAAACGCGGTCGACTGAATCCCGACGAACTGGTCGAACGTATGCGTAAGGATATTGAGATCGCGCTGGTTTTCGATGAACACCATGCGGTGATCACCTCGTTCAACATCTATTATTCTGCTCACGATCCTCACGTCGCCCAGCAGGTTACGAGCGAGTTGACCAATCTGTTCATCAGCGAGAATCTGGAGTTGCGGCAACAGAAATCTGAAGACACCACGAAGTTCCTCGAACAACAGCTGGATACTGCCAGGCAGTCTTTGGCCGAGCAAGAGGAAAAAGTCCGGGTCTACAAAGATCAGCATTTGGGAGAGCTGCCGTCCCAGTTGGCAAGTAATCTCCAGATTTTGACCGGGCTCCAATCTCAACTGCAGAATGAAGAAGATGGTCTCAATGCCGACCGGCAGCAGAACGCTTACTTACAATCGATGCTGGACCAATCGCGTGTTTTGCAGAGAACCACCAAGACTGCCGACGGCACACCTGTAGGAATACCCGCTTTGGACCGGGAGCTGGACAGACTCAAAGCGCAACTCACCGATCTCAGCTCCCACTACACCGATCGCCATCCGGACGTTCGTAAATTGAAAGATCAGATTGCCAAGACGGAAAAAATGCGAGAGCAAGCTCTCGCCGATCTGAAGGCCGGCGCGACTGCCACCTCGGGGAGGGGCAACCCACCCGCGTCGGCGCCGGATGACGTGGACAGGGACGGCTCCACGACGATTCAACTGCAGGG
>Ga0209040_10004414_pt1 | contig 10613 bp, 8 predicted proteins | sample BogFormECP12_OM3_FD_188240 | JGI IMG/M metagenome (GOLD analysis project Ga0209040, IMG submission 188240) | Bog forest soil microbial communities from Calvert Island, British Columbia, Canada - ECP12_OM3 (SPAdes) (version 2) | ecosystem: Environmental > Aquatic > Freshwater > Wetlands > Bog ... | reverse complement strand
TTATGCTCCGGCAACATCTGCTCGGCGCTCGCGTGCATCGCCTCTTTGGTCCGCCAGGAGTTGGTCGCTATGCATCTGCCGGACCCACGGTCGACCAATAGGGACATGCCAAGACAACCGTCGATGCGCTGGAGGATGGGCCAGATGGCATCGCGACAATGCGCAATTCCAGCGTCGATCAACGAGGGTTGCGCGTGGATGGTGGTAGAGCGTGCGTACACGGTCAGCCCATCTCATGTCGGGGCGGCACCCCGGCGGCGCCACCGGTCCACCGGATACCTTCCTCCTACCGATTCGCCCTGGCAATCCGTGTCGTTTCCAGGGCAGGACGAAGGCAGTACCGGCCGAATGCCTGGTTCGGCCGGTACTGCCTGGTGTCTGTAGTTTCATCTAGTGAGTTCCCAGGCAGGAAGGCGGCTATGGCCGGGATCTCGGCTTTTCGGTCGGATGAGGCGCGCGCTGCGTACTGTCAGCTCTACGACGCGGCGCTTGCGATTAGCCCCATCCCGCTGACGGAATCGGATATTGAGACGACGTTCGGACGCACGCACGTGCTCAACGCCGGCGATCCGTCGAAGCCTCCGCTTGTCGCGCTCCATGGATCGTCGATTAGCTCGACGTCGTGGGTACCGTTCCTGCCCGTCCTCGCAGCGACCCACAGCGTGACGATGATCGATGCCATCGACGAGGCGGGTAAGAGCGTCGCAACCAAGCCGACCGGTAATAGCGCCGGGGTAGTTGCTTGGCTCGACGAAACGTTACGTGCGGTTGGTATCGAACGATCCGCAATGGTTGCCGTGTCGCGCGGCACCTGGATAGCGACCCATTACACGATGGCCTTTCCCGAGCGGGTGGACCGCTTGGCGCTTGTGTGCCCGGCGGGGATCGTGGGCGGGCTGCGTCCGGGTTGGCTGGTTCGTGCTCTCACAACGATGACCGTTCGGCCCACCGAACGCCGCGTCCAGTCGTTCCTTGACACCATGGTCATGCCGACGAAGCGCAGGTTGCTTCGCGAGGAGCCGTGGCGGCCAATCATGCAGCAATTCATCAGTGGCGCTATCGGTTTCAAGCTTGCGCCCAGCAACGCTCGACCGAACCGTTGCGATCTGCAGCGGCTCTCCTCAGCCCGGATTCCGGTTCTGGCGATCGTCGGCAGGCACGAGTCAATCAATAACGGCCTAAAGACGGCAGACCGCTTCCGGCGGCAACTGCCCGACGCACGGATCGAGCTGGTCGACGACGCGAACCATATGGTGGTGGTCGATCAAACCGAGATCGTCGAGAAGTTGCTCGCCGACTTCCTGCAGTGAGAACCTCGGGGCTGACATCCGCCGCCGCATCGACGAGGTCCACGCCCACGGTCATTTCAACGAGCGAAGCTGCGTCATCTGCCTTCGGCAACCACGCCACGGGCAACGAGGTGCTCGATCAACGGAACCGCACCTGCGGCAAGGTGTTCCGACATCGCGGCGCGGGCCAGCTCGTCGTCATGCTGTTCGAGTGCGGACAGCACCCGCCGATGATCTTTCACTGACTGGTCCGGCCAGCCCTCGATCGCGGGGAACACCGATTCGGGTGCGTACCGGGTAATCTGCGACATCAACTGGGCAAGCTTGGGCGAGTCCGCGGCAACGTTGATCGCCCGGTGAAATTCGTGGTTGAGACGCACCGTCCGCTCACCGTCGTCACCGGCATAGGCTTCCTCAAGCTGGGCCTGGATCTCTTTGAGTTCGCGCAACTGGTCGTCGGTGATGTTGATCGCGGCCCGCGCGGCGAGTTCGCCGCCGACGTGGGCCTGCACGTTCGCGACGTCGGCCAGGTCCCGCCCGGTCACCGGCAACACCACGAAGCCGCGCCGGGGCTGCTGGGCGATCAAGCCTTCGGCGCGCAGGGCGAACAGCGCCTCACGCACCGGTGTGACACTGATCCCCAGTTCGGCGGCCAACTGGTCGAGCCGAACGTAGGACCCCGCGGTGTAGGTGCCGTCGAAAATCCTCCTGCGGACAAACCGCGCAACGTCCTCGGAAAGTTGAGGCCGTGCGGCGAAATCCGGGGCGCTCATCGCCTCACACCTGGTACTCGGCGAGCAGTCGTTTGCTGATGATGGACTTCTGGATTTCGCTGGTTCCTTCGCCGATGAGCAGGAACGGCGCATCGCGCATCAGCCGCTCGATCTCATATTCCTTGGAGTAGCCGTAGCCGCCGTGAATCCGGAAGCTCTGCTGGGTAACCTCGGAGCAGTATTCGCTGGCAAGGTATTTGGCCATGCCGGCGGCAACATCGTTGCGCTCCCCCGAATCTTTCAGCCGCGCGGCGTTGACCATCATCAGGTGTGCGGCTTCAACTTTGGTGGCCATCTCGGCGAGCTGGAACGCGATGGCCTGATGCTCGGCGATAGGCTTGCCGAAGGTGTGCCGTTGCTGGGCATAGCGCACCGCGAGCTCGAAGGCACGAATGCCGATGCCACACGCTCTTGCCGACACGTTGACCCGGCCGACTTCGATACCGTCCATCATCTGGAAGAAGCCCTGCCCGGGCGTACCACCGAGAATGTCATCGGGGCTGGCTTGGTAGCCGTCGAAGATGAGTTCGGTGGTGTCGATGCCCTTGTAGCCCAGCTTGTCAATCTTGCCGGGGATGACCAGACCCGGCGCTACTTCACCGAAACCCGTTGGTTTCTCGACGAGGAACGCCGTGAGGTTGCGGTGCGGCTTGTCCGCGCCTTCGTCGGTGCGCACCAGCACGGCGACCAGCGTCGAACTGCCGCCGTTGGTCAGCCACATCTTCTGGCCGTTGATGGTGTAGGTGCCATCCGGGTTGCGTTGGGCGCGGGTTCGAATCGCGGCGACGTCGGAGCCCAGCTCGGGCTCCGACATCGAAAACGCGCCGCGGGACTCACCGGTCGCCATGCCCGGCAGGAAGCGCTGTTTCTGCGCGTCGGTGCCGTGCTGACGCAACATGTACGCCACGATGAAATGGGTATTGAGCACCCCGGAAACGCTCATCCAGCCGCGCGCCAACTCCTCGACGCACAGCGCATAGGTCAGCAGCGATTCCCCCAGCCCGCCGTACTCCTGGGGAATCATCAGTCCGAACAGGCCCATGTCCCGCATCTGGTCGACGATCTCCTGCGGGTAGGTGTCGTCGCGTTCGAGCTGCGGTGCGTTGGGAATCACTTCCTTTTCGACGAATTGCCTTACCGTAGAGATGATCTCGGTCTGGAATTCGGTCAGGCCGAGGGTTTGGGCCAGTTTGGTCATGCTGTCTTCCCTTTCCGGCTCAACATGCGATCGTTTTGGCGCTCGTCAAGCGCTCAATATCCGCGCGCGTCAACCCCAAGCCCTCCACGAGGACGTCGGCGGTGTCTTGTCCCAGCGCGGGCGCGGGTCCGCTGGTGGGATGGATGCCGTCGAACGCGATCGGCAGCGCGGGGGCCAGATAGTCACCGACACCCGGTTGGTACAGCCGGGAAAACACTGGATTCGCCTTAACTTTCGGGTCTTCGACCACCTCCGCGAAAGTGCGGTACCGCTCGAACAGTACGGTGGTGTCCGACAGTGCCGCGGTTATCTCGGAGGCCGTGCGATCGGCGAACCAGGTAGCGAACAGGCCGGACAGCATGTCTCGGTAGCGGTAGCGGTCGCCTTCGGTATTGAAGTCAACGCCCAGCGCCTCGGCGAGCGCGGCCACCGCGGTGCCGGCGCCCGTCACATCGACCAGGTCTCGAAAGTGCCTGCCTGTCAATAGGACCACCATGAACGCGACCCCGTCGCGACTGGTGAAGTCCTGGCCGTACTGGCCGTAGATGGCGTTGCCCAGCCGCTCTCGTTGCGTCCCGTTAACCTGAGGCTCGGTCAACAGTCCCAGGTTTCCGGCCGTGGCCAGCGCAACGTCCTCCAGCGCCAGGGTGATGCGCGCACCCATGCCGGACTGGTCGCGCCGACGCACGGCTGACACGACGGCCAGCGCGGCATACAGGCCGCAGCTCACGTCCCAGGCCGGCAGCACATGGTTGATCGGGCCGGAGTGGTTGGCCGGACCGGTGACGAGTGGATATCCAATGGCCGCGTTGACGGTGTAATCCACCGCGGTGGAGCCGTCGCCGCGTCCCAGCAGCTGCACGTGGATTACGTCGGAACGCTTGGCGGCCAGCGCGTCGTAGTTCAACCAGGGCAATACCGCGTTGGTCACGACGATGCCATCGCCCTCGACGATCAGCCGGCGCACCAGGTCCTGGCCTTCGGGCGAGCGCAGATCGATGGTGGCCGAGCGCTTTCCCTTGTTCAGCCCGGTCCAGTAGATCGACGTCCCTTCCGCGCTCAACGGCCAGCGCTGTACGTCCGATGCGCCACCGATCGGATCGACGCGGATCACCTGGGCGCCAAGCTGACTCAGCGTCATGCCGCACAGCGGTGCGGCGACGAAGCTGGATACCTCGACGACGCTGATACCGGCCAGGAGGTTCACGCCGACGCGAACCGTTCGAAGACCGCGGCGAGTCCCTGGCCGCCGCCGATGCACATGGTCTCCAACCCATAGCGCGCCTGGCGGCGATTGAGTTCGCGCGCCAACGTGGCCAGCATCCTGCCGCCGGTCGCGCCGACCGGGTGACCCAGTGAAATTCCCGAGCCGTGCACATTGGTTCTGTCGCGGTCGGCGGCGCCGAAATTCCATTCCCGCATCACCGCAAGCGCTTGCGCGGCAAAGGCTTCGTTGAGCTCGATGAGATCGATGTCGCTGAGCCGCAGGCCCGCCTTGGCGAGCGCGACCTCGGTCGCCGGTACCGGGCCGATGCCCATGATGTTGGGCGCTACGGCCGCCTGTCCCCACGACACCAACCGCACCAACGGCGTCAGGCCGTATTCGTCTGCCTTCTCCGGTGTGGTCACCACACACATTGATGCCGCGTCGTTCTGCCCACTGGCGTTGCCGGCGGTCACCGTCGCCTCCGGATCATCGGCCAGCAGAACGGGTTTGAGCTTGCCCAGCGACTCCACCGATGTGTCCGCACGTGGATGCTCGTCGGTCGCGATCAGCTCTTCGCCGTGCCGGGTGCGCACAGCGACCGGAATGATCTCGTCGGCGAGGATGCCGTCCTTCTGCGCAGCCACCGCCCGCTGGTGCGAGGCCACTGCGAGCTCGTCTTGCTCCAGACGTGAAATGCCGTACTGGCGGCGTAGATTCTCGGCGGTCTCCAGCATTCCGCCCGGCACCGGGTAGTCTCGGCCACCGGCAGTGGTGCGACCCCGGGTAAGCCCGTCATGCACCCGGACACCGCCACGGGCGCCACCCCAGCGCATGTCGGTTGAGTAGAACGCGACGTTGCTCATGCTTTCGCAGCCGCCGGCGACGACCAGGTCGTTGTTGCCCGTGCTCACCTGCAGACAGGCCTGGATCACCGCCTGCAAGCCCGATCCGCAACGGCGGTCGACCTGCATCCCGGGAACCGTGACCGGCAGGCCGGCATCCAATGCCACCACGCGCCCGATCGCCGGCGCCTCACTACTCGGATAGCAGTGGCCGAGAATAACGTCTTGCACTGCCTCAGGCGCGATTCCGGTCCGGTCAAGCAGGCCCCGCAGCGCGGTGACACCGAGGTTCACGGCGGTCTGCGCCTTGAACATTCCCCCGTAGCGGCCGATCGGTGTCCGCACGGGTTCGCAGATGACTGCGTCACGCATGGTTACCCCACTCTTACCCAACTCAGATGTGCCGGCCGCCGGTGACTTCCATGACGGTGCCGGTCATGTACGAGGACAGGTCGGAGGCCAGGAATAGCGCGACGCTGGCGACCTCGCTGGGCTCGCCGGCCCGGCCCATCGGGATCTCGGCGACCTTTTGGTCCCAAATACGTTGCGGCATGGCTTCAGTCATCGCAGATCGAATCAAGCCCGGAGCGATTGCATTCACCCGAATGCCAAGGTAAGCAAGCTCTTTGGCGGCCGCCTTGGTCATCCCCACAATTCCGGCCTTGGCCGCTGAATAGTTCGTCTGGCCGGCCATCCCGACCTTGCCCGATACCGACGACATGTTCACGATTACCCCACGCTTGTTTTCCCGCATGATCGCCGCCGCCAGCCGGGTGCCGTTCCACGTGCCTTTCAGATGGACGTCGATGACTTGATCGAACTGCTCTTCGGTCATTTTGCGCATCGTCGCGTCCCGGGTGATCCCCGCGTTATTGACCATGATGTCGAGACCACCGAAACGCTCGACGGCGGTACGGATGAGGGTGTCGACATCGGCCGGCTGAGTCACATCGCAACGCACCGCGAGCGCGATGTCTTGACCTTTTGGGCCCCCCAACTGCTTCGCCGCGATCTCGGTCGCCTCAAGATTGACGTCACCGAGCACAACCCGTGCGCCCTCGGCGACGAATCGCTCCGCGATCGCGAAGCCCAGTCCTTGCGCTCCGCCCGTGATCACCGCAGTCTGACCGTCCAGCAACGACACCTGAATCACGCTTCCTTAGTTCGTGGTCCCCCGCGCGGGCACCCGTCGTCCAAATATCATATTTCATATAGGATCTTGCGGGGACGGGGGGTATGCACCCCGAAAAGGAGCGTCTGCCAATGTCCACTGCCGAAGCGCCCGAAGTCTCTGACGAAGATTTCCAGGAGATCCTGGCGCAGACCCGCCACTTCGTCCGCACCGTCGTTGTCCCCCGCGAGCAGGAGATCCTCGACGACGATCGGGTGCCTGATGACCTGCGCGATCAAGCCAAGAAGATGGGTCTGTTCGGGTACGCGATTCCCCAGGAGTGGGGCGGCCTTGGGCTGAACCTCATGCAAGATGTCGAGCTGGCGATGGAGTTGGGCTACACGTCGTTGGCGGTGCGATCGATGTTCGGCACCAACAACGGCATCGCCGGGCAAGTCCTCGTCGGCTTCGGCGCCGACGAACAGAAGGCACGCTGGCTGGAGTCGATGGCATCCGGCGATGTCGTCGCATCCTTCGCACTGACTGAGCCCGGCGCAGGATCGAACCCAGCGGGCCTGCGGACCAAAGCAGTTCGCGACAACGACGATTGGGTGATCTCCGGGCAGAAGCGCTTCATCACCAACGCTCCCGTCGCCAATCTGTTTGTGGTGTTCGCCCGCACCCGGCCGGCCGACGACCAGGGCCCCGGCATCGCCGTCTTCCTGGTTCCCGCAGACGCCGCAGGCGTTGAGGTAGGTGCCAAGGACGCCAAGATGGGTCAGGAAGGCGCGTGGACCGCCGATGTCAGCTTCACCGACGTTCGAGTCGGGGCCGGCGCGCTTATCGGCGGGAGCGAAGACATCGGTTATCGAGCGGCGATGACGTCATTGGCGCGCGGGCGGGTCCACATCGCCGCACTCGCAGTGGGCGCCGCCCAGCGCGCACTCGACGAATCCGTGGCATATGCCGCCACCGCCACGCAGGGCGGAACGCCGATCGGGAACTTCCAGTTGGTGCAGGCGATGCTCGCCGACCAGCAGACCGGAGTGCTGGCGGGCCGCGCGCTTGTCCGCGACGTCGCGCGGATGTGGGTCACCGGCGAGGACCGCAGGATCGCGCCGTCGGCGGCGAAGCTGTTCTGCACCGAAATGGCCGGCAAGGTCGCAGATCTCGCGGTGCAGATCCACGGCGGCAGCGGTTACATGCAGGGCGTTCCCGTCGAACGCATCTATCGCGACGTTCGGCTGCTGCGGCTGTATGAGGGCACCAGCGAGATTCAGCGCCTGATCATCGGGTCGAACCTGGTCAAAACGGCGCGGCGGTGACGCAAGGGGCTACACGAACTGCTGGCCACCGTCGATGTCGTACGTCGCGCCGGTGAGCGCCGTATTGGTCATGATGTGGACAGCGAGCGCGGCAACGTCGGCGGCCCCGACGACGCGGCCGATCGGCAAAGTCGCTCGCAGCTCGTCGCGGCGTTCGTCGAGTCGATCCCCGAGCAGCGATGCCGACAACGGGGTGTCGACGAAGCCGGCGGCGATGAGGTTGACGCGAATCGGTGCCAGCTCGAGCGCGAGGGTCGCCGTGAACGGCGGCAGCGTGGCGGTGGCCGCGGAGACGATCCCCAGGCCGTGACCGACGCGGCGCCGCCAGTACCGCCCATGAACACCAGCGTGCCGCCAGGCCTCATCTTGCCCGCGGCGTTGCGCGCCACATCGAGATAGCGCACCACGTGCCCGCTGATCGCCTGCCGCACCCGGGCCAAGTCCATCTCGAGCAGGGGCCCGTACGTCGGGCCGCCGGCGGTGACCATCACATGGTCGATCGGTGCGGCGAGCTCGGCGAAGAACCTCTGCACGGCGGCCGAGTCGTTGACATCGAAAGCAGCGGTGCGTTGCGCTCCGACATCCAGCGCCGCTTGTCCGAGCCGGTCGGGGTGGCGGCCGGTGAGGATGACATCCGCGCCCTCGGCCCTGGCGCGTCGAGCTGTCTCGAGCCCGATGCCCGCGCTGCCACCGATCACGACGACGGTCTGTCCGAGCAGTTCCGGTTCGCTCATGGTTCCTCCGAGATCCGGGAGAAATATACGCGCATGCGCTGATGTTCTGCGGCCGGCAGCATGCGCATGCTGGCTACCATGAGCGAAATCGATCCGCGGGCCTTGGACTGGAACGATGCGGACATGAACGAGCCCCTGCCGACTGGGACGGTGACGTTGCTATTGGCGGACGTCGAAGGCTCGACCCAGTTATGGCACTCGCGGCCCGACGAGATGACCGCGGCGATCGCGAACCTGGACCGCACACTGGCCGAGTTGGTCAGCACCCATCACGGGGTCCGCCCGATTGAGCAGGGCGAGGGCGACAGCTTCGTCATCGCGTTCAGTCGAGCCTCCGATGCGGTGGCCTGCGCGCTTGCGCTGCAGCGAGCGCCCCTGGCGCCGTTGCGCCTGCGGGTCGGGGTGCATACCGGCGAGGTGCAGTTTCGGGACGAGCACCACGACCGGAACAACTATGTCGGGCCGGCCATCAACCGGACCGCGCGACTCCGCGAGCTCGCGCATGGTGGCCAGACGGTCCTGTCGGGCACCACCAGCGATCTGGTCGCCGACGCGCTCCCCGACGACGCATGGCTGGCCGAGCTGGGCGCGCATGTACTGCGGGATCTGCCCCGTCCGGAGCGCGTCGCGCAGCTATGCCATCCCGACCTATGCAACGAGTTCCCTCCCCTGCGGAAACGTGGAGCCTCCGAAATCTCTGTCGCCCAACATCTTCCGGTTCAGCTCACCAGCTTCGTGGGACGCGACGCGGAAATGGTCGAGGTGCGTGACATGCTCGCGAAGAACCGGCTGGTGACGTTGACCGGTGCCGGCGGCGTGGGCAAAACCCGGCTGGCGGTGCAGGTCGCGGAGGCAGTCGCCGGGAACTACGGCGACGGAGCATGGTATGTGGACCTGGCTCCGATCACCGACCCGGACCTGGTACCGATCACCGCGGCACGGGCGTTGGGACTGCCGGATCAGCCGGGACGCTCGCCCCTGAACAGCCTGCTGCAGTTCGTCGGCGGTCGGCAGATGCTGGTGATTCTGGACAACTGCGAGCACCTGCTGGATGCCAGCGCGACGGTCACCGCGGCGCTGCTGGGCCGCTGCCCCCGATTGACGGTTATGGCGACCAGTCGCGAGCCGATCGGGGTGCCCGGCGAGGTGACCTGGCGGGTGCCGTCCCTCTCGCTCGGCGACGACGCTGTCCGGCTATTCGGCGACCGTGCGAGGCATGCCCGGCCCGGCTTCAGCATCAACGACGACAATGCGGCCGCGGTAGATGAGATCTGCCGCCGGCTCGACGGCATGCCGCTGGCGATCGAGTTGGCGGCGGCACGGGTACGCGCGTTGTCACCCAAAGAGATTCTGGCCGGCCTGCAAGACAGGTTCCGCCCGCTGACCGGCGGGTCAAGGACCGCGGTGCGCCGCCAGCAGACGCTGCAGGCGTCAGTCGACTGGTCGCATGCGTTGTTGACCGAGCCAGAGCGAATCTTGTTCCGCCGGCTTGCGGTGTTCCAGGGCGGATTCGACCTGGAAGCCTGCCAAACGGTGGTCTCCGGCAAAAGCCTGGCGCGCCACCAGGTGCTCGACCTATTGGCTCTGCTCGTCGACAAGTCGCTGGTGATCGCCGAGACAGCCGGCGGCCAAACGCGATACCGATTGCTGGAAACGATCCGCCAGTACGCGCAGGAGAAGCTCGGCGAATCCGCGGACGCCACCGCCGCCCGCGACCGGCACCGTGACCACTACACCGCGATGGCTTCGGCACTGGACGCGCCGGGCAACGGCAACCTGGAGTTCCTGCTCGACGAGGCGGAGAGCGAAATCGACAACCTCCGCGCCGCCTTCGCCTGGAGCCGGGAGAACTCCGATATCGAGGGCGCCTTGCTCCTCGCCACCTCGCTGCAGCCGCTGTGGCTGACGCGCGGCGGCGTGAAGGAGGGATCGGACTGGCTCGACCTCGGCCTGGCAGACGCCGAGGTCGAGGGCGCCGACGTGACGCCGGCAGCGTTGGCGCGGGCGTTGGCCGACAAGGCATTCGTGGACAACATCTCGACTTTCGCAGTTATGCGGCTGCTGCGGCGCAGGCCAGTTCGTAGTCTCGGATTATGTTGGGGTCGGGTCGATTTGGTGTGGTGCCAGAAAATCG
>Ga0209040_10004413_pt1 | contig 10616 bp, 8 predicted proteins | sample BogFormECP12_OM3_FD_188240 | JGI IMG/M metagenome (GOLD analysis project Ga0209040, IMG submission 188240) | Bog forest soil microbial communities from Calvert Island, British Columbia, Canada - ECP12_OM3 (SPAdes) (version 2) | ecosystem: Environmental > Aquatic > Freshwater > Wetlands > Bog ... | reverse complement strand
CAAGGGCGTTGCGCGCCGAAACCTCCGCACTTGCGGCTGTGGCTGTATTTCAGGCGATCGCCGGTGATTGGCGTCGCGTCCGTACCCGTTGATCGCGCTTGCCTGTTGGCTGATTAGACGGTTGCTTAGTCCGGCTGCCGCTACGTTATTGCTGGAGTTCCGCCGAGGATGACGACCACGCCGAGCACGCCGGGGGCGCCGATCACCGATAAGCGGCAGCTCGTCGAATACCTCGAATCCGGGTGCAAACCGCCTGCGGCATGGCGCGTTGGCACAGAGCACGAAAAGTTCGTCTTCCGGCGCTCGGATCTGCGCCGGGTCCCTTACGAGGGACCGGACGGGATTGCCGCCGTGCTGCGCGAGTTGACCCGTTTCGGGTGGAAGCCGATCGTCGAAAACGGCAATACGGTCGCTCTCGCCAATGACGCCCAATGCTCGATCACACTCGAGCCGGGCGGCCAGTTCGAGCTGAGCGGAGCGCCGCTCGAGACCGTGCATCAAACCTGTGACGAGGTGCACGAGCACCTCCGACAGGTGCGTGAGGTTTGTGACGAACTCGGGCTCGGCATGATCGGGCTCGGCTTCGACCCGAAATGGCGCCGCGAAGAGATACCGTGGATGCCAAAGCAGCGCTACCGGATCATGCGCGACTACATGCCGAAAAAGGGGCGTCTCGGCCTAGACATGATGCTGCGCACCTGCACCGTGCAAACCAACCTCGACTACCAGTCCGAGGCCGACATGGTGAAGAAATTCCGGGTGGGCCTCGCGTTGCAGCCGGTCGCGGTGGCGCTGTTCGCCAACTCGCCGTTTGTCGAAGGACGGCCCTCCGGGTTTCTCAGCTACCGCAGCTTCATCTGGACCGACACCGACCCCGACCGCTGCGGCACCCTGCCCTTCGTCTTCGAGCCCGGCTTCGGGTTCGACCGTTACGTCGACTACATGCTCGATGTGCCGATGTATTTCGTTTACCGCGACGGCAAATACATCGATGCGAGCGGCCAGTCGTTCCGCGACTTCATCGCCGGCAGGCTGCCGGCCTTACCGGGCGAGGTCCCGCGCATCGGCGATTGGGCCGACCACATGACGACCGCATTTCCCGAAGTGCGGCTGAAGACGTTTCTCGAGATGCGGGGAGCCGACGGGGGCCCGTGGCGCCGATTATGCGCGCTACCGGCGTTTTGGGTCGGCATCTTCTACGATTCGACGGCGCTGGATGCAGCCTACGACCTCGTCAAGGATTGGACGATGGAGGAGCGCGAGGTGATGCGCAGCAATGTGCCCCGGCTCGGGCTCGCGACACCGCTGCGCTCCCGCACCTTGCGCGACATTGCGCTCGAAGCATTGGAAATCTCTCGCGAAGGGCTGCATCGCCGGGCGCGGCGCAACACGGCGGGCGAGGACGAAACCCATTTTGTCGACCCGCTATTCGCGATTGCCGGTTCCGGACGCACCCCGGCCGAAGAACTCGTCGAAGACTTCCAGACGCGCTGGGGCGGCCGGATCGATCCGGTGTTTACCGATTACGCCTATTAACGCCTCGCGAGCCCTCTCTCACCCCGGCGTGAAGGCCGGATGGGCGGGCGAGGTCTCGATCATTTGCGAGCCGTTGCCGAGCCGCATCGCACGCCAGATTTCGGGATGGCTCATGGCCGCGGCGGGCGGGCGGCCGGACAGCGACATCCACCGTTCGCGATGCCATGAGGTGACGGCGATTTCGGCGTGCAGCTGTGCTCCTTCGACCGGCGGCGCAATACCGAACGCCGACCATGGAATCACTATCTCCGCGGTTATCCGAGGCTGGTCGGCGCCAAAATAAACGGTTTTGGCACCGCCGACCTCGGTGCAACCCAGCTTTATCGACTGTTGAGCCGCCCCGGCGCACAGCTGTGCGGCCATTTCCGGGTGGTCGTGGAGTTTGGTCCGAGGTGGGATGAAGAACAGCGTGAAGCGTCGCGGTCCGGCGCCGATATCGACGCCCAGCTCGACCCGGTAGGCGTCGACCAGTGGAAACCCGCCCTCATAGGTGAAAAGGTCGATGTCGAAATAATCTTGTCCGATCGTCGCCAGAGCAAGGCCTTGCTCGCTCCACGAGAGGTAAGCTTCACCAAACTCGACCGCGCCCGGCGATGGCGTGAACCGCGGCAATAGGCTGGACGGTTTGGGCCAGTCGGCGAGCGAGCGCTCGTCGACAGCAATCGCCGCGTGGGGCAGCGCGAACATCCTTGCCGGCGCCGAGTGCCCCGCTGAGGTCGCCGCGCTGGCGTGAACCTCGGGAACGCTTCGGTTGGCGATAGCGAGCCCCGAGGTGAGGCGCTGATAGGGCTGGTTATCGACGTCGACGAGCCCGAAATCGTAATCCTCTCCGTCGCCGCGCCCGCCCTTCGGATGGTCGTAGTACTGGAACCAATGGGCTCCGACGACTTCCGGGATCGCGGCGAAATTGAGCGTCGCCGCGGCTGCGCCGACGGCGCGCTCATCCTGCGTCGCGACCGTCATCAGGTGGCCGTTGTTGCGGTTCCCGGTGCGGTTCTCGCGCGCCGCAAAGAACCACTCCGAAATCAGCACCGGCTTGCCGCCCGACAGTTTCCTCAGACCGTCGAAAAAGTAATCCGCGATCCAGCCGTCACCGGCGTCGACGTTGTAGTTCGTGGCGATAGCGTCGACATGCGGCGCCATCGCCCGCACCGCGGCCGGATCGTAATAGATCGGCAGCCGGTCGCCAAAGTACAGCGCGTCCGGGTCGGCGGCACGGATCGCCCGTTCGGCGAGGGTGTAGTAGTGCTCAGCGACGACGCCGGTCCATTCGCGCACCGCATCAATCCCCGCGCCGCCCGGCTTCATCCGCGTCCTTTGTGTGGTGGCGAGGAGGGCATCCCACGAATCGACGCCGACGGGAGGCAGAAAATCGGCGGCGAAGCGCGACCAGTCTCCGGCGTAATGCCGGCGCAGCAGCTCGACCCAGCTTTGCTTGGTAAACGAGTTCGCCGGCTTCGCCGAGTAGAAGACGAACAATGCTCCCGCCCACCAGCCAACCTCATTGTCCGAGAAATAGCCGATCCGATAAGGCGACCCGCGGTAGGGCGCGACAAGCTCGCGAGCCAAAACGTTCATCCGCTTCTCGGTCTCCGGGTCGAAAGGATCGAACCAATGAAACCGCGCGAGTCGGCCTAGTTCGAGATTGACGATGGTCGGGAGCTCAAGGGTGTCCGCCGGCAACGCCCAGCCGCCCGCGCTGTTGAAGCCCCACGCGAACAGGCGCTGCCGTGTCGCCGACGCCCAATCCGGCAACGTCGGGGCGAACGCCTTCCAGCTGTACCAAATCTTGCCGCTTTTCTCGCGATCGGCGTAGCCGCCGTCGAGGACATTGACGCCGAGGCTGAAAAACCGCTCGCCACAGGGGGTCACTAGCCACGAGGCCCCACGATCCGTGGTCAGCGACCAGCGGCTCGACAGTGCCTTCGAGAAATCAGCACAAGCCCAAGCTGTGCCGAGGGCATACGTAGTTAATACTGCCGCTGAGAGAAGCGCGGTTCGGAAGAGTGCGGCTGCGGCCCCCCTCACGCGCTCGTGCCGCCGACCGTCAGGCCATCCATCCGCAACGTCGGCTGGCCGACACCGACCGGCACGCTCTGACCATCCTTGCCGCAGGTGCCGATCCCGTCATCGAGGCGCAGATCGTTGCCGATCATGGTCACCTTGGTCAGCGCATCCGGTCCGTTGCCGATCAGAGTCGCGCCTTTGACCGCCGGTCCGACCTTGCCGTCCTCGATCAAATACGCTTCGGAGGCGGAGAATACGAACTTGCCCGAGGTGATGTCGACCTGCCCGCCGCCGAAATTGACGGCGTAAACCCCACGCTTGACCGAGGCGATGATTTCCTTTGGGTCGTGGCTGCCGGCCAGCATGTAGGTGTTGGTCATCCGCGGCATCGGGGCATGCGCAAAGCTCTGCCGTCGGCCGTTCCCGGTCGGGGCGGCGCCGAGCAGCCGCGCGTTCATGCGATCGTGCATATACCCTTTGAGAACCCCGTCCTCGATCAGGACATTATAATTCGTCGGCGTGCCTTCATCGTCGACCGTCAGCGAGCCGCGCCGGTCGGGCATTGTCCCGTCGTCAACGACCGTGACGCCCTTACTCGCGACGCGTTGGCCGATCATTCCGGAGAAGGCGGATGTCTTCTTGCGGTTGAAATCGCCCTCGAGCCCGTGTCCGACCGCCTCGTGCAGCATGACCCCCGGCCAACCCGGCCCGAGAACGACGGTCATCTCCCCCGCCGGCGCGGGCACCGAGCCCAGATTGACGAGAGCCTGACGCAATGCTTCGTCGACCTGCGCCTTCCATTGCTGTGGATCGAGATAGAGGTCGTAGCCGACGCGGCCCCCCGCGCCGGAGGACCCGGTCTCCATGCGGTCACCGTCGCCGACGACGATGGCCACGCTCAGCCGCACCAGCGGGCGGATATCGGCGACCCGGCGGCCCTCGGGGCGAATGATTTGCACCGCTTGCCATACGCCCCCGAGCGAGGCCATGACCTGCCTCACCCTCGGGTCGCGACTGCGGGCATAGGCGTCGATCTCTGCGAGCAGCCGTGTCTTTGCCCCGAGATCGACGAGACCCAGCGGGTTCTGCTCGGTGTAGAGGCTCCGGTTTGTCCCGGGAGGGGGCGCCGCGAAAACCCCGGGGTGACTGCTCGCCACCGCCCGGACGGTAGCCGCCGCGCGGCGGATCGCCGCCTCCGACAATTCGGAGGCGTGCGCGTACCCGGCCGCCTCGCCGGCAACCGCCCGCAGCCCGAAACCCTGCGTCGTATCGAAACTCGCGCTCTTGATGCGGCCGTCATCGAGCGCGAGGCTCTCCGACTGGCTGTATTCGAGGTACAGCTCGCCGTCATCCATTCCGTCCAAGGTCTGGTCGACGAGCGCCTCGATGCGGGCGGGGTCCATGCCCGTACGTTCGAAAAACAGCGCATCGGTGACGGCGAGGTCGGTCATTTGCGACTCCATAAACGGGTGCGGATCAATATGGTCGCAGCCGATCCCTGGAGGAAGGCGGAAGTTCCGGGACGCAAGACTTCGCATTGACTTTGACTGTTGGCGCGTGCGGCGGCTTGCCGCAAACCGGCGTAGCCGGGGTTGTGCCGGTTGTCGCCCCAGCGAGCTATGGTGTAGCTTTGCTTCGCGTCCGGGCTGGAACAGACCCAGCGATGCGGCTTTGGTCGATCGGGTGAGGACAGGTCCTACCCGTTTGAAAGCCCTCTCGGAAACGCCGCTTCGCGTGCTCGCGACGAGTGAGGGGCAGCAGGCTCAAGGTGAGATGACGAGATTGTTCACGAGAAAGGTCGCGGCCAGGGCGCTATTTCTGCTCGCGCTGGCTCTGATCGGCATTAGCGCGGTGGCTGCGCTCGCCTGGGCGGAAGGCCCGCAGCCTTGGGAAATGGGCATGCAGCCGCCCGCCACGCCGGTCAAGGACCGGCTGTCGGCGTTTCACGACGAACTGCTCGTCATCACATCCCTGATCACACTCTTTGTGTTGGGCCTGCTGCTCTACGTCATCGTTCGCTTTCATCACGAACGCCACCCGGTACCGACGCGGACCTCGCACAACACCGTCATCGAGATGTTGTGGACTGTGGTGCCGGTTTTGATTTTGGTGATCATCGCGATACCGTCCTTCAAGCTCATGTATTACATGGACCGGGTGCCGAACCCGGATATGACGATCAAGGTCACCGGTCATCAGTGGTACTGGAGCTATGAATATCCCGACCAGAGTGGTCTCTCCTTTGACAGCAACCTCATTCCCGAAGCCGATCTGAAGCCCGGCCAGAAGCGGTTGCTCGATGTCGACAATCCGCTGGTCGTCCCGGTCGATACAGTGATTCGCGTCTATGTGACCGGTACCGATGTGATCCACAGCTGGTTTGTGCCGCCCTTCGGTGTCCAGGAGTATGCGATCGTCGGCCGGCTCAACGAGAGCTGGATGAAGGTCGAGCACGCTGGTGTTTACTACGGCCAGTGCAATCAGATTTGCGGCATCAACCATGCTTTCATGCCGATCGAGATTCGGGCGGTGTCGAAGGACGATTTCCAACGCTGGCTGGTGGATGCCAAGAAACAGTTCGCCCATTATGACGGGGGCGGTGAGGCGATACGCATCGCTGCCGCCTCGGCCGCGACCGACGCCGCTCGCCCGGCGCCGGGCGGAAATTGACATCGAGGGAGCGAGAAATGGCTTACGAGCGCGGTGTCGACGTCCCCGACCTGCATGGCCATGACGTCTATGGCCACGGCCATGCGCCGGGGTTCTTCGTCCGCTGGTTTTGCTCGACCAACCACAAGGACATCGGCACCCTTTACCTGCTCTTCGCGATCGTCGGGGGGGTGTTCGGCGGCCTGTTGTCGGTCATCATGCGGATGCAGCTGATGCATCCCGCCAATGAGCTGATCGCGGACCATCAGCTATACAACGTCATCGTTACGGCCCATGGGCTGATCATGGTCTTCTTCGTGATCATGCCGGCGATGATCGGCGGGTTTGGCAACTGGATGGTGCCGCTGATGATCGGCTCGCCGGACATGGCCTTCCCGCGAATGAACAATATCAGCTTCTGGCTGCTGGTCCCGTCCTTCGCGTTGTTGGTCGGGTCGACGATGGTCGGGCAGGGCGCCGGGGTCGGCTGGACGGTCTACCCGCCGCTCTCGGGGCCAGTCGGACACCCGGGTCCCGCGGTCGACATGGTGATCTTCTCGCTGCACCTCGCCGGTGCCTCGTCGATCATGGGCGCCATCAACTTTATCACGACGATTCTCAACATGCGCGCCCCCGGCATGACGATGCACAAGATGCCGCTGTTCGTGTGGGCGATCCTGGTGACGGCCTTCCTGCTGCTGTTGTCGCTGCCGGTGCTCGCCGGGGCGATTACGATGCTGCTGACCGACCGCAATTTCGGCACGACCTTTTTCGACCCGGCGGGCGGCGGCGACCCGCTCCTTTTCCTGAACCTGTTCTGGTTCTTCGGCCATCCGGAAGTGTACATTCTGATCCTGCCGGGGTTCGGGATGATCTCGCAGGTCGTCTCGACCTTCTCGAAAAAGCCCGTCTTCGGCTATCTCGGCATGGCCTACGCGATGATCGCGATCGGCGTAATCGGCTTTGTCGTCTGGGCGCATCACATGTTCACGACCGGCATCTCGGTCGATACGCGCGCTTATTTCACTGCGGCGACGATGGTCATCGCGGTGCCGACCGGCGTCAAAATCTTCTCCTGGATTGCGACGATGTGGGGTGGCTCCATCGAATTCAAGACCCCGATGCTATGGGCGATGGGCTTCATCTTCCTGTTCACGATCGGCGGGGTCACCGGCGTCGTGCTGGCCAACGCCGGTGTAGATTTTGCGCTGCACAACACCTATTATGTGGTCGCTCACTTCCACTATGTCTTGTCCCTCGGCGCGATATTCTCGATCTTTGCCGGGTTCTATTACTGGATCGGCAAGATGTCCGGCCGTCAATACAACGAGATTTGGGGCAAGATCCATTTCTGGACCAGCTTTATCGGCGTGAACCTGACGTTCTTCCCGATGCATTTCCTTGGGCTTGCCGGCATGCCGCGGCGGATCGCCGACTACCCCGATGCGTTCGCCCCCTGGAACTTTATCGCTTCGATCGGATCATACATCTCGTTCGCCTCGACCCTGTTCTTCGTCTTCATCGTGCTGCACACCTTGACCGCGGGACGTCGGGTCGGCGCCAACTATTGGGGAGAGGGCGCGACTACCCTCGAATGGAAGGTGTCTTCGCCGCCGCCGTTCCACAGCTACGAAGAGCTGCCGGTCATCGTATAGCTGGAGTAGGCGTCTTCGTGAGCGACTTGTCCGAGACCCCGCCGGCCGCTGCCGCTTCTCTTCGCCTCGCCACGGCACCGACGGCGGGGGTTGCGGATTATGTCGAGATCCTCAAACCCAAGGTAATGTCGCTCGTCGTCTTCACCGGGGTGGTCGGGCTCGTGCTCGCCCCGGGCCATCTCCATCCCTTGCTCGCGGTGGTGGCGGTCTTGTGCATTGCGATCGGGGCGGGCGCCGCGGGCGCGATCAACATGTGGTACGATCGTGATATCGACGCCGTGATGCGTAGAACCGCGAACCGGCCTTTGCCGGCGGGCCGCATGATGCCCGGCGAGGCGCTCGGTTTCGGCGTAGTGCTCGCTATCGGGGCCGTGGTGATGATGGGGCTGGCGGTCAACACTGTGGCTGCCGAGCTCCTGGCTCTGACGATCGCCTTTTACGTTCTTGTTTATACGATGTTGCTCAAGCGCCGGACCCCACAGAACATCGTCATCGGCGGCGCCGCGGGCGCCTTTCCGCCAATGATCGGCTGGGCGGCGGTCACCGGCGATATCGGCTGGGGGGCGGTCGCGCTGTTCGCCGTCATCTTCTTCTGGACGCCACCGCATTTCTGGGCCTTGTCGCTCTATCGCACCAGCGATTATGTCGCCGCCGGCGTGCCGATGTTGCCGGTCGTCGCCGGAGCGCGCGAGACCAAGCGCCAGATGCTGCTCTACACCTTGGTGCTGTGGCCGGTAGCGGTTGCGCCTTATCTGCTCGGTGTTGCGGGCGGCCTCTACGGTAGCGGCGCGTTGCTGTTGAGTGTGGTCTTCACCGGGGTGGCGATTCAGGTCTGTCGCGACGACAGCAACCGCTGCGCCCGCCGAATGTTCGCCTTTTCGCTGCTCTATCTATTCCTGATCTTCAGCCTTCTGCTGGTCGACCATGCGGGCGGAAGTTGGCATTGAGGGAAATGGATCCCGAAGGAGAACGGCAGAGGACGATCCGAGCGCGCAATCGCGCGCTCGTCGCCGTGCTCGTCGGCTTGGTGGCGTTGTTCTACGCGATCACGATCGTCAGGGTGGGAGGTTAGCGGTGCCGGGAGCGAGCCGATCGCAATGGCGCCGAGGCAACGGCGCGACGGTGCTGCTGCTGGTTTCGGTTGTCGCCGGAATGCTCGGCTTGTCCTTCGCCTCGGTGCCGCTTTATCGGCTACTCTGCTCGGCAACCGGCTTTGCCGGCACGACCCAGCGAGCCGAAAGAGCGCCAGCCCAGGTCGCCGCTGGACTGATCACGGTGCGCTTCGAAGCGCAAATCGCGCCCGGTCTCGATTGGGAATTCCGTCCGTTGGCGGATGAGATCGCGGTTCATCCGGGCGCGCAAAACCAGGTCTCCTTTCGCGCCGTCAACCGGAGCGCGGCGGCAGTAACTGCCCGGGCCGTTTATAATGTCACACCCGCCAAGTCCGGCATCTACTTCGACAAGCTGCAATGCTTTTGCTTCAATAACCAGACTTTGGCGCCAGGTGAACGGATTGACATGGGGGTGGTGTTCTTTGTCGATCCTGACATCCTGACAGACCCGAGCACTCGCGACGTTCGCTCGATTACGCTTTCTTATACGATATTTCGAGCGCCTGAAACGCCGCCGCCGACGGCCGCCGCAGCGCCGCGCTCGCGGGCACCTTCCCTTTAATTGACCGATCCGGGTTCACATCCATGAGCGAGACGCACGCCGCGCCAAAGCATCCCTATCACTTGGTCGATCCTAGTCCGTGGCCGATCGTCGGTGCGATCGCTGCCGGGTTTCTAACCGCTGGCGGCGTCCTCTGGATGCACGGCTACGGCTGGACCACGCTGATCATCGGGATCGTCCTGGTGCTGGGCACCATGGCCGTGTGGTGGCGCGACGTTATCCGCGAAGCGACGTTTCAGGGCTACCACACTCCGGTCGTGCAGCTCGGCATGCGCTACGGCATGGTGTTGTTCATCGCTTCGGAGGTGATGTTCTTCGTCGCGTTTTTCTGGGCATTCTTCGCGTCGAGCCTGTTCCCGGTTGGCGGTGTGTGGCCCCCCAAAACCATCCATCCGTTCAACCCGTTCGAATTCCCGTTTCTCAACACGTTGATTTTGCTGCTTTCGGGGACCACGGTCACCTGGGCGCATCACTCGTTGATCGAGGGTGATCGCAGCGGATTGTTGCGAGGTTTGGCGCTGACCGTCCTTCTCGGGATCTGCTTCACTTCGGTTCAGGCCTACGAGTACAGCCACGCTCCATTTCACTTCACTGGCGGCATTTACCCGTCGACCTTTTTCATGGCAACCGGCTTTCATGGCTTCCACGTCATCATCGGCACGACTTTTTTGATCGTCTGCCTCTACCGGGCCTGGGCCGGACATTTCAAACCTGATCATCACTTCGGCTTCGAGGCGGCCGCCTGGTATTGGCATTTTGTCGATGTGGTTTGGCTTTTTCTGTTTGTTTGCGTCTACTGGTGGGGGGAAGGGAGTGGCGGCGCCGGTCCGGCCGGCTGATCGGCCGGTGGTGATAAAGGAGTTCCCCGCCGTCTCCCTATTCCACGCGGCGCTTGGTTGCCGATGTCCGAGGTGCGGCAGAGGCCGGCTGTTCTCCGGCCTTCTGGGTGTACGGCGAGCGTGCGAAGTTTGCGGGCTCGACCTGTCGGCTCAGGATGCCGGCGACGGACCGGCAGTCTTTGCGATCCTGTTCCTAGGAACGCTCGTCGTTGGGCTCGCAGCGTTGGTCGAGATCAGGTTCTCACCGCCGCTATGG
>Ga0209040_10004411_pt1 | contig 10617 bp, 10 predicted proteins | sample BogFormECP12_OM3_FD_188240 | JGI IMG/M metagenome (GOLD analysis project Ga0209040, IMG submission 188240) | Bog forest soil microbial communities from Calvert Island, British Columbia, Canada - ECP12_OM3 (SPAdes) (version 2) | ecosystem: Environmental > Aquatic > Freshwater > Wetlands > Bog ... | reverse complement strand
CGAGGACGGCACGGTCCAGGCCGTCCCGCAGCCGGCCGAGGGCGTGAGCTTCGCCCCGAAGATCACCCCGGCCGACGCGCGGGTGGACTGGAAGCTGCCCGCGCACGTGATAGACCGGCTGATCCGCACGTGCACCCCCGATCCGGGTCCCTGGACCGAACTCGACGGCGCCCGCCTCAAGCTCGGTCCGGTGTCCCTGGACGTTCCCGGCGCCTCCGGTTCGCCCGGCGCCTCCGGTTCGCCCGGCGCCTCCGGTTCGCCCAGCGCCGCGGGTTCGCCCGGCGCCCCGGGTTCGCCTGGCGGTGCCGCCCCGGCCGTCCCGCCGGACCTCGAGCCCGGTGAGCTGCACGTCGGCCGCCACGAGGTGCTCGTCGGCACCGGCTCCCGCCCGGTACGCCTCGGCGACGTTCAGGCCCCGGGCAAGCGCCGCATGGCCGCCTCGGACTGGGCCCGCGGCCTGCACCCCGGCGGCCCCGTGCGGTTCAGCTGATGCCCGAGCACACCAAGCGCCCGGGGCCGCCCAGATCCCGCTCCGGCCAGCCCCGCTCCGGCCAGCCTCCCACGGCCCGGTCCCGCGTCGGCCGCCCACGCACCGATCCGGCCCGGCGCGCCGCGTACGACGTCCTGCGCGCGGTCGCGGACCGCGACGCGTACGCCAACCTGCTGCTTCCCGCCCTGCTCAAAGAACGCGGGCTGACCGGCCGTGACGCGGCGTTCGCTACCGAACTCACCTACGGCACGCTGCGCGGCCGCGGCACCTACGACGCCATCGTGGCCGCGTGCAGTGACCGGGACCAGCTCGACCCGCCGGTGCGCGACGTCCTCAGGCTCGGCGCGCACCAGTTGCTGGCCACCAGGGTCGGCAGCCACGCCGCCGTGGCGACCTCGGTCGACCTGGCCAAGGACGTCTGCGGCCCCCGTCCATCCGGCTTCGTCAACGCGGTCCTGCGCCGGGTGGCCACCCGCGACCTGGACGCCTGGATCCAGGTCATCGCGCCGGACCGGTCGCGGGACCCGTCCGGGTACCTGGCGGTGCGGCACAGCTATCCACGCTGGATCGTCGACGCGTTCCGCGACGCGCTCGGCCCAGCCGCGGCCGAGACCGAGGACGCCCTCGCGGCCGGCAACGTCCGCCCCGAGGTAGTCCTTGCGCTCAGCCCCGCCCTCGCGCTCAGCCCCGCCCTCGCGCTGAGCCCCGCCCCTCCGGCCGGCGCCGGCCCGGTGCCCGGCTCCGCCGATCCTCCAGCCCCGGACGCAGCTGGCGCCCGGCCCGACGGCGAGCGCACCCGCTGGTCGCCTTACGGCTACCGGCTGGCCGGCGGTGACCCGGCACCCCTGGTCGCCAGCGGCCAGGCCGCCGTCCAGGACGAGGCCAGCCAGCTGGCCGCGCTCGCCCTGACCCGTATCGGCCTGGACCCCGTGACCGGCGGGGACCAGCTCTGGCTCGACCTGTGCGCGGGCCCTGGCGGCAAGGCCCGGCTGCTGAGCGGCCTCGCCGCCACCCGTGGCGCCCGCCTGGTCGCCTCGGACATCCGCCCGCACCGGGCGCAACGCGTCCTGGAAGCCCTGCGCCGCGCGGGCGGCGAAAACTCCTGCGTACTCGCCGCGGACGGACGCCAGGGGCCGTGGTCGCCGGGCACGTTCGACCGCGTCCTGGCCGATGTCCCGTGCTCCGGCCTCGGGTCGCTGCGCCGCCGCCCCGAAGCCCGGTGGCGCAAGACCCCCGCCGACGTAGCCGAACTGGTCAGCCTGCAGCGCGAGCTGCTCAACGCAGCCATCGACTCGGTGCGCCCCGGTGGCGTGGTGGCCTACGTGACCTGCTCCCCGCACCTTGCCGAGACCCGCGACGTTGTCACCGCCGTCGCGCAAAGCCGGGACGACATCACCATCCTGGACGCGCCCGCCGTCTTCCCAGAAGTCCCCGCCCTGCGCAGCCCTGATCCCAAAAGCCCCGAGAGCCCCAAGTTCGCTCAGTTCTGGCCGCACCGCCACGGCACGGACGCGATCTTCCTGGCTCTGCTGCGGCGCGGGTGAGTCCTGCGGGGCGCCTTTAGGCGCGGGTGAGGGCCCGGGCTGACTTCAGCCGGGCGTTGCCGATGTCGGCCTGCTGCCCCTGGGCGTAGCCCGCGCTGTAACCTCGTCCGCTGTAGGTAATCCGGGTCCGCCGGGTCACCGGGTACGCCTGTTCCAGCTGCCGGCGGATGACCACGGCCCGGTCGGCCAGGACCAGCGCGGTGCTCGGCCCGGCCCGCGTTTCTCCCTCCGCGCTCGCGGCGGCCCGGTCCTCGGCCGACTTGACCCGGGTGATGACGGCGGTGACGAAGCCGAGCAGCCAGCTCCGCCGCCAGGCCCGGGCGCTGCGGACCCCGGCCGGGACGACCGCGGCGGTCAGGCCGCGCGCCATCTGCAGCAGCAGCGAGGTGTACAGGATGTCGGCCCGCTCCAGGTCCGAGGCGTAGCCGAAGACGTGGATGCGCGCGCCGGGCTTGGTCGTGCTGAGCAGGACGCACTGGCAGCGCATGGCCCCGGCCAGCCCCGCCAGCAGGTGGGCCCGGACCTGCGCCCACGGGTTGGCAATGTCGATGATGCGGCTGTCCGGCCGGTCGGTGTCGGGGCGCGATGCGGCCAGCCGGGCCCGGTCGATCCCGTACCTGGCCATCAGCTCCGCCGCCTTCGCGGTGAGCGCTTCGGCCTCCGGCGGGGTAACCCCCTCCGCCTCGGCCTTCGCGAGCAGCTTGCGTACCCGGTCGAGCAGGGCGCTGGGCGGGTCCGAATGCATAAACAACCTCCAGGTCGATCCCAATCGAACTTAGTATCGAACTGTATCCCCTCCATACGACATTCCCGCCCCTCATGCCGGCCCGCATCCCGGCACTCTACACTCGTGCCTAACTATGGCCGTTCAGATCTCGCCGAGCATCCTGTCCGCGGACTTCGCCCGGCTCGCCGACGAGGCCGCCGCGGTCGCCGCGGTCGCGGACTGGCTGCACGTGGACGTTATGGACAACCACTTCGTGCCGAACCTGACCCTCGGCCTGCCCGTCGTCCAGGCTTTGCTCAAGCACGCCACGCTGCCGCTCGACTGCCACCTGATGATCGAGGACCCGGACCGGTGGGCTCCGGACTACGCCGAGGCCGGCGCCAGGAACGTGACGATCCACGCCGAGGCGGTGCACGCCCCGGTGCGGACGCTGCGCGCGATCCGGGCAGCCGGCGCCCGGGCCGGACTCGCGGTCAACCCGGGCACGGCCGTGGAACCGTACGCGGACCTGCTACCCGAGGTCGACATGTTGTTGCTGATGACGGTGGAGCCGGGTTTCGGCGGCCAGCCCTTCCTCGACATGGTGCTGCCGAAGCTGCGCCGAGCCCGCTCGCTGGTCGGTGGGCGGGACGCGGCGGTGTGGCTCCAGGTCGACGGCGGAGTCAGCGAGAAGACCATCGAGCGTTGTGTGGAGGCGGGCGCCGACGTGTTCGTGGCCGGCTCGGCTGTCTACGGCTCCGAGGATCCCGCGCGTGCCGTGCAGGCCCTCCGCGCCCAGGCCGAGCGCGCCACCGCGCACGCGGCCTGGGTCCGGCAAAGCCCCTGATTTCAGGCCGAACGGGCCGGCTTGAGCCGCCCGCGACGGTCTCCCCGACGGCGGGCGAGGCGCCTTCCGGCTCGGTGCGGCCGGCTTGGACGCTGTCCTGGCTGCGTACGCTGTCCTGGCTGCGTACGCTGTCCTGGCTGCGTACGCTGTGCTGGCCCGGAGAGAGGGCCCGGCTGCGGATAAGCAGCAGCGCGCACAACGCCCCGGCGCCCGCCAGCGCCCCGGTCACCAGTAGCAGGTCGTTGAGCCCGGCCGCGAAGGCGGACCGTAGCGCCGCCGTGACTTGCCCGCGGGTCGCGGAAGGCAGGCTGGCCAGCAACTGCCCGACCTGGCCCTGCCGGACCATGGTGGCCACGCGCGGCGCCGACGCTGCGCTGGCTCGGAGAGAGGGCACGGCCAGCGCGTGCGCCAGGTTGCGCTCCAAGGCGGTGGCGAAGATCGAGCCGAGCGCGGCGATGCCGACCTGGCGGAACGTCGAGTTGACCCCGGACGCCATGCCGGCCTGGTGCGGCGGGACCACGCCGATCGCGGTCGAGGCTAGCGGCGGGTTGACCATCCCGGCGCCCAGGCCGCTCACGATGAAGCCGGGGATCAGGTGCGTCCACGAGCTGCTCCCGGACAGCCCGGCCATGATGATCAGCCCGATGCCGACCAGCAGCAGGCCGGGCCCGATGAGCCAGCGGGCAGGCACCCGCTCGCTGACCCGCCCGGCCACGGTCGCGGTGACGAACTGTGCGCCGCTGATGATGGCCAGCCGCAGGCCCGCCTGCTCCGCCGAGTAGCCCAGGATGTCCTGCAGGTAGATGACCAGGAAGAGCAGCACGGCGTAGAGCGAGCCGTTCATCGCGAACGCCGCGATCGAGCCGCCGGCGAAGGTCGGCACGCGCAGCAGCGACAAGTCGAACATGGGGTGCGCGACGCGCCGCTCGGCCACGACGAACCCGGCCAGCGCCGCGCCGCCGATCACCAGGCAGGCGATGACGCCGGTGTCCGACCAGCTGTCCTCGCCCGCCCGGATGAGCCCGTAGATCAGGCTCACCAGGCCGGCGGTCAGCAGCGCGAACCCGGCCCAGTCGGGCGGCGTGGGGTGCGGCGACGAGGACTCCTCCACCCGCCAGGCGGTCAGCGCCACGGCGAGGACGCCGATGGGCACGTTGACCAGGAAGATGCCGCGCCAGCTCCAGTCGGTGGTGATCACGCCGCCGAGCACCGGGCCGAGCGCCGTGGACACGCCGGTGATCGCTCCCCACACTCCGAATGCCACCCCGCGGTCCCGGCCGCGGAAACTGTTCCCGAGCAGCGCCAGCGAAGTAGCGAACATGATCGCCCCGCCGACGCCCTGGGCGCTTCGGGACAAGATCAGCATCAGCGGGTCCCGGGCCAGCCCGCACAGGAGCGAGCCGAGGGTGAAGATGACCAGGCCGACCTGGAACAGCCGCTTCCGGCCGTACCGGTCGGCGAGCACGCCCGAGGTGAGCAGCAGCGAGGCGAGGGTCAGCGCGTAGGCGTCGAGCACCCACTGCACGTCGCTGAACCCCGCGTGCAGCCCGTCCTGAATGGCCGGCTGGGCGACGGTGACGATCGTCACGTCGAGCAACAGCATGAACGTCCCCGCGCAGACCGCGACCAGGGTCCACCACTTCTTATCCATCGGTTTCCCTCCATGAGCCGGCGCCTTTTCCTTGCGCCGCACCTCATGCTGCGCGATCTGATCAGTGATAATCCACATTTGAGGCTAGTTGTGCCGGATCTCGACTCCAGTTACGCTAACTAGCGTGGAAGTCCCTGTACTGGACGCGGTTGATCGGCAGATTATCCACATCCTGACGATCGAGCCCAGAGCGTCGTTCCGTACCGTGGCCGACGTCGCGGGGATCTCCGACCAGACCGCCGCCCGGCGGTACCGCAGGCTGAGCGAGACGGCGGGGCTGCGCGTGCTCGGCATGGTGGACGGGTCCCGGCTGGGCTGGGTGGACTGGTTCGTCCGGCTGCAGACCACCCCGGGCAGCGCCGACTCGATCGCGGAGGCCCTGGCCCGCCGTCCGGACACCCGGTGGGTCCGGCTCGCCTCGGGCGGGACCGAAATCGTGTGCACGCTCCAGGCCCGCACCCCGGAGCAGCGCGACGCCTTGTTCCTGCACGGCCTGCCCGGCAGCCGCCGGGTGGTGCAGATCTCCGCGCACTCGATCCTGCACAACTTCAACCCCGGGCCCTGGCAAGGCGTCAGCCAGGCCCTGTCCACCGCGCAGCTGGCGAAACTCGCCGGCCTGGCCAGCCCTGCCCGGGTTCCGGCCGCCCCGCAGGCTCCGCTGGTCCCGCAGGCTCCGCTGGCCCCGCAGGATGAGCCCCTACTGGCCGAACTGGCCCGCGACGGGCGAGCCAGCCACGCCGCGCTCGCCGCCGCCATCCACTGGCATGAGTCAACGGTGCGGCGCCGGATCGACGAGCTGCGCCGCGCTGGCCTGCTGTACTTCGACGTGGACATCGACGACCGGGTTTTCGGCATCAACGTGCACGCCATGCTCTGGCTCTCGGTCGAGCCGGCCCGGCTGGCCGAGGCGGGCCAGGCTATCGCCGCCCACCGGGAGATCCCGTTCGCCGCCGCCACCACGGGACCGACCAACCTGGTGGCCAGCGCCCTGTTCCGCGACACCCGGCATCTCTACGAATACCTGACCGGCGAACTGGCCGGGCTGCCCGGGGTGAGCTCGGTGCAGACCGCGCCGATCATCCGGACGCTCAAGCGCACCGCCTCAGTTCACTAGCCGGGCCCAGGGTTTGCGTTGGCGGACTTGGCGGACCAGCGGTCGACGTGGCCGAGCAGATCGGCCAGCCGGGTGATGACCGCGTCCGGCTCGACGGCCTCGAACGCAGGGACGTCGGAGTTCGCGATGAGCACGGCCCGCATGCCGGCCGCCTTGGCCCCGTGGATGTCGTCGTAGGGCCGGTCGCCGACGAACACGCACGACGCGGGGTCGGTCTCGCCGATCGCCTCCATGGCCGCGCGGAAGGCCTCCGGGTGCGGCTTGACCCAGTCGATTTCGCTGGTGTAAACCGCGCCGTCAATGAGCTCCAGGACCTCATCCCTGATGAAGATCTGTTCGTGGGCGCTGCGCGGCCACATCGTGTTGGAGAGCACGCCCACCTTGATGCCGCGCTGCCGTAGCTCGCGCAGTAGCGGGAGCGCGTCCGGGTCGGTGAGCGTGTGCGGGTCCCACGCATCGAAGTAACTGGCCAGCAAGTCGGCCGACGCGGCGACCCCGGCCCGCTCGAAGATGTGGTCGAGGGTCCAGCTCTGATGCGACCGCTCGCCGAGGCGCCACAGCTCCGTCTCGGCGGCGCGGACCGCCGCGGCCATCGCCGCCGCCTGCTCCGCCGGATAGTGCCGCTCGCACACCGCGAGCCAGAGTTCACCTAGGTCGATGCTGTGCCACGGGGTAAGCGTCCCGCCCCAGTCAAAGATGACCGCCCTGACCGCCATGCTCGAATCCTACGCACCACCGGCCGCAGTCCCACCTGGCCAGGCATTTCTTGACAAAAGCGACCTTTTAGATGGACTATAGGACCTGTGCCCCCTGAAGACTCAGGTGCCCAGCTTCTCAGCAGGCCGGTCCCGATCGGGCCGCCCGAGGGCGCCCTGGACCACGCTCAGGAATACGCCGGCGCGGGACTTGCCCAGCCCTGGGACGAGCGGGTTCCGCCGGGCCGGGACGGGACCTTGCTCGCGGTTGTGCCGATCCCTGGCACCGGGACGTCGCTGGCCATCGTCGGCTACGCGATCACGACGTCCGCCGCCAGCCCGCCGACGAGGCCGGTCGCTACACGCACTAGGCGACCCCAAAGTTCCGGGCTGCGTCTGGACCGCGGGCAGCGCCGGGTCTGGACCGACGGGCGTGAGATCGAGTTGACCTTCCAGGAGTTCGAGCTGCTGGCCTTCCTCAGCGCGCACCCGGCCACGGTGTTCACCCGCGCCGACCTGATCGAGCGGGTCTGGCACCGGGCCGTCGCGCGGGACAGCCGGGCCGTGGAGGTGCACGTCAGCCGGGTCCGGCACAAGCTCGGCCCGCGCTACCGTCAGTGCCTGGTCACTGAATACCGCGTCGGCTACCAGTTCCGCCCGCTGACGCCGTAGACCAGCGTCAGGAATGGAATACCTCGTGTGGCACACTGGCTTATAGCAGTAAAGCGTGCTCCGGGGTCGGTGAAACTCCGAACCGGCGGTAAAAGTCCGCGACCCGTCCGCAGCCAGCGGGCGGCTGATCCGGTGAAATTCCGGGACCGACGGTGAAAGTCCGGATGGGAGGCAGCACGCAGGCGGTCGGGTGACCCTCGACCGCGCAAAAGCGAGCACGTACCGTACCCGCGCCACCCCCGGAGCCGAACCGCAGGCTGGGCTTCGAGGAGGTAAGCGCGGATGTTCACCGGGATCGTGGCAGAACTCGGCGAGGTGGTCGGAGTCGTGCCCCGCGGCGACGCGGCCAGGCTCACCATCCGGGGGTCCACCGAGGGCGTCACCCTCGGCGAGTCGATTGCGGTCAACGGCGTATGCCTGACCGTCACCGAGATCCTGGACGGGACCTTCACCGCGGACGTGATGGGGGAGACCCTGGACCGGTCCGGCCTGGGCGCGCTTATCCCCGGGGCCCCGGTCAACCTGGAACGCTCAGTCCGCCTGGCCGACCGCCTGGGCGGCCATCTCGTGCAGGGCCACGTGGACGCCACCGGCGCGATCATCTCCCGGACGCCCGCCGAACACTGGGACCAGGTGCGGATCAGCCTTCCCGGCCAGGTATCCCGTTATGTCGTGGAAAAGGGATCGATCGCCGTCGACGGGATCAGCCTGACGGTCTCCGCCCTGAGCGCTCCTGACGCCACAGAGAGCTGGTTCGAGGTCTGCCTGATCCCGGAGACGCTCAAGCGCACCACCCTCGGCGCCGCATCGCCGGGGGACACCGTGAACCTGGAGGTCGACGTGATCGCCAAGTACGTGGAGAGACTGCTCAGCGGACACAGTGTCAGCGGACACAGTGTCAGCGAACACAGTGTCAGCGAACACAGCGTCAGCGAACACAGCGTCAGCGAAGACAGTGTCGGCGAACACAGTGGGGAGGGTTCCAAGTGACTGGAGTGCTTGACGACGTCGACCGCGCGATCAAGGACATCGCGGCGGGCCGCCCGGTCGTGGTCGTGGACGATGAGAACCGGGAGAACGAGGGCGACATCATCTTCGCCGCGAGCCTGGCCACCCCCGAACTGCTCGCCTTCATGATCCGGTACACCAGCGGCGTGATCTGCGTGCCGATGCGGGAAGCCGAACTCGACCGGCTCCAGCTCCCCCAGATGACCTCCCACAACACCGAGCATCACCGTACCGCCTTCACGCTCAGCGTGGACGCGCGCCAGGGGATCAGCACCGGCATCTCCGCCGCCGACCGCGCCATGACGATCAGAAAGCTCGTCGCTCCGGCCACCACGGCCGCGGACCTGGCCCGCCCAGGTCACGTGTTCCCGCTCCGCTACGCCGAGGGCGGCGTGCTGCGCCGCGCCGGGCACACCGAGGCCGCGGTGGACCTGGCCCGGCTGGCCGGGCTGCCGGAGGCGGGGGTGCTGGCCGAGGTGGTGAACGATGACGGCACCATGGCCCGGCTGCCCGAACTGCGTGAGTTCGCGAACACCCACGACCTGGTGCTGATCTCTATCGGGCAGCTCATCGAGTACCGCCGCCGCAACGAGCGCCAGTTGAGCCGTCAGGCCCAGACCAGGATCCCGAACGCCTACGGCCAGTGGCAGGCGTTCGGCTACCGGCACGAGATCGACGGAACCGAGTATGTGGCGCTGGTACTTGGCGACGTGGCCGGCCCGGACGTGCTGACCCGGTTGCACTCGGAGTGCCTGACCGGTGACGTGTTCGGCTCGCTGCGCTGCGACTGCGGCGCGCAGCTCGAGGCGGCCATGGCCGCGATCTCGGCCGAGGGGCGCGGCGTGGTGCTGTACCTGCGCGGGCACGAGGGCCGCGGCGTCGGCCTGCTGAGCAAGCTGCAGGCCTACGAATTGCAGGACGCCGGTGCCGACACGGTGGACGCCAATACCGAGCTCGGCCTGCCGGTAGACGCGCGCGAGTACTCGGCCGGCGCGCAGATGCTCGCCGACCTGGGCGTGCGCTCGGTGCGTCTGCTCACCAACAACCCGGCCAAGGTCAGCGGCCTGGTCGGCTGCGGCGTGGACATCACCGCCCGGATCCCGCTCGCGTCCGCCGTCACGCCGTACAACTTGCGGTATCTCGTCGCCAAACGGGACAGACTCGGGCATCAAATTCAAGATCTTGATGAGGCCGAACGGGCCGTGGTGCGTCCGTCGGCTCCGCTGAACGGCCACGCGGCGACATCGCATCCGGCCGGCGCCACCGGCATCGCCCGGGAGTCTGCATGAGCGGCGCGGGCAGTCCGGGCGCCGCCGCGGTGGACGCGTCCGGCCTGAGCCTGGCGATCGTGGCCACCCGCTGGCACCGGGAGATCACCGACTCGCTCGTGGCGCGCGGGACCGCGGCGGCCATCGCCTGCGGCGTGCCCGACCCGGTCGTGCTCCGGGTGCCGGGCGCGATCGAACTGCCGGTGGTGGCCGCGGAACTGGCCAGGCACCACGACGCGGTGGCCTGCCTGGGCGTGGTCATCCGCGGTGGTACCCCGCACTTCGAGTACGTCTGCGATTCGGTGACGGCCGGCCTGACCCGGGTCGCGCTCGACACCCGCACCCCGGTCGGGAACGGTGTGCTGACCTGTGACACGGTAGAGTCGGCTCGGGACCGGTGCGGGCTGCCCGGTAGCCACGAGGACAAGGGATGGGAGGCTGTGGTGGCGGCGCTCGACACCGCGCTCGTGTTGCGCTCCATCCGCCGTGCGCACCGAGACGCACCTTCCTCCGCAGACGCCCCCCGCGTCACCCCTGCCGCCGCCCTCGCCCACCCCGTCGCGCACCGACATTAGCCGCCTAACGGCGTCGGTCGGCCTCCGGGTGCCCAGGAAGGTACGCA
>Ga0209040_10004410_pt1 | contig 10618 bp, 6 predicted proteins | sample BogFormECP12_OM3_FD_188240 | JGI IMG/M metagenome (GOLD analysis project Ga0209040, IMG submission 188240) | Bog forest soil microbial communities from Calvert Island, British Columbia, Canada - ECP12_OM3 (SPAdes) (version 2) | ecosystem: Environmental > Aquatic > Freshwater > Wetlands > Bog ... | reverse complement strand
TTGGCATCGTCGTCGGCGTGTCGGCCCTCGTGATGAGCTACACGATGTCGATTGGCGGTGTAAACGAAACCGCCGCCACGACCTTGTTTGCCATCCTGTTCTTGGTCTTCCTGGGGTTGGGGTTCTGGAACATTCGGAATCGCCGCATTGCGCAACACCGGGAATGGATGATCCGGACCTTCGGCGTCGCCCTGGGGATTGCAACCACACGCCCGATCGTGGGCGCTTTCTTCGCGGCGGGTAAGCTTTCGCCGCATGAATTCTTTGGAACCGCGTTTTGGCTTGGGTTCACCGTAACCTTGCTGGGCGCGGAAGTGTGGGTTCAGTATTCGCGGGCGCGGTGGTTGGCCGATAATGACGGAATTCCCGAATAGGAGTCACGCCCAAGATGAGCCATAGCGGTGCGAGCGTCTGATGTTCTCGCTCTTCCAGAACACTCCGAACTCGCTCAAGATCGTTATTGGACGTTCGCGATCCGGAAGCAGCCGGAGCTGCTGTGCTATTGCGCGGCTCGACGGTTTGAGAAACAAAGTTACTTCGGGTCCGCGATAGAAATGCTGGAGCAGATCGGCAGCCGTCGCGCTGCGCCGGTGGGACCATGCGGCCAAGACTCGGGACTTGGAAGTTCCGGGTTTGGATGCTTATCGCCAGATACTTCAGCGCAGCGAAGTCAGTTAGCGGGGATGGCGGCTGCCGGATGCTTCAGCCTTTGGCGAACGTTTCGAGCAGAATCCGTGTTCTGGTGGCGGGTTCGACGATCGGCTTTTCGAGCAACTGACCCGCAAAGGCCTGGAACGATTTGCCCAGTTCACTGGTCGATTTGACGGCGCTGCCCGCCATCGTAGCCATGTGCACCGCGCGGTAGTCGTTGCGAATCACGGTGCTGACTTTGATCTTGAGGATGTCCTCGATCTCAGCCGTGCTGATGTCTCCCCGGTGCCAGCGATTGACGATCACCGACGCGCGCTTCCGATTGAGACCTCGGGCCTCCAGCTCCCGTAGCCGCTGCCCGGCTAGCGTCAGGGCCGGCAGTTCCGGTGTGGTGACAATAAAGACCTTGGCGGCGTAGTGGACCAGATCGGCCGTGCCGGCGTTTACCACCTCAGGCAAGTCCACCAGCACGGCGTCATAGCGGGGCGAAGCGTAGCGGACAAGCTGATGATAGTTGGACCAAGAAGGAAGAGGAGGCTTGGAAACGCGGTCCGTCAGTAGCAAGTCGAAACCGGAGCCGTGGGAGACGCATTCGTCCCAAGCCTGGATGTCGAGCGTGCTGGCACGATGCAGCGTGTCGAGAATCGGTGTCTTAACGCGGGCGTTCAGCAGTAGCGAGAGAACGCCGGAATGGAGGTCCGCTTCGATGACCAGAGGCCGGTGCGCCCAGTCCCGCGCCATGGAATTGGCGGTGTTGAGCAATACTGTGGTCGCGCCGGTGCCGGCTTTGGCGGGCATGAAGAGAAACAGGTTTTTCACCGGTCCCGGACGAGCCTGATACATGGCCACGCGAACCGTTTCCGAAACGCCCTCCGCCGTTACCGGTGTTCTTATCGGCAAGATACCGTAGCGGGCGAACTCTTTCTCGATACCGTCTTTGAAACTGCCGCCCATAGTCAGAACACCCACGTCCGGCCGGCGGGTACGCATCACCTCGCCCACCGCGAGGGCCAGTTCAGCCTTTTTTGCCTCCAAGAGGACAAGTTCCGGCTCATACTGGGTCAGCAGCAGAGCCGCCTCATATTCGTTGTTGGGAAGACGATCCACCACCTTAGCAATGTTCAGGCAACCCGATTCGTACGCGATCGAATGGGCAGCGTTTGACAATGCTGTGTCTTCGGCAACGATTATGGTTCGAAACATATACTGTTACTGTGCGCTTGCCGATACTGTGTGCTCGCCTATGATCCGGCTTCTTCCCCTTGCACGGCCACTACAAACCTGTTATCGGCGGTTTGTGCGATTCCTTATAGTGGGTTCTCTCTACGCCGCGTGGGCACAATCCGGGCATCCGGTACCTCTCACCGATCTCGAGTGGCGTCTGATCGGCCCTTTTCGCGGCGGAAGAGTGCTGGCGGTCACCGGGACTCAGGAAAATCCGAGTACATTCTATTTCGGCGCTGTCGGGGGTAGTGTATGGAAGACCACAGACGCCGGTATGGTCTGGAAGCCGATCTTCGACGGGCAGCGGATCGCTTCCATCGGGGCGATCGCGGTAGCGCCATCCAACCCCAGCACGATTTACTTGGGTACGGGCGAAGCCGACATGCGCTCCGCCATCTCCTTTGGGGACGGCGTTTACAAATCGACCGATGCCGGGCGAACCTGGACTCACATTGGCCTGCGCGATACCCGGCAAATCGGCAAGATTGTGGTCGATCCACATAATGCTAACCGGGTCTTCGTAGCCGCGCTCGGTCATCCCTATGGCCCGAACGCGGAGCGCGGAGTATTTCGGTCTTTGGACGGCGGCGCTACCTGGCAGAAAGTGCTGGATCGAGGTCCGGAGGTGGGCGCGATCGACCTCACCATGGTTCCGGGGAAGCCAAACCTGCTCTTCGCCGCCCTCTGGAGCGTCCGGCGTCCGGTCTGGAGCAGTTATCCGCCCTTAGAGGGTCCCGGAAGCGGCCTGTTTCGATCAACCGACGGGGGTACGAGTTGGCAGCAGCTCAGCGGCCACGGTCTTCCGGATGGGAAGTGGGGAAGAATCGGAATCGATGCGGCCGCTGGAGGCAAGCGGGTCTATGCGCTGATTGAAGCTCCGGACGGCGGCTTGTTTCGCTCCGACAACGGCGGCGCGGACTGGAAAAAAGCCGGCGGCAGCGTCGCTGGCAATAAACGGTTGATCCGAAGCCGGAGCTGGTATTTCAGCGGCGTGACCGTCGATCCGAAGAATCCCGACACCGTGTACTTGCCCAATGTCGCTTTGTTCAAGTCGACTGACGGAGGGGAGAGCTTCAGCATCCTGCGCGGGGCACCGGGCGGCGACGACTATCACACCCTTTGGATAGACCCTCGGGACAGTGCGCGCATGATTCTGGGAACGGATCAAGGCGCGACCATCACGCTCAATGGTGGCGAGACCTGGAGCACCTGGTATAACCAGCCGACCGCGCAGCTTTACCACGTGATCACCGACAATGCGGTTCCCTACCTCGTCTATGGCGCACAGCAGGACAGCGGCACGGCAGTAGTCCCCAGCCGGACGGATTGGGGTCCGATCTCCGAGCGCGATTTTCGCAGCGTCGGTGGCGCCGAGAGCGGATATATGGCGCCGGACCCGCGCGATCCCGACATCGTCTACGTCAATAACACCTATGGCACCGTCACGCGTTTCGACCGGCGGCTGGCCCAATCGCAAATCATCACGCCCTGGCCGGAGGGCGCGTTTGGCGAAGACATAAATCGGCGGAAATACCGCAACACCTGGACCTCGCCGTTGATTTTCTCGCCCGCCGATCCAACGGCACTGTACTTCGGCACGCAGTATCTGCTCAAGACCATTGACGGGGGCCTGCATTGGCAGGCAGTCAGCCCCGATCTCACCGGAGATGCCCGCCAGCCTGTCAACTCCATGAATCTGGCGGTCGCCGCGGAGCCCACGCTCGCCAACGCGAAGACTCGTGGATATGGCGTGATCTACACCATTGCCCCTTCTTCGCTCGATAAGGACCTCATCTGGACCGGAAGTGACACCGGCTTGATCTATCTCACCCGGGATGGCGGCAAGAACTGGCAAAACGTCACGCCTCCCGGTTTGTCCGACTGGAGCAAGATCACGTTCATCGAAGCATCGCATTTCGATCCGGAAGAGGCGTATGCGGCGGTAGACCGTCACCGCCTGGACGATTACCGGCCCTACATCTATCGCACGCGCGATTTCGGCAAACACTGGACTTTGGCGGTCGATGGTCTGGCAGAACCGGCCTTTGTCAACGCAGTTCGCGATGACCCGGTGCGGCGCGAGTTGCTGTATGCGGCGACGGAACTCGGCGTGGCGATTTCCTTCGATGACGGGGATCACTGGCAATCGCTGCAGTTGAACCTTCCCACAGTCTCGGTACGGGATTTGGTGATTCATGGCGACGATCTGGCGATAGCGACGCATGGGCGCTCGTTTTGGATTCTGGACAATATTTCTCCTTTACGGCAATTGGCGGCGTCCTCGCAGAAGACGGCCTTATTTCGGCCGGCCGACGCGGTTCGCGCTATCCACGATACCTTTCCCGGCACTCCGCTGCCGCCCGACATTCCGACCGCCAAAAATCCGCCGGATGGCGCGGTGCTCGACTACTATTTGGAGACCGGCGTTGATGTTGTTCTCGAGATTGTCGATGGGCAAGGCAAAGTTGTGCGCCGGTTCTCGAGCAAAGACGCGATCCAACCGCCACCCAGGGAACTACCGATTGCGAAGTCCTGGCTCACCTCTCCGTCAGCGCCGGGCGCGCACAGCGGCTTGAATCGCTTCGTTTGGAATCTGCGGTACCCACCCGCGGTGGACGAAGTAGATCAAGACTCCGGCAGCCGCCTGGATGGACCGTTTGTGGCTCCGGGAAATTATTCGGTGCGGCTAACAGTTGGCGCGAGCGCTGAAACCTATACGCAGCCATTGGTGGTCAAGTTGGATCCGCGCAATACCGCGACCAGCGAGGACATCGCGCGCCAGACGGAATTGGCCGAGAAGACCTGGCGGCAGTTGCGCCGCGCCAGCACTCTGCTGCGCGCAACGGGAAAAGTCGGTCCTGGCAACGCCGCGGCAACCCGCGTTCTCGAGGGCAACGGCAGAACTCTAAAAGCGTCGATCGACGGTTTAACGGCGGTGATGAACGTCGTAATGAGCGCCGACCGTCAGCCGCCCCAACAGGTCTACGAGCTGTATGAACAATGTGCGGCATCGCTTGACGCTTCAGTAGCGGCGCTTCCGGCGCTGAACGAAGCTCTCAAGAGTGCGGGCGAGCAGACGATTACTCTCCCCGATTAGCGCTCACCTAATCTGCAGTCCGTACTCTTGTCCCAGCCGGTCGTTCTCATACACGCGGAACCAGTACAACCCGGCATCGAGCGTTGCCTGGATCTGCACCGTGATCTGGCTGGGCTGGCTCTGGCGTCTCTGAATCAGAGTGGCCCCTTGCCAAACGATTTTGCCGCGGCTATCCGCCAGTTCCAACCGCACTTGACTGCCCGCCGGAATGTCCGGCGCGTCGGCCTTGATGGTGAGCGCGGTGTGAGCGGGCGCAACCGCGACCGTAGCGGGAGACGCGCCGCGCGTTGCCAACAGGGTGACCTCAGACGGTGGCGCTGGATGCGGCCGGCCAGCATACATCATAAATAGCAGCACGGTACCTGCTGCTATGGCGGCCGTCAAAGACAGCGCCCATTGCGAAGGCCGCCTCGTAGCGGAGCCCAACCCAACCTTCGAACCTGTTAGCTGCCGGAAAGAGGCTTTTTTCTCCGTGATTTGCCGCGCGGCGATCTTCGTCGCGCCAATATATTCATCCACCTCGTTCAAATGTAGCTGGCACAGGGAACAAATCAGCAAGTGTTCTTCAACCGGCGCCATCTGCTCCTCCGAGAGCTGTTGCAAGGAATAGCGCTCCAAAAGCTCTTCGGAGATGTGCTTCCTCTCGTTCGCTTCAGCGGACATTGGACCTCCACAGGCAAATGAGTCCCGGACGAAACTCATTCCTTAGACCGGTAGTGGCGTCACTAGGCGGAAGATCTCATAAAAAATGCGACGACGGAGTGCTGCAGCTTCCTTTTGCCGATCTCCCCGAATCGAGCTTTGGCCCGCGATTTGAACAGACGAAATTGAGTTTCGGTCAGATCCAGCTCCTCACAGATCTGTTCCATGGGTTGTTCCAGCAGGTAAAAACGCACCAGGATCTCGCGGTCGCGATCGGGCAACTGCTCCAAAACCTTCTGCATGATGGCGGCTCTTTGGCGGGCCACCACGCTTTGTTCCGGGTTACGGCGGCGGTCGGCGATGCGCGAACCCAGCTCCAGATCGAGTTCTTCGCGGCGGCTGTGGACCAACTGATCGATATAGGCTGCCACTTGCCTGCGAACCACGGTACGGATAAAACCCATCAGCCTTTCCGGCTCTCGCACGTCGCCGCGCTGAATGGCCTGCACCACGATCAGGAACGTATCGTGAACCTTGTCGTCGAGTTCCTGTGGACCCAGTTGGCGGCACAGATAGTAGCGGATGCCCCTGGCAAAAATGGCGTATAGTTCCTCCATTGCCTCCTTTTCGAAGTTTCTAATACGAAACACCATCGCCGCCCAGTCGACCACTGGCGGCTCTGGGCCGTCGATAAACTCGGATTCGCCTGACACGGCCGTATCCTCACTCTGTTGCGCCTGAGACTTCGCATCTCGTGGATGCAAACCGCCGGCGGATGTCATATCGCTAGTCCTTCCCCATGACGTAAAACGCACTCCAGTATCGCGGCTCGGAACGCCACGTTGCGGAACGAATCATCTCAATCTGCGCGGATTGCAATGCGTCGGCAGTCATGCGTTCTACCGGGCCGCCATTATCCGATGCGCTGAGGTCCGGTATGAGGTGACTATAGAAATGCCGGAACAATTCTCCGGAATCGTCCGGAGTAGGCCAGAGACTACCTACAATCGTGGATGCGCCGGCCATCAGCCAGGCCCGCGACAGACCCAGGATGCCCGCTCCGGCCGCCGCCCCGCCGGCCGCCGAACTGCATCCGCTCATCACGACCACCGTATCGGGAGTGTCCAAATTGGCCACATCCTCCCGGGTCAGAAGCTCCGCCTGCCCCCGCGGACTTAAACCGAGATCGATGACGGTTTCATCCCGGCGGTCGCCGGGAAAAAGAAAGTGGGCGGCAAAATGGATCACCGCGGGCCGTTGTTGAACGGCCGCTTGTACTTTCTCTCGCGATGCCCGGGCGCCGGTAAGCACGGTCACGGGCGAACGGAAAGCCCATTGCCGCGCGCAGGCTTCCACCTCCCGCGCGCTGGCCGCCAGACGGGCCAGTTGCAGCCAACCGGCGCGATTGGGCTCTCCCTTCCAGCGCGGATCCGCGGCATTGTAAATGCCGTCGCCAACACCCAAGAACATGCCGCGTGGCATTTTGCTACCCGCCTGGGTAAGCATCCACGCACTTGGAATCCGCTCTATGCTGTGGACCTGCGCCAGATAGACGGGATGCTCCTCCGGCCGGCCGGCAATCAATGCCGGGTATGGCACCCGGAACAGCGCATCGTCGGCGGTGATGATCCACCGCTTCTGCTTCTCGATGCCCGGACTGAGTTTGCCAAACAAATTCCGGTAGAGGTCTTCGCTCAGTCTCTCGCGATCGGCTGAGTTCTGTTCCAGGGATGAAGCGGTTCGCGCCGCCAGGTCTGCCAGTACACCCTCGCTCGCAAGCCGATAAAACTCGAGACGATCTGACGTGAGTGCCCAAAGATATGTCTCCTTCGCCCCAGGGTAGAAACTGAGCAATGCCTCTTCCGGCCTAATCCTGCCCTGGATACTGCGTAGTGTGTTTGCGGAAGAGGTCCTCTCGGTAATATTCGCGTGCAGTGTCGCGGTTCTCAAATAGCGGCCCGCTTCGAGCTCACTCACTTCGTCGCGCATCCGATCGACATTTCTTCTGCGCTCCTCATTTCTTCTGCGCTCTTCGTTCGGATTGGCCAGAAGTGTAGTTTGGGCTTCCCGCAAGCGGCCGAGAGCGTTGGCGAGTTCCCCGCTAAGGCCGGGCGACCGACGCAGATTCTGTGTCACCCGCCGCAGCCCGGCCGCTCGATCCTGCTCGGCCGCGAGAAACGCCTGGTTCGTTTTTCCGCTGCGAACACTCGCGTCCACAAAAGCCTGAGCGAGTTCGTGCGTCCCTACATCCGACGCCATTCTTGCCTGGTCGGAAAACGCGGCGCCTTCATGCCAGGCATCGGCGGCCTTCAGAGCCTGTGCCAGCGCTGCCAGGGCTTCCGGTAGCCGGTCTTGAGCCATTCGCACCAGACCCCGCTGGTAATACGCCAGCCACAAAGCTGGGCCAGCATCATAAGCGGGAAGCTCCGCCGCCCGATCGATCAAGGAGGAGGCGAGCGCTACATCGCCCTGCCCGAGTTTCAGACGGCTGGCCGCGATGTAGCTGGAGCGGAGGTCCCGGTCACGCATGAGCTCACGCAGCCGAAACGCTTCGGTCACGTATGGTTCGGCTTCAGAATAGGCTCCACGCTCCATAAAAATCCACCCGGCACGATCGTTCAAAGTTGCCCGCAGGCTTTCATTACCGAAGTCGCTGGCGCGGTTGATTGCTTCCCGAAACGACCGCAGCCCCGCGGCGTATTCGCCACGGCGAATCTGAAACGATCCGGTTTGCGCCAACACCTCGGCTCGATAGGGAAATTTGCTTATTTTGGCCGCGATTTCAGAAGCTCGCCACGCGGCCTGCTCCGCGGCGCCGTAGTTCCAGAGCGTCAGGTACAACGACGAGAGATTCAGCCAGACGACCGCTTCCACCGGACGGTTACCCAGCTCTTGCGCCAACTGCCTGGCGTTGAGAAAAGAATCGAGGGCTCCGGTGTAGTCAAAGGCGGCAAGCTCGGAACCAGCGGCATTGTTCAGACATACCAGCCCCACACCGCGAGCCCCCGTTGACATCGCCAACTCGTATCCTTTGCGATAGCCTTCGGCCGCCCTGCGGAACTCGCCGCGTCCATAGGCAACCCTGGCGCGGACTTTGATTTCATGAATGGCGGCGCTCTCCAGTTCCTGATCCGGAGCGTGGGGCGGGAGGCTCGAACGGGAGCCGACCAGCAAAAGTGCAGCCGAATAGGGTAAAACAACGCGCAGCCTGAGCATAAGCGGCCGGACCCAGTACCCTTCCGACTTCCAGTACTAATAAACTTTTTCTGTGAACATAAGCAGCTTAGCACGGGTGTAATCCCAGGAACAGCACTAAATAGGGTTTTCTTAGAAATAAATCGCGGGGCCCTACGTGGTTTTCTCAGTCCATATAGGGCCCAACTTCGATCCCTTGTACGGGATCGCACTGAATTAATAAGTGCTCTCACCGACCCTGGTTAGGGCAGTATGATGATAATGGGAGGCATGGTCCGGGATCTCCTTTCCGGCGGGCAAGCGCAGCTTGCTCCCCGGTCCAAGCGTAACGTTGCGGTCCCTTCGGCAACGCGTTCGCTTCCCCGTAAGCCACTGAAAAAAAAGCCTGAGGAATTTTGCAGATCGACGTGACTGAAGAAAATGCGGGATGGCGGACGACAGGAAAAAGAGCGCAGTCGATCGATGAACAACCAGCCGTCCCGGCCTGTCCATCACCGTCGCGGCCGGTCAACAATTAGCCGCGGATGCGGGAGATTTGTTCTCCGAATATTCGCCCCCGCATTCGCGGGCCTTTGAAATAGTACTAGCGTTGTGGACGGTTTATGTCAGCTCTTCGAATTCAGCCATGTCAGGCTTAATTTGCAGCCGAAGAACGCAGCCAGCCGCTCAGCTTCCAGCCCGGCCGCCCGCCGCACCCAAGCAGGCGCTTTGCTGAACGGCTCAATGACCACCTCGACGCGGTTGCCCAGGATTTCGTGGCGCCAGACACCTTGCATCAGTCCGTTGACTAACAGCACCGGCGAAATCCAACCCTGAGGGCGGTAGACGCGGCTTCGCAAACCATCGGGTAGGAGACTCTCGGCATGGTACGATGCGCCGACCACATACTGGTCGAAGCCGGGCAGCAGACGGACCGATTTGCCCGGCGCCAGCTCGCGCGCTTCGCGAGCGTGGCCGGCGAGCATCCAGGCTCGTGCACCTTCAACCTCGACCGGACATGCTTCATTGCCCAGCAAGCCGATCCATTGTTTTGCCGCGCTGACACCCCCACCACTCCACCAACGCGCAAAATCGTGGTAGGTTGCGGGACCGTAGGCAGCCAGAAAACGGCGGGTAATTTCCGCTTGCGCCGCCTGCGGATCTACCGCTGGACCCAATGCACACCCTACCTCCGCGAGCCAGGTGTCCGGACGCGTGAACCGCACGCGCTGGCCCAGACTCGGAGCGAAACACAAGCGGCCAGTGAATGCAGTTGGCTTGAGAATGGTGCCCCAACTGCTTTCGTTGAGCTTCGGGTTTACCTCTTGCGCCAGCTCCTCCCGGGTCATCACTCGCCCGTTCAGCGCGGCGGCGATGGCTTCTGTCAACTGGTGGAGTTCCTCTTGGGAGATCCCGAAATACTTCTGCCACAACGCGGGCTTCAAGTATCGCGGGCTGGTGCTCAGGGCAGCGTGCCAGAGCGACAACTCGCTGGAGGGAAGAAGATGCAGAGTGCCCCTCATGGCCCAGGTCTTGACCAGTGTCCGGTCGTGCCAGAGCGCCTGCTGCACGGCCTCGCGGTCGAGGCCTTCCACTCTGGCCCATGCGGTCAGCTCGGCTGAGGACATTAGCTGGGCATGCAGACCGCACAAGCGGCTCGCCACGGCGAGCAGGCTGCCGGAAGGGGCGCGTCGATCGAGGTGCTGGCGGTGCATGCGCCACGCCGCCGCTTGAGGCCAGGTAAGCTTCTGCATTCGGAATTATTATGCCAGCGGGAGGGGCCCGCTCAGTCAGAATTCGAGAATCTCATCGAAGCGGCTCCTGGCCGGT
>Ga0209040_10004407_pt1 | contig 10621 bp, 9 predicted proteins | sample BogFormECP12_OM3_FD_188240 | JGI IMG/M metagenome (GOLD analysis project Ga0209040, IMG submission 188240) | Bog forest soil microbial communities from Calvert Island, British Columbia, Canada - ECP12_OM3 (SPAdes) (version 2) | ecosystem: Environmental > Aquatic > Freshwater > Wetlands > Bog ... | reverse complement strand
TGAAGGATTCACCGGACTTGGTGGTGCTGGATGTGATGATGCCGCGCATGAGCGGATTGGACGTCTGCAAACAGTTAAAGGCCAAGCGCCCCTCAATTCCCATCATTATGCTTACCGCTCGCGGCCAGGAGGTGGATAAGGTAGTGGGCCTCGAACTGGGCGCAGATGATTACGTCACGAAGCCCTTTTCGATTCGAGAACTATTGGCTCGAGTCAAGGCGGTATTGCGCCGGGCGCACACCCTTCCCAAAGAGCAAGACAGCTACACCTTCGGAGATGTCGAAGTGAATCTGCGCAGCTACCAAGTGAAGCGGGGCGGCCAGCGAATTGAGTTCTCCAGCACGGAGTTTGACCTGCTCAAACATTTCTTGTGCCACAGCGGAGAGACCTTGAGCCGCGACCGGCTTCTCGACGAGGTCTGGGGCTACGAGAATTTTCCCACTACGCGGACCGTGGATGCACATATCGTTCACCTTCGCCAAAAACTCGAACCAGTGCCGGAAGAACCTCGTTATTTTTTGACGGTGCACGGAGTTGGTTACAAATTCGTAGGATGAAACCATGATGATGGCCTCAACCGAAAGAATACTGAAAATCCGAACCGCCGAGCTAGGCAGCCGCCTGGCCGAGGCGGTCAAAAACCAAAGCGGCAAGACGGCAACAAAAACAGTTGCCATCACTGGCGGGGATCTTACGCAGGAAACAAAGGTTCTCGCCGACGAACTGGACGCGCTCCGCCGGAATCACCTGAAATTGCAGCAGGCCATATATGAAGCCGCCCAGGTGCAGCGTCGGCTCTGCGCACCAAGAGAACTTACCTCAGGCCAGTTCGAGATCGCAGGCGAGATTTTTCCGGTTCGTCATCTCTCTGGCGATTTCTTCAAAGTGATGGAACTCGGACCCGACCTGGGGGTGATGCTCGGCGATATTGCCGGCAAAGGATTGTCGGCCGGAATCTGGCAGGCTCATCTGATGAGCTTGATGGAACGGTCTGCCAAGAGCCACAAGAGCCCCAGTGACGCTGTTGCCGAGGTGAACCACGAACTGTGCCATGGCAACGGGGAGGCGCCGTTGACCGCATTGTTCTATGCCAGAATCGATTCGCGGACGAACGAACTTGTCTATTGCAACGCCGGCCTGCCAGCACCATTGGTTCTGCGGAAAAGCAAAACGCTCGAACGCCTTGAAAATGGTGGACCGATGCTTGGCGCACTGAAAGATGTCGCATTTGATACCGGGAACGTGATTCTCAACGAAGGCGACATGCTTGTCGCTTTTTCCGATGGGGTAACCGAGTGCAGAAATGCGCAAGACGAGGAATTTGAAATGGAGCGGTTAACGACGGCCGCCAAGAATGTCTCGGGAGTAAACGCGAGCAAAGCCTTGTTCTCCCTGTTGGGGACAGTTCTCGCTTTCGCTGACTCCTGTGCACAGGGGGACGATTTGACGCTCCTCGTTGTTCGTAGACGCGACGGGAGGAAAGAGCAGTCCCGTTCGAGCAGCAAAGATTTTTCGACGCCTCCACAGAGGTTGGCTTCGGGCAGACGGCCGAAGCACGCAGACTGCGGAGGCCAGTTCAAAATCGCCAAGCGGTAGTACACACCGGGGTCCCGTAGTTGCCGGACTGGGACGCTTTACTGGTGGTGTGCCCGAAAGCAAAGGGGTAGCCATGGCAACTCGATCCACATCCATCCTCCTCGATGAAGCGGGGTTCTGCGCAGGCTTGAATCAGGCCCTGCAAACCGGCCCGGAAGTTCTAAGCTCAGTCTATACCACCCACTACCGCTATGTATTACAGGTCTGCCGCCGGTTCTTTCGACGCCCGGAAGATGCCGAGGACGCCGCGGCAGAGGTCTTCGTGAAACTGCACAAGGTCCTCGAGAAAAAAGATGAAGCGCATCCATTCCGAGCGTGGGTATGTCAAGTAGCCGGGCGGCATTGCATCGACAAACTGCGCCGGGGGAAGCGTGAGAAGCGTGCGCTCGTTGAAGGAAACGATCTCGGCTCCATCCCGGACGTTTCCACGCCTTCCCCGCTCTCGCAAGTTCTGCGCAAGGAAGCCAAACGCGAGCTGACGGAACAGATCAATTGCTTACCGGATTATTACAAGGTTCCGCTACTGCTTCACTATTACGAGAGCATGACCTACCCTGAGATTGCCCGGGCGCTCAATTGCCGGCCTCCTGCGGTCAAAACCATCATCTTCCGAGCCAAGAACCGGTTGCGCCAGAACTGGCGGCAGTCAGCCAAGGCCTGACCAGTCAACGGCGCTTCTCTCGGTGCAACAGAGCGCAAGTCCTACGCATTACGCAACAGATGAGCCCGACGATTGGACTATTGGTATTCCCCAACTCGCGGTGGGGTGCCTTATACTTTAGGGAGCTGTTCCCGATACAGCAAATCCATTCTACTGAGGTTCATCATGGCAAACGTATATGCCGACAACTCGTTGAGTATAGGAAGAACCCCACTTATTAAGTTGAATCGGATCACGGATGGCGCGAAGGCCACGGTACTCGCGAAAATTGAGGGAAGAAATCCTGCGTACTCCGTGAAATGTCGCATCGGGGCGGCAATGATCTGGGACGCGGAGAAACGCGGAGTGCTGAAGCAGGGAATTGAAATCGTAGAGCCGACCAGCGGGAACACGGGAATCGCGCTAGCCTTTGTCGCCGCTGCGCGCGGCTACAAAATTACATTGACGATGCCGGAAACGATGTCGCTCGAACGGAGACGCGTGCTGGCGCTACTGGGCGCGAATCTGGTGCTGACGCCGGGACCGGAAGGGATGAAGGGTGCGATTAGCAAGGCAACGGAGATCGCGAACTCGGACACTTCCCGTTACTTCCTGCCACAGCAATTTGAAAATCCGGCGAATCCCGAGATTCATGAAAAAACGACTGGCCCGGAAATTTGGGACGACACGGGCGGTGCAATTGATGTGTTTGTTGGCGGCGTGGGTACAGGTGGGACGATCACCGGTGTGAGCCGCTACATCAAGAATACCAAGGGGAAAAAAATAATCAGCGTCGGCGTGGAACCGGTGGCTAGCCCGGTGATTACGCAAACCAGAGCGGGCGAGCCGGTGAAACCTGGTCCACATAAAATTCAGGGGATCGGTGCAGGCTTTGTGCCGAAGAACCTGGATTTGAGTTTACTGGATCGCGTCGAGCAAGTGACGAATGAGGAGTCGGTGGAATTTGCGCGAAGGTTGGCCCGTGAAGAGGGAATTCTTGCCGGCATTTCGTGCGGAGCGGCTGCAGCGGCTGCGGTGCGCTTGGCAAAGTTGCCGGAATTTGCCGGCAAGACCATCGTCACCGTTCTTCCGGACACCAGCGAACGGTACCTTTCCACGGTTCTGTTTGAGGGAATCGCCTAAGAACTGACAAGAATGAGAGAGCGAGAGAGTGGCGGCTTCGATGGTCTCCGCTCTCCTTGCTTTTTCCATCTTCACAGGCGCGAAGACACTATGGCTACACCAAATGATGATTTGCGAGCACTGGCGAAGGAGTTTCGTCTGGCACTCGAAGCGCGCATGGGCGACGCCTCGATGTGGGACTACCGGTTGCCGTCCAAAGATGAGGTGCAAACGTTTTGCCGCACTTACCTGGCTGGGCTCTTTCCGCTTTATTACTCGAACGAGGATGTAAAGAGTTCTGACGCCGCGGGATTCTTGGCGCAGCTCGATCTGCAGTTGGCGGAGCAGATCGTCTATGCAATGCGATTTGATTTTCATTGTTGCGGGAAATCCGTGCCGGCGAATCTCTCTGAGAGTGCCACCGAACTGGTGCAAACGTTGCGGGCAAAGTTACCCAAGTTGGCGCAACTGCTGTCTACTGATTTACGGGCGGCAATCAAAAATGATCCGGCGGCCAGCGGATATGAAGAAGTGCTACTGAGCTATCCCGGCGTGGAAGCAATTACAGTGCAGCGCCTGGCGCACGAATTGTACTTGCTGAAGGTGCCCTATTTGCCGCGCATGATGACTGAGATGGCGCATAGCGAGACGGGTATTGATATTCATCCGGGCGCGCAGATTGACGAATCGTTTTTTATCGATCATGGCACGGGGGTGGTGGTTGGAGAGACGGCGACGATCGGGAAAGATGTGACACTGTATCACGGGGTGACGTTAGGGGCGTTTAATCCAACGAGCAAGCGCGATGCGCAAGGTGAACTCGTGCGCGGGCATTCCAACAAGCGCCACCCTGATATTGAAGAAGGCGTGACGATCTACCCGGGCGCAACAATATTGGGTGGCGATACCCGGATCGGGCATCACAGCATCATTGGCGGAAATGTCTGGTTGACTCATTCGGTAGCGCCGTATAGCCGCGTGACGATGAAGGATCCGGAGTTGCTCATTCGCAGCAATTCCAAAGGGTCAGACGAAGAGTGGTTCCTAGGAAGTTCGATATAAGGCTGCACAGGACAAGCGTGCGCCGCGACCGAACTAGAGTCGTGCGATAAAGCAAGCAGGTGAGGCCACTCAGAGACGATGGCTCACTCTGTTTGCGCGATGTTGTTGCCCCGAGTTATTTGCATGTCTCTGAAGAGAGCGCAATAGATCAGGTGGGTGGCGGAATCGATCTGGCGATTTAGTTCCGCTTTCGGTAGTTGGCCGGCTTGGGCCAGAAGGCTCCAGAGCAACGTGTCCATGGTCTTGGCCATTCCCAGTAGGTCCACGCCACTGCGAGCATTTGGTAATTGTTGAAGATGCTGGAACAGAGTTGCGACCCGACTGGTCGTCCACTCATGAATCTGCTTGTGTTTATGTGCCAAGCTGGGGTCGGATAGGACCGCTTCCTGCCAGGCTCGATAGGCGCCCAGATAGCAAAGATCGTAGGAAAAGGCACGAGACAGTAGTTGACGCAGACCGGTGCGCACATCGTGAGCCGGTTCCGGGTGAAAATTCAAATTACTCAATTTCTCCAGAAGGTCGTCCATCAAGGCGAGCAAAAGCTGGCGCTTGGAGCGGAAGTGCTGGTAAAAACTGCCGACAGCAAGAGACGTACGCTTGGCGATCCGCTCTACGCCAGCTTTCTCGAAGCCCTTTGCTCCAAACTCGGACAGCGCGGCGGTTTTTAGGCGAGACCGTTTTTCGATGCTGCGTTTCTGTACCGGTTCGGGAAGAAGATCTTCACCCGCGAGAAGATTGGGGCGTGTTTTTATGGCTGCCTCGATTGGCGGAAGGCCCCGCCTAGCAAAGCTCCGGCGCAGCAGCAAAGCATCCATCCGCCGAAGGTGCCGGCCGCCTCGGGAGCCATGTTCGGAAAGACGACAGGGAAGAAGGCGCTAGAGAAAGGATCGAGCAATAGGGTTGGCAGAGAAAGAGAGAGAGCGGCACCCAGCCATTTTTCTGACGGCAAATGAAAATTCTTGCAGAGACGACGCGCGAGCAAGGCCATGGCAGGGAAGCTCAGCGCAAAGAGGAGAAGCGTTGCCAGCCAATTGCCGGGTCGGAGAAGGTGCTGGCCAGCAAGTCGCAGGGCCACGGTGGCAGCAAGCCAGAGAGCAAAGCCGTAGGTAAACAGGCGACGGTCTAAAGTGAACATGAGTTCATGTTCGCATAAAATAGGTTGCAGCACAAGCAGCCGCCGAATTCGATCGCCGAGGAGTACAAGGCGTGCGTTGACAGTGTGCGAGAGGGTCCGTTAGGCTGAAAAGCTTGTGGATGTGCGCAGGAATGGACAGGGAGACGCATGGCTGAAGAGAAGTTACCGACACGAGCGGCAGATTTTTCGGAGTGGTACAACCAACTGGTATTGAAGGCGCAACTGGCCGACTACGCGCCGGTGCGCGGATGCATGGTGGTGCGCCCCTACGGATGGGCGTTGTGGGAAAACATCCAGGCGGGACTGGACAAGCGCTTCAAGGCAACAGGCCACCAAAACGTGGCGTTTCCGCTGCTGATTCCCAAGAGTTTCATCGAAAAAGAAAAGCATCACGTGGAAGGATTCTCTCCGGAACTCGCAGTGGTGACGATTGGAGGTGGAGAAGAATTGGCGGAGCCGCTCATCGTGCGGCCGACCTCTGAAACAATCATCGGGCACATGTGGGCGAAGTGGATTCAGTCTTACCGCGACTTACCGGTGCTGATGAATCAGTGGAACAGCGTGGTCCGTTGGGAGCTCCGCACGAAACTGTTTCTGCGCACGCTGGAATTTTATTGGCAGGAAGGGCATACGGCGCACGCAACGCGCGAAGAAGCGGTATTTGAAACCAAGCAGATGCTAGATGTATACACGGATTTCGCGGTGAATGAAGCGGCCATTCCGGTGATTCCGGGCGCAAAATCTGACGCCGAGAAATTTGCTGGCGCAGAGGTTACCTATTCTATTGAAGCGATGATGGGGGATGGAAAAGCGCTGCAGTCTGCTACGTCGCACTTCTTGGGACAAAACTTTGCGCAAGCGTTTGAAGTGAAATACCTGGACCAGATCGGGCAGTTGCAGCATTGCTGGACGACGTCGTGGGGACTTTCGACGCGGTTTATCGGCGCCATTATCATGGTGCATGGTGATGATCAGGGATTGGTGATGCCTCCTCGGCTGGCGCCGACGCAGGTGGTGATCGTGCCGATCTTCAAGACCGCAGAAGAGAAGGCTGCAGTGCAGTCGGTGGCGCGAGAGTTGAAAGCCCAACTGATTAAGGCGAATCTGCGGGTAATCTTGGATGAGCGCGAAGGGTTCAGCCCGGGGTGGAAATTCAACGAGTGGGAGATGCGTGGCGTGCCGGTACGCGTGGAACTGGGCCCGAAGGATGTGGCAAAGCAGGCGGTGATGCTCGCTCGGCGGGACCGGCCTGGGCGTGAGGGGAAATCGAGTGCGCTGCTGGTAGATTTGTCGGCGACGATTGAAAAGCTGCTGGTGGAGATTCACCAGTCGATGTTTGACAAGGCGCTGGCGTTTCGCCGGGCGAACACGCACGAGACAAAGGCGTATAACGAGTTTAAAAAGGCCGTCGAGACGGGCTTCGCGTATGCGCACTGGTGCGGAGACGCCGAATGCGAAGAGAGAATCAAGGAAGAAACCCGGGCGACCATGCGGTGTATCCCCCTAGACCAGGCAGAGGTGCTTGGGGACGGTGGTAGCAGCGGTAGCGGAACGTGCGTGCATTGTGGGAAGGAAGCGAAGGAACGAGCGATCTTTGCGAGAGCCTACTGAGTAAAGGATCGATCGAGGAACTCAGGCTAACGTTGAGACGCAGAAGGGTGCAGAGGCAATACACAGAAGATCCCGCTCCCCTTCCCTGCGAGCGGAGCGGCACCCTCGGCAAACAATGGACCGCAAAGACGCGCTGTGGGGTACCCAGTCGCAGGCCTAAAAGTCCGGCAACTACATTGGTAGCTGGACGTTATGCCTAGAGAACATAGTGTTGCGGCAATTCTCGACAGTTCTGGGGAGCGGTGCTAGCTTGGAAATATCGAGTTTATGAGAATCCGCGCGAGCGAGTTGCGCGGACCTGGAGAATTTCTTTGAATTCCGGAATGAAGCGTTACAACTCCCGAGAGCGGGGTGAAGGGAAGCTGAAAGCCATTATCTACACGCTGATTTTGATCGCCGGCGTGTACATAGCCATCAAACTGGTCCCGGTTTACGTTGCGGAATACCAGTTGAAAGACAAGATGAGCGAGCAGGCACGCTTCGCCGTAGTGAACCGCTATAGTGAAGATCAGATTAAGGACATTCTCTACAAGACGGTGCAGGATCTAGACATCCCTGCCAAGCGCGATGACATCAAAGTTACGAATACCGGCCATGGGCTGAGCATCAGTGTGGTGTATTCGGTACCCATAGACCTGATGGTGTATAAGACGGACCTCAATTTTTCGCCGTCCAGCGAAGGCATCGATATAATGAAATAGCATGAAGCCCTAGAAACATGCCGGGCGGCGCGCATCATTTTCGGCCGCGACTTCCCACCAGCCTATCGATGGCTCACAATGATTGAGAGCAGCAAGCAGGGAGCATGTCTTTGCGCTTTCGTTTGAAAAAAGGGTTCTGGACTTCCAAGATCGGTCTGGGAATATTGATTTTAGTGGCGGGCAGCTTCCTGATTGCCGCCAGCATATTTACCTATTACTACATCCAATTCTCGAAAATCATTGATGCCCGGCTTTCCGGCCACGTGCTGCAGAATACGACGCAGATTTTTTCTGCCCCGGAGCACATTTCCGACGGACAAGCGTGGGGCGTACCGGAGTTGGTGACGTATCTGCAGAAAGCAGGATACCGTCCAATGGCCGATGAGAACTCGCTCGGTCAATATACGGTGGAAGGCTCGACGGTAGATATTCGACCGCAAAAGCTTTCCTATTTTGGCGGGAGCAATGCCCTCGCTGTGCAGTTCAATGGGGAAGTGATTCGTTCGATACGGCCTCTAGGTGGCGGAGCGGATTTGGGCGCAGCGGAGATCGAGCCAGAGTTGATCACGAATTTGTTCGATAGCGCACGCGAGAAGCGCCGGCCAGTGCGTTATGAAGATTTGCCTCCGGTGCTGGTGCACGCCATTCTCTCTGCGGAAGATAAGCGGTTTTTCGAGCATCCGGGCTTCGACTTTATCCGCATCTTCGGGGCCGCGTGGGCCGACCTAAAACACAGCCAGCATTTACAGGGTGCCAGTACGATCACCATGCAAGTGGCGCGGACATTCTTCTTATCAACTGATCGCACTTGGCGCAGAAAACTTTCGGAAGCCATGTTGTCGTTTGAACTGGAGCAGCGCTTTAGCAAACAGCAAATTTTCGAGATGTATGCCAACGAAGTTTACCTCGGCAACCGCGGCAGCTTTGGCATCCGTGGATTCGCAGAGGCCAGCGTGGCGTATTTCGGCAAGGATATGAGACAACTGAGTTTACAGGAATGCGCATTTCTTGCCGGGTTGATTCGCTCGCCAAATTATTATTCAGTCTCTGATCGGCACCCGGAACGCGCGCCCCAGGCTCGCGACCGCGTGCTGGCCCAAATGCTAGAGAACAAATACATTACGGAAGCGGACGTGCAGGATGCCAAGCGCGTGCCGCTAAAACTCGCGCGCACTTCGGTGGCGGGAAACGAAGCCCCGTATCTTGTGGACATGGTGCGCGACCATCTACTGGAGAATTATAGCGAAGTCGAGTTGCAGAGCCAGAATTACCGCGTATATACGACGCTCGATCCAGAGTTACAGCGAGCCGCCGCAGCGGCGGTTGAGAATGGCATGAAGAATGTCGACGCGCTGCTGGAGAAGAAATACGAAAGAATTCGCAAAGCCAAAGGGAAGAAAGCAGATCCCAACGAGCAAGTTCCGCAGGCGCAAGTGGCATTGGTGGCAGTTGACGCGCGCACCGGTGAACTCAAAGCAATCATTGGGGGACGGGATTACGGGCAAAGCCAGTTGAATCACGCCCTATCTCACCGGCAACCGGGATCGGTGTTCAAACCCTTTGTCTATGCCGCCGCATTCAACAATGCGGTGGACGGGGCGCAGCCGGTTGTGACTCCCGCGACGACAGTGGATGATGAGCCAACCGTGTTCGAATTTGATGGTCAGGAATATACCCCGAACAATTATGGGGAACGATTCATGGGCCGAGTAACGGCCAGGCAAGCGCTAACCAATTCTCTGAATATCGCGACGGTGAAGATCGCTGAATTGGTTGGCTATGGACGCGTAGTGCAGATCGCGCGGCAGATGGGTGTACCCTCCAATGTGCGACCGACACCGGCCGTGGCGCTTGGCGCCTATGAAATGACTCCGCTCGAAGTCGCTGGGGCCTATACTGGGTTTGCAACCGAGGGAACGCGCGCGGAGCCTTATTTTCTGAAGAATGTGACCAGCGCGGGCGGAAATACCCTCGAGAAATACACTCCGGTGAACAAGCAGGTGTTGGATCCGCGAGTGGCGTATTTAGTCGATAGTGTGCTGCAGGATGTCTTGAATCGAGGGACGGGCGCGGCGGTGAGAGCGAAGGGCTTCACGTTGCCGGCCGCGGGGAAAACAGGAACCTCTCGCGATGGCTGGTTTGCCGGTTTCACCACAGATCTGGTTTGCGTAGTGTGGATCGGGTTTGACGATAATCATGATTTAGGCCTAGCCGGAGGCGTGGCGGCCGCGCCCATGTGGGCAGATTTCATGATCAAGGCCACCAAGCTCCCGGGATATCGCAATGCAGGCACGTTTGAGAAGCCGAATGGCGTCGACACCACAGTCATTGATCCGGAAACGCTGCAGGTGGCCACGCCGAGCTGTCCCACCACTCGGGAAGAGGTTTATGTGGCAGGCTCCGAGCCTAAGCAAATGTGCGAATTACATGGAGGGCACGGTACGGCTACTTCTTCCGGGTCTTTCCTTTCGCACATCTTTGGGGGAGGATCGCCTAAGCCGCCAGGAGCCCCTGGCGACCCCACCGCACCGGCGGCGGATGGAAAAAACCCAGCGGATGGCGACGCGGATCCGAGTGCCCAAGCGGCTAAGGCCCCGGAAAAGAAAAAGAGTGCTTTACAGAAGATTTTTGGTATCTTTGGGGATAAGAAGAAGAAGGATCCTGACAGACCACCTCAGGACAAAGGAGACTCGCCATGACAAGGCATTCCTTGGCGATTCCGGCAGTTACGCTTCTGGTATTACTCTCCGTATT
>Ga0209040_10004406_pt1 | contig 10622 bp, 9 predicted proteins | sample BogFormECP12_OM3_FD_188240 | JGI IMG/M metagenome (GOLD analysis project Ga0209040, IMG submission 188240) | Bog forest soil microbial communities from Calvert Island, British Columbia, Canada - ECP12_OM3 (SPAdes) (version 2) | ecosystem: Environmental > Aquatic > Freshwater > Wetlands > Bog ... | reverse complement strand
GCAATCCTCGGCGACGGCGTAATCGAGCAGCTCGACAAAGCCGGTCTCGGGATCGACTGCGACGACGGCGCCGTGTGTCGCGTAGGAATAGACGCCGGTGCTGATCGCCGGCTCATAGGTCGCGGTCGCATCGAGCAGCGGGTCGACCCCTTGCGGCAACCCGTCCATCCGCAGATGCGCGACCTTGGCGAGCTCGGCGATCGTGACCGACCCTTGCGGCCCTAAGACTACGCCGGCAGTGCAGCGCACCTCGGCGACATCGCATTGCAGCAGGTGCGCGCCGATGCGGCAGAGCTTGTCGCGCAGCATGCGGCTGGCGCGCGCCACCGCGCCGCCCGACATCACCATGCTGCGCGAGGCGAAGGTGCCGAACCCGAAAGCTGTGCTCTCGGTGTCGCCGTGGCGCACCGAGATCCGCGCCGGGTCGATGCCGAGCTCCTCGGCTGCGACCTGCGACAGCGCCGTCTCGAGGCCTTGGCCGTGCGACTGGATGCCGACCATCAGCACGACGCTGCCGTCGGTCAGGATGCGCGCGGTGCAGCTCTCGAAACCAGGGATGATCGAGGCCCCGCCGCTTGCGCCCAAAATGGGCGCGCACTATCTCTTTCTCATGCGAATTATTTCCCGGCGGACTCTCCGAGAATTCGTCGGGTCCCGAGCCGGGCACAGCGATCAGCAGGCGCTCAAAGCCGCGCTCGATGCTTGGTTCGATGAAGTGCGGAAGGCGAAATGGTCAAATACGGCCGATGTCAAACGGCTCTACGCATCGGCCAGCATCGTCTCGAGCGACCGAATAGTGTTCAACATAAGAGGCAACGCGTATCGGTTGGTCGTCGTCGTCGATTTCGAGAAAGCAATCGTCTGGATCAAATGGCTCGGAACGCATCGCGACTACGATAGGATCGACGTGAGAGAGGTTAATCATGAGTGAGATCAAGCCAATCCGCAGCGAGGCGGATTACGAGGCCGCCCTCGCGGAGATCGAGCGGCTATGGGGTGCCCCCTCGGGGACGCCGGAGGGGGATCGGCTCGATGTGTTGGCGACCTTGATCGATGCCTATGAGAGCGAGCACCACCCGATCGATCCTCCCGACCCGATCGAGGCGATCAAATTCCGCATGGAGCAGCAAGGCCTCACCCGCAAGGACCTCGAAGGGATCGTCGGCAGCCGCACGCGGATTGCCGAAGTGCTCAACCGCCGCCGAGGCCTGTCGATCAGCATGATCCGCCGACTGCACGAGAAGCTCGGCATTTCGGCCGAGGTGCTAATTCGGCCGTCTTTAGTCGTTCCAGGCTGAGCACAGAAAAAAAGCACTCGATGTCGCCGTGCTGGGCACCACGCTCACCATACTCAAGAGGATGGGGGCGTCGGCTTGTCGATCCTTATCGAATTACCGTCGAGCACAATCTGCCAATGGTCCGGCTCGTTTAGTACAATGTCTAATCGGCCGTGATGAGCCTGCCGATGATGGTTGGGGCACAGCACCATAATATTGAGATGACTCAGCGAGCCAGCTTCACCCTTGCTCACAGGGATGACGTGGTGCGCTTCTGCGAAACCGATTCCATCTTTATCTTCAAATGCAATCGGATCCCGACCAAGCGCCGAGCAAATTTGGCACCGATATCCTTGGTATCTCTTGACCCAAAGCCCGACTGAACCCCTTTCAATTCTTCGACCGTGAGTCTCCGTAATAACGGGCTCTCTGTCCCGGTAGCGATCCTCGAATTCCTGGATCCTTTCCAAGTCGTCGACGGAAAGCGAAGCCATCTCCTTCGGCTCATCAATCTCGCCGACCAGGTCTACAATGAACTCGAACGCCGCTCGGCTAACCGGGATCGTCGCTGTCTGTAGCGGCTTGTGGAGATATTGGAACCCCTCGTCGTTAGCCGGCAGTGCATCGTCAAGTATCGGTCGATCGATTAGGTTTGCTACAATGTTGGCTGGGACCCGCCACTTAAGATCCGAGGCTTCGGCTGGATCGACGTAACCTGACGGATTGTTAGGATCGGGAATCTCCTGTGCAGTACCAGTAACCTCTAGCAATGCATAAACGCCCTTGAGTGTTTTGGGCCGGCCGTTACGAAGGCGCGCTGGCCGCTTGTCATCATTTAGCCGAAGCATCCCAAGTTGATGCGGTTTGAAATCGTACCGATGATGACGAGAGATTGACCAGTATAGCTGAGAAGGTCGCCTTCTGAGGACTTCATCTGCGAGCCAACGAGAGGTGTTTCGGACAAAAATCCAACATCCGGTAGTTAGAAGTTTCCTCTGATACGCTGCTACCATGTCTTCATTCGACGCTGGTTCACTCGGTATCGCTGAAGCCGTTTCAGTGATCTCTCCTCTTCAGGCCTTCGGGCCGCGTGCCTTCTTTATCGCCGTCAGCACCCGCCGGGGGGTGATGGGGGTTTCATTGACTTCAGCGCCGATGGAGCTGAGGGCGTCGCGGACGGCGTTGGCGATTGCGGCGGGCGGGGCGACGGCGCCGCCTTCGCCCATGCCCTTCATGCCGTATTCGGTGTGCGGGGTCGGGGTGTGGAGATGACCGATTTTGATCGCCGGCATTTCGGCGGCGCCGGGCATCAGGTAGTCGGCCAAGGTGCCGGCGAGGGGTTGGCCGGCTTCGTCATAGGGGATCTCCTCGAAGAGGGCGGTGCCGATGCCCTGCACGACGCCGCCGCGGATCTGGCCTTCGACGAGCATCGGGTTGACCATCGTGCCGCAATCCTCGGCGACCGCGTAATCCAGCAATTCGACAAAGCCGGTCTCGGGGTCGACCGCGACGACGGCGCCATGCGTCGCATAGGAGTAGACACCGGTGCTGATCGCCGGTTCGTAGGTCGCGGTCGCGTCGAGCAGCGGGTCGACCCCTTGCGGCAACCCGTCCATCCGCAAATGCGCGACCTTGGCGATCTCGGCGATCGTCACCGATCCCTGTGGCCCCGACACCAAGCCATCGACACAGCGCACCTCGGCGACATCGCATTGCAGCAGATGCGCGCCGATGCGGCAGAGCTTGTCTCGCAGCATGCGGCTGGCGCGCGCTACCGCGCCGCCCGACATCACCATGCTGCGCGAGGCGAAGGTGCCGAACCCGAAAGCGGTGCTCTCGGTGTCGCCGTGGCGCACCGAGATCCGCGCCGGGTCGATGCCGAGCTCCTCGGCGGCCACTTGCGAGAGTGCCGTCTCGAGGCCCTGGCCGTGCGACTGGATGCCGACCATCAAGACGACGCTGCCGTCGGTCAGGATGCGTGCGGTGCAGCTCTCGAAACCGGGGATGATCGAGGCGCCGCGGGCGGCAAATTCGGCGGCGCCGTGTGCGGTCTGCTCGGCAAAAGTGGCAAAACCGATGCCGATTAGCCGGCTGTCCGGCTCGCTGCGCTGCTGGCGTGCGCGGATCGCCGGCATGTCCAACAGCTCGGCGCACAGCCGCACGCTCTGGGCATAATCGCCGCTGTCGAGGCGCATCCCGCCGATCGTCGTAAACGGCATCTGCTCGGGCCGCACCAGGTTGAGGAGGCGCACCTCATTGGGCTCATGCCCGATCGCGCGTGCGATTTCGTCGATCAGCCGCTCGATCACAAAGCATGCCCCCGGCCGGCCGACCCCGCGATAAGGCCCGAGCGGCGTCTTGTTCGTCGCGACCGTGGAGTGCTTCGCGCGGTAGTGCGGGATCGTGTAGGGCCCCGGCAGGGCGCGCGCCACCATTCCGGCTTCGTGATAGGGCCCCTGCGGCCACAGCCCGTAGGCGCCGGCATCGACAACGATCTCCGCGTCGACGCCGAGGATAAGGCCCTGCCGGTCGGCATAGGCCGTGACCTTGTAATGATGGTCGCGCGTGTGCGCGGTCGTCAGCAGATGTTCGCTGCGGTCCTCGATCCAGCGCACCGGGTGATCGAGCTCCAATGCCAATGCCGCCAGGATGATCTCTTCCGGATAGAGCCGGGCCTTTGGCCCGAACCCGCCGCCGACATCGGGCGCGACGACGCGGATGCAGCGCTCCTCGATGTCGAGGATCTCGGCCAATGCGACGCGCACAGTATGCGGCGTCTGGGTCGAGGCAAAGACCACGACCTCGTCGAGACGATAGTCGCGATAGGCGAGCACCCCGCGGCATTCGAGCGGCGCGCCCGACTGCCGCTGCATGCGAAATTCGCGGGTCACCACGACGTCGGCGGCGCGCGCCGCCGCGTCGATGTCGCCCCCCTGCAACATATGCTCGATGTAAAGATTGTCCCCCCAGTGCTCGTGCATCGGGTGGCGGCTGCCGCGCATGTCGCGCGGCGCGTCGATCACCGCATCCAATATTTCGAAATCGACCGACACGGCATTGGCGAGGTCTTCCGCCTCGCCGCGCGACGGCGCGATGCAGGCGGCAATGGCTTCGCCCACATAGCGGACCTTGTCGGTGGCCAGCGGCGGCCAGGGCGGCGATTTGGCGCCGGTCGAGTGCGACACCACGCGGATCGGCTTGACGCGCGGCAGATCTGCCGCCGTAAAGACGCGGCCGCGGGCCTCGGGCGGCACCGTGATGGATCTGATCCGCGCATGGGCATGCGGACTGCGGACAAAGGCGATGTCCATAGTGCCGGGCAATTTGACGTCGGCGACGAACTGGCCGCGCCCATGCAGATGGCGGTCATCTTCCCTGCGCAGCAGCGAGGCGCCGACACCATACCGGTCATCAGGCATTGGGCGCCTCCTTCCCGATCTCCTTTGCCGTCTCGGCGATCGCGGTGACGATGTTGGTGTAGCCGGTGCACCGGCAGATGTTGCCGGCGAGCGCGTCGCGGATCTCACGCTCCGATCCCGCGCGCTGCCGCAAGATCAGGTCGCGGGCGGTGATCAGCATTGCCGGTGTGCAGAACCCGCATTGCAATGCGTGGTGCCGGTGAAAGTTGCGGCGCAGCGCCTCGATGGCCGGGTCGCCGGCGAAGCCCTCGATGGTCGTAACTTCGCGCTCGTCACAGGCGACGGCGAGCATCAGGCACGAGCGCGCCGGCTCGCCGTCGACGAGGACCGTGCAGGCGCCGCAAACGCCGTGCTCGCAGCCGAGGTGGGTCCCGGTCAGATTGCGGCGCTCGCGCAAAAAATCGGCCAATGACAATCGCGGCGGCACGTCGTCTGTAACCGCAGCGCCATTGATCTGCAACCGGATCGCGCTCACTGCAGCACCTGCCGTACTGCGCGCGTCGTTGCGACAGCGTGAAGGTTGCGCTGGAACTCGTCGAAATGCCGGTTTGCGGCGCGGTCCAGGTCGATCGCAACGGCGCCTGAAATGTCGCCGCGACCACCCTCCGAAACCAGCCGCGACGTGTTGTCGAGGACCAGCGGGGCGCCATTAGCCGCGCCGAGGACGACCCGCGAATGACCGCGCGTAGGATCGACGACGGCGACCGCGAGCGCATTGGCGAACTCGCCCGATTTCCGGCACAGCTTCAGATAGCCCCAGCGGGCATCCGCCGACAGCTTGGGAATATGCACGCTTTCGATGATCTCGTCGGCGGCGAGCTTCGTCTCGAAGATGCCGGTCGTAAGCTCGCTGCATCTGATCGACCGCCGCCCACCCGGGCCACAGACCATCACCTCGGCATCCAAGGCCGTCATAACGGCGGGCCATTCGGCAGCGGGATCCGACAGCGCCAGACTGCCTCCGATCGTGCCGCGGGTGCGGATCGCGCGATAGGCGAGCGTCGCTGCGACTCGGGCCATCAGCCCGCGCGAGGGGTCTGCGCCCCGCCCGTCCTCGATCGCGGCATGCGTCACGCAGGCGCCGACGGTGACCGCATCGCCATCGTCCGAAGCCGAACTCAGCTCCGGCAATCGGCTGATATCGATCAGCAAGCCGGGGGAGGCGACCCGCAGGTTCATCATCGCCACCAGCGACTGGCCGCCGGCGATCACCCGCGCCTCACCCCGGTGTTCCGCGAGCAGATCGACGGCCTCGGCTAGGCTGCGCGCCCTGACATAATCGACTGCCGGCGCTTTCATGCTCGTGCCATCGGCTTGCCGCTCACCCCTCAGGTTTCCGCGGATCCGTCCGAACTGCACCATCCGGGGCGCTCGGAGTCAATCGTCGCGACGCCGAGCTTGCGGTCTCCGCGCCTCGCCACCATTCTCGCAGTCGGACCTCGGAAAGGAGCGGATCATGGCAGCAGCCACGCAGACGCGCGAATCCGGTTTCAAGACAAATCCCGACTACAAGATCTTGTTCGAGCCGTCGCCGCGGCGGGTGCGCGTCAAATTCAACGACGAGATTATCGCCGACAGCACCAATGCCCACCTGCTCTTCGAGACGCGGCATTTGCCTGTCTACTACTTCCCGCGATCGGATGTTCGGATGGATCGGATGACCCCGACCGACCATCACACCTTCTGCCCGTACAAGGGAACGGCGTCCTATTGGACGATCGCGGTCGGCGACAAGGTCGCGGAGAATGCGGTGTGGGGCTATCCCGAGCCCTTCGAGGAGGTCGCGGCGATCAATGACTTCGTCGCGTTTTACTGGAACCGCGTGGATGCATGGTACGAGGAGGACGAAGAGATTTTCGTCCACCCACGCGACCCCTATAAGCGCGTCGACGTGCTCGACTCATCACGCTCGGTGCAAGTGGTTGTCGGGGGCCAAGTCGTCGCCGAGACCCGTCGCGCACGCTTCCTCTTCGAGACGCGGCTGCCGACCCGCTATTACATCCCGCCGGAGGATGTGCGCATGAACCTTCTCGCGCCCAGCGAGACGGCCACCCGATGCCCGTACAAGGGCAAGGCCCGCTACTACTCGGTCAAGATTGACAACCAAGTATTCAGCGATCTCGTCTGGAGCTATCCCGACCCGATCCCGGAATGCGCCAAAATCATGGGCTATCTCTGCTTCTTCAACGAGCAGGTGGACGAGATCCGGGTCGACGGCGTCCCGGTCCCTCGGCCGGTGACGCCGTGGTCCAAGGATTGGAAGGAGAAGGCGGCGACGGTGCCGGACAGCCGCGGGCCTGTGGTCCGTCCGTAAACTAGCTGGCGTTGTGAAACGCGCGGATAAACATTTCGACGCCGCCGCTGACCGCATCGTCGATACCCGACCGGTCGGCTTCGACTTCGAGGCGGAGGAGATGGCGCAGGTGGTTCTCCCCGCGCATTAGCCCGACGAATTGCTCGGCCGCCAAGCGCGGCTGCGCGATTTCGAGGGAGCCGGCGGCCACCGCTCTGCGCATGAAGGCCTCGATCTGGCGCAGGGTGCGCTCCGGGCCGGCGCGCCAGAATACCTCGCCGAGCGCCGGAAATCGGGTTACTTCTGCGACGATGATCCGGTGAACCGCGATCGCGTCGGGGGAAAGGAGGAGATCCAGGAACCGGCGGCCGAGCGTCGTCAACGAGGTCCGAACATCGGTCGGGTCGAGTTCTCGCGCCGAGAAGGTCTCGAAGTGGCGCTCGCAGACGCGGCCAACCATCGCGCCGAAGAGTTCTTCCTTGCCGGCGAAGTGGGCATAGACGGTCGCCTTGGAGACGCCGGCCTCGCGCGCGATCGTGTCCATGCTCACCGCGCCAAAGCCGTTGGCGAGAAAGGTTCGCGTCGCCGCGCCAAGGATGCTTTCCACCTTGCCGCCGGCCGGAACCTCGATCCGTTCGATCCGCTCCACCGCGCCCCCTCATAGGTGAGTGTGGGCTTGACAGCGTGTAGCCGATCTTTCATCTTCGCGCAAGAGATAAACTGAACGGTTTAGTTTAGGTGAGGATGCGCAGGAAGGTCGTGGCAGGGCTAGCCGTGCTGGTGCTCGCCCTCGCCGGCATCGGCGGCTGGTACTGGTGGGATGTGCTGCGGTTCCGGCAGTCCACGGACGACGCTTACGTGCAGAGCGACGTCACGTTGATCAGCCCGAAAATCGAAGGGTACATCAAGAAGGTGAAGGTCGCCGACAACCAGGAGGTGGCCGAGGGAGCGATCCTCTTCGTCATCGACGACCGCGACTTCAAGGCCAAGTTCGCGCAGGCCGAGGCGGCGGTTGCGACCACCGAAGCGATGATCGCGACTTATGAGAGCCGGCTCAAATTGCAGCAAGCGATGATCGACCAGGCCGCAGCAGTGGTCCAATCGGCCGAGGCCGATCTGTCCCGCGCACAGCAGGATTACAAGCGGTATAGCGCCCTGATGACGAGCGACTTTGCCAGCCGGCAGCGCTTCGAACAGGCCGAGGCCGACGCCCGCAAGGCCGAGGCGGCGGTAGCCAAGAGCCGCGCCGCATACGCCGCCGAGCAGAGCCAGCTCACTGTGCTGCAGTCGCAGCGGCGCGAGGAAGAGGCCAGGCTCCAGCAGGCCCGAGCCAATCTGTGGCTCGCGAAAAACGATCTCGACAATACGGTGATCCGCGCGCCGATTTCGGGAGTGGCCGGCAACCGCGCCGGCCAGGTCGGCCAGTACGTCAAGCCCGGTACTCAGCTGCTCTCCTTGGTGCCGCTGCCGCATGTCTATGTCACGGCGAATTTCAAAGAGACGCAGCTGACCCGAATGCGGCCTGGGCAACTCGCCGAGGTCTCGGTCGACGCCTATCCGGACCAGGTCCTGGAGGGACGGATCGAGAGTTTCGCGCCGGCCAGCGGCGCCCAGTTCAGCCTGCTGCCGCCGGACAACGCGACCGGCAACTTCACAAAGATCGTGCAGCGCGTCCCGGTGCGGATTGCGTTGCCGGCTAGCAGCCCGCTCGCCGGGCTGTTGCGTCCCGGTCTTTCGGTCACGGTGACGATCGACACCAGGGGCGCCGGCGATGACGACCGGATCGTCGGCGCAGCCCAGGCCAAGTCGCCGAACCCTGCTGCGGGACGATGACTTGGGCGCTGACCTCGCCATTGCGGCGGGCACGGATCGCGCGCCGCGTTGCTGTAGCAGTACAGCCGAAACCGACGGCGCCAGCGGCGCCAGCCACGGGGGCCGCTGGAGCACCCGCAAGGCTACCCTCCCTGCGCGACTGGCTCGGCGTCCTCGCGATGGTCGTCGGCCTGTTCATGGCGATCATGGATGTCCAGATCGTGACCAGCTCGCTGACCCAGATTCAAGGAGGGCTGTCGGCCAGCGCCGACGAGATCAGCTGGGTGCAGACCTCCTACCTGATCGCCGACGTCATTATGGTGCCGCTGTCGGGAACCCTGTCGCGGCTGTTGTCGACCCGCGTGCTGTTCGTGATCGCGGCGCTAGGCTTTACCGGGGCGAGCGCGTTGTGCGCCACCGCGACGAGCCTCGGCCAGATGATCGTCTACCGCGCATTGCAGGGGTTCAGCGGCGGTGCGATGATGCCGTTGGTGTTTCCCGTCGTCTATACGAAATTCCGAATGCCGCAGTTGGCGCAGATCATGGTGCTGATCGGTTTGATCCTAAACCTCTCTTCGACGTTGGGTCCGACGATTGGCGGTTACTTGACCGATACCTTTTCCTGGCATTGGCTGTTCCTCGTAAATATCGTGCCCGGCATCGCCGTCGCCGGCGCCGTATGGGTCTTGATCGACGTCGACAAGCCCGAGGTGTCGCTGTTGCGCCATTTCGATTTCTGCGGGCTGGTGCTGATGGCGCTGTTTCTCGGCTGCCTCCAATACGCGCTTCAAGAAGGCCCGCGCTGGGATTGGCTTTCGGACGGCACGATCCTCGCCGCCGTGATCGTCTCGGGCATCGCCTCCGTCTTGTTCTTCTGGCGCGTGCTGACCTACCATCAGCCGATCGTCGATCTGCGCGCCTTCACCAATCGCAATTTCGCGCTCGGCTCGTTCTATACCTTTGTGGTCGGCACCGGCCTTTACGGTACGACCTACCTGATACCGCTCTTTCTCGCACAGGTTCGGGGCTTCAACAGTCTCCAGATCGGTGAGACCGTCGTCGTCACCGGGCTCGCACAGATGTTGATGTCGCCAATCTCCAGCCAGTTGACGCGCAGAATGGACCTGCGGCTCATGCTGGCCATCGGCATCGGCCTTTTTGCCGTGGCGATGTACCTGACGGCCGGGCTCACCAATCAGGCGGGCTATGCCGAGCTGTTCGTGCCGCAGGTCTTGCGCGGCATCGCGCTGATGATGTGCTATTTGCCGGCAAATATGATCGCGCTCGGCAGCGTCCCGCCAGACAAGCTGAAGAATTCCGCCGGGCTCTACAATCTGACGCGCGACCTCGGCGGCGCCATTGCATTGGCGACAATCGGGACGTTGATGAACCAGCGGTTTCATTTCCATTGGAACCGGCTGATCGAAGACATCAACCCGGCGCGCCCGGCGGTGCAGCATTTCCTCGACATGCAAGCGAACCGGCTCGATGCGCTCGTCCCGGGCGACTCCGGCCGCGCAGCGCTCAAGCTGCTCGCCAATCTGGTGCAGCGCGAGGCGCTGGTGATGACCTACAACGATGCCATCATGATGCTCGGCGGCCTGTTCGTCTTCGGCCTCCTTCTGATGCCGCTGGTCAACCGCCCCCGCGTCGCCGGCGCCGCCGGTCACTGACGGAGATGACGGTGCGGCCGATCCTGCCGGCTTTTATCACAGTTCTGGCCCTGAAGGCAGGAAGGAGCTTGTCGGCTTCACCGATGGCATTCGCGAGAGCTCACAATCGTGGCGTGATCTGCTGCTCGATTTGAAGCGTCGCGGACTG
>Ga0209040_10004405_pt1 | contig 10624 bp, 9 predicted proteins | sample BogFormECP12_OM3_FD_188240 | JGI IMG/M metagenome (GOLD analysis project Ga0209040, IMG submission 188240) | Bog forest soil microbial communities from Calvert Island, British Columbia, Canada - ECP12_OM3 (SPAdes) (version 2) | ecosystem: Environmental > Aquatic > Freshwater > Wetlands > Bog ... | reverse complement strand
CCAATCACGACGCCGTTCTGCAGGATGACGCGGTCTCCGATGAGGCAAGACTCTCTGACGACGGCGTGCGCGTGCGCGAAAAAGGATTTGCCGATCTTTGCACCGCGATAGATCGTGACAAAGCTGTGCAGCACGGCGTTTTCGGCAATTTCTACTCCTTCATCGACAAAGCAATACGGACCGACATGGGCCCCTGGGCCGATTTTTGCAGTCCTGGCGATGACCGCGGTGGGGTGAATGCCGGGAGCATAGTGCGGAGCTTGATAGAAAAGTTCGATCGCTTGCGCGAAGGCGAGATAAGGATTCTGGGTGCGCAGTGCAGCGAGCGGGGCAAGCTCGGCGTCGCGTTCGAGCACGAATCCCTCTTCGATCAAGACGGCCGAGGCCTGCGTCGTTTTTAGCAACCGAGAATATCGCCGGTTCGCGAGAAACGTGATTTGGCCGGCAGCGGCCTGCTCAATGCCAGAGACGCCGTAGATTTCGCTGTTGCCATCGCCTTCCAATCGGCAACCCAGCTTTCGTGCGACTTCGCTAAGCTTCATACCTCACCGCCTTCAAAGAGCAACATGCAAATAGTGAGTCTCGCACAGGCGCAAGAGCGAAGTACACTGGCCAGAGGTCCCAGACCCAGCTCGCTCGAGCGGCTATTCATTGAAGAGACGAGGTTGCGCGGCGGCGACGGCGGCAGTTTTGCGTCGAGCGATGCCGACGACTCCGAGCACGCTCAATTCTGCAAGGGCAGTGCGAGGGACGTAGATGCGGTCGGTATTCGAATGAAAGTCGGGAGGGGTAAGGTGGAGTCCCTGGTCCATAAGATTGAGGAGGTCATTGGGGATGACCCCTTCAAGCAAGCCATCATCGAGGAAACGAAGCTTCACCCATAGGCCGTCGAGCTTCGGGCGGCTCAGGAATGTTTTGCGCTCCGGCTCAAAATCTTCATTGAGATCGCGAACGAAATAGACAGCGCGGATTTTGTCTCGGACGATTTCTTCATGTTCGCCATAAGGGGTTAGCAAGTCGAGCGGGGCAGCATCCTGCAGTCGTGCAGGGTTGAGGAACCCGCGCAGGGACTTGCGGTCCTGGAGCTCGACGACGACCTTCTTGTGGGTCGATGCTTGGGAGCGGGTCTTCAAGCTGGAATCAACCGTTTCTGTGCCTCAAAAAAAATTGCTAAAAGCTGCAAGTCATGTTATGTTACTCACGATTTGCCTGTCAACTCATTGTTTTGATTGGGTTTATCTCTTTGTGAGCTGGTCCTTGACTGAAAAGACGCAAATCCTCAAATCCGCATCGATCATTTCCCTCGTTACCATTGTCAGCCGAACCTTAGGCTATTTGCGAGACCAGCGCATTACCCTCTTACTGGGGACCACGCTCAGTGCCGATGCGTTTGTTTTGGCCTACCGTATCCCTAATCTTTTCAGGCGTTTAGTAGGGGAGGGCACGATTGCTGCTTCCTTTATCCCGGTTTTTACGACGATTATGCGGGAGCGTTCCAAAGAGGAGCTGTGGCATTTCGCTAACCGGCTATTTTGGACAGCGGCGCTAGTTTTGGCGGTCATCACCGTGTTGGGGATGGTTTTTTCGCCCGCGGTGATTAAGACCTTCAGTTTTACGGGGGATAAAGCGACCAGTTGGGATGAAGCGATTAGCCTAAATCGGATCATCTTCCCCTATCTGTTCTTTCTGGGCCTGGCTGCCTTGGGGATGGGGATCCTAAATAGTTTTCACAACTTCGCGCTCCCAGCGTCGACCACGGTCTTCTTGAACTTGAGCATCATTGTCTTTTCAACGGCGATGGTGTGGCGATACTTTTCCTCTCCCGCGGTATCGCTGGTCGTAGGGGTGCTGGTTGGCGGGGCGCTGCAGTTCCTGGTGCTCGTTCCGCAACTGGTCAAGCGGGGGATGCGCTTCGATTTTGGGATCTCCTTCGCGCATTCGGGGATTCGCAACGTGGCCCGGCTGATGTTCCCCCGCTTCTTTGGGTTAGGGATATCGCAGATCAATTTCTTCGTGGATACGTTCTTTGCGAATGCTCCCAAGATGCCTCGGGGGAGTTTAACGGCCCTGTACGTTGCGGATCGGGTGATGGAACTGGTGCTGGGTGGATATGCGATTGCGGTGGCGACCGCCATATTGCCCATGATGGCACACCAAGCTGCGGCCAGTGATTTTGAGGGATTGAAACGGACATTTACGTTTGCGGTGCGGATCGTGGCCTACATTACCATCCCGGCGGCCCTGGGATTGATGATTCTGCGCGAGCCGATTATTCGGATGTTATTCCAACACGGGCAGTTCGTGGCGGAGTCGACGCGGCTGACTGCCAGGCCACTGCTCTACTACGCGGCGGGATTGCCGGCGCTGGCGTGCGTGAAATTAATCGTGCCAGCGTTTTATTCGGTGCGGGATACCAAGACCCCGGTGATTGTTGCGGCCATTTCGTTCATCCTAAACATTGCTCTAAACATTGTTTTTCTGCAGGCCGCCTTTTTCAAGCGGTTTCAGAACGGTGGCCCGGCGCTGGCGACCGTCCTGGCAACGTTGTTCGATTTTTTCACGTTGTTTTTTATATTCCGGTTGCGTTACGGGGCGCTGGGGTCGTTTGAGATTCTCCGTTCCATCGGAAAGATTTCGCTATGCTCAGCGCTTATGGGCGTAGGGTGCATGATCGCCAATCATTACGCGGACTACACGGTGCACTCCACCTTCTTCATACAGTTTCTGGTATTTATCGGATTGATTGGCGGAGCTACTTTGCTTTACATCGCGCTGACCTGGGTCTTCCGCTGCCCGGAAATCCATGAAGTCTACGGAATTGCGACGCGTGGCAGTGAACCTGCCGAATTGGCGGCCAGCTGATGGAAATTAGTGCAACCATCACCTCGTTTCTGACGCACGTGCGAGTGGAGAAAGGGCTTTCTCCGAACACGGTTGCTGCCTACCGGCGCGACATGATGAAATTCGATGAGTTTGCCCGAAAGCGAAAGCTCTTGCTCGAAGCGGTGACCAGGGACATTCTGATGGAATTTCTGGCGAGCCTGTACCGGCAAAAGCTAGAGAGCCGGACGGTGGCCCGACACCTTGTGACACTGCGGAATTTTTTCCGTTTTGCACAAAGCCAAGATTACATTCCCGTCGATCCATCGTTCAATCTGGAGTCACCAAAGATTCGGCGCAGCCTACCGGGCTATTTGCGATTGGATGAAGTGGAGTTATTGCTTTCGCAGCCGGACGAGCAGACGCCGCTCGGAATGAGGGATCGTGCGATGCTGGAAGTTTTGTACTCGACGGGATTGCGCGTGTCGGAATTGGTAAGTCTTCGGGTGATGGACCTCGATACTGGGGTAGGTTGCGTTCGCTGCATCGGCAAGGGCGATAAGGAGCGCATCGTCCCGATTGGCAAGAAAGCGCTGAATTTGGTGGATCGGTATTTACGCGAAGCCCGTCCGAAGTTGGTTGGCAAAGGGAAACAGGCGCTGGCGACAACGCTTTTCATCAACCGGCGCGGCTCGCCGATCAGCCGCGTCGGAGTTTGGAAGATCCTCTCGGCGTATGGACGGCAGGCCGGACTGCGCGTTGGTTCGACGCCGCACATGTTGCGCCACAGTTTTGCAACGCATTTGCTGGAACGGGGGGCGGATTTGCGCTCGGTTCAGTTGATGCTGGGCCATTCGGATATTTCGACGACGCAGATTTATACGCACGTTGTGGAAGAGCGGCTGAAGCAGATTTACAAAGCACATCACCCGCGTGCGTAGCAAGCGGGCGAGGACTCATTGCGGGTGCATCATGGATTGCTGGGTTCGAGAAAAAATGCAGATTGGAGAATGCACATGACCACCCTTAAGCCAAAGGAGCGCAATGCCTGATTATATTTTCTTACTGGAGAGCCGGCTCACGCCGGAGCAGCGCGCGGCGATGCTGCGCGTGCAGGAACTGGCCGCAGCGATGGGATTCAACGTCTACCTGACGGGTGGAACGGTTCGCGACCTGATTACCGGAGCGACGCTGCGCGATCTGGATTTCACGGTGGAAGGCAACCCATCGAAGATGGCTCGCGAACTCGAGAAGGGCGGAGCCAAGGTGTTATCGGAAGACGACAAGACGCGGCACATCGAGATTTTATTTGCGGGCGATGTGGAGGGTACCATTGCCGCGGCCCGCGATGATCATTACGTGCGACCGGGAACCCGCCCGGAAATTCGCTGGTCCACCATCATGGAGGATCTGCGGAGGCGGGACTTTTCGTTGAACGCGATTGCAATTTCGTTGAACCCGGCATCCAGAGGATTGCTGCTCGACCCGACCAATGGATTGTCAGACATTGAGCACGGAGAAATTCGGGCGCTAACGATCCACAGCTTCACGAATATGCCGGTGCGGTTGCTGAGCGCGTTGCGCTACGCGGCGCGAATGGGATTCAAGCTGGAAACACGCACCCAGGAGTGGTTTAACCTGGCGATTGAACGCGAATTGCAGCACACGATTTCAACCGAGGATGCGGGGCAAGAGTTGCGCGACCTGGCCAAGGAAGAGCGGCCACACCTAGTGCTGAAGGAATGGGAATCGCAGCATCTGCTCGAGCGGATTCATCCGCTGCTTTCCAAGAAGCATCCGAGCTATGACGCGATCAACCGGTTGATCAAGGTTCGGGATGATTTGTTTATGGCGGGGTATCGCCCGCGACTTTCGAGCCCGATGATGCTAGCTATTCTGGGGAAATTGAAGGACCGCGAGTTGGGGAATGTCTTGTCGAAGCTGGAATTCCGTAGCGCGGAGATCGACGCGATCGAATCGTTTCCGGACAAAGTAGAGCTAGCCGAGAAGGAGCTTACGGGGAAGAAAACGAACTCGCCGATCGAGGCGTACCGGTTCATTGAGAAACTGCCCGTGGAGTACATGGCGTACATCTTGGCGGAGTCAAATAAGTCGGTGGCGGTGAACAAGGTCAAAGCGTTTCTGCACAAGTGGAGACCTGTCCGGATTGCACTGCCGGTGGTTGCCGCGGAGCTAGAAGCGTTGGGGATGGCGCGAGGGCCGAAGTTCGATCAAATCGTCGAACAGGTTTTCGCGACGCAATTAAACGGACGAGGGAGGACACCCGAGGAAAGGGAAAAGATACTGAGGAAGCTCTCGGGGATCAAGGAAGCGCCGAAGAAGAAGGAAAAAGAGAAGAAGCCTACGAAGGAAGAGAAAGCCGCAGGGCGAGCGCTCCATGATAAGCACACGGCGGCGATTGTGGCGAAGAGTGGAGCACACGGGAAGGGCAAGTCGAAGGAAGAGTCGAAACACGCGGTGGCTAAACCGGCAAAGAAGAAGGGGAAGAGGTAGATTGGCAGGGACCGGCACTTAGAAAGGCAAGGGGTGCGGCACCTTCAAGTTCGGGCGATCCCTGTTCAGTCAAAAGTGCCCTTTGTGGCCAGTGCCTTCGCGCGGTTTGGGGTTCTGGGTTAATGGTTGCGGCCGAGGTCGAAATCGAAGACGACGTCAACGGAATTGCTGCGCCAGTCGGAGGGAAGGGTTGGCATCTTGTCGATGCTCAGCAGGGCGCGGGTGGCGGAATCGTCCATGGAGCGATTGCCGCTGGACGTGTCGAGCCGGATATTTTTGACTGTGCCGTCGCGCAAGATGGTGAAGGTGACGACGGCGTGAGCGGTGCGCGCGGAACGGACCGCAGGATCGATAGCGTTTTGCAGCCAATTCTCGGAAATACGCTTCCGAACACTTTCTACATACCAAGGATAACGCGCGGCAAATTCACCTCCGCCTGCGCCTTTGATGGCCATGCCCCCGTTCAGGGGGCCAGGCGTTTCGCTGTTGCCAGACGGAAGATCCATTTGACCACCCTTGCCATAGTTAACCGCGTTATCAGGGCGTGGATTCTTGTTTTCGATAATTTTCGAAGCCTTCGTCGGAGGCGGGGGCGGCTTCTCCTTGTTGAACTTTGGGATGGCCGTGGCTTCCTTGGGCAAATCCGGAGGCGTTGGAGGTTCTTCTTTGTATAGGCCCTTTGTGGGATCGACCGTTGCACTCTCAGTGGGGATGATTGGCCGGGGCATGGGAATGCCCGCGCTGGCGACGAGGTTTACTTTTACGTCGGAATCGCCGCCACCCACACCGCCCCAAGGCACGCTGTTGCGTTGGATGTAGACGCCGGCAAGCATCAGGACAGTTAGCACGAAGTGGAAAAAGACGGACCAGCCGAAGAAGGGCTTGAAGCTGAGGTCACTCGGGTTGGTGGCAGCGTAAGTCATGAGGTTTAACGCGAGGGCGCGCGATCGGTGATTGGCTGCGTAACGATGCTGATATTAGAGATACCCGATTGGCGAAGGGAATCGATGACGCTGGCGAAGGCCCCGAAGGGGACTGTTTCATCGCATCGCAAGAAGATGGCGTCTTGGGGATGCTTGAGTTGCTTGCGGATTTTGTTGGGGAGGTCGTGAATATTGACGGGATCGTTGCCAAGATAGATTTTTTGAGCTTTGTCGACGGTGACGACAAGCCGCTGCTCAGTGATTTCCTTGATCGTGTGGGTCTTGGGGACGTCGACTTCAATGCCGGACTGCAAGATTGGCGCGGTGATCATGAAGATGATCAGAAGGACGAGCACGACGTCGATGAACGGAACCATGTTGATTTCCGAGAGCGAGGAGTGCGTTGCTTTCGTGAGTTGCGGCATGGCGGAGATTTAGGAACCCTTTTCGACGGCAGTTGAAATTTGAAATGTAAGAGCCCAAGGACAACAGATACCTTTTACACCAAAGGACCCCGGGAATGAGCAGCGCAAGAGCTGACAAGCAGCCGGCGGTCGGAAGGGGCGAGTTGGGCGTGGTGCGGGCACCGCGCGAAGATGTTCAGGGATTTCAAGAAGGGAGCGCATTAGGTGAAGGTCTTTTCGATTTGGGCGGCGAATTCCGAGGCGAACGTGTCAAGGCGCTGGCCAAGATCGCGGATGAGTTGGAGGAAATAGTTGTAAGCGATCAGTGCCGGGATGGCGGCGAATAGCCCTGCGGCGGTGGTGACCAGGGCCTCGGCGATGCCCGGCGCGACGGCGCGCAGGCTGGCAGAACCGGAAGTGCCCAGGCCGGAAAAGGCGTCGATAATGCCCCAAACTGTGCCGAACAGGCCGATGAAGGGAGTGACGCTGGCGGTGGTAGCGAGCCAGGTCATGCCTTTCTCGACGCGACGGATTTCTTCGGCAGCAGCCATTTGCATGCTGACAATGACGGCTTGCAGGCTTTTGAGTTTCTGCGGGGGCGCGGTGGTGCTGGTTGGCGTCAATTGGCTCTGCAATTCACGGTAACCGGCGGCATAGACGTTGGCAAAGGGCGACCCGGCGGACACCAGCCCTTGGGGATTGGCTACGCCTTTGGTGGCACGGAAAATTTTGAGGAATTGATCGCTTTCGCGGCGGATTCGGCCGAAAAGGTTAAACTTCTGAAAAATCATGGCCCAGGAAATCAAGGAGAAGAGAAGAAGAATGAGAAGGACGAAGCGAGCGACCCAGCCAGTTTGTGCGAGAATTTCAAAGATGTTGCCTATGAAGATGGCGCAAGGAAGAAGAATTGGGAAAACCCCTTAAAAAAACGAAAATTTAGTGACATTAGAAACGTAGCATACGGGTCAAAGAGGGTCAAAAGAAATGAGGCTGATAGTTCGCGGAGAAAAACCTGCCACTGGCCGAGGTGTTCGAACGAAAGGCCTCATCCTGGAAGGGTCAAGCTATCGGGGGCGGGGAATTTTGCAGCGAAGACCCGGAGGTCGCAACACCTGGGTACGCGGAGGAGCCGGTGGTACGAGGAGAATCAAGAGAAGTTGCGTGGAGTGAGGTAAACTGACGGGATATGGGAAATGCATTTGATTTCGGCGTTGAGCAGTTGATTGGGAAGGGCACGGGTGCGGATGCAGGGAACGCCGCGGTGTCAGCAACTGGTTCAGGAACCCTCGGCCACAGCGATGAAGCGGCGGGGATGGCACACCGATTGAGGAGAAGGGCACTCGCGGCAAAGAAGAGAGAGAAGAGGATTGCGGCGGAGGCAAGTGCAGTGGTAGACCAAGACCTAGACGCAAGTACGGCGTGTGGGGCGCCTCAGCGGGAAAAACAGATCCCTGGCGATGCGCGGATCGAAGCGGCAGGTGCTGGCAAAAAAACCAGCGCTGGGGAGGAGAGAGCATTTTATCTGGAGACGTTTGGGTGCCAGATGAACGACCATGATTCAGAGAAGGTGGCGGGCGTGTTGCTGGCTCGTGGGTATACACAAGTGGAGAAGCCGGAAGCGGCGAGCGTGATTCTCTATAACACCTGCAGTATTCGCGAGAAGGCCGCACAGAAAGTTTTTTCCCGGCTGGGAGAATTCCGCGAGCGGCAAGCGGAAGGCAAAGTGATTGGGGTGCTGGGATGTCTGGCACAACAGGAGGGGGAAGAGATTTTTGAGCGCGCGCCGTGGGTGAGTCTGGTCTGCGGCTCCGCGAGTTACCGAAAATTGCCACAGTTGATTGCGGAGCTAGAAGCGGGGAACAAGCGCGTGACCGGGCTCGATCAGGATACGGATGAGACCTTTCTGACGGAGATGACGCGGCGGGACAATCCTTGGCGCGCGTATTTGACGATTATTGAGGGCTGCAACAAAGCATGTTCGTACTGCGTGGTGCCGTTTACGCGCGGTCCAGAGCGCAGCCGAGGGAGCGCTTCGATATTGGAAGAAGTGCGGCAGTTGGCGGATTCTGGTTACGGCGAGATTCAGCTTCTCGGGCAGACGGTGAATTCGTATGTCGATCCGACCGCGCGCAAATTGCGATTTTCAGATTTGCTGGTGGAAGTGGCGAATGTGCCGGGGATTCGGCGTGTACGGTTTATGACTTCGCATCCGCGGGATTTTGGAAAAGATATTGTGGAGGCGATGGATGCGACTCCGCAGCTCTGCGAGCACGTGCATCTCCCGGTGCAATCGGGGTCTACAACTGTACTGCGCGCCATGCAGCGAACCTACACACGCGAAGAATATCTCGAGAAGGTGGCGCTGATTCGCGGGGCAAAGCGGGACATTAGTATTACTACCGACGTGATTGTGGGATTTCCCGGGGAGACCGCGAAGGATTTTGAGGAAACACTCTCGCTGCTCGATCGGGCGCAGTATGACTTGATGTTCGGATTTAAGTATTCGCCACGGCCGAATACTCCTTCCTTGAAGATGGAAGATGCGATTCCCGAGGAGGAGAAGAACCGGCGGTTGGCGGTTTTGTTGGCTCGCCAAAGAGAAATTCAGATTGCAAGAAATGCACGGATGGTTGGGAAGACCATGGAAGTCTTGGTGGAAGGGCAGTCGCGGAGGGAGAATCAGTGGAGCGGGCATACGGGAAATTACGCGATCTTGAATTTCACTTCACAGAGGAGGGAACTTTTGGGAAAGTATGTGCAGGTTCGGGTAACTGGTTCGGGCGCCAATAGTCTGGTTGGCGAGGCGGCGAAGTAGTAGAGTGAGAAAAAGGAATGGAACAAACAGACACCGAGTCCGCAGAAAAGAGCACAGCACCCCGTCGCTCGGGGTAAAGCCGACTGACCGTACCACGAAGAGTTTAGCGATTTGCCTATCGGCAGGGGAAAGAGGAGGGCGCGATGGAAGTAGAGATGAAGATACGCGGCCTGATGATGGATCCAGTCACGCAGATGCCGATTGTGGTGTTGAAGGATGTGCAGGGGCAAGCAGTGCTGCCGATCTGGGTGGGCGCTTACGAGGCAAACGCCATTGCGCTCGAAATTGAGAAGGTGCAGACTCCGCGGCCGATGACCCATGATTTGCTGAAGAATGTATTTTTGGGATTAGATGTGCAGGTGCAAAAGATAGTAGTGAATGATTTGCGCGACGACACGTTTTACGCGCTGATCTGGGTGGAGCGAGACGGGCAGTTGATGAGTATTGATTCAAGGCCAAGCGATGCTCTTGCGCTGGCTCTGCGGATGGATTGCCCGATATTTGTGGAAGAGATTGTGCTGAAGAATTCAAAGGTGTCGACCGCACTCGCCGAGAGAAGTACGAACGATCAGTTGAGAAATTGGCTCGAGGGATTGTCCGATGACGACCTCGGGCGGTACAAGATGTAGAGACGCGCGCAAAATCGACCTATGCAGCACCCACCCGTGCACAAGGCAAACCCAAGGGCAGCGGGGCTTAGGTGGTGAGCTGGAGGAGGCGTGATTTTTTGCGCCAGAAGTAGAGTAGGAGCAGGCCGATGAGGATGAGGGCCACACTCAGGCCGGTCCAAAGGCCGACGACTCCCCAGTGTTTGCGAAAGCAGAGATAGATTCCCAGAGGCAAACCGAACAGCCAGTAGCAGGAGAAGTGACACAGCATGGAGGTGCGGGTGTCTCCAGTGCCGCGCAGGGCGCCTGTGGCGACAGCTTGAATGCCGTCAAAGAGCTGGAATGCCGCGCCAACGGCGAGGATAGCAATGGTGCTACGGATTACGGTTTCGTCGTAAGTGTAAATATGAGCGATCAAACGCGGAAACAGCAGCAAGACGGCGCTCATCGAAGCCATGAAGCTGCCGCCCAAGAGAATTGCGGTGTTGCCGGCCAAGGCTGCCGCGTTGGGATTTTTGCGGCCGATGGCTTGACCAACGC
>Ga0209040_10004403_pt1 | contig 10628 bp, 9 predicted proteins | sample BogFormECP12_OM3_FD_188240 | JGI IMG/M metagenome (GOLD analysis project Ga0209040, IMG submission 188240) | Bog forest soil microbial communities from Calvert Island, British Columbia, Canada - ECP12_OM3 (SPAdes) (version 2) | ecosystem: Environmental > Aquatic > Freshwater > Wetlands > Bog ... | reverse complement strand
CAATCCTCGATGCGCCGGCGCTCGTCGGCTGCGGGGAACAGCGCCGGCACGGCTGCGGAGAGCGGCGCTGCCGTCATGGAGCCGTCGCCGCCTCGAGTGCTTGATCGAGATCGGCCAGAATGTCGTCGATATGTTCGATTCCGACGCTCAAGCGAATGCTGCCGGGACCCACGCCCGCAGCCAGTTGTTCGGCCGGGGACATCTGACGATGCGTCGTCGAGGCCGGGTGACAGGCGAGCGATTTCGCGTCGCCCAAGTTGACCAGCCGCTTGAAGAGCTTCAGCGCATCGTAAAAGCGCATGCCGGCGGCAAGGCCGCCGCGAATTTCAAACGTCAGCAGCGAGCAGGCGTGACCGCCCAGGTATTTTTGGACGAGCGCGTAATAAGGGCTGTCGGCGAATCCCGCGTAATTGACCGACTCGACGCGCGAATCGCGGCGCAGGTATTCGGCGACCGCGAGCGCATTCTCGACATGGCGCTCGATGCGCAATGCGACCGTCTCGATGCCTTGCAGCAGCAGGAACGCGTTCATCGGCGAGAGCACCGCACCCATCGTGCGCTGATAGACGCTGCGGCAACGGCCGATGAAGGCTGCCGCACCGTAATGCTCGGTGTAGACGAGGCCGTGATACGACGCATCCGGTTCGGTGAACTGCGGGTAGCGTGCCGCATGGTCGTTCCAGGAGAACCTGCCGATATCGACGACGATGCCGCCCAAGCTCGTGCCATGACCGCCCATGAATTTCGTCAGCGAATGCACGACGACGTCGGCCCCATACTCGCCAGGCCGCACGAGCATCGGCGTCGCGACGGTATTGTCGACGATCAAGGGCATATCGTGGCGATGCGCAACCTTCGCGAATGCCTCGAGGTCGCAGACATTGCCGGCCGGATTGCCGACCGTCTCGCAAAAAACCGCGCGCGTGTTTTCGTCGACGAGCGCTTCGACGTCAGCGGCGCGATCGGACTTCGAAAACTTCACCTGCACGCCGAGCTTCGGCAGAATGTGCGCAAATAACGTATAGGTCGTGCCGTAGAGCTGCGGAACCGAAATGATGTTGCGGCCCATCTCGGTCGCGTTGAGCGCCGCGTAATAAAGCGCGGTTTGGCCGGAGGCGACGCTGAGCGCGCCGACGCCGCCTTCGAGCTCGGCGACGCGCTCCTCGAGCACCGCCGTCGTCGGATTGCTGATGCGGGTATAGCGATAGCCTTCGACTTCGAGATTGAACAGCGCCGCGCCATGCTCGGCGCTGTCGAAGGTGTAAGCGGCCGTCTGATAAATCGGTACCGCGGCCGATTTGGTCGCCGGGTCCGAGTCGAAGCCGCCGTGAATTGCGATCGTTTCTCGTTTCATTGAGCCTGTGCGCCTCATGCAAAAGTGCTCTGAGTTTACCGCGAACACTCCCCCCCGGCGTGGTAGGGTTCGCATCTTGTGATGCGAACGACCGACGCCAATAGCAAGAACGCGCGCCAAGCCTGGCTACGGGCTTTGGAGCGAACGGCGGCAATTGACCGCAGTCCGGACGTGACTTTGCCGGTGCTCGTGATGCGCTGGGCAGAGCGTTCCGAGGCCGCGCCGGCGCTCGTGTCGCCGCAAGTCTCGATGAGTTATCGCGCGCTCGCGGTGCGCAGTCACCAGTACGCGCGCTGGGGTCTTGCCCAAGATTTACAGCCGGGTGACGTGGTCAGCCTCGACATGCCGAACTGCCCCGAATATCTCGCGGCCTGGCTCGGCCTCACGCGGCTCGGCGTCACTGTGGCGCTCGCCAATACGAATCTTGCGGGGGATGCGCTCGCCCATTGCGTCAATATCGTTGCCCCGAAACTGATCCTTGTCGGTGCGCAGCGCGCGGCGGCGCTCGCCGCGGCCCGCGATCGCTTGCACGCGCAGTCGCCATGCTGGGTCTATGGAGATTCGCCGCTGGATTTCGCGCCCTTGTCCGAGGCTCTCGCGCGCATGCCCGGCGAGGACCTGCCGGCGCAAGACCATGCGCTGCCCTCACTCGATGCGACGGCGCTCTACATCTACACCTCGGGTACGACCGGCTTGCCCAAGGCAGCCAAGGTCAGTCACTACCGTCTCATGCAATGGAGCCACTGGTTCGCGGGCATGCTCGATACGCAAGCGTCCGATCGGATGTACAACTGCCTGCCGCTCTATCACAGCGTCGGCGGGGTCGTCGCGGTCGGCGCGACGCTCGTCGGCGGCGGAGCGGTCGAAATTCGTGCGCGCTTCTCGGCGTCGGATTTTTGGCGCGACGTCAGAGAGTCGGGCGCGACCTTGTTCCAGTACATCGGCGAGCTCTGCCGTTATCTCGTCAATGCGCCGCCGCACGCCGACGAGACTCGGCATGCGCTGCGCATCGCCTGCGGCAATGGGCTGCGTCCCGAAGTCTGGGAGCCGTTTCAGGCGCGCTTTCGGATCCCGCGCATCCTCGAATATTACGCGGCGACCGAAGGCAATTTCTCGCTCTACAATTGCGAGGGACAGCCGGGCGCGATCGGCCGAATCCCGGCGTTTCTGGCCGCGCGCTTGCCGGTCGCCTTGCTGCGCTTCGATACCGACAGCGGCGAGCCCGTGCGCAATGCCGAGGGCCTCTGCGAGGTCTGCGCCGCCAACGAGATCGGCGAGGCGGTGGGATTGATCCCCGCAACCGAAGCACAGCGCGGCGGCCGCTTCGAGGGGTATGCGGATGCGGCCGCCACCGAGCGCAAACTGCTGCGCAACGTGCTCGAGCCAGGAGACGCCTGGTATCGGACCGGCGATCTGATGCGACGCGACGAGAAGGGCTTTTATTATTTTGTCGATCGCGTCGGCGAGACCTATCGGTGGAAAGGCGAGAACGTGTCGACGGCCGAAGTGCTCTCGACACTCACCGCGTTGCCGGGTGTGCTCGAGGGTGTCGTTTACGGGGTCCGCGTCCCCGGCACCGATGGCCGCGCGGGCATGGCCGCATTGGTCGTCGCCGAGGGCTTCGATCTTGCGGCGTTTCGCGCCGCCGTCGCCGAGCGCTTGCCGGTCTATGCGCGCCCCGTCTTCCTGCGGCTGCTTCCCGCGCTCGATGCCACCGGCACGTTCAAGCCGAAGAAGCAGGTTCTCGTCGACGCCGGCTTCGATCCGGCGAAGGTCGTCGACCCGCTGTACGTCGATCTGCCGTCATCGCCCGAGTATTTGCCGATCGATGGGGCGCGCTACGAAGCGCTGATCGGCGGCAAATGCCGGCTGTAGCCGATTCCGATGCAGTGCCCCGCCGCAGTGAGCGTATGCGACTGAAGATCCGCGCCTTGCGGCGATTCGCCAACTCGGCGCACTATTGGCTGAAGGCAGGTCGTGATGAGGAGATACATGGTCATGTTGAAGCGCATCGTGCTGTGCGGGGCAGTTCTGATCCACGCCGTTCCCGTGTTGGCTGATGCTCCGACTGACGCGAACAAGGCGACAAAGTCCTCCGTGTCCAAGGGTTCGACGCACAAGGGAGGCCGCTCGACGGGCAGCATCGTTCATGGCCCGAGCTATCCGGTCAAGGCGCCGGTCGACACCTCGACCGGGCATGCGACAGGAAAGCGGAAGCACAATCCAACACTGGTCACGCCCCCGAAGTGACTCCGGCGGCCTTCCTCGATCGCGATGGCGTGATCAACGTCGATCACGGCTACGTCCATCGCGTCGCGGATTTCGAGTTCAGCCCGGGAGTATTGAGCGCTTGCCGCCAGTTGCACCTCGCGGGCTACCGATTGATCGTTGTCACCAATCAGGCCGGAATCGCCTATGGGTACTACGACGAACGCGCGTTCGAGACAATCACCGAGTGGATGAAGCTGCGATTCATCGAGGCCGGAGCGCCGCTGACCGCAGTCTACTATTGTCCTCATCATCCCGAGGGCAAGGTCGCGCAATTCACGCGCCAGTGCGCTTGCAGAAAGCCGGAGCCCGGCATGATCCTGCAGGCGATTCGCGAGCATCGAATCGATGCGAGCAAATCGTTTTTGGTTGGCGACAAGGAATCGGATTTGGCGGCCGCCGCCAGCGCCGGCGTTGCGCGGCGATATTTGATCAGCCATGCGCCGCCGCATGCGCCGCTCGCCGGCGCGCCTCGGGAATTCCGATCGCTGGGCGAGGTCGTGCAGCTCGTGCTCGCAGAAGACCAGGCCGCCGCGGCCGTTTGAATGCGGCGCGGCCGAATTAAGCGGTATTGCCCGCATCGACGGTCAGCACCGTGCCCGTGATGTTTCTGCCCGACTCGCCCATGAGAAATTCCACGCTGCGCGCGACATCGCTGGGCTCGGCCATGCGCTTGAGCGCGCTCCTGCGGGCGATCTGCTCGCGTTGCGCCTCGCTGAGCTCCTGCGTCATTTCGGTATCGATGAAGCCCGGCGCAATCGCATTGACGGTGATGCCGAGCTGCCCGAGCTCGCGCGCGAGCGAGCGCGTGAAGCCGACGAGCGCCGCTTTGCTCGCGCTATAGACCGAAAGTCCGCTGTAGCCCGTCGATGCGACGATCGACGACATATTGATGATGCGGCCGGCGCGCTCGAGCATCATGGATTTGGAGACATGTTTCGTGAGCACGATCGGCGAGAGCGTATTGAGCCGCAGCAAGCGCTCGATGTCGGCATCGCGCATGTTCGCGAGCACTCCGCCCGTGCCCAAGCCGGCGTTATTGACGAGCCCGTAGAAAGGACCAATGTCGGCGCGCAGCGCGCGCACGAACGGCGGGATTGCGCCAAGGTCCGACAAGTCGAGGGATCGAAATTCGATCGCGCCGATACCCGCTGCGGCGGCTTTCTCGCCGGCCGCGGTCAGCTCCTCGGTGAGTTTGCGCGAGATTGCGATGACCCGGTAGCCGGCGCCCGCGAGCTGGGTCGCGATCGCGAGGCCCAGGCCGCGGCTGCCGCCGGTCACGATGACGTTACGCACTCGGACGCACCAACTTTCCAGCCGGGGTCAATTCGAGCGAGGGTACGAAGCGCAGCAGGCTTGGGACCTTGTGCGCCGGGAGCGCGCGGCGGCAGGCGTGCAGAAGCTCGTGCTTGACCTGGTCGAGTGCTTGCGCGTCGGGGGCCGCGCTCGCCGCATCGGTGAGCACGACATCGGCGACCACGATCGCGCCGGTAATGGGATTGCGGCGCGCACGCACGAGCGAGATACGCACACGGCCGTCGGAGTTCAACACCGATTCGACCTCCTCGGGGTGGACTTTGAGTCCGCCGACGTTGATGACGCCGTTCTTGCGGCCGCGGAAATAATAGCGGCCCTCGGAAAGCTCGACGAGATCGCCGGTATCGACGAAGCCGTCGGCGCTCGCGAGCGAGGCCGGCGCGTCTCCAAGATAGCGCTGTGCGTTGCGCCCCGAGCGAATTCTCAGCGTGCCGTCCTCGACCTTCATTTCGATGCCATTGCGCGCCGAGTCGAGGTAGCCGGCCGGAAAGCCCGCGAGTCCGTCATCGACGTCGAAGGCGACGCCGGCTTCGGTCGACGCGAACGCGTGACCGATCGCGGCATTTGGGTAGGTTCTGCGCAATTGATCGAGTACCGTCTGGTCGGCGATCTCGCCGGATAGGCGCACATACCGGGGTGAGAGCATCGCAGCGGCACCGCTCATGAGCGCGCGGCGCCAATGCGAGGGCGTGCCCGATAGGTGGGTGACGCCGGCGGCGGCACAGCGTGCAAGGAATTCGGCGGGCGGCTCATCGGCCGATGACAGCACGAGCGAGCATCCGCCGAGCATGGCGCGCAAATAAATCTGCAGGCCGCCATAGCGGCGGATGTCGTAAAACGTGCTCCAGACGATGCGCTCGCCGGAATTCGAGCGGCGCGGTAGCGTGCCGCCGAGGCTCTCGAGCGTATGCACGACGAGCTTCGGATTGCCGGTCGTTCCCGACGTCAGCAGAATCCACTCGGTTGGTTCGGTCGCGCCGCGCAGGCTCTCGTCGGGCGCAGGGCGGGTCGTCGCCTGAATTGCCTCGATCCGGCGTGGGGCAGAAAAGGACGCTAAATCGTCGGTAATCGCCATGTCCGCCTCGGCAGTCGCGGCGACCGCGGCGAGCTGCTCGGGCGTGAGATCCGGCGTACAGAGAACGACGCGCCTCGCGATGCCGTCGAGCTCGATCAACGCGATGGCCGTGGGCAACTGCTCGCGCGTCGCGATCATGACGCTGCGGCCGCGCATCGCCTCGAGCCGGCCGCCGAGCGTCGAGGCGCCCTCGAGTTCGGCGAGTGCAAGCGCGTGATCTCGACCGTAGAGCGACGGCTGCGCGCCCGCGTTCGGCAGGCTCACAGAATCCCGCAGCGTGGCTGCGGGCTGCAGCTTGCTCGTGTCGGGCAGGTTCATGGGCACATTTCTACCATAATTGCCACTGATCGAAGAACAGGACGTCGACGACGATGCAGGCATTGGCAATCGCATGTGCGAACACGGCTTCGCCAATTTTATCGGTACGAATCGCGACGAGGCCGAAGGCAAATCCTGCGAGCATGCCGGGTAGCCAGAAGGAGGCGTGCGTGATGCCGAAAATGACGGAGCTGATCACGAGCGCCGGCCAGCGCACCGCGCTAAAGGGCAGCGACTCGAACTCTGCCGATGCGATTCGGCGCATCAAAAATCCGCGATAGGCGAGTTCTTCGGCGATTGGTACTGTCAGTATTGCGGCGAGCGCCCGGGCCGTGATCCAAACGGCGCGCACGGGCGCCGAGGCTAGGCTAAGCGCATCGGGCATGGGCTGGGCCGCAGCCCCGTATCTTGCGGCACCGGCCCAAACCACGAATACCGCAACGCCGACCGCGGCGCCGCGCCAGCTGAATCTCCAGGCGAGCGCCCGGTACTGCGATCGATAGACCCACAGGACCGCTGCTGCCGCGATGAGGCGCACGGGATAGAGAAAATCGAAGCCGGCCGACATCGCGTGAGTCAGCATGCCGGCGGCGAGAATTGCGAGCAACGGCAGCAAGTACGGGGCCGTCGGATTGTGCGGCGGCGCGGCGCCGTGGGCGTCCGCGACCGTGCGATTGAGCCATGCGCTGCGCTTTGCCGTGATCGCGACGATGAAGGCGGCAAAGTTGAATGCGATCCAGCCGGCTTGCGAGTGAAAGCCGACGACGGCGATGCGCGCAAAGCCCGCATCGCCGATCATGACGAGCGCGGCGATGCGCACCGTATTGAGCAAGAAGATCAGGACCATCGCGGCCGGGATGATCAGAAGCGCGCGCGGGAAATAATATTCGCGCCGAAAGAACCAGAGCCACGAGGCACAGAACACGAACATGAGGCCCACGCCCTCGAGCCCCGAACAAACATCGGCAATTGTGACCGCAAATTGATTCGTGCCCACGGTCAGTGTTGCCGCGTCGACCACGAGATTCGGCACGAAGGGATGCAGCAGCCCGGCCGTCATCCAAAACGTCAATCCCGCGGCGGGGCGCCACAGCGACTGACTCCATTGGATCGCGAGCACGGTGCCGAGCGCCGGCGCAATCGCATAGAGCAAGATGTTCCTCGATCGATCGAAGGCACGTGCCCACACCGGCAGCGGGGCGAGTGCCGCGAATAGCGTGATCAGTGCGACCGCGGCGTTCAAATGCCAGCCGATCGCGAGAACGGCGAACGGAACTGAAGGCGAAGCGCTGTAGAGCAGGCTCGAAAAGAGCGCAAATGGGACGAGGCACAGGACGTGACCGGCGAGCCAGCCGAGCCGAATGGGCGCGTCGCGATGGCTCGCGCCGATCGAGGCGAGACTGGTGCGGCGGCCGAGCGAGAACAGCAGCGCGCAGGCCGCCGCATAGGCGATCAGGAACCGGAACAGCCAATGCTGGACATCATGGACGATCGCGGCAAGTCCGACCGCCGATGTGACCGGCGCCTGCTGGATCAAGAACGACAGCGCCAGCGTCTCGAGCGTGAGCGCGACGGCAATGAGCCCGAGGCGCGCTCCCAATGCCAATTGCCACGGCGAATGGGCCGCATGCAAGACTGGAGACTCTGGGACCGGCATGCTCACCGCGCAAGAGTAGCCGAACCGGCCCCGGCTGTATCGCATTCGCCGGCGTTAGGTGAAATGCGTCTCAGCAAGACCCCTCTGGCATTGCGCGCCGCGTTCGGCCTGGCGCAGCGCGGGGGGCGAGGAATAAGCTTGCGCGCTTATGCATGAGGGTCAACCTGCCCAATTGTCCGAGCGCTTCCAAGCGCTGTTTCCGCCAGGAGTCATTGCCGTCGAAATGAGTTCGGCCGGCGAGATCGCCACGCTCCTGCCCGAAGAGGCGGCTTGCCTCGGGCGCTCGGTGCCGAAGCGCGCGCAGGAATTCGCGGCGGGGCGCGCCTGTGCTCGGCGCGCCTTGGCGGAGTTTGGCATCGTGGATTTCCCATTGACCGTGGGTCAGCAGCGCGAGCCGCTGTGGCCCGAGCAGTATGTGGGCAGCATCACGCACACCACGGGGCTGTGCGCGGCAGTCGTCGGGGAACGCCAGCGCTTCATGGGACTCGGCGTCGATATCGAGATTGCGGGCGGCGTCACTCCTGAACTCTGGCCCAGCATCTGCGTTGCCGAGGAGAGATCCTGGCTCGCTTCCTTGCCCGACACACGGCGCGCGACGGCCGCGACGCTGCTGTTCGCGGCGAAGGAGGCGTTCTACAAGGCGCAATTTCCGCTCGTGCGCGAGCGGCTGCATTTCCACGAGATCAGGATCGAGGTGCCGATCTGGGATGCGCCGCAGGGGAGCTTTCTCGCGCGGCCGCTGCGCACCGTGCGGATTGCACAGTTCGCCGCGCTGCCCTTGCGGGGTCAATTTCGATTGGACGGCCAGTTCATGGCGGCGGGCGTCGCGATCGGCGCGCCGCGCGCTTAATACGCCTTGTCGTCGCGAAACACGAGAAGAACTGTCAGCAGCAGAATCTTGATGTCGAGCATCGGCGTCCAGAATCGCAAGTAATCGAGGTCGTAGTTGACGCGCGCCTCCATGTCCTCGAGTTTCTCGGTCTCGCCGCGGCAGCCGTTGACCTGGGCGAGGCCCGTGATGCCGGGCAGCACTTTGTGCCGCACCATGTAGCCCTTGATGAGTTTGCGGTACTCCTCGTTGTGGGCAACCGCGTGCGGACGGGGACCCACGAGGCTCATGCGTCCCTGCAGTACGTTGATGAGCTGCGGCAGCTCGTCGAGCGAGGAGCGGCGCAGCAGCCGTCCGATCGGCGTGATGCGGCTGTCGGTCTTTTTCGCCTGCTGGATTTTCTCGCCGTCCTCGGTGACCCGCATGCTGCGAAATTTATAGATTGCGATTTCCTGGCCGTCCAAGCCATAGCGGCGCTGCTTGAAGATGACCGGGCCGGGCGAGGTCAGCTTGACGAGGATCGCCGCCAGCAAGAACAGCGGCAAGGTCATCAGCAAGATCGCGAGCGAGAGGCCGATGTCGGTGAGCCGCTTGGTCACGCCGCGATAGCCGTAGAACGGCGTCTCGCACATCGCGACGACCGGAATGCCGTGGATATCGCCGGAGCGCGCTTGTATGAGATCGAAGACGAAGATATCGGGCACGTAGTAGATCGATGCGGTCGTATCGCGCAGATCGTCGAGCAGATTCATGACGCGTTGAATGTGTCGGATCGGCAGCGCGATGAAGATGATGTCGACGCCCTGCTCGTTGACGAATTTCGCGACGTCGCTCAAGTTGCCGATCAATCGGCTGTCGGCCTTCATCGCGAGCCGATCGACGCTGCGGTCGTCGAAAAACCCGGCGACTTGGATGCGCATGCCCGGATTTTCCTTGAGCCGCTCGGCGAGATCGCGGCTGCTGGGGTTATAGCCGGCGAAGATCGCCTTGCGATTGTCGAATGCGGTCATCAAGAATCGGCGCATGACCGCGTGCATCGCGATTGTGCTCAGGATCAGGAACACCGGCGTCCCCAATGCCCAGGTCACGAAGATGTGCCTCGGATACGAGTCGAGCGACGTCGTGAGACTGCCGATCAAGAGCAGCGCGACCACGAGCAGCGTCCAGTGCAAGAGCGCGTCCGCCATCGCGACCGTTCGCTGCGAGGTCAGCTGGGTGCTCACGTCGCGCGGCGCACGGATCAATATGAGACAGAGCACGACGACGACGATGATCGTCGAGGAGTTGAACGTCTCGCCAAAGAGCAAGATGGTCGCGAACAGGCAGATGACCGCGACCAGCGCCGGCAACACGGCCTGCGCGCCCGTCAGCAGCGCGATCAGAAAACTCTGTTTGACCAAAACCGGCTGAGCCATTACCTATCCGTAGAGCCACGAGGGTCGCTCGGCGCGCGGTACGCGGTGCGACCCGGAGCACGTCCGTGAGCGACATAATCCAGCGAGATTATCATCTATCGACCGATGCCAAAGCGTGAACTCAATCGACAAACCTCGCTGGCGCGCCGGCTCGCGGCGCCCCGCGAATCGCCCACCGCGAGCCCAAATCACCAAAATGGTATTCTAGAGCCCTATGACCACTGTTCCCTTGCTCGACCTCAAAGCCCAATTCGCCCAAATTCGTGCCGAAGTCATGCCGGTCATCGAGCAGGTCTGCGCGAGTCAGCAGTTCATCCTCGGCGAGCACGTCCGCGGACTCGAGGCCGAGATCGCCGCCTATTGCGGCGCCTCGTTCGGCGTCGGCGTTTCCTCGG